>JACCDR010831418.1_pt1 | contig 43347 bp, 64 predicted proteins | sample 7446431 | NCBI WGS metagenome assembly JACCDR01 (sample SAMN15323443, study PRJNA562643) | freshwater metagenome | isolation source: river surface water | place: USA:Blue River Watershed | collected 2017-08-17
GCAAAATGCTAGTAGCTCTAGAGATTCGATCCGCCCCCCCTATCCTCTTGTCCTTCCCTCTGTGATTCTGCGTTGTGGCATGAGTCACAAAGCGCCTCTAAATTTTCTATGTCTAGCTGTGCTGCAGCATCAAGCCTAGCTCTAATCTTGTGGTGTACTACATTTGCAGCTTTACGTTTGCAATGCTCGCAGATAGGATCTTGAGCTAGCTTAGCTTTACGTAAACGCTTCCACGCGCTAGATGTGTAAAGCTTCAATCTAACTTGTCGTCTCTGGTCATGCCTATGTGTTTTGTGTTCTTTGCTATGCTTATCGCAATAGCTCGCCCCAAGACCTGCGATCTCTGCGCATCCATATTCCTTGCAAATTTTACCAAACTTAGCTTTAGAATTCATTGTTTACCGTGTACTTTCTTGCTTAAGTCTGCAGCAATATCTAAAACTCTAACCACATCTCGTTTATAAAGTTCAACAAATTTATTCAGGTAGTCACGCAATTTATCAGCTTCATTCTTTAACTTATTATTATTTGATCTTAGCTCTGCTGCTTCTCTCTCAAGCTTTGCTAGTTTGTCCTGTGTGCTTAATCCCATTTGCAGCGCTAACTAAATAATGTTGTTTAATAAAGCTTATCGCATCTCTACGTACAGATTCCCACGGTCTTAGTATAATTGTTGAATGTGAATGCTCTAGCCCTGTTTGCCATGAATGCAATGAATAGCCTGTAATGAACCTATCATTGTCAACTAAACCAACACCAAAGGATCTTGTTTTGCCACGCATCAGCCTTGGCTCCAACCAGTCTTTGACTGATGATAAACAGTTATCAGGATCAAAGCTGTTAGATCTTTTACCGCAAATAACTAACGCACTAACTTTATTTGTTCCAAATTTTAATTTAAAATATTCTGCACTTCCTTGCTCGTAGATCTGCGCGTTGAATAGTTCAGTCATCGCGATTAGCCTAGCCTCAACATCTGGATTTAGAAAGTTTTTGCCTGGTATCTTTGAATTTTTAAGTGATGGGATTCGTGCTAGCTCGCCATGAAATTCAATATGTACGCTCTCCGGCCTGCCTTCGGCTGGAAAAAACGAGACGGAGCATTCACTATTCATCAGATAGCGTGCTAACAACTCGTTTTTTGTTGGTCTTTTTTTCTTTCCTGAAGTCGTCCAGGTATCAACTTTAATAATCATAATTCTTTGTTCTCAATTTTAGCGCCATAATTTATAAATCGCCGTCTTTATCTTCGTCGCTAACTGCATTTAAGTATTCATCGTATTTTCCTAATTTAAAGCCATACTTAGCACCAGCTAAGAAAGCTTGATAAGTAAGCTCATAGGCAAAAAATGCAATTGTCTTATCCTCGATGCGTTTTGCTTCTGCTTTTGTTTTTTCGCTAGTTATAAAATCCTCGGCATCTCTTTCGAATTTTTTTAAAATGTCGCCTAATGTTTTCATTTCGGCCTCCTGTCCAAACTCCAGTATCTAAGTACGTTAATCCTGTTTATAAGGAGTAACCCATCTGAGACTTTGCTCGGATCGTGAGAGAGAGTACGGAATGACATAGGCACTAGCTCTACTCCTGTTTCTGCCAGTATTTTATTCCTAGCCTTCCCAAATTGGTCGATGTAGCCGCGCTCGTCAAAGCATAGCGGCTCGTTTGTAGCTACTAAAGTTAGTATAATGTAAATTATTGTTTTCATATCAATGCGTCCTCTATTCTCTCTAAGATGTACTCTAAATTACTTGTAAATTGGTCTGAATCTTCTTTGTCGTAATACCTCTGCCATAGAATATCGAAACCGTCCTTTAGTATGATTCCTCCGTTTCTTACAACTACAGAAACTTTGTAAGGTGAGATATAGAACTTTTCTCCGTTAAAAATATCTTCATCCTCGATCCTGACTAATCTCATCTCCCCTCCAACATTTTTATAAGCTGCTTAACTAGATGTTTTCTCAAAGATTCTATTTCTGCATAGTATAAATTTGCGGCTTCTAAAGAAGCTGATAACGCACTCCACGCGCCCAACGCTGCGGATTGCCATAGGCACGATTCGGCCGCCCCTGCTGCCGCATTCGCCCCCCATCTAAATTCCAGCATTGCATCTCTGCGTGCCGATTCTGCCTCTTTCCTTGCTTCAATCCTTTCGAAATCCGTCGCCTTGGCATAAGCGTATCTCTCGCCTACTTCAATAGCGTTAGAAATTCTTTTATCTTTGTTAAAATACTGTACTAGTCTGGCGCATGATACCGCAAATAATCTTAATGTCTTGTCATCTAGCACCTCATCTCTAATCACAATTGCCAGCTTGTTTTGTGCTGGCATCCTTTCATGTTTAAGGATATCCAACGCCGTTCCAGTCCAGCTCGCATCTAAATACATTTCAGCCGCGTAGCAATACATCCACCGTTTAATGTCTCCGAATGTAAATGTTTTCATCTCTGTGCTCATGCTCCTATCCTCCTTTTCTCCATCTGCTTTTCGTAGATATCAAGAACCTCTTCTGCTGTAGGAACAGGCCCAGAAAAATAAAACAATTCTTGTTTAGGCATGTATTGCTTATGTGATTCAGGCCATAGGTCTTTTAGCTCTCGTACTAGATTTTCTAATGATGTGATTCTTTGTTTTAGATTCTTTCTTTCGTATAAAAGATCTTCAATTAAAGATCTGGCTACTTCGTTTGAACTATCTGAGATTAATTTTTTAACACTTTCAGGAAAATCACCTTCGATTAAAATATTTAATAGCTCGTTAGCTGTGTTTTTTCCTTCTAGAATTTCTCTAACAAAATTATTTATAATTTTATGATCATTATTAGTTCTTAAAATTTCGCTAAATAGATCTAGTAAATCTAAATAGCTTCTATTCTCTTTAACTTTTATCATATCATCTATCCTCATAGCTCACCTTTTTCTAAATTGTTCCGCATTTGGACAAGTTGCCCAATGTGGTACATAGCCTAAACTTTCTTTTCCTAATTCTAATTTTCCATCGGCTTTAATTATTTCGCCGCACACGTTCACAATGCAGTCACCTTGATCCAAGTCGTACAAATCAACTTGCTCGATGTCGCAAGGCAACCACTTACCGCTTTTCGCTGATTGAATAAATTTAATTTGTGCGCCGCAACTTCTACAAACTGACATCAGCGCCCCCATATTTTTGATAAATCTTAGTGCCGATTAAAATAACAACGTCCTCATCGCTGCAGTAAATGCGCGCGCGATCTGTGATTATGCGTGCGCCTGCAGCTATTAAGTTTTGCAAAGCGCAAACTTTAGCTGCTTTGAGATCTGCTGGTTTTAATCCGCGTATCGAATTGTCGCGCATGAACGCTCTAACTTCTCTAAGCGAGATGCGCCCAAAGTTTTTTATTTTTAAAAGATCTTCGTCGCTGAATTTTTCTAAATCCTCTAGCGATCTGATTCCTACGCTTTCCAAAGCGCGTAATGTACGACCTGAAAGTTCCTCGAATCTCATGTTTTTTTTATTCTCCTAAATTTAAGGTTTCTTGTCTTAATCTTTTGGCTGCAACTTCGCAGTATTTTTCATCAAGCTCGATGCCTATCGCTCTTCTGCCTAAATTCTTCGCAGCTAAAAGCGTAGTACCCGATCCCATGAAAGGATCTAAAATTAATTGATTTGGCTGTGTGAAATTTAAAACTAATTCATGTAAGATTTTGATCGGTTTAGGTGTTGGATGATCTCCATCTGTGACTACTGAGGCATAGAAATTGCCATGTTTACCGCCGCCGTTCCAAACTTTTTTTACCCCGCGCTTGTGCGCGTACATTATGCCGTCCCATCCATGCGCTGGCCTGTCGCATGAGATTTGAGGCATAGGATTTGATTTAAGCCATACACCAAATCTAATAAATTCTAAATTTTCTGGTAAAGATTTGTAACAATCTGCGATATGCATCCAATCCATGAATGCAATCAGCCAATAATTTAGATTTATCTTTGAGTAAATATCTAAAAGATCCTCAATTTGGATGCTTTTAAAGTTGATTCTGTAATAGCCATTTGTTGCATTTGATTTTGCTTGCTTGTGCGTGTAATCAGAAAATGGTGGATCTGTGATCACGTGATCTACGCAATTAATTTGCGGTATTATCTCGCGCGAATCGCCGTGATAGATTGTAATAAAGTTATCTTGATAATAAGTTTTCATGCTGCGTCTTTTAGTCCTGATACTTCTCTAAATTCAAAGAAATTTTTATTTTGTGGATATTTAGCTGCGAAAATCCGCGCGTAATATGCCGTGTAATTGTTATTAACTTGATAATCTTTTCCAGCTTTAGCGCGCTCATAGCGCACGATCTCCATGATCGCTTTAGCGCCCCATCTCTGCATGCCATGCGCGATCATGTCTAAAGCAATTCTTTCAAATGCAGCCCATACATCGCGATTTTTGTTGTGCCAAATTAAAAAAGCTTTCGCCGTTTCTTCTGGAACGCCGCAATCGAGTATTATTTCCTTCGGATTCATGCTATTGTTTTCACCTCGTTAGTTAGCTTTATTACTAGCGAATTGATGTTCTTGCGCGTTGTTAGTTGAAGCGCTTCGAGTGGTTTAGGTATTTCGCGCCCTGAGATCTTTGCTAGCTCGTCGCGTTTTCTAAGGTCAGAAAATACGCGCCAAAAATGCGCACGATTTGCGACCTCGTCCTCAAGCTTCCAAGCGCAAATTTGCCGCCATCCCAAGATTTCTACAGACCGCCATATTTGGCTTGAGCGCGATTTCAACCAGCTAGCCGCCTCATCACCCCTTCTGGCTCCAAATAATTCAACACAAGCCAAAAGCGTGCGCCAAGCTTCGCCCTCTGTGATCTGCTCTGCCGCGTTTTCTGTATTTTTTCGCAAAAGCTCGAAAATTTCGCCGGTCGTTGGTGGAAATTTTCGCGGCTGTTTTAACCAACTTTCAAACGCAATTTTTACATCGTCCAAATTTTCGTTTTTGAAAATGCGAAACCAAAGATCGACCAGCGCGTTTTGAAGCTCGAATTGCGGCCACTGCAGCCAAACGACCGCCATTATTTTTACTAAATCAGATTTTTGCATTTTGCTCTTCCTCCTGTATTTTCCTTACTAATTCCGCATGTTTATCTATTTGTTTTTGAGACTGTGATTTTTTTTCGATTGCGTTTTTTTCGCGATTTTGGAACTGGTTTTTCTCTCGAAAAATCCAAGTAGAAACGTATGATTTTGAATTGTGTGGCGCGTTCGCGCCTTTTGATTTTAAGTAATTATTTGCGGCTGTTATGCAAGATTTTATTAAATCTTCATCGCAATCATGTGCGATTTTTAAAGCTTCGAAATCTCCCTTTGAAATTTTTAAGCAGTCGGAAAAAATCAAATCCTCGCTGCCCTCTCGCGCGCGCGGTATACGCGCATCTACTTTTAGTAGATGCATCTTATCTAATCTATTCTCATCTCTTCTTATCTCATCTCTTCTAGCATCGGTTTGCATTGCACTTGCATGCACTTGCATTGCATCTGCATGCACATCTGATGCACGTGCATTTTTTTTGTCAATGATTTCAACCCATCGCTTGTTTGCGGCTGCTCTTTTTTTCTGTTTTGTCTCTTCTATCTTCTCTGTGATCTTTTGTGCCTCTTTAACTACTCGCTCGCTCCATATGTATTTATCATCAGTTTTCCAAAGCCCCAAATGCAGAAGCGTGCACGTGTATTCATGTGCATCCGTCTGCATGCACTTGCATGCAGCTGCATACATGTGCATTGCACCTGCATCGATCTTGTATTCCTCTGCCCTGTAAAAATACTCTGTCATCATCACAAAGTACCCATATCCTGCGCATCCATGTTTTTCTAAATACGCGGCCATTTTTACCCCTGAACGAGAATTTAGATCCCATTTGATCCAATTTTCAGAAAGTATTTTCATAATTTAAACTCCAGTTGCCTACCCTTACTTACTTCACGCGCTAGATCAGAATTAGTTCTACGACCTGGCCTTCTTTTCTTAAGTTTCTCGTTCCATTCCTTAAAATTTGCGACCATGTAACACAAAATACTTTCTACCTCTTCAAGTTTTATCATCGCGATCTCTCGCGCCTTTGATCCCTTCGGCCACTGATTAACCTCCTTCTGTCTGTGCTCTTCTTTTGATCGCATGTACGCGAATATCTGCCTAAATTCTACATTTGCGAATAAAACAAATTCGACGCAAGAATTAGGGAAGTAATCAGGACCGTCGTGAATCATTTTAGATCCCTTCATCCTCAAACTTTAAAGGCTCTCCAACTACGCCGCGCAATCTTTGAATGAAATAGGCTGCAGAAATTGATTTTGTAACTAATTCCTCGATCCTGTCGCCTTTTGCTGTACCAACTATGATAGGTAGTTGAGTCGCTGGCGCGTTCGATCTAGCTGGCTTTAGAGATAAGATTAACTTAAATTCAAATTTGTTAGGCACATCACAAGACAAGATCGCATCTGCCTCTTTTTTATTGTCTTGAATCAACTTTTGTTGTTTTGGCTCTGACTCTCTCGGCTCTCTGTCAATAGTGCTTCTACTGATATATTCTAGCTCTGTATTATCTAACATTTTATTTTCTCCTTAATTTATTTAAAAATTATCTGCTTTATAAGCTGAATTGCTAACGGCTTGCTTTTCTGGCTTATAATTTGGCCCAAAGTTTAAAGCCTGCGACGGCTCATCTAGTTGCTTTTGCTGCGGCTCTTCTTTTGGTTTTGTTTGCTCTTCTTTTTGTTGCGGCTCTTGTGCATCAACAAACGAGGCAACGCCGCCAAGATCAAAAATAGGCTTTTGTGCAAACTCTGGACGGTCTGAAACTTTATCTATGTCAATTACATCTGCAAGCTTGCTGCTCTTAGGCACATACTTAAGCGCTTGCCTAAGCGCGGTCTTTCGCGCCATCGCGTCATAGTTATCATCGCCTGTGTTCCACGGCGAATCTGGTGCTCGTGCTGCTGGCGATCTTTTCTTTATTCCTTCAATGAAATCTATTGAAAGCACCTCGATTTGCCATTCGTTGAAACTCGTGAGCACGCAAGCATAAACGCACTTTCTAGCGCCGCGCTCTTTTCTGTCGCCTAAAAACGGTATGTGCTTTAAGAATGTATTTGTACCCTTTTCAAAATCGAAAAAATCGCGCTCGTAAACAACACCACAATTTACTGATTTTACAAATCCGCTTGAGTATGCAAGTTTTACTAAGCCTTGATACTGCGGCCAGAAATTGACCTCTATCCTTCCAGTGCGCCCATTCTTTAAAGGTACATAGGCGCATTCTTGCAAAGCGCCTGGAAACAAACCTAGCTCGGCGCTCATTAACAAACATCGCTGAAAGGAATTGAAATCAGCCTCTATCAATTTCGGATTCTTAGCCACGCAGTTAGCCGCTGTTACTACAAGCTTATTTGCCGTCGCTTCGTCTCCACAAAGATTAATAATTTTTCTTAAATTATTCTTGTACCAGTCTTTGAGCGATAATTCGAACAACTCGACCGGATTCGCTGCAGCACTGTTTTCTATTTTTCTCATTACTTGTCTTGCTTGATCACTCATAATTTTAATTTCTCCATTTCATATTAAAACGTGTGTACTCGTATGCTTTCTGTATTCTCTCAGCTATCTTGATTGTGTTTAATTTCACCTCACACACATCCGAGATAATGGCCTGCTTATGTGCGCCGATAATCTGCTTTAGCTGATTCGAGCAAAGATCTTCAACCTCTTCTAAGTCCTTGATCATCTTCTTTAGCTCTTTGATCTCGTCTGCTGTTGCCTGTTTTTTCTTTGCTAAAGCGTAGGCTTGAGAAGTATTAATCTCTACTGTGTCATCTACGCGTTCGCCGACTAGATCATCTATAAGTTTTGAATCTCCTGGCCCTGCTGCTGGCGGTATGTCGCTGATAACGCACTCGCGGTATTTCTCTGCGGCATCTAGCGCTCTTAAGAAAACATCTTGATCAAAATTGATCGGGTAATGCTTAAAATCCGCGCCGCCAATTAAACAAGCGATATGTGCCTCTTGCATTTGCATGACCCCGAGTTGCCATTGCACTTGCATGTAATAATCGTTGGGCGCTGACTGCTCCCACTGCTCCGCCTTGTGATAATGTGCTGTTTTTGCCTCAAGTAGCGCGCTAGGTCTATCAAACGTGTACGCTTGCACGTCGTCAAAGATAAAAGCATCTGGTGAACATGTCGCCCAATCAATGGATTCGTGCGCGTAAAGTGATTTTGCTTGCCTAACTTTCGCTTTTGTCTCTTTTGCATAAAGCTTTATGACAACTGGCTCTAGCTCTTTTCCAAGCCAAGCAAAGAAATCATCGCCCTTGGATTGCTTAATTTTGCCCGTGTCCTCGGCCCATAGCTGCAGTGCTGATTTTCTTTTATTCAAGCCTAAAATTATGGGTATCTTAGAGGCACCTATAGTATTCTTTCTTAATTCCCAATATCTCGTTTCAACCTCTCGGCTCGAATCGATCTCACTTATCAAAAGGTTTGCACTCATTGCAGCACCATGAGATCAAGAAAGATGCTAGCGAGGCACAACAAACAACAAACAAATAAAAGAACTTGAAAAGTAAAATCGGCGTCGATTTTGTCAAAGAAAGATCTTTTCTTTGATCTATACAGATCTGCTCTGCTTAGCTCGTATTTTGTTAAAATGTCGTTATTGTGTGAAAGGAACCGATCTAGATGTCTGCGTGTGCGCATATTGCCCCTTAAAAATGAGGCAACGGATTACCTGAAAAGGCAAAGAACTGCTAAAATGCTTTTAAGGCCCATTGCGTAAACAATGAGGTTAAAAAATCCGCGCCCCGAATTGAGCGCGGATACTCATCCTCTTCCGCAAATTGCATTTATACTGATAAACCCTTGTTATCGGTCATTTTCTCATTTCATGCAATTTGCCGATAATTCATTTTTAGCATAATTGCAGCAATGTGCAAGTATATTTTTTTAAGTCTTGAAAAATAAATTTAGCGCCGCGGATTCATCCACTGTTCTTGCTCTTTTGTCGTATGCTTCGACCATCTTCGATGTGCTATGCCTTAAAAATCTTTGCACATCTTTCTCTGCAAAGCCATCCAATAGCAACTTAGTTGCAGCACTCGCACGCGCTGAATGTGGTGCTGCTTTAATTCCAAGCGCTGCAGCGTAGCGAGTAAAAATTAAATAAATTGTTTTTTCTGCAAGCCTAGATCTCGGCTTGCCATCAAGATAATACATGACAAACAACGGATCTTGTTCTGTCGCACCGTCGCGCTTTCGCTGAATTACTAGATCACTAAATCTATTTGCGGCCCATTCCGGCAAAGCTTGCTCTTGAATTTGTCCGGCTTTCGTGTGCCTAAGCTTCAAGTACAAATTGCCCTTGGCACTCAGTGCCACATCAGCCAAATTCAAAGCCAAAGCCTCGGATCTCCTGAGACCGCCGCCAAATAAGATCGCGAGTAGCGCGCGATCTCTTATGCCTGTTTTACTTTTTGGATCTGGAGCGTCTAACAGTTTATCGATTTTTTCTGCGTCGATGTAAGCTGTCGGTCTTACTTGATGCCGCTGGCGCTTAGCTAGCATACCTATAATTGAATCGAATGGATTTTTATTTACTAACGCTAGTCTCTCTAAATGCCTATAAATTGCGCGTAATGCACTAAATCTCTGCCTTAATGTATTCTCTGAAAGCTCCCTATTTTTTATGCTGGCAATGTAGCGCATGCATTGATCTGGCGTTGCGCGCTCTAGCGCTTGATCATTGTTTTCATCCTCCCACTTGGATTTTATGAAATAACAAAATTCTTTAAGAGCAATAATATAGCTTCTTTTCGTGTGTGGCCTCTTGAGTTCTAAAAATAATAAAATTGCAGCTTTGATCATAAATATTCACCTTTCGATTAACTTGCTTTAATGTGCAAGGCTAACTTAGGTTATATTTAGACCTAAAGCAAAGCTTTTTTCAAATAAAAAGTATTGAGATGATTCAATAGCTTGAGTTACGAATTATCGGCAAATAGCTGTATTTGTCTTAAATTGTGCTTATCTAAAATTACGTCGCCTACGTGCAAACCGCCATCTAGCGGCTCGTCTCTCACTCGAACATGAAACAAGACCTCGCCATCAAAGTCGATAGGTACAAAGATCTTTCTATCCTTTTCGCTTTTTAGCTCAAGCCATGCAGGGTAAATAGGCTCTTGTTTATTTTCTAGCATTGTAAAAACTCCAAGCTTGACCGATGGCGTAGGCTGCTAAGCCTATCAATATCTCTGAATTTACTGCAACAAATTGGCCTGATTGATCTGCCGTGATTATCCCAAGTGATACAAATGTGCCGCCTAAGAAAGTTAGAAAATGCCGAAAAATACTTGAGAAATATACAGACACGATTTTATCAATTAATAGCTTCATAGTATCGCTTCCCCTTGTTTTTAGTTTTCTTTTTTGAATTGCGCATCCCAACTACTCCGCGCAATATTGAAATTATTGGTGCTGCAACTGCTGCAACTGGAACACCTACCAGCCCAAGCAAAGCTAATGCCCCCTCTACCACCGCTTGAACATCATTTGGATCTGTCATGAAAGCACCTTTGTTGTGTAATCCCAAATATATTTTATTAACTGCTTATCAGCCCATGCCCTACGCTGTGGCCTCGGCGTTGAATCATCTGCTGATTTTCTGCCGTTGAATTGTGGAGCCCATAGAAAAAATATAAGCGCGTCTCTATTTGCTGCAAAGTCCTTTTGAATATTTTCGCCTAGCGCATCGTGACCATCGTAAGAGAATATGTATTCCCCGATCCCCTTCCCTTTCTTTGTGCCTTTGTGGATCTCGTTTATCTCACCTTTGATCAAGTCGCCTTGATAAACCGAATTTACAAACGAAACGTCTTTAAGCTTGGATTTGCAAAACTCCTTTAGTTCTACGATCTCGCGCCCCTTGATGTTGTGCTCACAAAATGGCGAATAGTAAATATTAGCGCTTTGAAAATCGCGCTTTAGTTTGTTAATTTTTTTGATGTCTGCCTGAATAATAGGCAAATGAATTCTTGGTCTAAATACGTGCTGATCATCCCAGATTGAATGAATCCTGACTGTATTTGTTTTGCCTGTGCGCAGCAATTCGCGCATACAAGGGAGCGCGTCGCCAAAAATATTATTTATGCACCCAACTGCCGCGCCTTTTGGATGTGCTGAAAGTATTGTATCTGTGAATTTTGCCGCGCCAATGTAATCAAGTCCTAGCATTTCTACATAATGCTAGATTAGGAAACTTAAGCCTACTCCTTTGATATCTTTTGCTCGTCGCCTAAGAAATCTAATTGATCAAGATCTTCAAGCTCTTTCAAAACAGATTTAAAATGAGCGCGTATCTTCAAATTTAATTCTTTGTTGATTGTGTGCTCATAGTACCATCTAAGTAGCGTTGCTTCCATGCCCACGCCCTCGGCAACTGTTACAAGTTTAAAACCGTTTTTCTTGCAAAACTTTTTTAGATTTATAGATCGATGTGCATTCATATACATTTTAAAAATAAACAATATAGCGATTAAAAAGGATGCTGCCTCAAAATGCAAGTACAAAAATAAAAGTTATTTTTCTTCAGAATTGCCAACAAATCGCAATTCAATTGATAAATATTTCAAAGCTTGTTTTTTTAACACGTCACGTATTTTTTGGTTAAGATCGTCGCTTATCTGATTGTTCAAATAAAAATTAAAGTTACTTGGCTTCATGCCTAGCTGCTTGCAAAGCCAACTAAGCTTAATGCCTTCTTTTTTGCACCAATCTCTCAAATTTACAAATTCTTTTTTATCGCTGCTCATTACTTAAGTATACGTACCCTTTACGCTTTTATGCAAGCGATAAATAAATAGAATCCTATTGCACAAAAAAGCATCTTTACTTAAAGTTTTTTACAAGTGAGACGATAAGTAATTTTGTAAGTGATAAACATTTACACTTTAAAAGGATAGGTGACTTATGAACGAAAATACTGAAAACGTGGCAAAATGCTTAATTCTAAAGCTCTCCATGAGAGAAAAGGAGTTAGGGCAAAAAAAAGTGATTCATGTCTCTAGACAAGAATTTAAAGAATATCGCCGTTTAAAACTTGTAAAAAAATTCATTTTTGGTGTTTAACTTTTAAACTTATAAAAGAAAGGAATGTTATGAGAATAGCACTTATTTTTAGCTTAATATTTTGGGTTCTAATTGTCATGTTTTGCACCGGCTGCGCGTCGCTTGTCGGGATAAAAAGCTATAAATCTGGCGATACAGAAATACAGTTTATCACAGGTTACGATATAGGCGCACAAGCTAACGGCATCGACACCGTAAACGATAGCCGAGGCATTGCCCCTGGTACTGGCTATAATTCCGGTCACGCACGAAAAGAAAAATACTAGTAAATATAAATTGGCCGGTGAAATTCCGGCCTTTTTTTGGAGATCTTAAAAATGGAAACTGCAATAACTACAAATGATTACTCACTTAAAACTCGCTTTTGTCTCTTTGTGCTGAAATTATTCCTAATTTTATTCGCTTTAACTGCTGCAGCAAAGTACACAAATCAAGTCGGTGTGCTTATTGGAGCAAAGGCACGCGCGCAGATAGAAACTTGGAAACAGAAAATAACTCGCGTTGAAGTCATAAAACAGTATATCCGGCCTGAAGTTGTACCCGTCGATAAACTTGTGTCTGAAGTCGCAGCAAGATCCGGCGTGCCTGCCGTAGCTCTTCGCGCTTTGATCGATCAAGAAAGCTCCGGTGGTGTCGCTCTCTACCGCTTTGAACCTGCAAAGTACCAAGATTTAAAAGGCACAATAAAAGTTAGTGATTCAGAATTACGGATGCTCGCTAGCTCTCATGGTGTCGCCCATGTCATGGGATTTAATGCCATGCCTCTGTGTGGTATCCACTGGTCTAAACTCTATGATAATCTGATCGGCCTTGAATGTGGCGCTAAAATTTTAAAGAAAAATTTAGCGCGTTATTCAAAAGTAGATGAACCGTCTCAAAGGCTATGGCTTGCGCTCCGTGACTATAACGGCTCTGGCGAAGCTGCGGAACAATACGCAGATATCGTGATGTCTAGAATCGGCCGTTTGCTCTATGAGTCTCTAGGAGATCTCAACTAGCAACATTTTCAATGTTGTATTTATCAGGGTATCGCCCCTCTTTCATCATAACAAACATTCGTAAGGATCTTTCGTGCTTTACTTGAACCGCCCATTGTGAATCTAGAATTTCTGCTGCAGCTTTTTCAAAACTTCCAATGCTGGCGAATTTTATTAGTTTTTGAAACTCTTTGAATTTTGGCTCACCCATGGCGAAAATCATCGCGATCAAGCAATGCTGGCGTACTTCGTTGAAGCTTTCGAATATTTCTATGCTAAAGATCCTATAGGCACTTTCAAGCGCATGCGCGACATCTTCGAAAAATAATTGATCTATAATCGTGTCGCTTAGTCCGTTATCTTGCAAGTTGTGGCCTATACCGATGGTTAATTTTCCTATAGGCGCGACCGCCTCTTTCCCTGTTCCGCAATCGTAAACTTTTTTTCTGTAGCCTTCATCGATTTCAAGCACGCGCTTGATCTTCTCATACCATTGTGGCGTCATTGTTTTAGCCCGATTAATTTATCTAATTTTTGATCGCTTCTTTCCAAAGTCTTTTTAATTTCAATGATCTGCTGAATCTGAAAGTTCATTTGTTGCTCAAGCACTGTGATCCTGCTATCTCGCTCTCGTTCTTTTCGCTCCATGTCAACAAATTGCATTGCATCGCTTCCTATGTGGGAATTAACGCCATCGATCCAACTTTGACCTGAATAGATCATAAAGCCCAACATTAAAGTAAATACGCCTGTAATTATCGCGGTAGTGTTTAATGTTATTTTTAAATCTTCTTTTGTCATTTGCCCACCCCAAGCAAAGGCAAAGATCTCAAAGTCTCTGATGGTGTCCAATCGATCAATATTGCTATATTTGAAATTCGATCACTTACTGCATTCGCTTCATTCACTCCGGCCTCTACCGCGTCAACTCCTGATGTCGTCCAAGCTGTTGATGTGTTCGGATCTGTTGATCGTATTAAGAATCTATTTTCGTAAGATGTAGATCCGTTGTAACCGCTTGAAGTGTTCGCATCGCTGCCGCCTGATCTTATTTTTAAAGTAGTTGCAGAAGTCGCGGATGTGTCTTCGCGTGTTGTTACCCAAAGCTTTATAGCGTTTATAGTTCCAAAAATCCCGACATCTGCTGTGTCTTGAAACGCCATGAGCGCCAAGCCTGATGCTGCAGCATTCTTGATGTAAGTCGTATCTGAATCTGTTGGCACTTCGTCAACCTCTGCATAATTGCTTGAATTTGTGCCTGTTGTAAAATCCATTGTTGCGCCGTTTGCCGTAGCAAGTAGTAATAAGCTTTTGCCGTCTGGTGCCCAAGTTGAATCCTCCCACGCGACATCATCGTAATAAAAATCAACGCTATTTCCGTTTAAGTTTGCAACTTTGCCAAGTCTAACCGCCTCGGTATTCGTCGCGCCTGTATCAATTGTCCCGCTTAACTCGCTTGCGCCATTTATGCGCACTTCGTAGCTAGCTGTTGCGCTTGTTCCGGCTGTAAAATCAATGCGGTACCAGGTATCTTGAGAAAGCGCCGTTGTTCCTGTTCCCTGCAGCGTTCCAGTTCTATCGTATACTGTAAGCTGACCGCTTGAATTTATCCCCACCCCAAATTTATTTTGGGTAGAATCGCGCAGCGCTGCGATGTATTCGTTGCTACTGCTTGGCTTAGTAGCATAGCGAAAATACATCCGCACATAATATGTTGCTTGTAAATTTGTCGTGACTAATCCGGTAGTGGTGGCCTGATGCGCTAAAGAAAAATATCCTGCACCTGTAGTTGTAGGATTGACTCTGAGAGCATAAGTTCCAGTCCTAACAGTGCTGCTCTGAATGCTAAATGTGCCGCTTGTCGTGTTAGCGTCTGCGCTTGATCCAATTTCGAAGCCTGTAAAGTTTCGAAAAGTAGCTAGCGCACTTTGTGCAAGTAAAGCGATGCATAATATGGCTGTTAGTAACTGGCGCATTTTTATTTATAAAAAATATTTACGACGCAATCATTCGCTGATGGCGCTCCTGTACTATTGTCAGCTACTCCTGTCACGCATCCCACGCCTAACCCTGTATTAAGCTCTATCCCATTCTCTACTGATTCATTAGCGCAGCCCCCTGCCGGTATTGGCATAGTCATAAATGGCGTATCTGTTCCAACTGTAGGCGCGCTCGAGGAATTATATATTTTTAAATATCTTGTCGATGTTGCCTGATTACAAACGTACCAACCGTAAAGTTGACCCGCGCTTGCTTTAACGCTAACGCCTGTTTCATCAAGATCAATATTTCTGTACTTGCTGACACCTCCCGATGATCTTGGTGCTAAGCCAACTTGGCCTATAGTCGCGCTCCCTGTCGGTAGTGAAGCATCAAATCTGGCTGCTACTCCTAAGTATCCTTGAGCGTCAACCGATAGCGTACCATAGTCGCCATCCGCGCTTGTCTTACTTGCATAAGCGCTATTTCTAACCGCGCCCATTAAAACAATTTTCTCACCGCCTACGCTCGCGGCATCTTCTGTCACTATTGCATCATCAAGCAATTGCAATGATGTTGTTTGTGTCTGTTGCTCTGCAAGTGTCGCCGCGCCTGTAGGCAATGAAACTGTACCAGAAATATTCGTTACATTCCAAGTTCCCGATTGCGTACATGCTAAACTAGCATCCGTGATATCAATCGGTAGCGGCTTAGATGCGCTTACTGCTCGTAATGTATCGCTCGTATCTTCCCATAACAAAGCGCTACCAGTAATCGATGCATCGGTGTCGCCTTCTGTGTACTCAGTACCACCGCCGCCGCCTGTGACTCTAAGCGCACCGCTTGAATCTGTAGTAAATGGTATGTAGTCGCCTGTTGTACCTGCTAGCGCCGATCCGCCGTCGTTCCTGACTGCTAAAGCTAGTAATCCCTTTGCCGCATCGCTGTGCGCTGTATCCTCTGCGTAATCAAATGGCAGATCTTGATCGCTTGGCAACACACAGGCCATCGAATTTGCCATCGTCTGCTGCCCCATCCTGGCAAATCCATCATGCGCGCCCTCTGCGCCTAATCCAATCTTAGCAACTACTTGCTTTTCTAAGACTGAATTTCTAGTTACTTCGTCGTAAGCAACAACATTACCCGATCCGCTCGAAACATTAATATTGTCTGCTGCAAAAGCATTTACACAAAAATAGATCCATGCAGATAAAGCAAATAATATGTATAAAATCCACGCGGCGAGAATCGACGTCTCAACTTTTTGTTCTAGATTATTTGGCATCTGTCTGCTCCTTGCTCTTATTCTCTTGAATATTTTTAATATTTTCTTGCATTAAAACCTGAATAATTTTTTTGCATTCAGATAAAGCCTCCGCGCTCTCGCCCTTAATTGTAAGAGATTCGAAAAGCTCGGCCAACCTGTTACAAACTTGATTTATAATCTGATTCATAAATTAACTATAAAGCCTTAAATATCTGGTTAGTCCGTCAACTGTGACCCTTAAGTATTCGTTTATCTCAGTGCGAGATGTCGCAGTGAATTGATCTGCTAAAACTAGGCGGCCTGATAGCGTTACGTTATAACCTGATCCGGCTGTAACATAGATATGCGCTGCCGAGTCTATCGAGTTAGTCCAGATCTGTGCCATGTGCGCCGATGAGTTGCCGATCTTCTTGCTTAAATTTCCTATCGGATTAAATTGATCAAGTAGGATTTGAAATTGAGTAATACCGCCAAACATTAAATTTACATTGTGCGATGTATCTGTGCCTAGATACATTTGGCCATCTCTCATCGTTACGTTTTGACAATAGCGCAAAGATTGCACATATATTTCACGAATCCTTTTTGCTGATGATCCTAGATCTCTCGTGTCAGTTTCATCCGGCAATATCGGTTTATAAAACCTAATCGATGATGCTGCATCTAGATTAAGATTAGTTGCTTGAGCTGTTAAACTATTTATATATGCAGTACCAATATAATTTGTAGCAGTGCCTAGATTCGTTCCTGCCGCTGTTGGCTCTAATTGATTTCCAGAAGCTATACGCCATCTTGATGCGTTATTTCTAAACAACTCAAGATCATGATTTGTAATTGTTCCAACCTGCTTTATTCCACCAGAATAAAATGATTTTTGTGCAAACACCTCATCAAATTGATTCGATGCCGATCCGATGTCCATCGCGCCTACTGGCGTGATCCCAGCCGGTGAAAAACTCATAAATGAAGATCCACCGCGTTGAAAATAAACGCTCTTTCCAGTGTATGCATTAATCAGAAGTTCATCGCTAGCGTTGATGCTCATCATGTTGTGCGCTGAACCTGCTGCAACCTTTCCGCGTAGCCACTGATCGTTATTTAGTAATAATTCTGATCCGGTCACTGCGTCATCTGCAAGTTGAGAATTACCAACTGATCCGGCTGAAATATTTCCTACTTCGAGATCTCCCCAAGTCGATCCGGTCTCGTCCCACTCCTGAAACTTCTTAGTACTGCGATTATATCTTACTGAGTTATCAGGTATGTTTGTTGCTGCGCCGTCTTGGAACATGGTAGCGCAATCAGAATCACGATTCTTTATGTAATCAATTAAGTTTGAATAAAGCGATGTTGTTACTGGTAAACTCCAATCCGCGCCCATCTAGACCCCCTTTGCTTGCCAAGAAAACGCACCAGAAACATAATTACCAGTGTTCGCATCAACTAAGATAACTCTAAAGTAAGTCGGATGCCCACTTACAGGCTCTTGTAGATTATAAAAGCCTAACAACTTAGGTATTGCGCTGTTGAAAGCTGGCGTCACTGTTATAGATTCCACGTCAACAAAATCAATGTTAAAAAAAACTTGTGTCCCTCGATCCGCATCATTCGCTGCGCCCGATGCGTCTATAGAATTCGCGTACCCTTCACCCCCATCGAAACGCGCCTTAATATTTACCCTTACACGAATCGGGCTCAGCCTGATTATACTTGTATCGTCGGCTGGCGTCGCCTCCAATTCTACTTTTATATATCTAAAATTTTTTGTAAAAGCTGTTTGCGTATCTAGGAAATCCGTCCATGCAAGCCCATCCGTTGAAACTGAGATGTTACAAACTAGATCCACCGTTCCGGCTATCGGCGTTACTATATAGCCTATTGAGATTAGCGCGTTTTGAGTAACTAACGCGCCGGTGTCTACTACTTGTATATAATTTGCATCCGCTGCTGCAGGCTGAATGTAGAAAGGATATCCGGCATCGATCTGATCTTGCGGATCATCCCATGAATTATCGGTAAAATGCTCGGTCCACGTCTCGCGCTTTGCTGGAAGTATTAAAGCCATTAGCTAGGCGCTCCGTTCGCTAGTGCTGGCGCTGATGTTATCGTGCCCGTGTTGCTTCCATGCGCATCAGTTAGTGCGCTATTGCTATCGCAATCGTAATAACTTACTAAGCTTGTTTTCTCTGAAGCTGTGAGATCTGCATAGTTACGCCCCAACCCTGAATTGTAAAGGAATGATCTTATTGTGCTAGATGGCACCGCGTTATAAATCGCCACTTTATCGATAACGCAATTATTAAATGCTGTGCCGCTTGAGTCGTTTGCAAATCTAATCGGATCACTTGTTGATGCTGGTGTGATAACGCTGACGCTGTCAACTGTACCGCCATCAACACAAATATTTAGAGTCTTTGCAACATGATCAAACCAAAATTCTACAAAATACCATTGATTCAAATTTAACGCGCCTTCACTCGATGCGCTTCGTGTGTTTATCGTTGTTCCATTGCCAACTGAGCATCTAAACAGATTTGTACTTTGAAAATAATGTAAGCCCCAATTCTGAGTAGCAGAAAGCGCAGCGCCTTTAACTAATATTCTTTTATTTGCTGAATTGCTCTTTAATTTAACCCATAACGCGCAGTAAATGCTTTGCGTGCTAGTCGCTCCAAAGTCTGCATGTGATGCTACAGAACCATAATCATCAACGCCATCAAACTCTAATGCGTAGTCGCTAGGCGTAGGCGCTGGCGCTTCGAGCGATTCTCCAATATACATTTCTGTTAAATTATACCAGCCTTGCGCGTCTCTGCCTGAGATCGCAAGCTTAACCACTGGTAGCTGTGTATTCTTATCTACAATTGATACGCCGACATCGTGCCACTCTTCTTGATCTAGCGATGTTGGGATCGTCACAGTATGAGTCTTTGTTATTGTTCCAGGTAGCCAAGTCGCTGGATCAACCGTAAGAGCTACCGCACTAGTTCCAGTAACTTGATTTTTAAATCTAAATGCTACAACGTGATCCGAGTTGTAAGATGGCGCAACTCCTACATTCTCCCAGTCTATTGTTATGTCAATTGAATTGCCTGCATGACTGCGATCAAAATGTCTAATTTGTCTGATTACGTGACGATATCCAAGTTTTCTAATCATGTTCTCGTAACTTGATTTCATGGCTACAGGTACAGCAAAATTAGACTTAGTATTGATCAAACTCGCGTGATGATCTAAAGCCCATTGGAAAGACTGCGCATAGTTCCATCCCTCTTCGATCCAATCGTCTGTCCCTGTATAAAATGCGTTGTAAGGCTCAAGCGCAATTATTCCATTTTGCCAAATTGTATTTGCTGTAGTCGGCGATCCTAGTTCGCTAGGCGCAAGCGTCCCCATGTGAAAACCTGGAGATGAAGAATTAGGACGGTAGCCCCACCAATCACCGCGCCATCCTGTGCCTCTTGTGCCTGTAGCATAATCAAAAGCGTGACCGTTTTGATCTCCTATGCAAACTGTAAATTCTTGGCCTGTTTTCCAGCCTGCATCCATAAAGTCATCAATATGATCTTCGATGTCTGCATTGCTCGGCATCGGGATAGCTGCGCCTATCGTGCCTGGCGCGCCTGTTCCTTGCTTGCTGACTATAACTGTATCATCAAAATGCAATTCGCCATAAAGCCCAAACGATCCAACGTCGATCACTCCTAAGCCTGCGTGATTCTTAAACGCTGCCGCTATTGCTGTTATTAAATTTCTAAACGCGGTCTTAACGTTTGTATTTGCCCAATTTGGATAATGTGCGGCTGGCGATGCGCTGTATGTTACTGTCGCAGTGTATCCACTATAAGCAGTTACCCAAGTAGGCACGCCGATGCTTGGCTCTCCTGCGATAACTCTAAAGTTTGCTTTTTGTCCTGCTGCGGCTGCAGCGTTCAGCGCTGAAGTGATTACGCTAAAATTATAACTACCCTCTGATGCTTCTACCTCCGACCAGTGTACGCGGTACGTCTGCGATGTGCTAGGGTATGAATGTGGGTTACGCCCTGAGCTAGTAACCGTTGTTATCGTTTCTTGTGTAGATTGTAATCCTATCTCTGGATTAGCTAACAAATCTTGGATCTCGGCTCCGTATCCGATTGTTAAAACTGGCTGCGGCCCCGATCCACCGCCGCCCACGCCTGGATCTCCTGTCATACCCAAGATACCGATTAACTGCGCTGTGTCTGCTGGCGTAGATGATTCAGGCTCTAGATAACCCTCTATGATTATATTCGTGCGCGTCTCCGCAAGCGTAGGATCAAGCTCGATATCAGTAACTAATTCAAAATCTGGTGGCGCTGATACGACAACACTAACAACACTTTCAGCGCCTGCGTTCCCTGCGCTATCTACGGCTTGAAGCCAATAAAGATAAGTTGCTGCAACTGTTTCAAAGAACGCGGCAAAGTGTCCAGTTTGTCTGCCTAAATTTTGCGCGCTCCCAAAAATATCCCCTCTGAAAATATTAAAGTATGCAACTGGTAAAGATCCGGTTAGTGGTGGCCTCCACCTCAAGAAAACATTATTATCAATCACATCAGCAACTAAAGACGACACCGCGCCTGGCACTGTGATTTGAATATCAATTAATCCTGGCTCGCTCTCATTGCCTGCAACGTCTCTTGAAACAATCCAAAACTTTCGAATACCTGCCCAATCAACTTTAAGCAGATAAAAAAGTGATTTAGTAGTTGCAATACTTACCGCTTCAGAAAATTCATCGCCGTATAAAATTTTATACGTATCGATTGCAAACTTAGTCTTAGTATCTAACCATGAAAGTATTAAATTCTCACCTGACAATCTCGCTGAAACTTCTGGCATATTTGGCGCATCAATAGTCAAAGTTGCTGCTGTTGCAGTAGTGCTATAGTTACCACTCGTATCAATAGCTTTAATCGTAAATGTATATGTCTGCGCTAATTGTACCAGCCAACGATAATTAGATCCCGAGGTAATCGCTAGAAATGTCGCCGTGTCCCAAGTCGCGCCGATTCTAATTTCATAATTGAGTACGTCCAGATCTGTTACTTCGTTCCAGCGCAACAAAATACCGTAGTCATCAGCGGATGCGTTGAAGTTCTCAACATTCGATGGTGCTGCAGTCTTGCCTATAATTGTGTGAGCCCCTTCAAGCCATGCGCTAACTACATTAAGCCCATTCTTAGATCTCACTCTTACATCGTAAGACTGGCCATCGTGCACGTCTAAAAGAAAATAAAATAATTGAGATCCTGGAATCGTTGCGGCAAAGATCCAATCTGCATCCGCTGTTTTCTTGTATTGTATTTCATACGTGCCGCCTGCTGTTATAAAGGAGTCACTAGGCGCACTCCAAGCAATTTTTAATCTAGTGAATATTGTCCCATCTAATCTTTTATATAGCTGATCAGTGCCGCTCGATAAAACTAAATTAGTAGGCGCTCTAACATTAAATGGATTAGGTAATGATGTATTAGGCGCTATATCGTAATTAGTCTCTGATCCTGCATCCCAATCCCAGATCGCGGATGCTGTCTCTTTTAACTCTAAAATTACAATTATCGATCCGTCATCCTCTTCAATAGAGAATGAAAGAACCTCGAAGATCTTAGGCTGCCATCCATACTTTTCTATTGATAAATTTACCGTGTCGGTAACTAACAAATTCCATGCTTTAAGACTAAATGCAGCACGCACTAAAACCGATTGCCTTGCGTATTCTAAAAATATCTTAGCTATTCTCTGCGCTCTCGTGTGTGAAGTAACAAAGCCAAGCGCGATATCATGTATTAGCTCTTCACCATCTAGATCTCTGTAGAGATCGTTTTTTACTGGTGGAAAATCAGATTCTTCAAAGTTTTTTCTTTTATCAATAAACGTACCAGTTACTTTATTGAATAGATCTGAGCGTGATAAATTAGTTTGAATATTTATAGGCCCTCTTAGATCGTCTTGAGTCAGTGTTAATGTAGGCGCTCTATATTTGCCTGGCATAATTCGCCACTTATCGCCCTGCCTCAAGATACGCCCTGCCATTGCTAAGCGCATATCCTCTAACACCGCTCTTTTATCGCTATCGCAGTCAAAAGCACAATTTATTGTGTATCTTGTTTCTGTGCTTGCATCTGCCAAAGTCACAAGCTCATCACACACGTCTGCAGCATCTTCAATGCTTTGCGTGTCTATCTGCGTTGCAGGAATAGCACAACCAAAGCGCGTATCTGTCATATAATCATAGGCGATTAATGCCGCATTATCTGACCACTCCCAAGAATCGATCCTTGGATCATAAACTTTTTTGCCTCTTATTTTAAATTCAACCGATGGCAATCCTTCGGGAAAAACCTCATTATCAAAAGTCAAAATCAAATAAGCATAAGCAGTACCAAGCAAACGATGATCGCTTCCCCACAAACCAGGAAAATTTAGATTTGCGATAGAAAGCAAATCAGGCTGTGCTTCTTGATCATCGGCTCCTGTCATGATGGCCATGAAAACTTTATTAGCCATCTTTGTGCCAATCAGCGGATTATCGCTAGATAGGCTCCATCTCGGATCTGGCGATGCTCCAAAATTTACTTTATAGCCATCTAAATATAGATCAAATAAACCGCCCTCAATCTCGTGACCTGCCACTGCGATCACGCGATGCAACCAGCCCGATGAAATGCCAGAACCTAGATCAGTACTTTGTGGTGCCCATGCAAATACCTCAACGCCGCCGACCATCATCTCCCCATAAACGATCTGCCGCGCAGCGCTCGCGCTTCTTACCGTAATTTCTCGACCGTAAACTTTTTTTTCTTTTCTCTGCTGTGTAAAGATCTCGTCTTTTAATTTGTTGAAGACGTTATGCATATTAGGAATAGTAAACTTCCCAGATCCACCCCTAAATATTGGCTTTGATTTGTTTGTGTTCATCTCTTGCGCCTCTTCTTATTTGTGCGCTTTGTTTTCTTCTGCTTTTTGATCGGCTCTGGTACCCCCCAATATCCGCTAAAGCCATTAGCGATAGACTCAACATGTCTAAATGCTCTATCTAACGTGTGTGGGAATAATGCGGCTTGGCTTTGTTCTGTGTACCTTAAATTACATTCGCGATCTAAAATTATCGCCTCGCTTTCAAATGTTACACGTATCGCGCTCTCGTCTCCGGCATCTAAAAGCTCGCATGTGTCTAAAAAACCTGAGAATATTTGAATAGGATCAACAATGATCGCATCTGATCCGTCTAGCAGTCCTAGCCATAAAGATGATTGCGCTTTCTGACTCGGCCCATTCAAGACGATTGATGTTAATTCTTCTGGCACACCAGTCAACACAACCGATAGCCCCCCGATGCCTGATTCGTCGTCATCGCTCACGCTATCCCATTCCTGAAACCAGCCATTACCAAGCCACGATAGAGAATTCCAGGTAACATCTTTGTGTCTTGAAGATAAATAAAAGTGATGCGCATTTGCGCCTGATGCGAATGCTAAATCTAATAAGTAAACTGGCCTAACAACCGATTCTGAAACGGCTGTTAGCATTGAAGCTGACAGACCGCGCGTCATGTTTTAAATTGCCTCGATTGCTCCAAACTGAAGATCATAAAATCCGTTGAAATCTATGCTCCAGGTTACATCCTCACCGTCCAGTCTAAACAGTCCTTTACAATTGTTTGTTGTAATTGATGCGTTATCTGCTGGCGATTCGCGCAGCATAGGCCAGATATCAAGCGTTGCATTGCCTGATCCGTCGCTGCTCGTGTCCGTTAGAACCATATGCATGCGATTTGATAACGCGATCAAATCGCCTTTGCGTAAAATATTAGTAATCGATGGTGTCCAGCCATCAGTTACTAGTGATGATCCTGTTTGGCTTGCACCGTTTACTAGTGGTGTGCCTCCGAGGAATCCTCTAGGTGTCGCTAGTTTTGGATCTCCAAGCGTGAATGTTCCGGTCTGACCTTTTAGCGATAGAATAAAAGCCATCCACTCTCTGAAGTCCTGCGGACTCATTGCAGGCAAAGAAATATTTGCACGCCAATAATCACCATCCCACTGATACACTTGAGATTTAGCAGTGTACGGCGATGACTGCTTCGCCGTTACATTCACGCCGCCAAACGCTAAAACATTTGGCTGTGGTGTTGTTGGCATCGATAATGGATAACTTATAGCCATAAATTAAAACCCTCTTACACGTCCTCGCCTTGCCTCATTCGCAAATCTGCCGATTTGCTGCGCTGACACTTGGCCCGATATCGTTCTGACTGTCTGCATGATCTTGGCTTCAACTCCTGGCCCTGCTCCGCGCGCATCAATATTAAAGTTAATTCCTGAATTTACTGAGCGCGCCTGAATTCCTGCGCTATTAAAATTAATCGGCGATGATGGAAGGCTAACGCTAGCAAAGTTAGATCTAGCGGATCTGATCTCCGCGCCGCCTTCTGTATCTGTCAATTCGCTCAAGCTTTCCATAGCTTCAGTTATGCCATCGATCTTGTCTGCTACGTCTTCAAATGCGAATCCTAAAGCTGTCATATCTGCAATGATCGCGCCTGCCGTTCTCACGCTCGCATCTTTTAGCTGATCAAAGCTAACTATTCCGCGCTGATTTAACGCTTGAAAAAAATCATTAATTTGCTCATCTGAATATGTTTTAGATAGAACCTCGCGCAATTGCTCAAAGCTTGATATCCCTTTCTCAACCGATTCAATGGCAATAGTCTGGATGCCGATAACTGCATCCATTCCAGCGCCGCCGCTAGAAATTATTTTTTGAAAAGCTCCCTCAACATCGCCAAGCGCATCTAATCCTGGCTGTGCTAGCCTATCGATCTGAGCTAATTGCCCTTCAATTTCTAGCCACGTTTTACCCTGCGCCACGCCTTGCTGTATAATCTTCTCCTGAACCTCTTCTGCTACTAGTCCAAGCTCACCCCAAAGATCCTTTAGGCTCTCAATATCGCCGCCTATGTTATCAACTAAGATCGCGCCTATCTGCGGCCCGATGTCCTCTGTGATTCCTAGCATATCTTTCAAGCCTTCACCAAACGCGCTAAATAAATTCTTAGTATCTGGCGCTAGCGCATTCAGCGAATCAAAACCTTTTCCCCCGTTAAAACGAGATGAAGATCCGAAAATGAAATTTTTTCCTGTCTGCTGTTCTAAAAAGCTTTCGATTGCTTTACGCGATAAAGTATCAGCATTTTTAGGCCCACCAAGCCCAAACAAATCGTTTGCAAAAAACGATGTACCAAATGTCGGTAGTGCTAAAGCTAGTTGCTCTTTAGTTGAAAGCTTATCGCCTTTGTACAAGCTTTCCACTCCGCTGATCGTAGGTGGGACAATTATCGCGGCTGCGAGCGCTGGCCCTGCGCTCTGTAAAATACCTGCTAAACTAAACAAACCAGCGCTTGCGGCTTCTGCGCCTTCTGCTAATCCCCCAATAGCCGTACCACTAGATCCGCCTAGCACTGACTGCGCGATGCTTTGCCCAATACCTTTAAATCCACCTTCGAAACTAAATCCTGTCATTGACGCTGCGAATTCTGCAGCAAATCCGACCGCGATCTGTTTTAGCGATGCCTCTAGATCAAAGCTCACGCCATCTATCGCGTCTGTGAATGCATCAGCCCAGAAATCAACGGATCTTTGATATGCGTCTTCTAGCTCTTTTTGTAATTTTTCTGCAGCTTCTCTATCATCTTCTATTTCTTGCTTAAATAATTTATCTAGCGCATTCTCTATCTTCTCTACTCTGCTAGCCTCTTCTTTAGAGAGCTTCTTTGATAACTCCACTTGCTCATCTTGCAAGTGCATAACTCGGATCCTCTCCTCTCTTTCCTTTGCTATTATCTTAACATTTTCCTCAGAAAACTTTTTTTGCTGCTCGACTAGCTTGGCAGACTCTTGCATCTTAGATGTTAACTCTGTGTACTTTGCCTGATACTCTTCAAGCTCAGAATTCGCCCTATTTAACTGATCTTCGTTCCAAAAAAATGCATTTGTCTCTGGATGTAGATTTTTTGCAGCCTCCTTAAGATTCTTTATATTTAATGTTATGGCATCTATCTGTTCTTCGAGTTCTTTCAGCTGCTCGCGCTCACTAGTATTGAATAGCACCTCAAAACCTAGAACGGCCTCATCTATCCACTTTACCAAAGTAGGCAATGCATAGGCTCCTAGCTTGACAATGGCAGCTGTTATTGTAGCCAAGCTATTCCCAAGCTTTGTGAAGTCTATAGAAGATATGGATCGATCTAAATCTCTCCATGCGCTAGTCAGCTCGACTGATTCGTTGATAGCTACTGCCATAGTATCGATAGCGTCCTGATACGAGACTGTTACCGCTTTCTGTGCCGTAGATGCCGAGTCTGCAACTTGAGCATACTGATTAGTTACTTCCGCAAGCTGGCGCATTGCCTGCGCTTGTATTTCTGCTTTGTTCGTTGCTGTTATGCTAAAGCCTATACTTTCTAGTTGATTCTCTCTGCCGCTAGCTAAAGCGTCGGTAACCATCTTAATGGCTTCGACCGTATCCATTTCAAAAGTATCGGCCAAGCGTGCGCCAAGATCTGCAATTTGTCCAAAGTTTTCGTTGAATTGCGGTATCTGCTTAACGAGACCTTGGCTTGCTACCTTCATCAAGTCAAAACTGCTGACTGTTCCTAGCACTGTCTGCCTAGCTTTTTCGATTTCTGAAATGCTGCCGCCAAGCGCCTTGAACCCCTCTGCCACATCTCCGACCGCTTCTCCTCGATCTGCTAGCTTATTAACTTGATTGATCAAGCTCTTTATTGCGACACCGGCACCAGCAACCAACGCGGTCTTAAATATTAAATCTATATTCTTAGCGAATGTTTTGAACTGGCGCTCGACCCTCGTGATCGACCCGACTGCCAAATTCATATCTTGCGTAAATTTCTCGGTTGCGCTCCTAAGCTCAACCCATAAAGTATAATTGCTGCGCTTTGCCATGCGCAAATTATACACTATATTACTTCTGCAATCCGCCCCTAATATGTTTAATTACTTGCCCACTCTGATTAAATACCAAAGTTAGATCTGTAGCTTCACCCTCTCCGCTAATACTCCCATCAGCCCCTAGCGATGTTAATGTTAATTCGTCATTTTGAATCGATGGATAAAAACTGTTGCCCCATAAATCGTTTATGTTGTGAACCATTAGACAATCTGCATACTTTACCGAATGCCCATCGTACCTAATTTGTGTATCGTTGATCCCTTTTATGTTGATTGGCCATTTTTTATAATGCTGCCTATATGCGACCATGCACTCGCCTATTATTTTCATTAGCGCCACTGTTCTATCTGGATCTCCTCTCGCAGTGATTGCGCTAACGTATCTGCTCTCTCTGGCGCTATTCCTAGATATAATTTCTCCCCTCTCTTTCTTTATCCTTGATATCTCGTACTCTTTAAAGAGAACTAGAGTTATGAATAATAATACAGCCGCGAAAATTGATTTAAATGTAAAATCCATAAAATATTTATCTAATAAAAGCCAAATAAATAAGCACTAAGAGAAAAGATCCCATTAGTATAAACGGCCTAACCCAAACAGGTATACCAACAAAATCTAAGAAATCTGGCTTTTTAATTTTCGGCTTTTCGTCTGCTATCTCAACATTAGCTGAGAATGCCCAAGAAAGCGCAACAACCCACCCTAAGAATGTCCATCCCAGAAATATATTAAGAATACAAATAGAATTGTTGTTTTTGTGTCGTCTTAGTTGAGCTACAATTGACGGTAGCAGATACAACAAGACGCCAAGCATTAAGACTAAGATCATTGCTATAGTTGACATAATTAACCCTGTACTATCCTCTTGTTATTCGTAAGCGCCCAAGCGAATACTAAGATCCATGCGATGATCGTCCAGCCTAGAACTAGGTTTAAAAATAAAATCGGGAAAAGATTATTGTGTTTTCGTTGCGCAGCGATCAAAGTCGGCAAAAAATACACAAGTAAGCATGTAAAGAAAATAAATTGACTATCCATAATGTTTGCTCAAAATCAAAACTCTACACTTCCCCATAAAAGCAATCAACTAAAATAAACTCCAATAAATACGGTAACTTAGTAATCTATATTATTTAAAATAAATACTTGCACTTAACTGCAAGCTGTGGCATCATAATTAAGTAAGCAGTTCATCGTTTATAAAGGCTATTTATGGAAAGACTAATTACAAACTTTAGCTCAACGGGTAAACAACGCGCTACCAGCTTCTTAATCGATTATCTTAAAGACGACCTAAGATCCGGTGACACCGAAGTATGGAACCTGGAGCAATGGCTGAAAGAGATATTAGATCGCGTGAGCGATAGAACTGATGAACACAAGCCGGAATACGAACTAAGTCCTCAATATTCGTTTGACAATACGCCTAAATTATTGTCTTTCAAAGATAATGATTTTGAATATGAATTATTAGACTAGCTGCATTTAGGAAAAATCAACTCAAGCGCATGCGCGATCTCGTCTGCTGACATTTCGCGCTTTTTCTTTTTTAGAACGCAACTTGCAAAAAAATCTCCAGGCTCAAAGTTAGATCCGTCTTTCTTTTTACCAAACATTCCGGCAACCGTCGCACACAGAACGCCGAATCTAAAATCTAGCGCTCTGTTCGCTTCCCTGAAGCGATCCACAAGCGCGTTGAACTGCGCTAAAGTTAGATCAAAGAATTGTTCAGTTGTTAATTTCAGATCGTATACGGCAACCGCCCACATCATCGGCCAATCGAATTTAGCCGCGCCTCTACTCTCTTCTATTTCGTTTTTTTTTCTTGCTGGTCAAATGTGCCTTTAAGAAACGCGCCTAAAATCGCGCCTGCGCTTTGAATATCATTAACACACATTTTTTCAGCTATTTCATCTGGCGTGATATCTGGCTCATGCTTTACAAGCGCAGCCCAGATCCATCGAACATAGTCGCGGATCTGGTGCCGCGCAGTTAGTGTTTTGGGATCAAGTAAATTTATATCAAACTTGGATTCAAGCCTATAGGCCCAACCAAGATCAACTTTACATTTATATTTTTTTCCTGAAAATTCTATTTCAATTTCAGGCCAAATCTGATCCACAAAACAACCCATTTAATGAAAATATTAAACGCCCCAAACTGGTAATGCAGTCAAGTGAATTGCCGCTGAAACCATAATCACGCTGTCAGTTGATCCAGGCTCAATGCTCCATTGACTTAAGAAACCTGCTAGATCAAGTCTGTTGCCTGCAGCGTTCGGCAAAAGTACTTGCCAATTGCGAATAGTCTTAGCAACATAATCAGCCTGTAAGCTTCTGTGTTGCCCACCGCTTGCAGGTATTAGCTGCAAGGTAAATGTTACATCTGAAATCGTTTCAAGTCCTGCCAGTCCTTCTTTAAGTGTGCTGCTTAAGTGTGTGGCATCAATGATATCCCTCGATCTAGTAATCGCGCCCACGTTCTTCACTTCTGCCACTGCTGTAAAAACTTCACCGCCATCAGATCCGCTCGCTAAGCTTGCCAAAGCGCTAGCGCCTGCAATCGTTCCTGTTCCATCGCCTGCGTTATCATCGATATCAAAATATGTATCAAAGTCTGTAGTTTGATAACACTTAGCAATAATATCATTTACTGTACTTACAGGATTACCAGATCCATCCGTCTCTGATGTGATCGTTAGTCTTGAGCTAGTAACAGTCACAGATAGCGCGGTATTATTTCCAGAAACAATAGTCTCGTGTAGCAAGCTGTTACCTGCTGCGCCTGCTGTCGCTGCCAATACTCGATATTGTGCATTGCTAGATCCGATAGATCTAGATGCTTTGACTGCTGCGCCTGCGCCGCTGTCGCCAACTTTTAAAATAGTTCCATGTCCGATTGTTGCGCTTGTCATTTTTTAGATTCTCCTTAAAAATTTTTTAACTTGGATGATTAAAATTAACGGTAAAAGTTTGCTCCACCGCCCAAACCTGATCGGCTTCAAGCCACGATATTGATTCATCAAGCAACAAGCACGCGCCGATCCTCACATCTGAGTATACGCCGATCTTCTGATTCAGTGCGTTAAAAATTGCTTTCCTCAATGCCTCCCCTGTCGTGGATTGCGTATCTCTGGCAACATATGAAATAAAATTGAATTCAGAAAACCAAACCTCACTAAATGAATTCAACCCATTTTCAGGTTGCATAGATACTTGTTCAAACAGTATAAAAGGAAAACTAGGATTATCGGGAGACCTTTCAAAATAGATTCTGGTTCCCACAATCGCAGAAATTGAAACATCAGCAATTAAAATATTTCTTAGCGCGGATTGAATTTCAGCCATCTAGCTATCCTTTTGTGCTTTAATCTCTGCGTCAAGTTCTGAGACAATATTATTTGTAAAATCTTGCTCAACCGATGCTAGCGCGTCGGCTAAAAAATTAATTCCTTCGTGTTTTTTCCCACCGCGATCTGTAAATCCATATTCTTGAAAACTGGCATAGAATGTATCACCTTCTCTACTCTTGCCGCCTCGATTTACTTTCTGACCACCTGGAACCGCGCCGCCTGCCGTGACTAGCGCTCTAGTGTGTCCCTCTCTACTAGTTTTAATTTTAGATCTTATGCCGCGTCTTAAATCTCCTGTTTTTTCTGGCGCGTTTCTAATCGCTGCTGCTCTGATCCGCTTTGTGTATTTACTGCTTACTTTTCTTAAAACCTTCTTTGCTCGTTTTGCTCCTAGCTCTCTTAGAGCGCGAATCAGTCCCGATGCATCAACTGTTGGACCTTGTGTCATGCTATAGCCTCGCTAATAATTTGAAGCCCCTCGCGCCTGCCTATCTCATTTATGCCTAAGATTCTATACCTACGCGCATTAAAATAAATTCTCATTTTCTCAGTCACATCGGATCTATATCTAATATTAAATTTCGCGGAAAAAACGCCGCGCGCCGCATCTCCTGCAAATCTTTCAGTTGAATTTAATGGCTGATACTGCGCCCATACGCTCGCTAATGTCGCCCAAGCTTGAGTAACTTCACCCTGAGCTGTGATGCTCTCTGTCGGCTGCTCAATAGTAATAAATCGATCTAACTTTCCTGCTAACATTTTATAAATTACTAACTGAAATCAGGAACCCAAAACGGCAAAAGTAAATATTTTGAGCACATCGGGATCTCTTTTAAATCACTAGGAGCGACGTCTTCTCTGTTCGCGTAAAAATGCGCCGCCATCATCTTTATAGCCATCTTTATTGGCTCCGGTACCGCTGCAGCGTTGCCGTATCCGCATACAAATCTTATTTGAATGCGCTGTATGTCGTTAGGTGAAAGCGTAGGCCAAGATGATAAAAGCGCCTCTAGGCTGATGTATCCTGGCGTGTTGGCACTGTCGATCTCGTAATTTACCGAATCCCAAGTGACAAGCGTGCCAGTAGAATCTTTATATTTTATAAATGAAATAGATTGTAATTTTGGGAATGGAATTTCTAGCGTTGCGCCTTCCGGCCAATCTTCAATAAAATAATCCCACGTCTGAGTTACAAACCTTCTGCGCGTGTGTATCTCGCACAACTCACGGCAAGCAACGATGAGCGATGTCAAATAGGTATCCTCATCGCCCCCGACTACGCGCAAATGATCTTTAAGCTCTGAAAGCGTTACAGGCTCCGACGCTGGTGCCGTGTTTAGCGTTAAACTCATTTTAAGCGCTTCCTACTCTGTTTAACTGTGGCTGCTATCTCTCGTGCTGGCTCTGCCTCTGATGTCTCGACCTCTTCGATCTTCTCTCGTGCTGGCTCTGCCTTGATCTCTAAACTGATCGCATAGCCTGCATCGACTAATCCTTTTGCAACTGAGTCATCAATATTCGCTTCCTCTCCGTCCCTAAAGACGCCATCAGCACAAGCAATCTGCCTTAATAATTTTATCAACATATCTCAACACAAAAAAAGCCAAGCTAGGAGGATAGATGCCTAGCTTGGCTAAAGTTCATTTTAGCTCACATATGATTTTTTAAGAACCGCAACTGCTGCAATCAATGCTGCACTCGCGTTACCGCTTGGTGTAATGGTTAAACGAACATATCTTTTTATGCCCTTGTAACCTATCTTTTTTACTGAGTCATCAGACGAAAACGTAAACCCTGCATCTGCTTCAGTCCCTAACAGATCAGCGTCGGCAACTGCTGAAGCATCGGAAAGATTTGACACATCCCCATGCTCCACCAAAACCGCAAAAGTCGCATCCGCGTCTGCAACTGATCCAATTGCGATATAAAATTCTAAAGAAAGCGCAGATTGTAAATCTATAATCTGGCTTACTTGTGCTGTGTTATCGCCAACGCTAACAGGTGATAGCGCTCGTCTAACTTCATACTCGTTATGTTTATCTTGTAACATTTTATTTTTTCCTTTTAACTTTGCTTAACTACTATTAGCCTAGTTTTACTCTTGTAAATGCTTCAGGCATTACAGGCATCCCATCAACCGCTTGGCTTGTATGAAAACCAATATGATTTGTAGCTGCATAGAGTTCAACAAGTCTTTGTATTGTTATTTTCTTTTCTTCGGCGATCCAGTAATAAGAGAAATCACCAAACAAACCAACATAAAGACCAGTTGTGAATGTATTAGGCACATACTCACTTATGACTAGTGGATACCCAAGCAATAGATCAGGCTCCCCGACCTGTACGCTCTGCTCCCAGATATACTGATTAGTAGTATCTTTGATTTTAGAAAGCATTGTTTTTGCCTGTCTGCTAAATAACCATCTGCATTTTCGCAAATACTGATTTTTTTGATTCCCGATAACACCCTTCAGGTTATCAAAAGTGATAGCGCTCGATGTGTTGTCAGTTGAATAATCTCTGCTTGTTGGTATTCCGTTTGCGTGTGCTGTAAACAAACCTAATGCTTGACCAGCTCCGCTACCTGTCAAGAATGCCTTTTCCTCAGTTACCGCATGTTTATAGGCAACTCTCTCAGCGATCAAAGAGTCTACATTAATCACTGAATGCTCAAGCAACCTGGTAGGTACTAAGACCTTTTTAACAAAGTAATTTGGTGATAGCTCTCTTTTACCAAATGACAAAGAGCTATCTGCCGTTCCGCTTCCTAGCTCAGTTGTCCACTCGGCATCAGAAACATCATTTTCAAAAGTAGGCGCGCCCATAGATACAGCTTTATCTAAACTAAAAACGCGCCCCAGCTGCCTTAAAAATACTTGGTTATCAACTGCTTTGATAACTTCGTTTAAGAATTTTTGAGGCGCAACCAGCGCACCGCCTTGAACTAAATTTGTACTAGAAAGATCTCTAGTCTGTTCTGCGGTCAATCCCGACATTCCACCGCGCAAGAAAGCATTAAATGCCCTTTCGTGCCTTTCTTCGCGCTCTGAATCGCTTACGGTTACGGCTTTAGATATCGATGCTCTTTCTTCAATCGGATTAGAAAGATCTCTTTCTAAATCCTCTTGTCTCTTAGCTCTATCGGCTGCCTCTTTAAGATCTTCTTGCTTGTTAAAAAGCTCGTCATACTTTGCGCGCTGTTCTGCGTTAAGTACTCCTTTGCTTTCCTTATCTGCTTGCTCAAGAATGCCGCGCATCTCTTTACAAACTTGTGCACGCTCTTCAAGTAAATTTTTTAGTGCCATTATGACCCCTGTAATAAAGTTAATAGTTACTCAATCAATTCAATTTCAGCGCCTAACTGCTTGCGCCAAAGCGTACTAGTGCATGAGCTGTTTTTTTGCGCTCGTGCTTGTTCTGCCATCTTCTCTAGTTCAACGATTGATTGATCTTTATCTCTGGCTGACACTTCGGTATCAGGATATGCAGGAAATGCGGTAGGCGATATTTCAAGCAAATTAACGCGCTTTAAAATATGCACATCTGGCGATTTTTCATCATCTGAAAATTCCCACTCTTCGGCCTCTATATTAAATCCAAAACTGACGCCGTTCACATCTCCGCGTGAAATAGATTCGAACGTATCGCGCCCCAAATTAGTATTTGGTAAATCCAACTCAAATTTAAGACCGTGCGAGTCCTCTTCTAACCTCAAAGTGTTGTTGCCTGTACGCCCTAATACTAAATCAATATTGTGCGACCATAACGCGCGCACATCGTTATTTTCAATTGATTTACTAAATGCGCCTCTTTCTATTTTCTCGATAAATTTTCTAAAATACCCTAGCGGCTGCGATGCCTTATCAAATACTGCAGCATAACCGTGAATAGTTCTTTTTCCGTCCTTATCTTCGGCCCTAATTTCTTGGCCTTGAAATAATCTCGTGTGCTTCAATTTTCTGCTAAGCCTCAATTAAATTTAATAATTCAATTAGTTCTAATTCCTCTTGCATTCGTATCAGATCGTAATTGATTTTTATTTCTGGCCCTACCCCTTTTGTAACAATTAACGCGCTTGCAAGATTACTTGTGTGATGTTGTGTTAGCTTGCATGCAATACCATTTGCATGAATTGATATCTTACTTGTCTTAAGTTTTATTTTTATCGGCTGCGCTTTTACTTTCGCCGTTCTCTTTCTTCTTCTTGCGCTTGAATAAACTTGCTGACCTGTTAGCTCGCATGCAATCGCGTTTAGAGTGATTTCTATAGTGCTGCTTTCTAGCGTGCAAGTATCGCCGCTTGCTGATTTACCTTTTAATGCCGTTGTTATCGTCATTTAAGCGCTAGAAATTTTGATAGCCTTAATAATTTTTCGCCAATAATCTTGCCTGCTGTGCCATCTGCGTAGGCTCCTGGTAGCGTAGTCGTCCAAGGATCACCGGCTGATCCTGCTCCGTTTAACTTCTCGCCCATTGTACCAGCTTCATAAAAATCTGCTGCAAGCGCGTTCCAAACTGCTGCAGCTAATGACTGCGGACTAAGCTCAGTAAATGGTGTTACCTCTGCTTGCATGTTCGCAACGCCCTTAAATGTGCCTGACACTGATGCGCTTGCAATTATGTTGCTCACACAAAACGCCAAAGATGAAAGATTCGCAGATACCGACGCGCTAGCACTTATAGATGCACTTAGCGATGCGGTAGCTTGTAAACTCGCTGTTATACTTGAGCTAGTCAAAATACTAGCGGCCAACTGAACAAGCATAGAAAGCGATGGCGGCGTGATCGCTCCAACTCCTGATATGCTCGCCTCGCAATTTTTGCCAAGCGCCGCATTAGCGCTAATAGTCGCGCTGCCGATTATTTCATAGTATGTTTTTAATCCGCCTGCTTTTATTGGCAAAATAAAAATATATGGTGGCGTGTATCCGTTAGGAAAAGCGCCTTTGTTAGTCTCTCCTGATATGCTTGCTTCGTTGAAATAATAATTTCTATGCACGCTTTGCTTTTGCCATGATCTAGGCGATGTTATACCGCCCATATCTCGGCCTGGATTTGCAAAAATAGCGCGATAGTTGCCTAATATCATTAGCTAACCCTTATTGCTGCTGCTACGCTCTCGGCTCCCATTGCTTCGGCTAGATCGGCGTCTTCTTTCTTCTGCTCGTCTGCAATCAACGCCGCTAAACGATAATAATCATCGCCGTTTGTCTCTGCCTGCTGCACAATTTCGATCAATTTTCTAGCGTCCATTTTTTTAATTCCAAACAAAATCTAGATGCCCAGAAAACGCGCTGTTTGCTGGTGTCGCAGCACCCGATCCCACTAAGAAATAAAGCGCCGCACCGTCGTAAATCCTCGGCAATGATGGCAACTCGAATAGAAAATTTCTTTCGCAAGCTAGGCCAAGCGTGCTTAGTGGAAATCTTGCGATCTCTTTTAAAAGAGCTACGCAATATTCCCCCGAGACGTAGCTAGTCGCGTTCTGTATCGTGTTTATTTCTGCAATACCTGCATCTTGAGATTGTAAAGGTACTTGATAATTATATTTTCCTGATCCTGTCGCCCCTGTATAAAGTATATGGCTGTTGCTTGCTGCTGTTTTACCAACAGGTAAAGTTGTAGGCGTTGCGTGCGATGTAGCTTGTGCGCTGTTTGTGTAACCTAATGATAGGTTAGGCGTTGCGGCTCCCAACGCTGTAGAATTTGGATTAAAAAATATAGCCTGCAAGCCTGCGCCGTTTGTGTACCTCGGCAAAAGCCAAGTAATTGTGTGTGTGCCTGTGCCTGCATCAGTAATGTTGATCGCTGTGCCTGCTATCGCGTTCGCGTAGCTTGTGGCAAGCTTAAATGTCGTATCAGATACTCGTATTAGATAATAATCTGTAGCTGTAGCTAATCCGCCTGGTAGCGTCGTCGTCGTTGTTAATCTTGTGCGTGTACCTGTCAATAAATTACTTGGAATATTCGCGCTCGATGTGTATGTGCAAACATCTGTGCCTGCATCTGCTGTAAAAGTATCGGATTGTCCAAGTGTGTTAGTTGTTGCTTGCGCTGATGTAGTTGTTACGCTTGTTACTCGATAAAATCCTACAACGTCTACGAGCGCCACTGTGCAAGGTACAACCGTCGCGGCTGCGGTAACTGCCGATCCGTTTAATAAATGTTTCTGCGCCGTAGGCTGCACATTGCCGCCATGCTGTAAGCTCGATGCGTTCGCTGTTGTGTCTTTTACTGCCTGGAAACTTAAATTTGTGCCTGTATTAAATAATGCATCGGCTGGTGGATTGCCGCCGCCTCTAAAAAGCGTGTGCCATTCATTAGCAACCGCTGCCGCTGTTGGATTAAAGTTTTTTGACCAATTCCCTCTATAAGTTTGCCCATTGCTCAGCGCTTGAATTACTTGATCTTGGCTTGAAAATCCTGGCATAAAATTAATTCCAAATAACTTTTAAATCCCCCATCAAAGCTGTGGCTGCTAAACTGCCTTGAGGCAAGCAAACAAAGCTAAGATAAGCATCATCGTAAATTTTCGGGATGGCATGCTGGCCTAATAGCGCATCGAATTCGTAAGGCGCTGTTATTTCTGGCAGGCAAAATGTAAGCAATGGCTTAACTAAGATGAGCGCGAATAGACCAACATCAGCGCCTAACATTTGTACACTTTGAATTGATCTAACTCCGCTATCTCCGTCTTGTAACCCTACAAATGGCCCTGATGCGCCGTTTGTTGCTGTCGCGCTCGTGACCACTGTGCCAATTGATGCGGCTGAATTCTGTACAACCGTCGCGCTTGTCCTTCCTGCTATCCCATCCTGATTTGTATAACTAAAGTTAAAAGATTGACCGCCTGTTCTCCCTGCTAGACTGACTGCCATAACCTGTACACCTTTGCCATCGGTGTATCGCGGTAAAGTAACAGTATTATCTAGCTCCTGCGGATCTGTATTTGAATCATCGATAGATGGATAATACAAAATGTAATCGCAAAGTGTTAATGTTAGCGGTAGCGCCGTCGCTGCCGATGCCATTGCTAAAATTATTCTTAAAAATTTTTCATCTGGCGAAACATTCGCGCCATGATAAAGACCGCCGTCTAAACTTTGACTTACTGCACGCGCTATACCTGGTGGTGCATCAAACCAATATTTTGGTGGTGGATTTCCTGGTGACATGGACAAGTCAAACCATAATCCGGCTGTTGTCGTCTGGCTCGGCGTTTTGCGCCAATTATAGCGCCGTGTTCTGCCATCTAATTCAGCATCAATTAATTGTCTGAAATTATTTTGAACCACCGCTGCTATTTTCCTTAGATTTATTTTTAAAAGCTATAGCCGCGCTGCCTTTTGTATCTGCTCGCATATCCACGATCACGCCTGCATTGCATTTGCATGCTCGAATTATTTTTCCATCGCACATTACTACTGCTAGCTGACACTGTTTGCATTTATACATTTATCAATCCTCTGTGATTGTTAGTGCATTTGCTGCAAATTGTGGCTGAATACCTGTAGAAACGCTTCTACTTGAAGCCAAAGCGCCTTTATATAAAATTTGTCCTGCTCCGCTGGATGCTGTGCCTATGCTTACATGCGTAATAGTTTCAGATCCCGATGAAGCTTCTGGAAACTGGATCAAGTCATCATTGCTGGCCTGATTGCCTGAGATGTCCCATCCTGTGGCATCTCTTGCTACTGCCTGCCGCGCATAGCTCCCATAGGCACACTCTGAAGTTTGTTGATTCCCTGCCTCCCCTGGATCTGCTGTGTGTAATGCGATGTATAAATTAGTGTTCGCATCCCACGAAAAATCTACGTCATGAAAAATCTTTTGTAATACATCGTTTTCTGTAGTATTGCCCTTGCTCATCTTCTTAAATCCTTAGCTATAAGTTAAACTTGCTCTTGTACTCCAATCATTATCGAAACTTCCATTTCCATCAGCCCACAAAATCGCGCTCGTGCTGTTTGTCATGCGCTTTATTCTCCAAACGCTTGAATTTTCTGCACTCCCTGGCGCAGCATGCCCGATGTATGTATACGTCGCGCCCTCGTCAATTCTAACCGCATAAGGCGCATCGAGATCTGGCCTCAAGTGTTGAATATGATCGCTTCCATCTTGCGTAGTTTTAACGCTGTAATCTGTTAGCGTGCCGTTATCTACCGTGATCGCCATGTTGCTAACTCAAAACAAATAGCCCGCTAGCTGGTAAACTGATCGTTAGCGTGTTGCCATCAGTAATGACGACATCTGACCCACTGGAGTCAAGCAATCCGCAACAAACCAAAGGATCAGACGCCGCCGACTCATCAAACAAAACCCACCTACGCGCCGTAATACTTCCACCTACGGCGCTAAAAACTATCGGATCAGAAACAAATTTTGCTTCCCCACCCGATAAATTAAAGCTAACGCCCTGCAAAGTTTGTCTAGCGTATCCGTTGCCTGATACCTCGCTAGTTACATCAGCCAAGATCTGATCACTTGCCAGATCTGGCGTGTATCCAACTCCGCACAAAATCATCTTAAAAAGATCAGTGCTCACATCTACGCTTTTCGCTATCTTTTCTTTCCAAGAATCAAAAATTAAAGTTGTGCCGTTAAAGTTTGTCATTTCTCGGCCTCATCTTTTATGATCCATTTGCGCTTCCCGTCTTTGCCTAGCTCCATTACTGCGCTTTTCTTCGTTGCTCGCTGCTCTGGCATCTTTACATCGACACTGACTTGCGCTGGCGCCGTCTGAACATTCAAAACTGGCTGGATTATTTCTTTTCTGACCACAATTTCAGGTATATGTGTACCAACAAACGCACGCAAAACATCAACGGCTATTTTCTGCGCCTGCTCTACGTTTTCCCTTGCTTGATCTGGCGTATGCTCTCCCTGATAAAGCACTTTTACTGCGCTTTCAACATGATCTAGCGCGTCCTTTGCCACGTTTGCAGCCTCGATAACTGGCTCTATCGCTGCTCTCAACTCCTGCAAATTCTCTTTTTTTAGGCCATTTTTTACAGTTTTTTCTAAACTTTTCTTAACAGAAACGCGGATTAGTGGCGCTAAAATTTCGATCATCCGCGCTTTATCCTTGCCTTCCTCCTTTGCTACTGGCTCGCTTTGTGGCTGTTCCTCTTGTGGCTCTGCGCCTACCTCTTTCATGTTTAACGGCGTGATGTACTCTTGGCCTTTTCCATCTGGCAATGGATTTCTATTCTCAATCTCACGCCATTCATCGGCGTTGATCACTCCGTTTTGTCTTTCGATCTGCAACTTCTGCGCCCTGCTCAAACCATCGCCGCGCAGTAAACCATCAACTAAGAATTCAACTTTATATCTCTTTCTTTCTTCTGCCGTGAACAGCGCAGTCATCAAAGCGCGCTCGATTCTTATCAGCCAAGGCATTAGTGTGAATGTTACAAACTCTAAACTTTGTTGCTCAATGTTCGAGAATGTCGCACGATCTAAATCTCCGATCATGTGTGGCGGTACTCTAAACCATCTAGCGATCTCAGTTACTTGAAATTTTCTAGTTTGCAAAAATTGGCTTTGCTCGTTTGACATCTCGACGCGCTGAATCTCCGCGCCCTCTTCTAAGATTATTGCTTTATGCGCATTCGCTGCACCTGCATAAGTCTTATGAAAAGAATCTCTAAGCCTATCCGCGCCCTCTTTGCTTAGCCTTCCAGGTAACTTAATAATATTTGGTGCCGTAGTTCCGTTTGAAAAAAACCTGGCGCCATACTGTTCAGTTGCTAAGCTCGTTCCTACTGTCTCCCTAGCCAAATCAATAGGCGAAACGCCCACGATCCCATCAGTTGACAAGCCCATAAAATGCACGATCTGATCTGCACTGAACGTCTTAGGTTTTTTAGTATTATAATAAAAACTTTTTTCGCCGCTATCTGAAACCTTAACCGTGACCGAGTCCGTAACTAGCGGCCATAGCTCCAATAAAGATCCATTCTTTGCATAAATTTTCTGACAATAAAAATTTCCACGTAAGCAAATATTAGTTACTAAAAATTCAAAGAAAGTAGTTGCATCCTGTAATCTATTCGGTTGAGAATGCAGCTTGTCATATAACGGATGATCAAAATCCTTAACTTTATTTGCACCATCTCTCTTGTAAAGTATCAATGGCAAGCTAGCAATCGATTCAGAAAGCACCTTGATGGCTGAATACACTGATGACACTTGCATAGCCGTATCATATGTGACAACCTCGCCCGATGCAGTATTAGGCCCAACGATCCAGCTATCCGCGCCTTGAACTAAACGCGCACGCTTTTCAAATATTTTTTTGAAACCTGAAAATAATTTCACACTTTGATTGTGCGTTTTTTGTCCTGTCTATGACCAGCCCTTTGCAGCTAGATTGCTACAACGCCTCGGCTTTCATAAACAGATTTTGGCTGTGGTGAAATTAAAAGACGCCCCACCGCCATCGCAGCACAAACCACGCCATCGATCCTGCCGGTGCTCTTGTCCTTGATGCACTTCAACCGATCATCTCCCTGCCTGATTGCTACCGCATTAGAAAACATCCAGCGCAGAACCGGATTGTTACCGTGTCGTATCCTTTTGTTAAATATGAGATCTTCTAAAGATCTGTATCCAAATGTTAGCGCCTGCACGCCTTGAGAATGTTTGACCGCCGTTATCCCGTTGTCTGATAAATGCTGCAGCACTTGATGCGCGTGTGCTGGATCTGCTGAAACTTCTGCAATTTCAAAAATCTTTGCAATATCTAAAAAATCATCCTCTATGACACTGTAGCGCGTTGATGCGCCTTCAGTAGGAATTATGAACCCCTGATCAGCCCATGCCTGATAATTAACACCGTCTTTTTTATACTTTTCAACTATTCCATCTTGTGGACACCAAAACGTAGAATGTAAATAAATGTTAGGCTCTGGCTCTTCGTCTCCCATGAAAGCTATGATCCTAGCGGATAGATCGCCCGTGACCCCTAGATCTAGTGCTGCAAATCCTCGCCTTCCTTCGAATTGTTTCCAATCTATTTCGCCATCGCATGCCGAGTATTTCTCAACTGGCATCCATTTGTGCGCTTCATTAGTCCAGATATTAAGATTCTTAGTTTTAAATAGCGCGCGCTTGCTCGGCTGCAAGAATGCTTTATTAAATTCAGTTTTAAAAGTATCTGGATATACGCTTATGCCCCAATTTGGATTTGCTTTGATCCATTCGTTTTGATCTTCCCATTTGTCGATGTCATCTACCGTCGCAACAAATGCTAGATACTCATCATTCTCAAATAAACCGCCTAATAATTTTTTAGCAAAATCAGATTCTTTTTTGCATGGGCAATTTACATCTTGACCTGCTGTAGTGATGACGACGATCAACGGCTGGCGTCTCTTAACCGTTCCGCTGCTAAGAACCTCTAGCATGTCATCGGTTTTATGCGCGTGATATTCATCGACGATTCCGCAATGTACAGAGAAGCCATCTTGTGTTTTTGAGTCGCGACCTAGCGGCTGAAACTTGCTGCCGAGTTGTGGGCAAAATAAAGATCTTTTAAATCCTTCGACCTCGCCGCTTAACTCTGGCGATATTTCGATCATCTTCTTCGCGCTTTCCCAAACTATGCGCGCTTGATCTTCTTTTGTCGCAGCGCAATAAACTTGCGCCCCATATTCATGATCGGCAATCAGCGCATAAGCCCCGATGCCTGCAATTAATGATGATTTGCCGTTGCCCCTGGCTACTTCAATATATGCTTTTCTAAATCGCCTACGCCCATCTATCAACCTTTTCCAACCGTAAAGCGGTCTTATGATGTCGTATTCTTGCCAGTCCGATAATTCAAATCTCTTGCCTGCGAATTCTCCATCCCAATGTTTTAGGTATGAAAAAAATCTAACTGCTCTTTCTGCAGCTTCGTGATCATAATAAAATGGAAAATCTGGATCTTTATCTAACCAACGCTTAAGATCTCTGCGCTGCCTCTCGCGCGCTAGAATTACATATTTAGACCATGGTATATCTCGATAGCATCCTTTGCCGTAATCCTCGGCTGATCCGTTCCAGTTTTTTTTTTAGCCATATAAATCAGCTTTCACCTGTGATTTTTTGGCTGGTGTTTTTATCTCGAGCGCGGCTCTTGCGCTTGGTGACATACCAAACATTTGCTCTAGTCTTGTTAGCTCTTTATGTAAGGATTCGTAAATTGAAAAATATGGTGTTTTCTGCGTGTATTTTAATTTAGGCTCAACACCGTGATCTAGCTCTTCTTGCGTTCTCTCTGCAAAGATATCTATATACGCGCCGTGTTTCAATAACAGCGATCTAGCTTCCATCCATCGCGCTCTAAGATCACAATAGCGAGTTAGGACATCGCGATCTAGATCTGTTAGAACATTGACCGCCTCAAGCCTCTTAACTACTTCTTTCCAAATCTCAAGCGCCGCGCTATCAAGTTCAAAAGATGGCTTAGCTCCCTTTGTGCTCTCCGCTCTTAGTTCATTCTTGTTCAGTTTGTGCTCACCCCCTGGCACGCCCTGCAGCAACTTTAATGCTGTTGGTTTTTTTGGCGGCCCTCGTTTACCCATAGCGATAACCCATTGATTTTATTACCCCCAATTGCAAATAACTCTCCGGCAAAAAATGAAAGC
>JACCDR010772918.1_pt1 | contig 43330 bp, 66 predicted proteins | sample 7446431 | NCBI WGS metagenome assembly JACCDR01 (sample SAMN15323443, study PRJNA562643) | freshwater metagenome | isolation source: river surface water | place: USA:Blue River Watershed | collected 2017-08-17
TATCCCGCTGCTATCCGCAAAAACGGGAATGATCGGCTACCCAAGTTTCGACGGCACGTTTTGCACATTTGATACGCTGTACAATCCCAGCCTGATTAGCGGCGGATTGGTGAAAGTGGAATCTGAAAACGAGAACGCTGCCGGGCAATGGCAGGTTTTGAGAATGTCGCATTGGCTTGAGTGCGAGAAGCCAGACGGCGCGTGGCTGTCGTCCGTTGTTTGCGTTGCGCCTGAATACTATGTCAGCCGATAGCCAGCCGACAGGCACGCAGCCGCTACAAGCGCCGCTCGGGCATTTCGATAGCCTTGCCTTCATCATTCAGCAGGCGCTTTCAAAAGTTCAGACGGCAACCGTTGTTCGCGTCGAAAAATGCACGAATTCCGGCGGTCTTGAGCCGGTTGGCTTTGTCGATGTGACGCCGCTTGTCAATCAGGTCGACAACGAGGGTAATGCCGTCCCTCATGTCACTATTTTTGGCATGCCGTATTGCCGGATTCAAGGGGGCGCAAATGCGGTCATTATCGACCCAGAGCCGGGCGATACTGGGATTGCAGTCTTTGCCTCGCGTGACATTTCAAAGGTCAAGGCAACAAAAGACCAGGCAAACCCAGGCAGCTTCCGGCAGTTCAATTTTGCAGACGGAATGTATATCGGCGGGCTGCTCAATGCCGAGCCGTCGCAGTACATTCAGTTCAACGCGGCCGGGATCAAGGTCTATTCGCCGGCAAAGGTGCATGTTGTCGCGCCGGTTGTCGTGATTGACGCCAGCGCATCGACAACGATCAACACGCCGACGCTGACGGTCAACGGCGATACGCTGCTAAATGGATCGCTAAATCAAGGCAATGGCAGTAGAGGCGGCGCAGCGAATATGCTGGGGCCGCTCAATGTAACCAACGACGTGACCGGACAAGGAACAAGCCTGCATACTCACGTCCACGGCGGAGTCACGCCGGGCGGCGGGGAGACTGGAGAGCCTGTATGACGCAATACAACACACTTTTGCTTGATCAAGAAGCATGGGATTTAGTGATTGACTCCGCAGGAAGCATTGCCTCGGCCTCGCCGCCGTATGCGCTCGCGCAGGATGTGGCCAGTGCCGTGCGCCTGTTCCTCGGAGAACTGTGGTTCGACACGTCAAAAGGGATCCCGTACTTTGAAAACGTGCTGGGCCACTTGCCGCCGGTTTCTGTCCTGACCGGATACATTGAAAAGGCCGCTCTATCGGTTCCGGGAGTGGTTTCTGCGCGCTGTATAATCTCGGCATTCGAGGGCCGCGAAGTATCCGGCCAGATACAGTTTATTGACGAAACAGGCGCCCAAAACAATGTCAGCTTCTAGCGTTCCAAGCATCCAATGGACGGACGGCGGCCTAGTGCTGCCGCCAGAATCCGAGATTTTATCCGGTGTGCAATCCGATATTGATGCGGCGTTTGGCGGCGGCCTAAATCCCGCGCTTGAAACGCCGCAAGGCCAGCTTGCATCCAGCGAGGCAGCAATCATCGCTGATAAAAACGCGCAAATTGCGCAGGTGGTCAACAACGTTGACCCTCAGTTTTCGGCAGGGCGATGGCAGGACGCAATCGGTCGTATTTATTTCCTTGAGCGCAAGCCGGCAACTTCGACCGCCGTTTCTTGCACGCTGACCGGGTTACCAGGGGCCACAATTCCCGGCGGGTCGCTTGCTCAGGACACGGACGGCAATACCTACGCCCTGACTGCAGACGCAGTGATTTCGCAGGCCGGGACTGTTCAAGCGGAATTTCAAAACATCTTGCCCGGCCCGATACCTTGCGCGGCCGGATCGCTGGTCAAGGTCTATCAGGCTGTTCCGGGGTGGGACGCAATCACGAACGCGGCGCCGGGAACGCCCGGTAGCTACGTTGAGAGCCGCGCGGATTTCGAATATCGCCGCAAAAACTCGGTGGCGATCAACGGAAGAGGCTCCATCCAGTCAATTTACGGCGCAGTTTTTGCCGTGCCGAACGTTGTTGATGTGTATGCAATCGACAACACATTCGGCGTTGTAACACTAACCGGATCGATTTCCGGCGACACACTCACCGCGTCAAACGTCGTCGGCAATCTTTCTGTCGGGTCGATTATTGCCGGCTCCGGAGTGTCGTCAAACACGTTTGTCACCGAACTTCTAACCGGTGACGGCGGGGCGGGGACTTATCGCGTTAATAATTCGCAATCCGTTCCGTCAGTGGCAATGACATCGGCCGGCGTGGTCAAGGGATCGACAAATTACCCATTGTTGCCGCATTCGATTTATGTCGCCGCCGTTGGCGGAGCCGATGCCGATATTGCAAAAGCGATCTGGTCGAAAAAAGACGACGGCTGCGACTACAACGGAAACACGGTTGAAATAGTCGCGGATGATTCGGGTTACAGCTATCCACTGCCGACATACACCGTCCGTTTTGAGCGACCAGCCGCGCTGCCGATAAAATTCGCCGTGTCTATCGTTAGTAACCCGCTCTTGCCGTCTAATATCGTCGCGCTGGTCAAAGCGGCGATTGTCGCAAGATTCAACGGCGAGGACGGGACCGGCCGCGAGCGCATCGGCGCGTTGATTCTGGCCAGCCGATACTATGGAGCGGTATCCTCTGCCGCTCCGAATATCGCCCTTCTCAGCATCTTGATAGGCACGTCGTCGGCGACCCTGACACAGGTTAGTGTCGGCATTGATCAGCGCCCCACGCTATCCGAGTCTGACATCTCCGTTTCGCTGGTTTGATTATGCAAAACGTTGAAAAAACAATCATCAGTCAGTACGGAAACAGCGCGACAATCACCGCGCTGATTTTCGGAATGAATGAGCATATTGATCCGCGCGCAGATATTGATTCATTCTTTGATTTTGTCTGGAATGTCGAAACAGCGAACGGCATGGGCCTTGATATTTGGGGGCGAATCGTCAATATCTCGCGAGAATTGACGATTGCGCAGCCGTTTGAGAATTTCGGATTCAAGCAGGGATTGCCGGGCGCAAGGTCTTTTAACGATGCGCCGTTTTACAACAGCATCCCACCGGTTAGCGAGACATACCGGCTAGGGAATGAGGCATATAGGCGGCTGATTTTAGTAAAAGCCTTGGCAAATATTTCCGCGACCAATTCCCCGTCTCTTAACCGGCTTTTACAAAATTTATTTGGTGATCGCGGCCGATGCTACGTCAACGACCTCGGCGGCATGAAAATGCGATACACGTTTGAATTTGAGCTATCGCCGCTTGACCTGGCGATTGTCGCAAATTCCGGGGCAATGCCAAGGCCGGCGGGCGTTGAAGTATCATTGTTGAATAGCGCGATTCCGTTATTTGGATTTTCTGAAGCCGGACCATCCGCGCTTCCATTCGGTCAAGGTGTTTTCTTGCCTACAGGAGCCATTCATGCAGTTGTCTAATATTCCGCAGAAACTTGTTTTGCCCTGGGCAGCCAGCGGCCTAAAAAACAGCATCCCGGTAAACTCTCAAACGGGTATCACTCCCGGAGCGGCATCGCTGACAGACGGATTTCCGCCGCTGACAATGACGCCGGTTGCCGCAGGCGGCGTGCCGCCGTCAGGCTTGGATATGAACGGAATCCTATACGAGATGTCGGCAATCCTTCGCTGGGCAAATGCCGGCGGCGGATATGCCTACGATTCCGATTTCGCCAATGATTCTCACGTCGGCGGATACCCAAAGGGCGCCCGCGTCATGCGCTCCGATGGAAACGGCTACTGGTTCAACACAGTCAACAACAACACATCGGACCCGGAAGCAGCGGGGGCTGCTGCTGCGGGCTGGGTGCCAGACTATCAGTTTGGTGCCACGTCCGTGCCAATGTCAGACGCATCCGTTACGCTGACGCCTGCGCAGTACGGGAAGCCGCTGATTGTCATTACCGGGGCGTTATCGGCAAACCTGAATTTGATTTTCCCAGCAATCGCCGCGCAAGAATGGACGGTGATCAACAACACGACCGGCGGATATTCCGTTACCGCCAAAACTGCGTCTGGACTAGGCGTGTCCCTGGGCGAAATTAGCCAGATCATTGGCGACGGAGTGAATATTTATTCCGCTTACGCCGACAGCGCACAGGTGGTTAAGAATGTGGCGACATTGCGCAATATCTCGCCAACTCTTTCGCGCCGCATGCAAACCAAGGGATATTACTCAGACGGCGACGGCGGCGGCGGGCAATACTTCGGGAGAGTCGGGGCGGCGCCTGGGACATATGTCGATAACGGCGGCACGGTGATTGTGCCGAATGGCGGAGACGGGTCCGCTGCGTGGCTCCTGGACACAAGCGGCAAAGTTGGCGTTAAGCAGTTCGGAGCCAAAGGGGACGGATCGTCAATAGACACTGCGCCGATTCAGTCAGCCGTCACCAATTTAAAGTCTATCTATTTTCCAAACGGAATTTATTTAATCGATGATCCAATTCGCGAGGCGACAAACGGCGGCGGGCGTCGGCTTTATGGCGAGAATCAATCTTATACGATCATAAAAGCGACCGAGTCCTTTACTGATAGCGGCATGATATGGTTCGGAAACAGCTCCGGGCACGGAGCGTATTACGGAGCCATTGAGAACCTAACGATTGACGGATGGAGCGCGGCAAATAATTTGAGCGGCATCGTCTATCAATCCTGCGGTCTAAGTCGAGTGCAGAACGTGACAATGCAAAATTGCGGGCGGGCCGCATGGATGCACGGCTGCATTGACACCGCAATGATCGATTGCAATGTTTTTGGCTGCTACGAAGGTCCGTATTGGGACATCTATCCGATTGGCGTGCCGAGCGGCCCCGATGATATGACCGCGCAAGCCACGCAAACCACGCTATCAAATCAGTCAAGCATGATCAGGTGCTGGCTGTCAGGAATTGAGGCGAATGCCGTTTATATTTCAGGATCAAATTTCCTGCTTGAAGACTGCGTTTTCCAATCGTGCACAGATAGCGCCGTGCACGACGTGGTGCGCGTCGTTGATTCGAATGAGTCTTTCGACTACGGGGCAGGGCCAATCATTCGCGGCAATTGGTTTGAGGGTGGCACCTATCGTTACGCAATTCACGTTGAGAACACCCGTCAAACTCGAATTTTCGACAATTTTATCAACGGCGCGGCAATTCCAGGCACCACGACCATGCAGGGCGGCATCTGGCTTGACGCGAACTCGGTCAAAAACGTCGAAATTGAAAACAACTCGATTCGTGGCTATTTCACCGCAACCCCGAGCTATGCGACCAATGCAGCCATCTACATAACGTCGAGCGCCTTTAGTCACACAGCGCAAATCGGCCCGAATTATATTGTCACGACTCAAGTTAATATTTATTGGGAGGGCCTTACTAGCCCAACCGCTGATCGGCACCCATTGCCGCTTTCTGCGTCAATTTCAATTAGCGCTGGCGCCGGAACGGTCGATTTTCAAACCGCCAATTTTATTTCGAGCATTATCAAAAACGGAACAGGCGATTTTTCGATAATCTATCGATTTAATCGCCAATCTTTGGCGGCTGGAAAATATCCTATTTTGGTTTTCCCGCATACGAGCGGCGGCGGCATCACCTATCAAGCAAACCACTTCGATTCAAATGCGGGGAACGATCGAATCCTTTTCACCGACAACGCAGGGGCTGCCGCCGACCCAGCGGGCTTTACCATTCAACTGCTTTCCGGCGGCTGGCAGCAAATTTAAGGATCTGACATGGCACTTAAAATCAATGCATCTTTTACCGCTCGCGGCGGCATAAAAATTGACGTAAATGATTCCTACGTCAAGGTAACGTCAATTTACGGAGACAAATCGAGAATTGTCGCAAGCGTTGGGTTTTTCGAGAAAAAAGAATCAGCCGATCCGTTCAGGGAGGCAAGCTATTCGTTTTGTCCTGCGCTTGATGATGAAAATTTTATCGCACAGGCTTACAAGCAAATGAAAATCCTTCCCGAGTTTTCCGGCGCAATTGACTGCTAAGGGAGAGTGAAATGAGTCAAGAAATTAAGCAGGTGTGCGCAATGAACCCGGATCATTGCCCCCAGGTTCAGCAAGCCGCCGAAGATGCGGTGCGGAAGGTTTTTGCTATCCTTGGCGTTGACGTTGACGTGCCAAAGGAGGTAGAAGAATTCCGCGAAAACTTGCGGTTTAGCGCGACTTTGAAAAAAGTGGCAGACAAGGGAATGCTGACGCTAGTCGGCGTAATCGCAACTGCAGCCCTGGCCGCCTTGTGGGCCGGAATTGTTTCAAAAATCGGAGGGTATTAAGTGTTTCGCCTTAGCGAAAAATCAACGCAGCGGCTCTACGGCGTGCACAATGATCTTGTGCGCGTCGTTGAGCGCGCCATTGAATTGACCACGGTCGATTTCACGGTCTACGAAGGCTTGCGCACGAAAGAGCGCCAGGCGGCAATGCTGGCTGCGGGCAACTCGCGCACGCTCGACAGCAGGCACCTGACCGGGCACGCGGTTGATCTTGTGCCGATTATCGGCGGGTCGCCGCGCTGGGAATGGGGCGGATGCTATGCCGTGGCCACGGCCGTCGCCAAGGCGTCGCAAGAGCTTTCCGTGCCGATCCGCTGGGGCGGCGTCTGGGATCGCCTTATGAGCGAATACGCCGGCACGCATGAGGCGATGCAGAAAGCGGTCGCTGACTACTGTCGGCGACACCCTGGCCCAGATTTTATCGACGGGCCGCATTTTGAACTTCCGAAGGAGTTTTATCGATGAATCAGGAAATCGTTTTTTCTCTCGTTCGCCACCTGCTTACCGCAGTCGGCGGCGGCCTGGCGGTCAAATACGGCATCGACGGCGCGCAGATTGACGCGATTGCCGGCGGCCTTGCTGCGCTGGCCGGTATTGGCTGGTCGATTTTCGAAAAGCGCAAATCCAAGTAGCAGACAAAAAAATCCCCGCCGAAGCGGAGACAAAGCGCGCACGCGCGCCAGGGAGGAGATAGCAAACAACACGGGAGGCGGCTGGTGATGACTTACGAGCGGGCCGGTGCGCTTTCGCGTGCGTTCCTTCTGCAATTCAACCGCCTTTCGTGTTCCCCATGCTCTTACCCGGCAATGGGCTAGGTATTCTTTTGGCGCAGAATCATTCGACAGCCTCACGGCGTCCAGCTATCGCTACCGCTTAATAACCAACACCAAGGCGGGCCAGGCTTGATACTGGCTAGGCCGTCCGCCATCCAGCTCGCCTTTCGGGTCATCGCCGGCCGAGCATCCAAAGGCCGTCATGCTCACCAACCGCGCGTCCAATCCACGCCGCCGCCTTGGTGTTGATCCTCCCGCTCTTACCCGGCGGGAGGTTTAGGTGAAACTGCTGCTTACAGCATTCGCCGGCATTTACCCATCCGACTAGGGCATGCTTGACCGTTGAGCATGCTACGGTGCTGGTGGCCGGTGCTGCATTTGACTACTCCCGGCATGCTCTGCTCGCGGCAAATCTCAGAGCGTTTGTTGTTTGTGCCGGAAATACAGATACCGGCCGCAATTTCCGCCTCAACATGGCTGCGCATCAGCCTGCGCATTCACCAACAAGTAAGCCTCCGGCAATCCGCCCTGAAAGTTTTACGCATGCTGTCAATGCGTCAAGTCAGAGGCTTACTTGTTGATGGCGCTTACGCTTTGCGCCGCCCTAAAGCGCCCGGCTTGTGACCGAGTGGGCCGCCCGTCTTTCCGGGTTCTCAGCTTGGCATTTTCACCTTCAAAAACGCCTTGCGAATTCCAACTGAGACTTTGCCTCCGCCAAGGATTCTGGCCTTGGCGATTGTTTCAGAATCGAGCGTCAGGTTTATCCGCTCTACATTTCTTCCACCTTCGACTTTTGGCCCAGGCTTCGTTTGCTTCGTTTGCTTCGTTTCCATGCCCTGCATTCTATGCGCACAAAAACAGTGCGTCAAGCACTTTTATCGCGACGCCGTGCCGATTGTCACACGGCGAACAGAAACGGGGTGAAAAGCAGGGTTTTTGCGCTTTGCCTCTTTTTTTGCGTCATGCTCATTCGGCGCAACAACATAGGCAATTTTGCGGCGCGCGTTTTGGGCTTCGTTGGCCGTGTTGCAGCGGTGCATGGTGACTTCCCAGTCGTAGTTCGGAGCGCGAACCATCCCGGTCAAATTCAGCATTTTTTGGTCTCCTTTTTCTCTGATTCTGGCAGTGCGTACAGTATGCTATTGCCGATTTTTTTACCCGTGTCGATGATCAACCCCTCAAAGGCCATCTTTTTAATTTGGTCATACCACTTTATCCCGGTGCCTTCCAGCATCTGGCTACGGGTAAGCGGATCGCCGGCGGCGCGCATGTTCGCCAGGATTTTTGCGCGATTGGTTTCGCGCACTCGCGCCCACATATTGTTGATTGGCTCGCCCTTGCGCAGCTCGGGCCTGCAAGGGCCGGCATTCTCCGCTGCGGTCTTTTGCTGTTCTGCAACGGCTTTTGCAATTCCGGCGAGGACTGTTTTTGTGATGCTCTGGTGTCTCATTTATCCCCCTTCGTGTCGTAAATGTCGCATGTGCGCAGTTGCTTGACGACCGCCTGCATGCTCTGGTCAATGATAAAAAGCTGCTGAGTCAGCAAGCCTAGTTCGCCAGCCTTCGCCGCGATCTGTGTGCGCACCTGGTCAGCCTCACTGGCCAGCTTTGACAGCGTGCGCGCCGCTTCTGAAATGCCAGCGTTCACTTGATCACCGGCAAGCAAAATGCGCGCGACTGCCCGACTTTTACTTGATCGACGTAGCGCCGCGCCACAAACCGGCATTGATCGCGGTCGCTAAAATACTCGGTTCGCATTTCAGGGGTGCGCTTGCCGCGCTGGAGATAAACAGCGACCAGGACATGGTCAGCCTTGTTTGAAGCGTCGAGCTGCTGCAGCGATGAAATTGCGGTCGACATTGCGTTGGGCGCGTTGTCGGTGGCGTTAGCCGTTGGCGACATCAGGTAGAGGCAGCACGCGATTAGGGCGGCTAGTTCGATTCTGGTGGTCATTGTTTGGCTTTCTGAAAAATTAACGACGGGTGATGTAGCTGGATGTCAAAAGACTACCAGGACCGGAGAATTACTTTTTTCCCGCACCTCGGGCAATCAATCCATTCCTGACCATCCGCCCCGCCAGAGTAGTCCTTACCGTGGCGCGCCTTGACTTCAGACGGAGTGTATTCAAGTTCCGCCGCGCAATTGCGGCATACCGCTTTCTTGAATACCTCCTTCGATTCTCCAACGATGCGTACCATCATTCCTCCTTCTCAGTCGCCGGCTCGGCGGCGTCACGCGCCATCTGCTCAAGCCGTTCGTTTGCTTGATTGGCGCGGCGGATTCGCTCGTCTTCGCCTGCCACAGGCATCGGCACAAACATGATCCCGGCCTTTGCCATCTTGTGCGCAGCCTGCAATGCGCTTCTTAGTAGTGCTGGGCTAGCTCGATTCATGCTTCGCTCTCCTTAATTGATTCCTGCTTTGCGGCGCCGGCCGCTATCCGATCATAAACACGCTGCAACTGATCGCAGGCCGTTTGATACAGCGCAAGCGGCTGTTTCATCCAAAAATCCCGGTATCGCGCGACGAATCCGCGCAAAACTTTCAATTCTTCGGCGTTGCAGCCCATCTTCCCGGTTTTTTCGTATCGCTCACGAATCGACCCGAGTACCGGGCCGACCACGTTTTTGGCGTAAATCGCCGCCGGTTTTCGGTGCTCGCTTGTCACGCCGCCGAGGATCATCACTCCCTGCATGTCCGCAATCGTATCGAAGTGCTGCATTGTTGCCCAGCCGTCGCTAAATGCCTGCACGGCCATACGTTCGCGCAGTTCAAGCCGATCATTGCACAGGCCGCGCACAACCAGCATCGGGGCGGATGCGATTCCGGGGCGGCGTTTTTTTGCACTCATGCTGCGCCGCCTTTCTTTGCAATGATAACCAGCCGATCGCCGACCGTTCCGCCGGTGACGCGATACCCAGCCGCCAGCAGCGCGGCAATGCGCTCGTCGGTTGCTGCATTCAAAGGGATGATCATTTTTGTTCTCCTGCGGGTTCTTCGATTTCGATTTCTTTGTCTTCTGCCGGGACGCGGCGCCAACCATCTGGACGGCCAGCGTCAGCATCACGCCAGACCAAGGCGCCGCGACCGGTAAGATACGCCAGTAGCTTCATTTCGCGCTTCACCATTGGCGGGGTCCAGGTGAGGCCGTTAGTATGGACAATCCCTAGCGGCTGACTTTCATCGGCCCGGAATGCCAGCCAGCCGCCTTCCATGATCTTTTCGGCAACTAACGGCACTTCCGGATGATGAATCCAGTACAGCACATCCCCCTTATACACCGGCCGCCCTTCGACCCAGGCGATCGGGGCCATAAAAATGTTTTTCCGGTAAATACGGTCTGGCCTGGAAAATCTTCCGCTGATATTCAGAATAATGCACCCGTTGCTGTCGGGCCCGGCGACAAAAGTCGCGTTTTCTGCAAGGTGTTTCCCGTTCTCGATAAGCATAATTTCCTCCCCGCGTTTTGCCGCCTCCAGGTCAAACGGGCGCAGCAGGCTAAAATCTTTTTTTTCCATGGTTTTCTCCTTTAGTTGATCCACTGGAGCCGCCTCGCGTGAAGCGGCTCGGGTTGATCAGCCAAGCGCCTTGGCCAGCCCTGCGGCCAGGTTCCCAACAAAAACAAAAGACACAATCACAATGCATGCCGTGATGTGGTCTTGCTCAAATTTTTTGATCCGATCAATCACGTCTTTTCTCCTTGTCTCGGATTTCCTGAAGATACTGCCGCTGTCCATTCGGCAGCATTGCGTGAAACCGTGTGATAAATGCGTTCCTTGGTCGCGTCGCGGATGACTTCGGTAACGTCCTGAAAGCCGATGAAAATGGCCTCGGTGTCTCCGTCTGGCGTAAATTCAACCGTGAAATCCACGCCATGAACTGTCATGTTTGTTTGCATTTCCTCCCTTTGCTTTCCAGTGTCGATGGCTCAATTATACGCACAATCAGCAATAAATCAACAGGATTTTTAAAATAAAAAAGGCGCCCGAAAGCGCCTTGGATGGGGGTTGGCTTTGTTAGCTCGCCAGGTCGCTTTCTTGCTTCTGTAGCCCGCCCATTGCGTCAATCAAAACACCCAGCGCGCGCCGAATTTCCACGGCCATCAAAATCGCCGTCGCGTCGAATTCCTCTTCGGCCGTCTCGGATTCTTCGCCGATCCGGCGCGCAAGGTCGGGCAAATTAATTCGGCTCATTCCCATCTTTTCGTCAATTGACAAATTGATAGTTTGTTCCGCTTCGTCAGAAAGAACCTCAATGCTCAATTTTTTCGGCAAAAATCCTGACGCAAGGCGGCTGCGAATCTCATCGCAATCAAGATTGACTGACTTGTATTTCACCTGCGCCGCCGTCTCGTCGACAGACTGCAGGACGCAATCTCCGGCAAGATCAATGCCGGCTGGAGGCGATCCGGCCAGCCATTCGGCCATTGCCGAAACAGGGTGAATGTTTGTCGACAACGGCAAAAACGGGCAGCAGCCAATAGCAGACGAAATTGCCGAAATCATCGCATTGGCGCGCGCGTCGCTTGATGTGTCGATAAAGAAAAAGCCATCGAAAAAGGCGCCGATAGTGCGGCGAGTAACGACGTGACTTTTGGGTAAAAGTTCGGCTATGGCCAGGTCTTTTAGCTCGCGCATCATCTTGCGCCCCGGCTTGTATCCGCTCGCCTCTTCAAACGCCTCGGCCTTCTCTTTGACAAGCTCCGAGACAACAGAGCCGGGAAGCAGGCGGCGCTTTGTTTCCCAGGCGATCAGCGTCACATTCCCGCAATCGTGAGCAAGCACGCGGGTGGAGTTATCGCATGGAGCGACGAACCCGTCGCAATCTGGCTCAGCTGGCCCGATGTCTCGCGATGGACGGCGGCCAAGTAATTCCTGGTCGATTTTAAAACCTGGTTGAACAGCGAATGGTTTTGCGTTTTTGAACATGATTCAATTCGTCAAAAAGGGATGCTGTCGTCAAGGCCATCAAAACCGGAATTTCCGCCGCTTCCGTCCTGCTTCTGCTTCTGCTTCTGCTGCTGATGCTGGCTAGGCTGCCGCTGCCCGCCTGATTCATCGACGCGACTGCCGATCATCTTCATATCAGTGGCCTGAATCTCTGTCGTGTAGCGGTCCTGCCCGTCCTTGTCTTGCCACTTGCGGGTTTTAATTTGCCCTTCGATATATACCAACGAGCCTTTTTTAAGATACTGGTCAGCAATTTCGGCGAGCTTGCGATAGAAAACGACGCGGCGCCATTCGGTGGCTTCGCGCTGTTCGCCGCTGTTCTTGTCCTTCCACTTGTCGGTGGTTGCCAGACGGATATTGCAGATCGCGTCACCGCTTGCGGAGTAGCGCGTTTCGGGATCAGCGCCGAGATTGCCGACGAGAATCACTTTATTGACAGATGTCATTTAATTTCCTTTCTTTTGCGATAAATCGTAATAATTCTGCGCGGCCTCAATAACAAAGCGCGCTGATGTCCCAGCCGGGAAAACTCCGTTGCCTACCTGTGCCGGGCTGTTGATTCGCGGCCAGAATTCTGCGGCGTCAATTGCACGGATTGCATTAAGAAGCGTCGAGCGCGCTGGCGTGTAGTCACAGCGCCGGATTTCTTCCGCTGCTTTCTTCGCGGATTCGGCCAGTTCTCTGGTTTGATTTCGCGCATCATTCAACGCGTAGTCGGCGGCCATCAGTTGCTCGCCGATCTTATCAATCGCCGCCTGGTCATAAAGCGGCGTCGCCCCCTCGTCGGTTTCCGCGCAATCTTCCCAGCCGCAGGGAGTGGCGCGGAAGAAGCCAAACGGCTCGGGATTTTCTGTAATCATGCTGCGCCGCCTTTCACGCTGGCGATGGCGTCATCGATTATTTGGTAATGACAATCGCCATCACCGGCCTCTATGTGAAGATATGCAACCTTTTCGCGGGCAAATTCCAGAGCAGTCAGCAGCACGTCGCGCTGCTGCTCGACATCCCGCATTGCATCACCGGTGTAGAGCTCCACGAGAGGGAGCCCGGAAAAGTCTTCAGCTGAGATGCGTTCAGCCCTCTCCCGTTCCTCCCCGCTCCACCAGATGCGTATTGCGCTGCCGCTGTTCGCCAGAATGGCAAATGCTGCCGGTGATTTTCCGCTCATCACGCACCTCCTTCAACGGCGGCGATGGCGTCATCGATTATTTGGTAATGACAATCTCCATCCCCGGCCTCCATGTGCAGATACGCAATCTTTTCGCGAGCAAATTCCATGGCGGCCAGCAGAAGGTCATGCTGACGCTTCAGATTCTCTAGCCCATCGCAGCACTTACTGATCAAGTCCCAGTTATCGCGACCTTCGTCGTCAAGACAACTCTGGTCCGGCCCCATGTTATTCTGCGCCGTCCGTAGAAGCGCCAGAGCATCAAGATAAGCGCTCATTTCCCCGTGCTCCCAAATCCGCCATCGCCGCGCTCGGTCTGTCCAAGCTCATCGACTTCATCAAATGACACCCGGCCAACCGGGATGATCATCGCTTGTGCAATTCGGTTGCCAGGCATTACAAATAACTGTGCGCCCTTGGAATCGGAAGGCATATCCGTTGTCAGTTTAACCATCACCTCACCGCGATAATCGCTATCAATGACTCCGACGCAGTTGGCGAGGCGAGCATTGTGCTTAAACCCATGGCCGCTGCGGGAAAAAACAAGCATTGCAAAACCTTCGGGAATCTCAAAAGAAAGGCCCGTGCCGACCACTAGCGGCCCCCCGTAACGCAGGCGCCGCACAAATTCATGCTTTCCATCGACCGTTGCCGCAAACAGATCAAAACAAGCCGCTCCGTCCGTTGCGTAAGCCGGGATGATTGCCTTTTCGTTCAGTTTTTTTACCTTGATTTGCATTTTTTGCTCCTGATTAAGAATTTTGAGTTTTTGGCGTCCAAATTTCCGCGTGCGCATCAATCAATGCCAACGCTGCGCGATATTCCTTGCCGTGAATGCTATCGCCATGCGCCTCGGTCAGTCGTTCTTCGAAGTGCTCGCGGGTGATTTGCCGCTGGCAGCCAGCATCAAAGCGCAGCCCTTTGTCGGTGATGTAGGCAACGAAGTAAGCGCAGCGCGAACCAATCGGGCCGATCTGGAAAATAGGGCGTTCTCCTAAAAGTTTTTCACCGCCGCCCAGGTTAGCGCCGTCCAGGTTAGCGCCGTCCAGGTAAGCGCCGTCCAGGTAAGCGCGGGCCAGGTAAGCGCGGGCCAGGTTAGCGCCGCCCAGGTTAGCGCCGTCCAGGCTGGCGCGGGCCGCTATTGCCGCCTCAACCGTAAGCTTTATCGTATTGTTTTCAGCGTCGCGGCTAAACAGGATTTTTCCTGTAAAGCGACATTTAATGTTAATCTTCATTTTCAGTTCCTTGTTTTGGTTGATCAATTCCAGTAAGCACAGGGGTCGCGCCAATCAGGGTGGGTTTTGCTCAGCCAGTCATCAGCGGCCTTTTCTTGCTGCTCCCACAGCTCGTAGGGACTGCTCGCTTCAAGAATTCCAAATTCCTTGATTGGCGTAGCGCAGTCTAGGACAACGGTTTTGTAGTGGGTAGCTTCGTGGGAGTCCTTCGCTTCTCCGCTTTCATTGCATCCGACGCAAGATTCGATCACAAACCGCGGAATGAGTCTGATGTTAGCCCGGCGGTCGTAAAACGCAGCTTTGTAGAAGATATTGGCGCGACTACGACCTTTTTCATCAATTAGGTCTGATGAGTATTGACCATCTAAAGCCTTTATCTTCCATCCGTCAGGCAGCGTGACGTTCACAAAGAGGTCGTCAGCATCCTCGCCGAACTTGATGCCAATTTGCTCCAGCTTGCCACGTGTGCAGCCACTGAGCATTTTCTTAGGTAGCGTTGAAGAGTTAACGAAAGCCTTTTGCCCGGACTTTTCCTGCGCCTCAATGCCGCCAGGCGTGCTGGCAATCAAAGCGCTGCCGATGTCTCCGCGCATGGCGGCGGCTAGCACTGCTGGTGAGATATTCATTTCGTTGTTGGCCGGGCCTATCCCGACGTGGTGTTAATCAACTGGAGCCGCCTGTCACGCGGCTCGGGTTGATCTACTCAGGCCGGTATCCACTTTTCAACCGCGCCTTTTCTTCCGCAGATGATCGGCCGAAGGCCATCTAAACGGCGCTCAATGCAGTTGATAAGGTAGTTGATGCGAGTCATGGCACTTCGGTTTTTGCCAAACATATGGCGCGGAACACGGATTATTTCGAGCTTTGCCGTCTTGGCCACTCGGCGCAGGTCGCCTTCCATTAATTCAACCGCCTCGAACGAATCGCAGGCGTCCCAAACGTTGTCGAAGCTGGCCAGCCAAGCCCAGCGAGTTGCCAAGCGATATAGATTGCGCTGCGTGTCAAAAAACAGGAAAACGCGCTGGCCGTCTGGCGTGAATCCGCTGCGGATCGTTTCCATCTCAATCTCCTTCAGTTGATCAGCTCAGGCAGCGTACTTTGAAACGTGGGAGCCGGAATCGATCATCCTGGTCCAGCGCTTGTTCCAGATTTCAACGCGAGAGCCGGGGCCGCAGTCGGATGCAAACACAGAGAGACCAAGCGACTCGGCGATTGCCTTGCCTGCTTTGATGCCGTTGAGGCGCATTTCGATAAGAATTTTTTCCGCTTTTTGAATGTTGGTTGCCATGATCTGCTCCTGTGTTGCTGCGTTGTCGATGAATTGAATTATACGCACAATCCAAAATTAAGCAACAGGATTTTTTAAAAGCGCCCGGAGGCGCTTCGGCTAATCTGCGGACACCGATGCTGCACGGACTCGCTCGATAATCTTCGCGCAGATCGGCCGGAAATCAGCAAAGCGGTACAGCTTCGCGCTTTTTTCCGTGGCCACTGGATCAAAGCCAAGATCAGACAAAAATGCAGCGGTCACGGCAAACCCCAGGCGCTCGCCGATCTCGCCCAGCTTGATGCGCCGCTGGTCGTCGATTTCCACTGCTGGCGCTTCGGTGATTGCTGGCGCTTCTGCGGCGAATGGCTTCGACGCCGTGTCCGCCGGCTTTTCTTCCGCCTGAATTGCGCAAGCTGCCGCCTCGGCTCTTTTACGCTCCGCCGCTTCCGCATCTTCCGCCTGCCGGCGCGCTTCCGCTTCTGCTCGCTCCGCTTCTCGCCGCGCCTTGTCCTGCTCTTCCTGCGCAATCCGCCGCGCCCTGGCCTCTTCTTCCGCGCGGATGCGCTGGCGCTCCGCCTCGATCCGCTCCGCCTCGTCCGCCTTCGCTTTTTCAATCCGGCTAGAAATGATCAGCAAAAAATCTTCCAGCGGCTTGGAAATAATCTGCTGCAGGTCAGGGAATAAATGCCCGTGGCAAGCGGCGTGCTCTTTGCACCATGCCAGCTTTTCGCGCACGCTTTTTGCCGCAGAGTCCGCCGCAATCTTCGCGCCGGCCAACATCGTGTCGACAGCGTCCTGCATGCTGGAATAGTTGCGCTTGCTCTTGATCGCCTCCGAAAAGTCAGGCGCGGCAATTCCAAGTCTGATCGGTGAAATCTCGGCTTCAAGCGCTGACACATGGTCGGTGTATGCCGATTTTGCTGCGAGGATCATGCTGTCTTTTTTTGCCTGGTCCTCGCGCTTAACGTCTTTCTCAAGCTGCAGCGCCGTTTTGTTCAAGTCCTCGGCCCAAGCGTCCATTTTCTGCACCGCCTCCCCGATTGTCTTGGTCTTCTCGAGCATCTCTTTTTTTGCCAGCGCGATTTTTTGAGCAGTCTCGCGAAACTTTTTAGCAGCCTCCTTCGCGTTGCTGAAGTCCTGGTCAGTGACAAGCACAATGGCGCGAGTTTCGGCCAGCCGCCTAGTAAGCGCGCTGCCGAATTCGTCCATGTTGTGCGCAGTAATCGCGCCTTGCGCATGCACAAACAGCGTCGGAAGGTCGGGGATTGCATCAGCCTTCGGAGCGTCAATCACTTCCGACGGCTTGTAATCGGCAAGGTCTTTTTCAAACTGATGCCACCCTGCAATAAGCCGCTGGATGTCGTCCTGCGTTGGCTCAAACCAGCAATAAAAGTGATTTTCCTTGGTTCCGTCCGACACGGAAAAAAGAATCCGCTTGAAGCCGAAAACAAGGCATTGGTGCACAAGCTGCCACTTGTGGCTATCAGGAACCACGGAGCCAGCAACGGCTTCGGCCAGCGACGCGTTAAGCAGCTTGTGCTCCCACCCCGTATCGGCGAGCATCGTCGCGCCGTCAGAGCTTGCGAGATACTTGCCGCAATCGGACGCGGCGACAATCGGATAAAGCTCCTCGCCGATAATCTCCTCAGCCAGTGGCCGGCATTTTTCTTCTGCCTCGTGTCCGGCATTAAAACGCGCCTGAGTTGCCGCGTCATGCGCAGGAACGATGCCAGTAGCTTTCTGGCGCAGCAATTCGCCGCGCGTCATGTAGCTGCTGACACCCATCATGGCCGGCGCCTCGCTTGCCGTTAGATATTTGCGGCGAGCAGCAAGCCATTCGGCAGAACCTTGAGTTAGTTGCAATTCGATCATGATTATTCTCCCTGCTGCGCAGATTCGTAGCTGCTGGTAAATTCGCCATCAATCACGCCGTCTGAATCGACATTTTCCGGGCGGCGGATCGCCTCTTTTTGCGCATCAGATAGGGTGTAGCGCGACTCTGCGCGAGCAATAATCTGATCTGCTCTGGCGCGATTTTCGGCAATCGCCAGGCGCCATTGCGGCAAATTTTCGGCAAATTGATCGTCCGGGTAATCAGGTTTTGGCTTCGGCGCATCGGGCTTTTTAGGCTCGGTCGGCGTTGTGTGGCTTCCTTGACCGGTAACGTCAATTTCTACGATTCGCTCCGCTTCGTCGTGGTCATAAATTCCGCCGTAGCCAAAGGCAAGGCGAGCACATTGAATCAATGATTTGTGGCGGTGCATGCGGTTCGGATGCGTCTGCCAGGGGATGGCATTGTCGCGACATACTTCAGAAAAAAACTCGCGCACTCTGGTCGGACGGCTGCGATCCTTGCGATAGATGATGCAGTCAATCCAGGCGTGAACAGTCTTCCCCTTGTGCTGCAGTTCCGGGCCATATTCAAATTCTTCGCCGTCAAATTGAGGGTGGTCGTTGATAATCCGCGCCCAGCCATCAACCCCGACGACCGGGACGATTCCATTATTCTTGTCGGGGAACGCATAGATTTCCTTCGTCCATGGGTTCAGCCCGTACTGATTGGCCACGACCATCAGAGCCGTCATTTGCGCGTCGCTGACCTGGCCCTTGAATGCGGTCGCCTTAAGCGTTTCAACCAGGCCGGCGCCGTCGCCGAGGTCAAGGCGCTCCGCCAGTTTGTTGGTCAATGTTGCGAGTGCTGTACTGCTCATTTTACTTCTCCGTTTGCGTTAAAAAACAACCACATCTTACCGCATCCATGCGCACAGTCAATAATTTATAGAAAAATATTTTTCTTGCTTTTTTGTCTGTTTATATGCAGAATTCGGCCTGTCAAACACATCGAGGAAATGAAATGCAGCAGCAGAAAAAACGGGGCCGCAAGCCCAAGGAAATGCAGATCACTGGCGCGATCAGTCGCGCAATTCAGGCGGCGGGTGGCCCGGTAAAGGTCGCGGCGGCTTTTGCGATTGGCGTGCAAATGACGCGCGAGCACTGGCCAAACGGTCGTTGCATCACGTCTAAGCACATTGCGAAGCTTGCCGACTTGTCCAATGGCGCTGTTACCTGCGAAGACATTTGCCGCGAGATTGCGGCATTTAAAGGGGTGAAATGATGGAAATTAAAGGCTTGAAAAAAGTGCCCGGAGAGGGATGTACTGGGTGCTGTCTTGTCGATAAAGGTTGCGAAAAAATTGTCCCGTGCTGCTGCTCAGTCTGTAATGACGGGGTTTCAATGATTTACATCAGCGAAGCGTCTTGCGCGAAGCCCGCAACGCTGCTGTACCCGATGGGCAGCATGGGCGAAGAGGTGGAAGCATGAGCGCCCCGGCTGATGGCGGCCCGGCGTTTCCGACCCACGAACGCAACATGATGACAGGGCACCCGGACGAGCTAATGGCCGGCATGACCCTGCGCGACTACTTTGCGGCGAAGGCGAGCGATCAAGATGTGAGTCTTCAAGGCGAGACACTTAGGGTGCAGATCGCGCAAAGCAATGGCGTCGGCATCCTTCCGGATGACTGGCGAGCAACTGCCCGCTACATGCACGCTGACGCCATGCTCGCCGCCCGCGAGGCTGCGAAGCCGGTGGAACAGCCTGCCCGCGAGGTTCTGAGCGACGACCTGTCGAAGTGCCAGCGTGCGCTGATGGGCGCTGGCAAGCTTTACCCGAAGACCTGCCCGGTCTGCGGCTTGGGCGGCAAGTGCAAGCGGGAAGGCAGTGCAGCATGAGCGCCTCCTTCACTCTCCCCATCCCCACCTACCAGTCCAATGCGCGCGTCCAAGCACTGAAGATCAAGGCCATTATTCCGAACTCGCGCGGGTATGAGCTGCACTTCGAGGATGAGCGATTCTGTCCGCATCTGGTCTGCAATGAATGGATGATTGCTAATGGCGCCGGAGCCGGTGGCTACGCCGTGTGGAGCATTGGCGGACACTTGGGCTTCCAGAACGCCGCCGCCTTTGAGGCTGGCTACACGCTGGTCGCCGACGGCGAGCTCCTGCTGACGGGCTTTAAGGACGGCCAATGGTGGGTGCAGGAACTTGAGACCGCTGTTGCCAAAGGTACTTTGGATCAAAAGCGCGCCTTGTCAGTGGCCCGCAACCTGCTCCGGATGATTGCCGAAGGCGCCGCACCCGCACCAGACCGGTTGGCCTGTCCCGTCGGCCCGGCGACGCAGGCTGCGCGGGAGGTCATCGACGAGGCTGCCGAGATGCGCCGGGCTGAGTGGCATGCCGAGATGCGCGCCGATGCTTTCGGTTATCCGCACGAGTAGTCAGCCTCTGAATCTGGCTGTCAGAGCCGCAAGCCGCTGATAGATCAAAGACTTACGAAGGCTTGCAAAATCTAGGGCGCACATCGGGCGCACTAACATCAATTTTGGAGAAACAAATGAACGACCAAGCAATCGAGCAAGAAATCCAGGCAAAGGGCTTGACCGCGCCGCGCGTGACGCCGGCTGATATCGAGGCGAACATCGTCGAGGAAGTTTATTTCACGGCCTACGATGGAATGATGGGCAATGACGAAATTACTGACGCTGGAATGCCGAGCGTAGATCACTGGAAGGCGCTTCAACTGCTGACCTTCTGCGTCCTCGTCCTGAAGAACGGCTTCACCGTTACCGGCGAGTCCGCCTGCGCCAGCCCGGAAAACTTCGACGCCGAGATTGGTCGCAAGATCGCCCGCCAGAACGCCGTCCAGAAGATCTGGCCGCTGATGGGCTACGAGCTCAAGGAAAAGTTGGCTGCGGGTGCGGCATGACCAAGCCCGACTACACCGCTTTTGACGCCGAGCTGCTGGCGCAGATAAAGTCAGGAAACAATCGTGCGCAGCTGCTGTGCAACCAGGTGCGCCTGATGAACATGGCAGAGCCGTTTTGTTCTGCCGAATCCCCCGGCTGGCGCATCGTCGACCGCCGCCTGCAGGCGCCGCGGAAAAAAGGCTCCATTCGACACGACGGCAAGGTCTGGGAAGTCGTCGCGCAAGTGACGCTGTAACCACCCCGCCCGGCTCCGGCCGGGCATAACTAAATTGGAGAAGTCATGCAAAACACTGCCGCCGAGACCGTAGCAAGCAAAGAGGGTGAGCAATGACCAGGGATGAGGTTGTCAGGCTGGCGCGGGAGGCTACTAACAACGAGCCAGTCTATTGCCGTCAGGAATTTACGTTCGGCCAGAAGCAACTTGAGCGCTTCGCCGCCCTGGTTGCCGCCGCCGAGCGCGAAGCCTGCGCGCTGATCGTCTCACAAGGCCACTGGAAACCTGCCGTTCGCTCGGTGCTGGCCGAGCGTGCTGCCGCTATCCGCGCACGGGGTAAAAAATGACCGGCAAAGGAATCAAAGGCGGCGGCATCTACAACCGCGCCGAATCGGTAGGAATTGGCCAATTCCGCGAAAACACGGAAAAGCACAAGTCATCCGCCGGGGTTATGTCGCCGTCTTTTAAATGCAGAATTTGCAAGCAAAACAAAAGGTCGCCCGGAAGAAAGCGGATTAGCGCATCTATTCGCGATGGGTTTAAGTGCGCTGATTGCGTTGCAGCTGGCAAATAAAAATCCGGGCGAAGTCTGCCCGGTGTTTTTGTGATTGATTTCGCTTAAATAAAGATTTACATTGAACGTTTTAAAGGATGGCGCATGGAAAAGCTAACGAGACAGCAAGCGGCGCAAAAGGGATTGCACCGCTACTACACCGGCAAGCCCTGCAGGAATGGCCACGATGCCGAGCGATACACGTCGACCGGTAGCTGCGTGGTGTGCAGCCGGGAAAATGTGAATGCGTATCACAAGCGCATTGCTGAGGCCGTTAAGACTGCGCGGGAACTGGCTACGGGAGATTTGGCATGAATCGCGTTCAGGTGCGGAGCAATGGGGGCGGAGTCCAGTCGGCCGCAATTGCGGCTCTAATCGTTTCGGGACGGATCAAGCCGCCAGATATTGCATTGATTGTAGATACTGAGCGGGAGGCGTCCACTACATGGGATTACCTAGATTCCGTCATTAAGCCAGCGCTTGACTCCGTCGGCTTGACAATGCGCAGGGTTAAAAAATCTGACTTTGCAACGGTCGATCTGTACTCAAGCAACGGCGACATTCTAATCCCGGCTTTTACTGACACAAATGGAGGCATCGGAAAACTTCCGACATTCTGCTCAAACGAGTGGAAACAGCGCGTCATGCGTCGGTGGGCCGCAAGTCTTTTTGATGCCAGCTGCTTTGATGTGTGGCTCGGAATAAGCACCGACGAGATGCGTCGAATTAGGCAGATAGATGGCCGATGGAGAAACAGGTACCCGCTGATAGAGCAGCGAATGAATCGCGGTGATTGCATCGCCCTTGTGGCACGCATGGGATGGCCAGAGCCGCCGCGATCTTCGTGCTGGATGTGCCCGAATAGAAGCCCGGCTGAATGGGAATACCAGCGATTAAATGCCCCAAGTGATCACGAAAAGGCGATAGCGTTTGAGAGAGAAATTCGGTTAGCTGACGATTCTCTATGGCTTACCTGCGAGGGGGTTCCGCTGGATCATATTGAACGAAAAAAATCACTTGACCTGTTCAGCGGAAGCGGCCGCTGTGACAGCGGGTATTGTTTTACCTAGGGGGCGGCCTGAGATGAACTACTACCCGTTTCACATCGGAGACTATGCTAGAGCAACGCGGCATTTGTCGTGGGATGAGGACATGGCTTATCGGCGCCTAATCGACGCTTATTACACCAGAGAAGAGCCGATCCCGTCTGATAGCCGCCAGGCATACCGGCTAGTGATGGCGTCGAATCAAGAGCAGCGCGATGCCGTTGATACTGTGCTGTCAGAATTTTTTGTTTTGACAGACCGTGGGTGGGTCAATGATCGATGCGAAGCTGAGATTATCGCGGCGTCAGTAAAGCGGAAAAAGGCATCTCAGTCAGCGCATGCGCGGTGGAACAATGCAGGATCAGATCAAAAAGAAAATGCGAACGCAATGCAAGCGCAGTGCGAACGCAATGCGAACGCATCTAAAAATGCATGCGAACGCATCGAAAATGAATGCGAAGGCAATGCTCCCAATCCCAATCCCAATCCCATGTTTACACCTAAAGGTGTAATAGTTAACTCGTCGCATCGCGGCGAATACACCGAAGAGTTTGAGGTAGCGTGGCGCGAATATCCGAGTCGCCCCGGATCGAGCAAGAGGGCCGCTTTTAGAGCCTGGGAGGCGCGGATAAAGGACGGAGCGAAGCCGGAGGATATGACCGAAGGGGTCAAGCGATATGCGAGGTATTGCGAGGCGAACAGAACCGAGTCGAGATTCATCAAGCACGCGGCAACATTTTTTGGACCGGATCGCCACTACTTGCTTGAGTTTGAGCTGACTCGATCACCGATTAATGGGAATGGGGCGCCTATAGGGCAAAAGTTTGACCCGACGCGCTACGTGAACGACGGCGCATATCGCGAAATGATCGACGGCCAGCAGACAGCCAGAAACAACGGAGGAAGTGAAAATGGGATCGTTATCGACTCAACAGCGCAGCGCATGGCTTGACGCAAGAGACTGGCCGGACGGCTCTCGCTGCTCGATGATGGACCGGCTCTACAATCGCCTTGATGGCATGTACCCGACTCGCTGGCGCGCGGCATTTGCCGATAAAGTCGCAATTTCAAACTGGCGCGAGGCATGGGCGGAGGCATTCGACGAAGAAGGGATCACGCCGACAGAGATCAAGCGCGGGATCATCGAGTGCCGACGCCGGCACGACTGGCCGCCGAGTCTCGCGGAATTCCTGAAGGCATGCCGGCCGCCGATCGACTATCACGCTGCGTTTGTTGAGGCCGTCGAGCAATCCAGGCTGCGGGAAGAGGGGCGCGACGCTTGGAGCAACCCGGCGATCTATTGGGCGGCCGTTGAGTTTGGATCATTTGACCTGCGAAACCTGTCGTATGACGTTGCAAAAGCCCGGTGGGTCAAGTGCATTGACGGCGCAATTGCCGCTATCCGATCCGGCAAGAAACCTGACGAAGTGCCAAAGGCTGCGCTGGCTCTGCCGCAGCCCGGAGCGAGATCAATCAGCGACGAAGAAGCTAGGAAGCGGTCGCTAGCGCTTGTCGAGACGCTAGCGAAGTCGAAGCGAATGCCTGGAATGGGTCCGCCCCGTGACTGAGATTCGCTGCCTCGAATGCGAGCACCTGCGGCTGCAGGGCTGCGACATGGCCGCGCACGGCTTTGGTCACTGCAAGTTCGACGAGGTGTGGCGCTATCGGTCCCCGGCAGTTGCGCGTTATTGCGAAAAGTTTAGGCCGGTATCCGCAGACGCCGCTTTGTCTCGGGAAATGTGGCTTGAAAAAAGGGCTATTCGTATTTACGTGTTGAAAAGTTCTTGACAATGTTTGTTTGCGCACTACAATAACAAACATCAACAACAAACTTGGAGAAGCAAAATGACCAACTACCCGCCCCGCTACAGCGACTCCTGGAAAGGACAAGATGGCAACGATTGGCGCGAAGTCAGCTATTGGAACGGTCGTGGCTGGCAGACCTTTCTCCAAGTAAAAATGAACGGAGAATGGCGCGGATGGTAGAAGAGAAACAGCGGCGCGGCGGCCCCGGAAGGGGCCAGGGCCGCAAGCCAGTAAAGCCTGGCGAGGACACGGTGACTGTCTCATTGCGGATGACCGCCGCACAGCGCGATAAGCTTTCTAAGCTTGGTGGAGCTGGATGGATTCGTGAGCAGATTGACAGTGCGAAGGAGACGGCATGAATCCACGGCGCATGACCATCCGCGAGGCAATGATTTATGCCGCCGAGGAAGGGAGAATGTCCGGAAGCCCGGAGTGCTATTACTGGCGTGCCGTCTGGTGGCGGTTGCATGCGAAGGAAAGCAAGAACTCAAGCGAGTCAATCGGATACTCGCGTGCCCAGATGGCCCTTTACAAGGACATGCTGCAAAGACAAAAGCACTACGCCGACTCGTTTCGCCCTGCCGGCGTTTCATATTGGCAGTGGAGCGGGTTGGGCGCCAATGCCTGACATCATTCAAATACCTGGGTGGAACGCGACTGGACAGTACCAAGAAGGAACGCTTCTGGTGCTTCAGGCCACTTACACCCCCCCCAGGACGAGGCGGGCTAAAAGTGTTGAAGCATCGGAAATCTGTACAAGCACGGAACGAAGGTGCCGCGCTACCTGCTACGCCCGTTTCCACACGCCGAAGGTTTGTCAGGGAAATCAAGATTCAACACCTAAATGCGAATAACCGAAAAAAGGACGAAAAGAAAAAGATGATCAGCACGAATCCCAAAGGGATGCTTGCGCTCGGCAGGCTAAAACAAGGGGAGATGAACAAGACCGAAGCGGCTTATTCGCTGTTTCTTGAGCGTGAGAAATCATCCGGGCGCGTTGCGTGGTACAAGTTCGAGGGCGTCAAGCTGCGCCTTGCGGACAACACGTTCTACACCCCGGATTTCGCTGTGATGCTATCCAGCGGCGAACTTGAGATGCACGAGGTTAAAGGCTTCTGGCAGGATGATGCGCGGGTTAAAATCAAGGTAGCCGCTGCCATGTATCCGTTTCGATTCGTCGCCGTGACGCCAAAAGCAAAAAAGGACGGCGGCGGATGGAAGACGGAAGAGTTTTAAAGATTGCACGTAATCGCGCTACAGTCGATTTTTTGCAAAAATGAATAGGCAGACATGGGCAAGTCAGAAAAAATCAAGCCTGCGTCGATTGCGTGCCAAATCCTAGTGCTTTGAAAGGATGGAAAGATGGCAAAACGAGGCCTTAACGAAAAACAGATCGCTTTCGCAAGAGAGTACGTGGTCGACCTCAATGCGACAAAGGCCGCGATTCGCGCCGGGTATAGCGAGAAGACCGCCGGCCAGATTGGATTTGAACTGTTGAAAAAACCTGAAATTCAGGAAGAAATCAACAAGTTCCGCCGAACAGTCGAAGAGAGAACGCTGCGGACGGTTGCCGATGTGCTGGCCGATATTGGCAAGGTGAGGCAAAACGCGATGCAATCCGTGATTGATCCTGTGACCGGCGCAGAAGTGATGATTTCACACAAAGACGCGCTCAAGGCGCTTGAGCTTGAGGGCAAGCACCTGGGGGCGTTTATCGAGCGCAAAGACATCACGAATTCAGATGGGTCGCTGCAGCAAAAGCCGAGCGTAATCATGCTGGTCGCCCCGGAAGAATGACCGCAGTAAAAATTGAGCTTCCGCCAAAGCTGATCCCGGTTTTTTCAGGGCAGGCCCGATACCGTGGGGCATACGGCGGGCGCGGCTCGGGCAAGACCCGAAGTTTCGCAAAAATGACCGCCGTCAGAGCCTATATGTTCGCCGAGTCCGGGATCAGCGGCACGATCTTGTGCGGTCGCGAATTTATGAACTCGCTTGAAGATTCGAGCATGGAGGAGGTTAAGCAGGCGATTCGCGAAACGCCGTGGCTCAATGCTTATTTTGAAATTGGCGAAAGGTTCATCCGAACAAAAAACGGCTTGATTGACTACACGTTTTGCGGCCTTCGCCACAATCTTGATAGCATAAAATCAAAGGCTAGATTGCTGATCGCATGGATTGACGAGGCTGAGGGGGTTTCTGAGGTCGCCTGGCAAAAGCTACTGCCGACAGTGCGGGAAGAGGGCAGCGAGGTCTGGATAACTTGGAACCCGGAAATTGACGGAAGCCCCGTAGATGTTCGCTTTAGAAAATCCCCGCCCCCGCATTCAAAAATTATCGAGGTCAATTACCCGGACAACCCGTGGTTTCCGGAAGTGCTTGATCTTGAGCGGCGCGCAGATTATGAGCGGCTTGACCCGCAAAGCTATGCGTGGATATGGGACGGGGCTTATCGCGAAAACAGCGACGCTCAGATATTTTCCGGAAAATACCGGATCGCCGAGTTTGATCCCGGCGACGACTGGGATGGGCCGTATGACGGGCTTGACTTTGGTTTTGCTCAAGACCCGACCGCAGCCGTCCGGTGCTGGATTTACAAAGATCGCTTGTACATTGAACGGGAAGCCGGCAGGGTTGGTCTTGAGCTGGATGACACCGCCGAACACATTGCAGGAAAAATTCCTGGGATTGAACGGTCAAAAATAAGGGCTGATAGCGCGCGGCCTGAATCGATTAGCTATTTGAGGCGACATGGGCTGCCCTTCGTTGAAGGGGTTGAGAAGTGGAAGGGAAGCGTTGAGGACGGCATTGAGCACATGAAAAGCTACCGAGAAATTGTTGTTCATGCCCGGTGCGTGGAGGTCCAAAAGGAATTCCGCATGTACAGCTATAAAGTCGACCGCCTCTCTGGCGACATCAAGGCCAATCTTGTTGATAAGTGGAACCACTACATAGACGCGATCAGGTACGCCCTGTCGCCGATGATCAAAGGCCGGGGGCGGCTTAAAATTCGTCAAGAGGCGATCAACAACGCCATGCGCCGCTAACGCCGCGATATACTTTGCGAAATTGAGGATAAAGACATGCCGCGCAAGAAAAAACGCATTAAAAAATCAACGATCGTGATGCCAGCTGCGGAAAATTTCGCAAAAAACACGCGCAGCGGCGGCGGACTGAGGATTGCCGCCGAAAGAGCCAAGCAAAGCCAGCAGCCTGCGAAAACGTATGATTGGCCGGTCGCCCCGCCGTCGATTATGCCGGGGGTTGCCCCAAGCGGCGTAATCCCGCCCGTCCTTGCAATGGACTCCGCCGCATATCAATGGGCCGCAGCTCAATTCCCCGGCGGCGGGTTCCCCGGTTTTCAATATCTCGCACAGCTTTCAACCCGCGCGGAATATCGCCAGATGGCATCCGCCCTATCCACGGAAATCACACGGCGCTGGATCGAATTCACTAGCACGGAAGATGACGGCGACTCCTCCGCCGAGAAAATAAAAAAGATCGAAGATGAATTCCGGCGGCTGAATGTTCGCGGCGCGATTCAAAAAGCGGCGTCGGACGATTGCTTGTTTGGCCGTGGGCAAGTACTGCTTAACGTCGGCAGCGAAGATAATCTAGGGGTTCCGCTGATACTAAGCGGCGCGACTATTAAGCAGGGAGACCTGCGCAGCATCGCGACAGTTGAAGCAGTTTGGACGACCCCCGCCGCCTACAATGCGCTTAATCCTGCAGCATCGGATTTTTATCGCCCGTCCGCATGGTTCATGCTTGGCAAAGAAGTGCATTCGTCGCGCATGCTAACTGTGACAACTCGACCCCTGCCAGACATCCTGAAGCCGGCATACAACTTCGCCGGCATGTCTCTTTCGCAGCTTGCTGAGCCATACGTCGACAACTGGTTGCGCACCCGGCAAAGCGTGTCTGATCTGATCAATAATTTTTCGATCACGGCACTGGCTACTAGCATGGATCAAGTCCTTCAGGGGGCGGATTCTGGCGCCGATCTTTTTGCCCGCGCCGATCTTTTTACCGCTACCCGCAGCAATCGCGGACTGATGCTTTTGGACAAAGACAGGGAAGAGCTGGTCCAGGTCAATACGCCTCTCTCAGGTCTGCACGAACTGCAGGCGCAGGCGCAGGAGCATATGTGCAGCGTATCGAGGATGCCGGCGATCATTTTGACGGGCATATCTCCGAGCGGACTAAACGCATCTAGCGACGGAGAAATCCGCGTGTTTTATGACTGGATCGCCGCGCAGCAGGAGTCATTTTGGCGGGCGCCGATTGAAACCATTTTGAAAGTGGTTCAATTGTCTTTGTTTGGCGAGATTGACCCGGCCATCGGATTTAAATTCGTTCCGCTATATCAGATGACAGAGAAAGAGCACGCGGAAATCAGAGAGTCAGGCGCCCGCACGGCAGCAATTTATCTTGATCACGGCGTCATCGACGCCAGCGAAGAGCGTCAGCGCCTAGCGTCGTCGCCTGATAGCGGATACCAGGGTATTGATGCCAGCGTTGATGTTTTCCAGCCGGAGGAATTGTCCGACGAATTTAGCCCGGCAGGAGATAAAAGCGTCAGTGAAAAACAGCGTAAAGCAATGGCGGCGGCGGCAGAAGGCCGCAGCACGATAGGAATCCCGCAAGAAGTTGGCAAAGAATTTACCGATGCCGAAAAAGGCTAAAACTCTACGCGCTATCCACGCCAATCGCGGCGTGGAGTCAGCATATCGCCGCGAGCTTGAGGCGCTAATTTCTGAAATGTCAGCGTCGGTCGAGTATTGGATTGTCGCGGCCTATCGAAAAGCGCCGCCGAGGATGTCCGCATTGGCTGCTGACGCCAGCCCGGCAAGCACGGCAATTGCTTATCTAAAGGACCTGTCAAAGCGGTGGATTTCACGGTTTGAAGAGTCCGCGCCAAAGATCGCGGAGAAATATCTGCGCCGGTCGTTTAAGGCGACAGACTCGGCATTCCGCCAGGCGCTTAAAGATGCCGGATGGTCGGTTGATTTCAAAATGACCCCGGCCGTCCGCGATGCTTTCAACGCCTCTCTCGCGGAAAACGTTGGCCTGATAAGGTCAATCCCTGAGCAATATTTGACGCAGGTCGAAGGCATTGTGATGCGCTCATATGCCGCCGGCAGAGACCTTGAATCAATGGTCGATGAATTACGAGGCAGGTATCCAATCACGAAGCGGCGCGCAGAGTTGATCGCAAGGGATCAGTGCAACAAGGCAAACGCGGTTGTTAATCGAGCCAGGCAGCTTGAGCTTGGGATCACGGAAGCGATCTGGATGCACAGCCACGCCGGGAAAGAGCCCCGCGCAAGCCACGTTGCGGCAAACGGCAAAAGGTATAAAATCGCGGAGGGCTGCTTGATTGATGGCAAGCACATTCAGCCGGGCGAGGAGATAAACTGCCGGTGCACTTCACGTCCGATACTTCCGGGGGTTTGATGGATACGCAAAGACTATTGAGTGATGGCACGGTGGCGCAATGCGTGTCAATTCTCGGAAAAGACGGGGGCATAGCAGACTTTCAGAGGTCGGACGTGACCATTTCTGACGGTGCTCAAGTTGACGCATTCGGAAACCTGCGAACCAGCTCCGCAATACAGCTGCTAGGCGTCACGCAGGAGTACAACTTCTCGCCTCTTGTGTTCGACCATTACACGGCTGGCACAGGGTCTGCAACGCATTCCGTCCTGACAAATAGCACAGTGCTTTCTACTGGCGGCGCATCAAGTGGAGCGCGCGCGCTGCGTCAGACGAAGCTTTATTTGCGATACACGCCAGGGAAGTCCCACTTAATTAAGCAGACCGGGACGCTTAGAAAAGGCGCTGCGCCATCTGGCGCGGCCCGCACTGGAATCGGCTATTACGATGACCGCAATGGCGTGTTTTTCACGGATACCTCGTCCGGAGTTTTTATTACGATTCGCTCCGACGTTTCCGGGTCGGTTGTTGAAAATTCTGCGGCGCAATCTGCGTGGAACATTGATCGAATGGACGGCTCAGGCCCATCTGGCGCGACAATCGACTGGACAAAAGAGCAGATTTTTGTGATCGATCTGCAATGGCTAGGAGTCGGAAGGGTTCGATGCGGATTGTCGATTGACGGCGCGCTGAATTATGTTCACGAGTTCAACCACGCGAACGGAACATCAGCGGTTTATATGCGTACAGGCTGCCTGCCGGTGAGGTATGAGTCGTTCAACGATGGAGGGCCCGGCAGCAACGTGTCAGTAGAGGCGATTTGCGCATCCGTCGATTCAGAGGGCGGAGTTAATGAGGATGCGTTTTATTCATTCGCATATTCGGCATATGTCGGCGCCGCGATGTCTCTTGACACGACGTTCCGCCCGGTTGTATCCCGCCGCCTAAGAGATGCGTTTAATGGCCTCACCGTTCGCGGGCATGCTCACCTTAAAGGTTTCGATCTTTTGGTCGGAGGCGGCGACATCGCTTGGCAGATTAGGTACAACGCTGCGATAAATATTGGCGCGGGAGGATCAATAACGACAAGCAATGTCGATGCAACCAATTCCATTAGCGAATATGACATTTATGCCGGGGCGGCAAATACGGTATCCGGGGGGGTAATAGTTGCTTCCGGTTTTGCGACAGCCGGCAGCGGATCGACCCGGCAAACCTCGTCATTTTCTGACCCAGGAGCCAGGCCACTTTTGGGCAGAACGTATGCAAACGTGCGCGACAGCTATACTCTTATTGCCAGGTCAATATCAGGAACCGCGAACGTGCAAGTTTGCGTCTCCCTGAAAGAACAGTATTGAGAAAACAATGATTTACGACCCGTCCAAGCCGGTAAGCTCGGCAAACCCTTTCCCGGTGCAGATTGTCTCCGCCCCCGAAGTGACGACTACTTGGGCCAGCCGCCCGGCGCCGTCGTCAATGCAAGAGGGGTCGATTATTTTCGTGACTGACATCGGGGGCGGGAATTATTTCCGCAACAACGGCGCGGCATGGCGTCCGGTGGCCGGGTCTGTTTCGCTCGGGTATTTCCATGGCGGCGACCCTATTCCAGCTGACACCGACTGGCACACGGTTGCAACAATGACCGTTCCCGGCGGCCTGCTGCAAGCAGGAGATAGCATTTATTTTGATTCGCTGAGAATTCAAAGGACGCAGAGCGCAAACCGGGTTAATTTGAGAATGAATATCGGCGGGCAATCCGCAATGGAAACATTTTCAACATCATCGCTCGGCACTTACTCGGTGGCCGCCGGAATTGTTTATCCATTTTCCGTCGTCACTCAAAACACGCAAATAGGCGGCCCGCTGCTTGCGACCGTGCCGAATTACGGCGTCAATAATATGTCGGTTGATTTGACTCAGAATCAAACGCTGACCATTGATTTGCAGAAAACAGTCGCAGGAGAGCTTGCGCAACTGGTTGATGTTCGCATTTTGATGTTTAGATTCTGATTTTCCTGCATAATCGCGAAAAATGAAGGCTGACATGACACGATTCGCTTTTGACCGCTCGGCGCGCATGATCGACGCAGACGGTCGTTTGCACGTTGAGCGAACCCATATTTCAAAGGCCGCCGTCAATCCGTATTACGGGAAAGAAATCCCAGGATATGAGCAGCTAGGGCTACAAGGCGACAAGGTTTATTACTTGCTGCGCGATCCGGTTGAGCTTGAGCGCGGGGCGCATACGTTTGCGCGCCTTCCGGTGCTGTCTAAGCATGTCCCGGTAACGGTTGATGATCCGCAGCCCGACCTCGTTGTCGGCGCCATCGGCTCAAACGTCGAATTCAATTCACCGTATCTTGACGCTGATATTTCCGTTTGGGACGCATCAGCAATCGCCGGGATTGAGTCCGGACAGGTCCGCGAATTATCCTGCGCTTATCGTTACGATCCAGTGATGGAGCCGGGAGAATTTAACGGCACCAAATACGACGGTCGAATGACCAATATTCGTGGAAATCATCTTGCGCTCGTTGAGGTCGGCCGGGCCGGGTCTGATGTTTATGTCGCCGATCAAAACCCATTCAAGAAGGAATCACCAGCCATGAAAATGAGCAAGTTGGGCAAAGCCCTAATTGCCGCGCTCGGCATGGCCTCCCCGAAGCTGGCGCAAGATTCTGCGCTGCCGGCTCTGGTGGGGGACGCTGACCGCAAGAATTTCAAGAAGGACGAAGTGAAAGCCAAGCTGCTGGCGCTCGACAGCGATCTTGACCCGCAGCAGCTTGACAACGTGATTGACGCGCTGCTGGGCGTTGAGCAAGAGCCGATGCCGGTTGAAACCCCGGCCGCCGCCGCCGATGAATCGCCCGCCGAGAAAATCCGCGCGCTTCTGGCCGGCAAAGTTGATCAGGCAATCATTGATCAGATTGCCGCGATGTGCGCCGCCCCCGCCGCCGACGAGGGCGCAGGCTACATGAAGCCTGACGAAGTTAAGGCTGCCATGGATTCGCTGCGCAAAGACCTGCAGGCCGCCGCCCAGGCCGCTCGCGATGTTCGCTCTGTTGTTGGCGATGTTGCAATGGACTCGGCCGGCGAAATCTACGCTTTCGCGCTTGACCAGATGAAAGTCGACCGCAAGGATGTCGAAGGCGTCGCAGCCCTGCGCGCCCTGTTCCGAGTCGCATCTTCTGCTGCATCCTCCGCAAGCGCATCCGCGTCGCCCGCAATCGCTCAGGACGCGGCCGCCGCTGATCAGATGTTCCCCGGCGCCAGCCGCTTCACCCGCTCTTAATCTGGAGTCATAGAAATGGGCTTTCAAAATCAAGTAAATATCCAGCAGGCTCCGGCGGTTGCCGGCGACTTTGCCAGCGCGAATCCGCGCCGCTCCGCGGTTGCGTCAGAAGCCGGTTTTGTTGCCGGCCCTGGCGGCGTTATCGTTGGCCGCTTTGCGTGGGTCGGCGCCGACGGTCGCACCGTTCAGAGCCACGGCACTGCTCCGGCCGCCCCCGCTGGTTTCGTGCATCGCGAACAGCAAGCGCTGATCACTCAATACCTTGGCCAGGCATCGAACGTCATCCCCGAGGGCTTTCCGGTGACGATCATGGAAAGCGGCGACTTCTTCGCGACCGTGGTCGGCGGCACCGCTGCGACTCGCGGCGCAACCGTCTATGCCGACTACGACACCGGTGAGATCAATATCGGCTCTGCCGCAACCGGCGCCAGCGTCACCGCCTCGATTGGCTCGACCAACACCGCCAGCCTCGGCGCGACCTTTACCGCTTCTGCCGACACCGATGCCACGCGGATTGTCGTTTCTGCTGTCACCGGACTGATTTCCGTCGGCGAAACCCTGAGCGGCACTGGTATTACCGCAGGCACGAAGGTTGTTAGCCAGGTCTCCGGCACCACTGGCGGCGCCGGCACCTACCAGCTTGACAAGACTAATACCGCATCTTCCGCGACCGTCACGTCGTTTGGCAATGTCGTCAAAGTAACTTCGACCACCGGCCTGATTTCGATTGGCGACACGATCAGCGGCGGCGCAGGCTTCCCGACTGGCGCAACTGTCGTTTCGCAGGCATCCGGAACCACCGGTGGCGCTGGCAACTACGTCATTTCCGCCCCCGGCACTGCATACGTCGCCAGCGCATCCGGCGTCACCACGTTTGGCGCCGCGCTTAACGTGACCGCAGTCGGCTCCGGCGCTCTCGGTGTTGGCATGCCGGTCAGCGGCTCTGGCGTTCCCTCTGGCGCTGTCCTTGCATCCCAGGTATCCGGCACCGTTGGCGGGATCGGCGTTTACACCATTTCCCCGGCTGCAACCGCATACGCCGCATCCACGACCGTCACCGCTACCGGCGGCGTCGCTACTTCGTGGGTCGCATCGTCCGCCGCCGCCGTTGGCGAATTGACCATCATCAGCAAATAAGGAAAAGCGATGAATCCGATTCTTGCAAGCCTTGCCCAAAAAGCGGGCATCCACTTTATGGGCGTCACCCCGGACCTGCAAAAGCCCGGCGCCTCTTACGACGTGCGAATGACCGCGAACGGCTTTGCGTGCGACTCGCAGCCGTCGCTGGTCACCGTTTCCAACTCCGGCATCCCGGCGTTTCTGTCGACCTACATTGACCCCAAGCTGATTGAGGTCCTTGTGGCGCCGATGCGCGCCGCCGAGATCGTTGGCGACGAAACCAAGAAGGGCGACTGGACCACGCAAACCGCAATGTTCCCGGTCGTGGAATCCACCGGCCAAGTCGCGGCATACGGCGATTACGCAGCATCCGGAACCGCTGGCGCGAATACCAATTTCCCTCAGCGCCAGTCGTTTCATTACCAGGTCGTTACTCAATGGGGGGAGCGTGAGCTTGAAATGGCTGCGCTGGCTCGCGTTGATTGGGCCAACCGCCTCAATATCGCCAGCGTTTTGACGCTCAACAAGTACCAAAACAAGTCGTATTTTTACGGCGTTGCCAACCTGCAAAATTACGGCCTCTTGAACGATCCGGCGCTCTCCGCGCCGATCACCCCGACGACCAAGACGGCCGGCGGCACCGGCTGGGTGAATGCCTCGGCAAACGAAGTGCTGAACGACGTTGCCAAGCTGTTCCAAAAGCTGCAGGCGCAGGCAAACGGCCTTGTTGATCGCAATACCAAGATGACCTTGGCCATGTCGCCGCAATCCGACGCCGCTGGCCTAACCAAGGTGTCTGATTTCAACGTTTCGGTAGCTGATCGCCTGAAAAAGCTCTATCCGAATCTTGAAGTCAAGACCGCCCCGGAATATTCCACCGCTTCCGGCGAACTTCTGCAGTTGTTCGCCGACGAGCTGGAGGGCCAGCGCACCGCATCGTGCGCATTCACCGAAAAGCTGCGCGCCCACCCGATCAAGGTTGAGCTGTCCAGCTTCCAACAGAAAAAGTCGCAAGGCACCTGGGGGACTGTGATCTTCCGTCCGTTCCTGATTGCGCAGATGATCGGCGTATAATCGCCGTGAGCACCAAGCCGGGGGGCGAAAGCTCCCGGTTTTTAAATCACTGGAGAGTGTAAAAATGGCGAAAAACGCTACTGTTTTTGTTGGTTGCAAGCTGCCTCACGGCATCCGCTTGGAGATTTCGGCAAATCCCTTCAACTTTGTCGACATCAACGGCTTGAATCGCGCAACGATCATCGGCGCTGAATACGCGACTACCGAAGTCGATGCCGAGTTTTGGGGCCAATGGCTTGCCGAAAACAAGGATTTCCCTGTCTTGACCGCCGGCGCCCTGTTTGCCGCAAATGACCTTTCGAGTCTCGCCGCCAAGGCCCGCGAGGTATCGAAGGAAATCACCGGCTTTGAGCCGATGCCGCAGACGGTTGGCGAGCTGAAACCGGCGACCCCGTAATGACTTCCGTCGTCTTTGATCCGGCTGCATTCAAAGCCCGCTACCCAGAATTCGCGGCGGTGAATAATTCGCTGCTGCAATCCTGTTTCGTGGAGTCGTGCCTTTATCTGTCGAATGCCGACACAAGCCCGGTTCAGGACGTTGCTCGTCGCGCCGTTTTGCTTAACATGCTGACGGCGCACATTGCTTTTCTCGGCGGGGCGCTGTCCGTAGATGGGCAGGCAAAGCCAGTTGGCCGCGTGTCTCAGGGGTCGGAGGGGTCTGTTTCGGCCTCGTTTGATTTCGTGCCGGCCACGCCTGGAACCGGCGCATGGTTCAATCAAACACAGTACGGCGCGGCGTTCTGGCAGGCAACAAGCAGCCTGCGCAGCTTCCGATATGTCGCAAGGCCAACGGTGTATTGATGGCGACCTTATCCGGCGGCGACGCCCTGCAAAAAAAACTTGCCGAAATCGCCGAGAAAATGGGCGGCGGCGAAGTGTCTGTGGGGTTCATGGAGGGGGCGACCTATCCAGATGGAACGCCGGTTGCTGCCGTGGCTTTCTGGAATGAATTCGGAGTGCCTGCCAACAACCAGCCGCCGCGCCCATTCTTTCGCGGGATGATTGCGAAAGAGTCCGGGGAGTGGGCGGGCAAGATGGGCGCGCTGGCCAAGGCCACTGACTATGACGGCCAAAAGGTTTTGGCGATGATGGGCGAGGACATCAAAGGCGCCCTGCAACAATCAATCAATGATCTTGTTTCGCCGCCGCTTGCTCAAAGAACGATTGACGCCAAGGGCTTTGACAAGCCGCTGATTGATACCGGCCACATGCTCAATTCTGTGGCATACGAGGTAAAAGACTGATGGACCTGCGCACCATCGCAAACGGCGTTTCGTCGGTCGTCAATGGCAATAAAATTGTCACTGTTCTGAGATCGACGGGCTGCACCATCGGCGCCGGCAGAAAGCAAATGCCGACTTACGCCGCCCCAGTCTCCGGGCCGGCGCAGATTCAGGCGCTAGACGGGAAAGACCTGCAGCAGATTGACGGCCTTAACATTCAAGGGGTGATCCGCGCCATCTACCTGCGCGGCTCGCTTGCCGGCGTGATCCGCCCAGAGCAGACCGGCGGCGACATTGTGCAGATCGGCGGCGAGACTTGGCTAGTCGTCAAGGTGCTCGAAAGCTGGCCGACCTGGACAAAAGCGGCGATTGTTTTGCAAGGGGGCGCGTGATGTACGTGGTTAGCATCACGGTCGACGGCGTGATTGATGCGCTTGCCGATTTCCTGCAGCCGTTTTGCGGTGGAGCTGAGATTGTCCGCGCCCAGGTCAATCGCGTTCCGATGCCCGGCACGCCGTGTGTCGTGCTGACTGAGCTGCTGCAGAAAGACATCGAAACGCCGATCCTGTCTTATCTACCTGACGACAATCAAGCGGATGTTTTGGGGCCGGCTCAGATCGATGTTCAGGTCGATTTTTACGGCCCGAATGCCGGGGATCAGTGCAAGGCCGTCAAGGGTGTTTTCCGGTCAATCTATTCCGCAAGCGCATTCCCTGACGGAATAAAGCCGCTGTTTTGTTCGGATGGCATTCAATCGCCGCTTATCACCGGTGAACAGCAATGGGAAAGCCGATGGATGCTGACGGCCTCCCTGCAATACAATCCCGTCGTATCCGTGCCGCAGCAGTTCGCCGACGAATTGTCGGTTGCCGAGGCGAGCGCGGCCGATGTTTAACCAGCGAGGTACTAAATGAGCATTCCTGCCGATCAGATTGTATCAGTCAATCCCGGCGTCATCGGTTCCGGCGGCAGTCCGCTGGCGCTCAATGGCGTCATTCTCACCAAAAACACGCTTTTGCCAACCGGTGCGGCGCGGTCGTTTGCCAGTGCATCAGCGGTTAGCGATTTCTTCGGCCCGTCGTCCGACGAATACGCCAAAGCGCAGATTTATTTCCTTGGCTTCGACAATTCCACGATCAAGCCGGGCAAGCTGTGGCTTGCTCCGTATGTCGACACTGACCGCGCCGCGTGGCTGCAGTCTGGATCGCTGGCTGGCATGACCCTGGCGGAGCTGCAGGCGCTCTCCGGCGTCCTAACTGTCACCGTCGACGGAACGGCTTTCACTTCCAGTTCGATCAACCTAGCTACCGCGACCAGCTTCAGCGACGCAGCCACGAAGATCACTGCCGGATTCTCCGGCGCCGGCAAGCCTACTTGCTCTTGGAATTCGGTAAATTCGACGTTTTCCCTTAACAGCCCGACCGTCGGCGCAAGCTCGACCATCACTTTTGCAACCGGCACCCTGTCCGCAGGGCTGAAATTCACGTCTGCGACCGGCGCCATCTTGTCGCAAGGCGATGTTGCCGACACCCCGGCGACTGCAATGGATTCTCTCAAGGCTCAGACTCAAAACTGGGTATCTTTCACCACTCTGTGGGAGCCAAACCTAGCTGGGAAAGAGGCTTTTGCGACTTGGACTAACGCGCAAAATCAGCGCTATTCCTATGTCGCGTGGGATACCGACGGACAGGCTATCGTCAATGGCTCGACCACCTGTTTTGGCGCGATTGCAAAGTCGCTGGGTTATGATGGTGTCGTCCCGGTCTATAACACCGCGTCGCTTGCCGTGTTTGTGCTGGGGATGATCGCGTCGATCGATTTCAGCCAGACCAACGGGCGGATTACCACTGCTTTCAAGTCGCAATCCGGCTTTGCTGCCACGGTCTCTGACGAGCAAATTGCCGCCAATTTGCTGGAAAACGGCTACAGCTTTTACGGCGATTACGCGACCGCCAATGATGGCTTTGTGTTTTTCAACAACGGCCAGATGACCGGAAAATGGAAGTGGATTGACACCTTCGTCAATCAGGTCTATCTGAACAGCCAGTTTCAACTGGCGCTAATGTCGCTGCTGACCAGCGTCAAGTCCATTCCGTACAATGAGCAGGGCTATGGCCTGATCCGCGCCGCGATGATCGACCCGATTCAGTCCGCGCTCAACTTCGGCAGCATCCGTACCGGAATCACGCTGTCTGAATCGCAAAAGGCGCAGGTCAATCAGGCCGCTGGCCGGAACGTTGCCAGCACTATCGAGCAGCAGGGCTACTACCTGCAGATTCTTGATCCGGGTGCGCAGGTGCGCGGCAATCGCGGAACGCCAGTAATCAACTTCTGGTACACGGATGGCGGCTCCGTGCAAAAAATCTCCCTGTCGTCCGTGGACATCATGTAAGGAGCCGAAAAAGTGGCAGATACCTCAATCACCAGCGCAAACAGCGTTTTTACGCTTGTTGTCGCCAGCCTGTTCCCGGTGCCCGTGCAGATGCAGGGCTATTCGTCTGATCGGGCCTTTATCACCGATGCGCTTGACCTTGCCGAGGTTCATATGGGTGTCGATGGCCGCATGACTGCCGGCTACACCCCGAACCCGACGCGGCAAACGATCACCCTGCAGGCCGACAGCCCGAGCCGTGATTTTTTCACGTCACTGATTCAGGCTACCAAAACGGCCCGCGAGGTGTATTACATCACCGGATCAATCTCGCTGCCGGGAACTGGCGAGGCGTTTTCTTTGACTCGCGGCATTCTGACGCAGGTAAAGCAATTGCCCGATGCTCAGAAGGTCTTGCAGCCTGTTGATTACGTCATCACCTGGGAATCGGTGAATCGCTCGCTGCTGTAACCAGTTTGCCCCGGACCAGCGGCGCTAGCCGTTGAAAGCGTAGCCCTCTCCCTGCGCGAATGGTCCGGGGCATCATCGGAGAGGATTGATTCGGAGAGGAATCGAAATGGCAAGAAAGACGACGAATTACACGGTTTCGGCAGACGGTCGCGATAAAGGCAAGGTTTTTGTGATTACCGAAATGCCGGCCAGTCGCGGCGAATCGTGGGCGATGAGGGCAATTCTGGCGCTGATAGAAAACGGCGCCAACCTGCCGGAAGGCTTTGAGCGCATGGGCATGGCTGGGCTGGCAGAGATCGGGATTAAGGCACTCAGCGGCCTGCGTTGGGAGCAAGCCGAGCCGCTGCTGTCTGAAATGCTGTCCTGCGTTCAGATCATGCCCGACCCGGCCCGGCCCCATGTCGTCCGGAATCTGATTGAAGAGGACATTGAGGAGATCGGAACGCGGATCACGCTGCGCGCCGAAATCTTCAAGCTGCACGCTGATTTTTTTACCAGCGCCGCCCGTTCGGCTTCGGCGGCAAACAAGGCGGCGTAAATCGGATTGAACTTGCGAGCTATCCCAACCTGACGGCCGCAATGGGTACGCTAATTTCCTCCCGCCTGGCGACTCTTGCAGAGTTGGATTCTGTCTACGGAGTCGCCGACGCCTATTTGATGCTCGAAGTCGTCACGGTCGACGGGCATAATAGAGCGATAATCGACGCGGCAAGGAACAAGAATGCCCACAATCATTGATAGCCTCATCGTAACGCTTGGCCTGCGCTCTTCTGATTTCAGCAAGGGAGCAAGCGAGGTTGATTCACGGCTTGGAAAAACAGGCCGAGCAGCCGACGACACTGGCAAAAAGCTCAACGACGCCGGCAAAAAGGGGGCGGAAGGGTTTGGCGCCCTCGCTGAGTCGGCGACGAAGTTTCTAGCGGTCATCGGCGGAACGATGGCCGTTAAGCGGTTTGTTGAGCAGACTATAGAATCCTCGGCGGCGCTTAACCTGCTGTCGAAAAATCTAGGAGAAAGCGCCGAGCGGATTTCAGCGCTTTCAAACGCCGCCGAGATTGCCGGCGGGTCAGCGTCCGGGCTACAAGGCACGCTTGACATGCTCAGTCGTGCACAGACCGAGCTACAGATCACCGGACAGTCGTCGCTAGTCCCGTATTTCGCGCAGCTTGGCATTGCTATGGCCGATGCGAACGGCAAGGCACGCAACACAAGCGACATGCTGCTTGATCTGTCTGACAGGCTGCGGGGCATGGATCGCACCACGGCCAATAACCTTGGCCGCATGATGGGGCTGGATCAGGGAACGATGAATCTGCTTTTGCGCGGCAGATCAGAAGTCGAATTGATGATCCGCCGGCAGGAAGAATACGGCGCTGTGACGAAGCGCCAGGCCGAAGAGTCCGGCCGTCTGCGCGAATCAATTACCCGCAGCCGTCAATCATTTGAGGCTTTTGGCCGCGAACTGGTTTCTCAATCAATGCCGATCCTTGAAAAGCTGTTTGCTTATTTCGAGTCGTTCGGCGGCTGGCTAAAAGACAATCAGGAGGCGGTGAAAATATTTCTCGGCACGATGGCCGCCGGGCTGGTCGCTGTCGGCCTGGCGATCACGCCGCTGAATCTGACGATTGCCGCCATCACTGGCGTTTCGGCGGCGATTGCGCTGCTGTATCAGGACTACTTGACGTGGAAACGCGGCGGCGAAACCTTTGTCGACTGGGCGAAATGGGAACCAGGGATTAAGGCTGCTGGCGATGGAATTCGCGGACTGAAATCAATCATTGAGGACATGGTTTATCGATCGATTGCCGCCGTCGACATGCTGTCTGCCATCTGGGATCGAGACTGGAGCCGCGCCAAGTTTGCAGCCGGTGAATTTTTGGCCGGCAAGGGCGAGGAACGGCAAGAGCAGCGCCCCGAGAATTTGCAGCCAGGACCGGCGACCAGAAAAGAAGCGCAAAAGCAGGCCGTTGATTATTTCGTGGCGCAAGGCTGGCGAAAGGAGCAGGCCGCAGGACTGGCAGCGAATATCGCCAAGGAGTCGGGATTCAACCCAGCGGCGGTCGGCGACAAGGGGCAAGCGTACGGGATTGCACAATGGCACCCAGACCGCCAGGCGGAATTTGAGCGCGTTTTTAAAAAGCCGATCCAGGGTTCAAGCTTTGCCGATCAGCTTGCCTTCATGCAGTACGAGCTGACGCAAGGCCGAGAGAGGGCGGCAGGCCAGCGGCTAAAATCGGCAACAACGCCGGAGGCCGCCGCCGAGGTCGTTTCTCGCTATTACGAGCGACCAAAAAAAGCAGACGAAGAGGCCGCAAGCCGTGGAGTGATCGCCTCGCAAATCTTCTCCGGTATGCCGGGCGCGTCGTCTGCGGCTTCTGCGGCTGAGTCGGTGAGACAGTCGGCGGCGATGCCTTCGGCCAAGGTCGCGCCAGCGCAAACCAATGTTTCAAATTCAATCGGTGAAATCAAGGTCTATACGCAAGCCACTGATGCGGCGGGAATCGCTAAAGACCTGCGCGGCGAGATAGACTATCTATTAACCGCCAACGCAAACAACGGGCTTTTCTGATGCCGCTTATCCCTTTCCCGAAAATTCCAAAGCTGCCGGGCGTGCCGTCGCTGCCACGCTTGCCGAGCGCGGCTAACGTCGGCGGCATCGGCCGCGTTGCCCTTGGGGCTATTCAAGGCGCGCTTTGGCGTGCACTTCAGCTTGACGACCGCTGGGGAATTTTCGACAAAAACGGCAATCCGCTGACTAGTGGCAGCTTTTTGAGCGCGTTTGGCATCGGCTCAACCCTGTCGACCAATTCCGTCGAGTACCGAAAAGAGGTAAGAATCTCTGACTTCCCGATCGAGGGCGGCAGCTTTGCGACTTTCAACAAAGTTGAGATGCCGGCAGAGCCAACCGTTACGCTGTGCTTCTCTGGGTCGGAAAGCGAGCGCACTGCGCTGCTTGATTATCTCGACGCGGCCTGCAAATCCACTGATTTTTTCAGCGTTTCAACTCCAGAAGTGACGTATGTCGGTTACTCGATTCAGGGCTACTCATACCAGCGCCGGGCGCAAAACGGCGCAACTCTGCTGATTATCGACGTGTCGTTGAAAGAAATACGCGAGGTTTCGGCGCAATACACCACGTCGAATAAAGGTCAGGTCGGCGACCCGAAAGAGCCGAGCGCACAGCCTAGCGTTGATAGCGGAAAGGTGCAGCCAAAACCGCCTGCGCAATCAACGCTCAAATCGCTGGTTTCGAAATTCAGGGGGCTGCTATGAGCCAAACGATCCCGCTGCAGCCCGTGCCGTCGCAGTCAATTTCGTTCGTCGTCGCCGGGCAAAACTGCCAGGCAAAAATCTACACGGCTGGCGGCCAGATGTTCGCGGACGTTCAGGCCGGCGGCGTCAGCCTTGTGTCGTGCGTGATCCTGCGCGACGCCGTGCCGATTGTCTGCCGTGACTACGCCGGCTTTGTCGGTAATCTGGTGATGATCGATACGCAGGGCGGCGACGATCCGCAATATTCAGGACTGGGAAGCCGCTGGCAGCTTGTCTATTTGACCGCCGACGAATATGCAATCATTTAAGAATAAAAAGGCAATCCGCTTCGTCATCACGCTTGGAACAAGCCGTTTTGACGACAAGGGAAGCGATCAGATAACCATTCAAGGATTTCGCGCGTCAGCATCTATTGATGGCGCCGGATGGGTTCAAATGGGGCAAATGCGGGCGGAGATTTTTGGCCTCAAGCAATCCGACATGAACACCATCACAAGCTACCCGATAAACATTGCTCGGCAGCAGCAAAACACGGTTGTCGTTTATGCAATCGACGGCGACCAAGAGAGCATGGTTTTTGCCGGCAACATCGTCAAGGCGTGGCCGGATTATTCAAGAATGCCTGATGTTTGCCTGCGAATCCAGGCGCAGTCAGCCGTTTCAGCCGCGCTAAAAACGGTCAGCCCACGCAGCTTCCGCGCTCCCGTTGATGTGGCCGAGGTGATGCGCGTTATTGCCGACTCGATGGGCTTTGCGTTCGAGAATTCCGGTGTCGACATCAAGTTGCCTGATATTTATCTCGCCAGCACCGATCTAGAGCAGGCGCGCGAGCTTGCAAAAACAGCAGGGATTCAACTCAACATAGAGCGAGGAATTCTGTCTATTTGGCCGAACGGTAGTCATAGAAACGCCGTTATCCCGCTGCTATCCGCAAAAACGGGAATGATCGGCTACCCAAGTTTCGACGGCACGTTTTGCACATTTGATACGCTGTACAATCCCAGCCTGATTAGCGGCGGATTGGTGAAAGTGGAATCTGAA
>JACCDR010783044.1_pt1 | contig 43249 bp, 47 predicted proteins | sample 7446431 | NCBI WGS metagenome assembly JACCDR01 (sample SAMN15323443, study PRJNA562643) | freshwater metagenome | isolation source: river surface water | place: USA:Blue River Watershed | collected 2017-08-17
GATCCCGCTGCGGAGGTCGGCGATGAGCTGCTTGCTGCCGGTGAGATTCGCCTGTACGTACACCTCCAGAGAGGAGAAGTCGTCCTGTACGATCACCCCGTCCGTCCCGAAGCGGCTGCGGAACATCTCCTTAACGCGGGACTTGTCCCCGCGCGGGAGGTTCTGCAAGTTCGGCGACGAGCTGGAGAGCCGCCCCGTAACCGTACTGACGTGGTTGATGCTGTGGTGAATTATCCCGTCGTCACCAACCAGGGTCAGCATGCCCGTCTGCTTGCCGTCCTCGTCGGTGCGGATGTAGTAAGTCCCGAGGTCTTTGGTCACTCGCTGGAGCTGCGCCATGTCCTTCAGGAACGGGATATCCCGTTTGCCCAGTTCCTCAACCACGTCGCTGCTGGTGGACCACACCCCCTCCTCGGCCCCGGCCCACTTGGGGTCAGGCTCCGTCATGCGGGGGAAGGTATACCACGCGTCACAGGCCCGGGTCTTGGGCTGCGTGAGGTCGTCCACCTTGACCGTCTTGGTCTTGAACTCCCCTGCGTTCTTGCCGGACTTGAATACGGCCGGACTACCGTCCGCCGCCAGCACGGGCTGCTTCTCGTCCTTCTGGCTGTACGCCTGCTGCCACCCGTCTGGCTGTATGCCGTCCCGGTCGGGACAGAACCACGTCCCGTCTTTGCCTTGATACTCCCGGCTGGCGTACTTCACGTGCCCGCCGAAGATCAGCGCGGACTTCTGCTTCGGGCTGGACCAGGAGAACTTGAACGGCAGCGCAGGCAGGTATTGCTGCAACCCAGCCCCCAGGCGGGCCAAGTCCTTCTCCAGGTCCGCCGCGATAGCCAGGCCCATGTCCCGGTCCACGAACATCCCCTGAATCTCCATTTCGCACGAGGCCACAAGGGCGCCCATGTTCAACAGTATAGAGTTAAGCTGCCCGGCATCCTTCGCGCGCTTGATCTGTGCTCGGGCAACTGTCAGGGTGTTCTGGAGGTCGCCCGGCTTCCACTCACCGGAGGCGTCGGGGCCGCCCCCTAGGTAGCGCTCCAGCAAGTCCCTGTCGATGTCCCAGGTCTGTACCCCGGCACCCCAAAGAGCTTTGACCTCGTCGTGCTTGAGTTCGCCCCCGTACCTGGGGGATACCTCGTCCAGCGACAGCATGTGCTCCTGCTGGAACATCCCCTGCAACAGATACTCCGCAAGCTGGCAGTCCCACAAGAGGCCCCCGCCGGCAACGAACTGTTGCCACGCGGCGTAGTTCTGGGGGTACCCAACGACGGCATGCTGCACGTCGAACCGGCCGTTGAAGGTAGCCAGGAGCTTCGTGCCTTCTAGAACCGGCAGCAACCACCCGTCAGGCGGAGGGGTCCGCCCGTGGTACTGCATTACCGGTTCCCCCTCGGTCCCCAACCACCCCCCGAGAACAACGTGGTTACCTGCCCCGAAGGGGGAGGCTTTTCGCTTGTTCTTCGAGAAGGTGGTGGTTTCCAAGTCAAACGACTTGAGTGCGGTCATTCATACTCCAATTGCCCGAACGAGTGCGGTGTCTATGTCTCGCTTGTCTCGGATTAACGCATGCAGAAGGACCCGGGCCCTGCGATCCGTTAGACCCAGGCCCGCGCATATCTTCGCGGACTTCACCCAGTTCGCGTAGAACTCCGCATCGTGGCAAAGGATGAGGTTCACATCCCCGCGGCGGTAGCTGTGCCACTCGAGGCCCAAGTCCCCGTACAACTCGCAGGAGGGCTCGAACCCCTCCGGACACTCCCACACATCTGATGGGAGGTCCACTAGCACCAGCACGTCAATGTCATTGGGAATCACTCCGGGCACAAGCTGACTGCCTACGAACGCGTGAGCGACGTACCCAGCGCATCCCTTCGCGGCCAACGCCGCTATTGCCTGTGTCTCGACTATGTGCATCAAGTGTTCTCCAAGTAGCGCCCGCGGGCGCCGTCAAAGGTGACCTCAGTACGGGGGCTGGCGGGCTGGCCAGTCCTGCGGAGCTTGTTCTTCGTGCAGCCCAGGAACCGGCTGTTCTCCAGCATGACGTCGTTGCTGGCGCCAATCGTCAGGATCACGTCCGCCGCGCCCTGCTTGCCGGTCTTGCTGTCCTTTAGCTGGGGCAGCAGGGGGTAAGGCTGGCCGTCCGCGTCGGCAGATAGCTGACTCGTGGCGATCACGGGGCAGTCGTACTTGACGCCCCGAACCCGGGCCCACTGGTACATGGCCTCTAGCTTCTGGTCCGTGCGGTCCCCGCCGTTGCTGCCGCTTCCGGAGAACGTTAGGTTGTCGATCATGTCGAACACCAGGAGCGCGGGGTTGTACCTGCGGATGATGTCCTCCACGTCTGAGGTCGTGTAATCGTGGACGTCGAACACCCGGAGAGCGCCACCGCGGCCCCCGATAGCTGACACGTACTGTTCCCGCGCCGCGTTCCGGTAGTTCTCCTGGCCCTTGCTAGGAGGCGTCTGGACGAGGTCTACAAGCTGCTCTGGCGTGACGTTCAGCGCGCTTTGGAAGGCGCGCGTGACGATCCGCTTCCCTGGGCCCTCGTTGTTCAGCCAGAGAATGCTCCGGTTCTCGCCGGGGTAGATTTTGTCGATCTGGGCCGCCATGTAGGTGAGCTGGTCCGTCAGGAAACTCGTCTTCCCCTTGTCCGGCCGGCCCGCCACGATCACGAAGTCCCCCGGCATCAGAGCGCGCATGCTCCGGTTCAGGCACCCCAGCCGCCACCGGAACCCCCGACTCTCGTCTTCTGGCTTGACTAGGTCTTCGATGGGGTCTCGAATCTGAGGGTCTTTGGCGACCTTTCCCAGATGCACGTCGAACGTTTCCACCTGAGACGTCATAGCCGCGCGGAGGTCCACCTCCTTGCCGTCTTGGAAGTCCGACAAGGTGTTGGCCATGTCCGCTGCCGCAGCAGCCTCCAGGAGCCTGCGCATCAGACCCGCCGCGATGCCGTCAGGAACGTCCTCCTGAATGCCTCTGAACATCGAGCCGTAGATCGCTTGGTCGTCCTCTGACAGGCCTGGGTAGGCCAGCCGGAAGAACACCGAGAACTCCTCGGGGGTTACGGACTGCGCCCCTGGGTACTCCTTGAAGAAGCGCCCAAAGGCTTTAAGGAGCGCCCGGGTGCGTGCGCTGATGGCCTGCTCGGGGACGCTGCGATGCATCGCCTCGAAGCGGTCCCGGTACTTCAGGACTTTTAAGAGGGAGTAGTCTAAAGAGTCAGACATCTTCCCCCTCTCGCGGGGGCCATACGCGGTTCCCGATGGAGTCAAAAAGACCGGTGACTAGGTCCAGGTCTTGCGGAGGTACAACCCTGTCACCCGAGAGCAGCAAGCAGCGCCCGCCCCCTAACAACGCCGGTCGGCTGACGATGCGGGTAACCAGCATCGGGGTGTCATACGCCAGGTCAAAATACACCGTACCCCAACACAGCAGGTGCCGCTGTTCGACACCACCCATGTCGTTCAGGATTTCCGCCAGCGTGCTCATTCGCCCACCCAGAACTGTTTGGTGAACAGGGGGCCGCAGTTCCTCTTTAACTCGTGCGCGAAGGACGTTTCGTGCTGGATGGCCAGACACAGCGAGTCTACGGCGAGGAAGAGGCCGAGGATGCCCAGGAAAGTGCCCAGGCCGACGCCGAAGGCGAAAACGAACAGGTCTAACATGCTGCCCCTTTCAGGAACTGCTGAATTTCGTTGATCTGAAGTAGCTTGGGGTCACACCGGGACACCACGTTGCGGGGTTGAAGACCAACCGCCTGCAGGGCGCCCATGATCTTCCTGGCGGCTACCTGGCCGTGGTTGATGCCGGATGGGTGGCTGTGGTCGTTGTCCAACCACACCAGGGGCTCAGTCTGGCCGGTGGCCAGCAGCAGGCTCAGCATCCGGGCGCTGGGCTTGACCCCCAGGCAGCACCATCCCCAACCCCCAGCCTTGCCCACCTTCCAGGCGGACAGGGCGTCTTCGGTTATGGCGATGGGTGCGCCCGGGGTGCCGTACTGAGGGACACACTGCTCCCGTCCTGACGGCGCGCCTAGGTACTTGGGGAGGCGCCCGTCAACGCTCCTGGCCGTCCAGTAGCCCCCGAAGGGAAGGACAACCCGGCCCGTCGGTGGGTGGAAGTACGCCCCGAAGTCGGCGATCTCCGCCGCCCCCATGCCTGCCTTGTAAAGCCACACCTTGGCGGCCTCCGGCCACTGGGCCAGGTCCGTTACGGCAGGGGTCGGCAGGGCGGATGTAGTTGCCGCATCCGCCGCCCGGCTCGATTGCAGGCGGGCGAGCACCTCGGCAGTGCTCTCACGCTCCCCGGGGATAAAACCAGAGTCATCGCATCGGAAGCAGTACGCCCGGATGCCCCGCCCGTCCCGGCTGAGCAGCAGCGGTGACCCGGGCCCGCAGAAGTGGGGGACTCTGCGCCGACCACCGACCGGCATCCCCTTGGTGTGATGTTCCCAGGTGTCATGGTCGAGGGACACAGGGGTCGGGCGCACGGATGCGGTTGAGTGTGGTGTAGATCACGGCGTTTCTCCCGGCTCACCTAGAACTGTCGCCGACACCCCGCGTCCCGACCTGCTTTCCGCGCGCCAGGGCATCATCCGCCTGTTTCTTCAGCCCGAACGGACCATAGGCCGCACCTGTGATAAAGTCCCGAATAACCCACACGCCGTTTTGAAAGACAACGCGGTCGGTGGTAGGGGCGGGAACGGTCTTTGCCTGAGTGTTACGCATGAGCGTGTTTCCTATGACAGTGCAGAAGCGCACTCGAAAGCCCTCTGCGGAGGGCAATCGGCTGGGCTTCAAGTAGCCCGCGGGCATTCCATTTTGATGACCAACACCTGAGGCGCTTCTTGCAGCATCTTCAGCACCTTTTCGGCAGTCTCGTAGCAGTCCCGCTCCTTTTTGACCGGGATGTGCATCTCCTGCCTACCATGGCCTACTACGGCCATGACGATGACTAGGACGAATTCCATGTCATTCCTCTCGGACAGTCTTGCCGTGCATCGGGCAAAGGTGGTTAACGCAATACCAGTATGGGCGGGAAGCTGTGCGCTGGGCCATTACGGCAGCGCAGAGTTTGCAAGTAGCCGGACTCATGCTCCGAATCCCCACCCCGTGGCGTCCCGCTTGCGCATAGCGCTCCCGGCGAGTTCTGCCTCGTGCCGGCTGATCGGTAGGCGGTATGTCGCAGCTGCCTGGATACGGGCCAGCGCGTCGTACTCGTTGACGTTTAAGAGGTGGCCGACTTCGGAGAGTAGGCGCGCTGCGTCGGTGCCGGCTTTGGCGGAGGGGATCATGGCTGGGTCTTTCAGTGTTGAGCGGACGTGAAAAAGCCCGCTCAGTGGCGGGCTCTAGGGCCTAAGCGAATCTCGATGTGCTGTCAGTCTTCTTCCTCGTATTTCTCCAGTAAATCCAGGGCGAGGGCGGACATGTACCCCGCGTGGTCCTGGGTGTACCTCTCTCGAATTGCGTCAATGGCGGCGATGCGCACCGGGTTGTGCTGCCCGGGGTCCAGGGCAAGCCTGAACAGGTGCGCCACCGCGACGTGCTTGAAGTCTTCAGGAGTTACCTCGGAGCGGACTTGGTGCGGTAGCTCAGTCGGCGACTTCACCGAAACAAGCTGACCGGATACCCACTCCTGAAACAGGTCGGAGTCTGCTAGCGTCCTGTCGTACGCGGACGAATACGCTAGGTCAGTTAAGTCCTGCATGGTGTTTCCTTTGGTGTACCGTGGTGAAAGTAAACCAAAACGAACAGATTGTGCTTCGCTTTGGCCTACTTTCGTAGGCTGGTGGCATCTCCCTCGCGCTCCTTGTTACGGACGGTCTTAGGGCTCCACCGAGATTCGCTTAGAATCCCCTCGCGGCCAGCTTCGCTTCGATCACTCACGCCTGCTGCCGAAAGATTGCCGCTAACGCCGGTACACGCGCAGGACCAAGGGCTCACACCCACGGGCGCCGTAGCTAACCCTGTCATCCTGGGGCCTTTCACCCTCTCGAACCACTTGATGTTGCGCAGGTGGTTTGCTGCGTTGGGTTGAACTGTAGTCTGCTTCTGCTTTCTTGTCAACACCTACTTTTCGTAGGGTCTTCTGTCTTGCTTGGCACACTGGATAGGGGCCGGGTAGCCCCTAGGTCAGTGGGTCAGCGCTTTGGAGCGTCGCTGGGGACGGGGTCGTGGCGCGCTCCGGGGAAACTCTGCGGGAGGTTTGACACGAAGCACGAATAGCCTCCCGGAGGGTCTACCTGCTTGGCCAACCACGCGTCCCCGTATGCTACACAGGTTTCGTAGATGTACACGTTGTCCAGCTTGACGTACTCCGGGGCCAGGTTGGGGTTTCCAGTTATCAGCCACAGCGCGATTACCCACATGATGTCCCGCCTTTCTCCTCCCCTGATTCCGCCAGCTCTTCCGTGAGCTGGTCCCGAAGGTCCCTCGCCTCTCGCAGTGTCAGCATTACGGGGAGGCGCATCTTGTCCCCCGTTGTCCTGGGGAGCTTCACCAGAACCGCGTCGTCGCCCAGCAGAGGGCGTATCCTGCATACCGTAGAGGTCCCCATGTTCATAGCCCCTTCGCGGTGTCGTGGAGCCGCTTAGAGGCCTCCATGAGGCGGTCCAGAAGGCGCTGCTGCTCGGCCAGCGGGTCGTATTTAGCGGCCTGGAGGTCAGCCTCCGGATGCCCTTGGGCGATCATGCGCCCCATCTTGGCAGCCTGTTCAACGGCCCGCATGTGCCTGGCCACGTCTAGGTTGTAGATGGTAGCCATTACAGCATCCCCAAGAGTTTCAGGACCTTGGCCAGCAGGCTGGGCTTGGCGCGCACCGGAGCGGGCTTCATCCAGCTAGCTCCGGCCTTTGGGCCCGTGGCCCAGTCAACCATGGCGTTGTGTGCGTCATAGTTGCTCATTTGCCTTCTCCATCCATTGCTAGAAAGTCCGCCCTGGCCTGGGCCTCTTCCTTAGTGGGGTAGACACCGAAGAGGTTGAGGGTGGTGCGCTCGATTACTTCGAACTGTTTGCCATCCGGGGCGCGTTGGACCTTGAAGTTCATGGTGTTGATTCCTTGCTGTCAGTGGTTAGGACTGTATTCGAAAAACGAACAGCTGCGCAATAGGGGATTAACCCTTAGCTTGCTTCATCTTGCGCTGGCGGTCGAATTCAACAGCCCATCCCTTTTGAGCGGCGGAGGGAGTAGTACCCAAAACACTGATCCCATGGCCTGAACATCTCCAGGTCTTGCCGTACACGGCACCAACGGATTCAACGGTGAACTTGGGGGCTGAACGATAAGACATGATGTGTCCTCGAATGTCACATCGGCTAGAAGCTCTTACAGGGAATCTGTAAGGCCTACCGATGAACAACATCATGCCCGGACTCTTGTCGGAGTGATCCTACGAACAGCGCCATATTCGTGAGCTATTTCCTACATTCGCCCTCCTCGTGTCCTCCGGGCCGCTACCCATGCCCCATCCCCGAAAAAACGAACAGATGCGCTTGTTCTACACGCACCCAGCACACAGCCCATCTGGAAGCCTCTAGAACGGCCTACAGCGCACGATCACCATGCAGTCCATACCAGCACTAGGCTAAACGATTAAATCGCTTGTAGAGCCTTCTAGGCCCCTTCCTAGGCATTCGTGACTTAAGCACAGTGTCTATGCACCAACTAGAGGCGTTGTATCTACACCTACTTAGTGGTAATACCTAGTACACATAGAGTCTAAGATGTAGTAGGAGTCTTCTTAGACTACATAGAGTAGAAGAGTCTTCTAGTAGTACCTCTATGTCTATCTTCTAGGTCTACTTCTCTCTATTCCTTCTTCTCCTTCTTCTTCATCTATGGGTCCAGTAGAGATAGACAGAAGGACTAGAGAGGTAGATACAGAGAGGAAGAGAGACAGGAGTAGAGACAAAGGACAGACAGAAGCAAAAGAGACAGACAGGCAAAAAGAGACAGATGGGTCCTCACTCCCAACAGTCTTTCATTCGACTTAGGAAGAACCTATCGTCCCTCTTCTATCGATAGCCCAGGGCTACCATGAGCCCATCTCCTCACCCGCCGTAGAGGCCCAGATGCCCGCTAAGGCCCCTAGAAGGCCCTACAGGCGATTTAAGGGGTTCCAAGCCACCCTTGCCCTACCCACCCTGCGATAGAGCCTCCTAGAGCGTTCTAGGGCCCTTCCTGCCGGCCTGTGGTCAGCCGCGCATCCTGGGTGTGAATCCTTGGCCTGCGGGCTACCCGGACAACCCTGGGATGGCCAGAAGCGTTTAAAGGGCCTACAAGCGCTTGGAGAGCCCTCAGGCTACCCTGGCCTAGCCCAGCCCCTACAAACGCGCTGTAGAGCCTCCTAGGCCCCTTCCTGGGCATCCCGTGAGGCTGTCCCACCCCAGCTCAGGCAGTAGGGGCCACGGAGAGCCCACCAAAGCCTCGCCGACAGAAGCAGCTCGGTGCCCGTGCGCCTGGGCGCGTACCGCCTCCGTCAACGCGCGGGGAATGCGCGCCCGCATCACGCCCAGGAACCGCCCGCGTTGACGCGCGCGGACCGCGAGGGGGTGCATGGGGGGGCTGGGCAGGGGCTCGAGATGGGAGGGGCCCCCTCGCACAGCTACATCACTTTTTGGTCCGGGTGGGTTCCAGGGTGTCCACCCCTCTCCCTGTCCCGAGGTCGAGGGCGGAGGCGACCTCTACAGCCTCCCAGGCGGTCTTCCCGAGGTGCATTGCTGCCCGAGCGAAGTCCCCGCCGCTCCCCCAGGCACACTGGGTGTCCTCGATGTGGAGTGGGGTAGGTCCATCCTGGTACTCCAGGATGCGGCCCGCACCGTCTATAACCACGAGGGTCGCACTATCCTCGGAGGTGGGGAAGCTTCCGGGGTCCGCCCCTGCGGTAAACCACTCCACCATGCGCACACCCTGGACCGCTGTCCCTGTGTAGGCCATGCGGAACCTCCCGTTCCGGTGAATCTTCGTCACGGTGTAGGCCACACCGTTCGCGGTGGCTTGTTTGTCCGCCGCGAGTGTGGTGCCGTCGTATGCAATGGTCGTCATGGTGGATGGATTTAAAGGGCCTAGGAGGCGACGAACCAGGGGATGGCTACCCTGGCATTGGTCTAGTGCTGAAAGGCCCGTGGTGGCCCGTTTAGGGGCCTTGCTCGGGCGGTGCTGCTTGGGTCATGAGGTACCGGACGGCGCCGTCGGAGGTTTCAACGGCTATGACCCCGTTGCCTACGCCCCCGGTGACGGGGACCCAGGTGCCGAACCGGACCTTGCCCTGGCCCGTGGTGGCCAGCACGAGACTTACGTCCGGGGAAACGCCGGTGGCCTTGATGGTGGGGTGCCCGTACTTCCCGTTCACGGTGCCTCCGGTGATCTGGAGGTACTCCGTGGCGGGGGAACCGTTGGTGGGGACAGTGACGGCCAGGTTCGGGCTGGACTTGCCCCCCATGATGTACGTGGCTTTGCCGGATTCCGAGGTGGCTAGGATCGTGGACCCGTTGTACTCGATGAGGCTCTCGCCCCCGTTCATCGTGAGGAGGTTCCCCACCGCCCCGTTGAGGTTCGAGGGCCCGTTCTTGTTGCTCGTGAGCTTCCCGTTGGACCAGTTGGACTTGGCCAGCGTGCCGTCGGAGAGGAGCCCCCAGGCCTGGGTGCGGTCTACGCCAGCGCGGGTATCGAAGGCTTTGTTCCCGATGCCCACCAGCTCGTTGCATCCACCGTCCAGGCGGAAGCCCGCGCAGTCCGGGAACAGCCGGCCATTATTCATGGCGGTATTACCTAGGAGGGGGGTATGGGACGCCTTGTAGAAGTAGAAGCCGTCCCTGCCGTTATTATCGGCGGTATTGTTTCCGAAGGTGCCTCCGTGGGTGTCGTCAATGAGGAAGCCGTAGCCGCCGCAACCCTCCGCAGAGTTTCCGGTAATAACCTGTCCGTGCCCGTCGGATACCTTGAATCCGTCCTTGATGCAGTTGCGAATCTGGTTTCCGATAAGCCGCCCGCCGTCCATCTTTGAGCAAGATAGGCCGTTGTTGCAGTCAGCTATCTCGTTAGCGGTTATATTATGGGAGTCGCATTCCGCGGTGGTTATACCTACGGCGGCATTCCGACAGGAGTTCGCGTTGATGAGGATATTGCTGGACTTGTACGCGCTGATGCACGCCTTGTCCCCACCCGTGCCGCCCTTGTCGATCACGTTGTGTGCGATGATCGTGTGGTCCGAGCCCTCGTCACACCGGATGCCCGTGCTGGCGGTGGTGCCCACGGTGTTGTGGAGGATGCGGGCCCACTTCTTGAACCCGCCCCCGATGTTGGTGGCTTGGTTGTCGTGGGGGTAGCAGTCCTGCACGAGAAGGCCGTAGGTCCCGAAGCCCAGCAGCGGGGAGTTCGCGAACAGCGGGCCCGCACCGGCGAGGATGCCCCCGTACACGCAGTCCTTGACTTCCATGCCCACGCACGCGGCGCCCTTCATCTGCTCGTCGAGCCCGTTGAAGTAGATGCCCTCGCGGAAGGCGAAGTCTGTGTCCAGCTCCCAGGCGTTCATGTACCCTGTGCCGGTGACCTCTTCCCACTTGAGGTGCGTCACCTCGACGAGCCACCCCTTGTCGATGTCCTCTTGGATGTTCGTGTAAGAGGGCTCTTTGCCGTTGGCGGCCGGCTGCACGATGAATATTCGGTCGTCCGGCTCACCGGTGCTGCCTGTGCCATCCTTGGCGAAGCACAGGATGGCGTTCGTCTTGTAGGTGCGCTCGGGCTTGCCGTACATGTCCTTGGCACCCAGTTGGGCCTTGGTGCTGTACGGCGGCCTTAGCCCCCCGCGGTGCCAGTTCCCCTCGACGCAGCCGTTCTTGCCCAGAACCCGGTGGCCGTGCCCACGCGTGATATTCACGACGTTGGACTTGCGGGCGGCGTCGGTGGCCAGGTCCGCGTGAGCGGGCTTGCGGATGGTGGCGTTGGTCACCTGTAGGGTGACGTTGGACTTTGCGCCGGCCGAGCCGCTGAGTTCGATGTCCGTGGCGTATACGGTGCCGTTGGCGACGACCACCGTGCCCCCTACGTCTGGGAGGCTGTCGATGGCCGCCATGACCACGTCCGAGATGTCCCGCGTGGTGTACCCGAATACGGTGTACACTCCCCACTTGGGATCGGACAGCCACACCTCCGCCCCCAAGCGAGAGCGCAGGGTGGGCATTTCGGCGGGCTCGACGTACGGCCCACCGGGCCCGCCACCTCCGAGGGTCTTCGGCAGCAGCACCAGGCTTTGGGTGTCGCTGCGGTAGAGGCTGCCGTCCGGCACGCGGTAGATTCGGGCGGTGTACAGCAGGAGGTCAGGCCGCTGGCCCGAGTTAGCACCTGCTAACTCGTTGAACCCGATGTCGAAGGTCTGGATACCCGGGACGTGGACGTACTCGTTAGTCTCGTCGTTGTGGTACTGCGTGCCCCACGTCATGGCTTACACCAGCTCGTCCACCATCACGCGGATGGTGTACGCCGTGCTAGCGGCTCGGGCCAGGACCCGGACGTAGTACGTGCCCGCCTGAACCGTGCGCGGGATCAAAGCCATGTTCGGAGGGAACGCGTTGGCGTTGCTGCCGATGGTGGCTATCTCGCGCACGGTGGGCGTGCCCGTAAGGGTGCCCCCACTGGAGAATGTCGCCCCCGGGGTGTACGCTGCCGGCAGCAAGGCTGCGGCCACCGGGGACTGGGCCGTTATGGCAGCGTACGTTCCACCTTCAGTACCGCCGTCCTCAAAGGACACGTTAATGCTGCCTCCGGATACCGAAGGGGCCACGCTGATGGTGCCCGGCTTGGTGAGCACGACCTTGTACACCACGGTCGCCGCTTGGGCCAGGCCCGTCTGGTAGTCCGAGACATAGGTCTGCATGCCGCGGTCGCGGCCGGCCGAAGCCTGCTCCACCCGCATAGTGGCCGCGGGGTCTTGATAGGCTGCTTGGCGCACGGGTGCGCGGGAACTGAAGGAAGTCGCCATGGGGTCTCTCGTGGAAGTTATTCAGCCGCCCACTCTCGGAGGGCGGTCTTGTCGTCGTTGCAAAGGCGGAGGGCTTCTCGCATAGCCAGGAGGCTCTTGACGAGACCCCCGTTTGTGGTAGCATCTACGGCAGGCTCCGCGCATGGGGCCAGTAGCGCAGCCGGGGGCTGCCTGACCTCTAGGGCAGTGCACCCCACTATGCACGGGACGACGAGAATGCAGAACCTATCTAAGCGCACGCTGGACCTCCTCCGGTACGGGCTGGTCCGCCCATTCCTTGTTGTGCTCGATGGCGGACGCCGCCGCTTGCGCGGCCTGCGCAGCGCCTGCGCGGGTCTTCTTCTGGGCCTGCGCATGCTTGGAGAGGACCTTCGCAGACAGCCGGGCCTCGGCGGTGAGGCGGGTGACTTCGGCTTCCGCCGAGACGGCCCGCCCCCGCCAGACGCTGGCCAGCACGATAGCCCCCAGGAGCAGCGCGAGGTACACAAGGCAGGCAACGCCTGAGCGAATTGAAAGGCTCATGTCAAACCGTCCCCTCGGATGAAGCACACGGTGGGGCTGTCAAACCAGATGGTGCAGAGACCGCGTATGCCGAGCGTCCGGCTACCGGAGGTGTTCATACCGCACCACCACATAGTGAGGCCGGACCCCTGACTCACGTTTATGGCGCCCGTGTTGCTGTTGTTGCATATCTGAATCTCGTCCCCCGCGGACATCGTCCCGGAGGGGATGGTTATGGTCGCCCCGCTGGTGGCGTGACACTTGCCGCTGCTCGCCGCGGTTATTGTGGTGGTCGTGAGGCGAGGTCTCCCCCGGTACCCGATCTTGATCCCGCCGACAGTAGAGGCGTCCATCACTTGCACGCCCGTGCTGGTGGCCGTGAGAACGTCCAGAACCCCCGCCACGCGCATGCGGTACATATCGGTAGAGTGGTTGTACTCCATGGTGCACCGGACGCTGCTCGTCGGGGAGCCGAAGGCGAGGTACCCCGTGCTGGCCGCAGGCGTGAGGATGCTGATACCAGCGGGGTTGTCCCCGTCGATCACGAGGTCGTTAAGGGACACGTTAGCCGTGGCCCCACTACCCGACCCCCGACGAACCCCCAAGGAGCCCTGGGTTGCCCCACTGACTCGCATAGTGCTCGTGCTGGTCACGGCGCCGGTGAGAGCACCACCGGCCAGCGGTAGCTTCGTGGCATCCGAGACCGTGATGTCCGCGGTACCGTTGAAGGCCACCCCGTTGATTGCCCGTGCGGTCTGGAAACGGGTGGCAGTCGTGGCGTTACCCAGCAAAGCGCCCGTTACGTTCCCCGCGAGGTCCCCTGTAACGTTCCCCGTGAGGTTAGCGGTGATTCCCCCGCTCGCTGTCAGAGCGCCGGTGTCTCTGGCGATGGTCACCGGAGTACTCAGCAGCGCACCGGAGTCAGAGTACGCCTGGATGACGAACGCGCTCCCCGAGTCTAGCCCACCCTCCACGTTGGCGTTCTTCCCAACGAACCACCTCTTGGTCCCAGCGGTTTGGAGGAAGAGGCCCCCAGCCGCACCGGCGCCAACGGATGCGTTGAAGTTCGTGCCCGTGATGTTCCCTGCGGCGAAGTCCCCTGCGCTGTCCCGCTTGACGATAGTGTTCGTGACGAAGGCGGCATCAGCCACCACGTTCCAGGTGGTCCCGGTGGACCCGTTGTACACGCCACCGGAGACGTTGGCACCTGGGATCAGGTTCGCCCCGGGGCTGGCAGGAAGTGTGATGTTCGCGGTACCATCGAAGGCCACCCCGTTGATGGTCCTCGGGGTAACCAGCTTGGTCGCAGTGGCGGCGTTGCCGGAGATGTCAACGGCGTAGGAGCCCGTGAGCCGCCCGGCCGCCACGGTGCCCGTGAGGGCCGCAGCGTCCACGGCGGTCACATTAAGCGCGACGCCTGCGGACCCGTTGAATGAAACGGGCGAGGCCGTGGCCCCCCCGGTAATGCTGAAGCTCTGCGGCGCCTGCAGGGCCGTAGCTGTTGCGGCGTTCCCGGCCAGAGGGCCGGTGAAGCTCGCGGCTGTGGCGGCCCCGGTGACCGTCAGGGCCGCCATGGCGCGCGCGCCGGTGGCCAGGACGTACTGCGGGTGATCGTCCGCGCCGAGCCCCGTGAGGGCGCTGTGTGCCGTGACGCCCCCGCCGCCCCCACCGGTGGCTGTAATGGTGAGGGTGTTCGACGCGTCGTTGTACGAGAGGCCCACGTTCGTGCCAGCCACCAGGAGGGCGGCCACGCGGTCGTCCACGAGTTCGCTCAGGTCGGCGACCTTGACGTACTGGGTGTGCGGGTCCGGGGCGGCGGTGTGCGCCGCGAGGTCCGCTGCCGCAGCAGCGCGGTCGCCGTGGGGGTCAACCGCCGCGACGTGGGTGGTCAGCAAGCCCGACGCGTACGTCCGGTCCCCATGGGGATCGCTGGCCGCAGCGTGCGCGGCGACTTCCGAGGTGGCGAACGCGCGATCCCCATGGGGGTCTGTTGCCGCTACGTGGCCGGACAGGGCCGCGGCGGCGGCGGCGCGGTCCCCGTGCGGGTCGGTGGCGGCTACGTGCGCGCTGTCTTGTGCGGTCGCGTACGTCCGGTCCCCGTGGGGATCACTATCCGCTACGTGGGCCGCGACGGCCGCCGTTCCCTTGTTCGTGTTGAAAAAACTTGCGCTCCGCGTCCCTGCGTCGTAGGATACGCTCACACCGTCCTGGGTGCCTGCCGTGAGGATGGAGCCAACCACCCCCGCGTCATTAAAGTCGCTGGAGGATGTTCCCGGCACCGTACCGCCGATGGCCACACCGGCCGCAGGTTGCGCGGGAGGAACTGGTTTGTTCGATTGTGTGGATATGTCGTAGCTACGTGCCATGGTCTACCTAGATTCAGACGCCTTTAAGGCAAAGATCGCGCTCAGCGAGGCGGCGCTTGGTGAGTCCCGGAAGTACTCGCCCTCGCGCCTTGTTCCAGCGTGGCAGCTCGTTGCATGCGCCTGCTATGTCGCCTGCGTTCAATTTCCGCAGGAGGGTAGAGGCAGCGAGGTTGCCTTCCCCCACGTTGTACGTGAAGGACACGAGCGCGTCGAAGGTAGGCTGCGCCAGAGGCACCTTGGAGAGGCGGCGCACCGCATGGGCGGCTTTGGAGGCGTCCTCCCGCAGGAGGGCGCGGCACTCAGCCGCGCTGTACCACCTGGGCTCTACGTCCCCGGTGTGGCCGTAGCACACCGTAGGTACCTGGACAGCGTCCAGGTATGGGGTGTTGCGGACCCCCTCGAAGGTGGCGATGAGGGCCAGGGCGCCCGCCCCGACCGCAGCGGCGATGCGGGGCGGGCTCATTACGGCGCCGCCTCGGTGGCTTCCAGCGCGGTGACGGCGGCGGTGAGCATGTCCTTCAGCGGGGTCCAGGTGCCGTCGATGACCTTGCCGCCGCGCGCCGAGTCAGTTTGCGCCTGGCTCACCAGCATCGCCAGTTCCATGCGGACGTTCTGGCCCATCTGCCCGGCGCGGGTGCCGGGGTTGGGGAGTTCTGCAGGTCTCATTTCTTGCCTTTCGTGGGCTTGGTCTCGTCTGCCGGGCGGTCTTCACAAAGCGCGGCGCAGCCGCGGAAGAAGTCCGCCAGGACCTGGGACGTGGTGGATGTGGGGCTCATGGCGCGCATGATCTGCGCGTAGCTCAGGGCCTTGACGATTTCGCGGCACATGCTCGTACCGTTCGTCAAAGAGCCACAGGTGGGTAAGTCGGAGAGTTTCATTGCTTCCTCAATCGTGTCGCCAGCAGGCCGCCGCGGGGCATGCTAGGCCGACCGTACCTATTCTTGCCTAAGGGGTCCCGCACCATGTCCTGGTACGCCTTCCGCTCGGCGGCGGCCTGGGCCTTGTCCTGGTCGCGCACCAAATTAACCTGGAGCTTGCGACACAGACCTTCAAGGGCGTCCGCACGGTCGTCGTGCAGCAAGGACCCCTTGGCCAGTGTCAGCTTGTCGAGCTGGTGCAGCAGGGTGTATACGATGGCGTTCGTGCCGTACGTCTGCACGGTGGACCACTCGTGCTCGATGGCCTCGGTGTTGATAACCAGCGAGCCCCGGCCCATGATGGGGGCCAAGGTGGCGTTGATCCGGGCCTCCTTCTGGCCGTGCACCATATCGTCGTCTATGCCACAGTGGGCAAGGCGAGACTTCAGCACCGGGGTAAGGACCTCACGGAACGCGCCGTACCCCATGTTCTTTTCGATTATGACTTCGTCAACCGACCACTCGGCGGCCTTGTCAACCAAGGCGTGCATACGGTCAATGGCGTAGCCGCCAGGCAAGCCCCCGAAGTCGAACACGTACACGTTGCCGTTCATTTCGCCACCGATGGCCCAGGCTGTTTCGTCCGCGTTGGCGCCGCCCGCGGCGGGGTCGATGTACATGAACAGCGCAGGCACTTCTACGCTACCGCCGCCGACGGCGGGTATGCTGAGCTGGAAAGCCCTGTGCCCGTAGTTGAACTGGCGTAGCCCCATCGGGGTGAAGCTGGGTGAAAGGCTGATGGGGACCCGGCGAGACTTGTCCAGCCGGATGGTCTGGATTTTCTCCACCTTCAGGGGGTGCCGCGCGGCGTCCAGCAGCTTGGTATTCAGCATGTGCTGAAGCTGGAAGTACGCCTCGCCCTGGTCCAGCTCCTTGGCCTGGAGCCTGGCCTCCCCGAGGTAACTCGGGTCGATGGGCTGACCCTGGTCCCCGCGAAGCCCCCCGCCCGTTTGGAGGCGGGGGTTAGCCTGCATCCGCTCCCGCAGGATCGGGGCCAGATGCGGGCCGTAGTTGGCGGCCTGCTTGTCGGTAGGGTACCGGCCCGGCCAGATACGCACAGCCACCCCGCGACCGGGGAGGGTGTTGTATATGGACTCGCTGGTCTGGGGCGTGCCCAACCAAATTATGCGACCGTCAGTGCAGATACTGGAGAAGTCCAGAGTCAAGTGTAGAAGCTGCTCCCGCATCGTGGCGGTCATGGAGTTCTTGCTGGACTCCACGTCGTCCGCGATGAGTATGCCGGCGCGCTTGCCTTGGAGGTTGGCGCCGATGCCCACACATGCCACGGACGGCGACTTGCCGACCCCTTTAAGGCTGTGGTGCACGTCGAACGCCTCGACTGAGGTGCGGTCTCCGGCGCGCTTGTCCGGCCGGATGCACTCCAGCTCGTCCATGGACATTATGACCCGGACAATGAGGGTGCTAATCTCATTGGCCTGCGTGCCCCCTGCGGACACGATGAGCACCACCTCCGCAGGGTTGTGGATAAGTGACCACACCGCGAAAGCCGCGGCGATGGTGGTTTTAGCCTGGGACCGCTGGGCCTGCACCATGATGGAGGCCGGGCCCCCGACCATGAAGCGCCCGATGTCCTCCTGTATCTCCGAGGTAGAGAAGCCTATGAGGGCCATCACTTCGTGGAGGAAGGGGGTAAAGTCTCGGTAGTGGTTCTGAACCTCCACCAGCACCTGGTACCGTTCGGCCGCGGCGGCGGCGCTCTCGCGCGCGCCGATGCTCACTGCATCAGCCCGTCACCCAGGCCCTCAAGCTCGGGGTCAACGGGAGCCAGCCTGCGCGCCGCCCGGGACGCCTCCAGCTTCTTGCGTATATCCATGATCTTGGACCCCTCGACCGGTGCGGCTGTGATATCGTTGTCCTTCAAGAAACCCCGGATTACGGTGGCCTCCGCTGCGGTCAGCAGGGGTCGTTTGGTCTCCGGGTCCCGTGCGGTCAGGGCCCCTAGGCACCAGTCCGCGAGGCTGTCATGAATTGTTTGTAACTTGTCCTGCGTTGCCATTGCGCTTTGCCGCCCAGGGGCGGTAGAATTTGTCCCGTAGGAGGACGTAGGTTGCGAGGGCGGTGTAGACGGCGGTGCCGATCATCACCCAGTCCGGCAAGCCGATGCCCAGGAGAGTCATACCGCTGATGCCAGCGGGGGGCAGCCCTGCGGCAGCTACGGTGTGGTCTTTGAGCATCACAAAATTTCTCCAAATTTGGTTTGGGTTGGTCGATTATGGGTCCGCCCCACCACCGCCCAACCCGCCCCGTTTAGTCCTCCTCTGCCTCGTCCAGCCGGCGCAGCTGGTCCAGCAGGATCGCCACCGGTGGGAGAGTGCTGCCCGGCAGGAGCCGGCTCGCGTCCCGCAGGGTGCGGCCGATCTTGTTGACTTCCCGGTCTGGGTCCAGCGCAGCGGCTGCCTGCTGGAACGCGCTATCGGACACCTTGCCGGCGTCCCGGATGTACCCCAAGCCCGGAATCAGGCCCAGGATATCCCCACCGCCACCTCGGCCGGGGGTCTGGCCGTTGGCTTGGGAACGGCCCAGCTCTGCCATCACCTCGGGCACCGCAGCGCCCCCGATGACCCCCAGCAGGTCCATGATTTCCCCGGTGCCGCCTGACATGGACGAGTAGTTCAAGGAGGCGCGGGCCAGCTCCCAGGGAGACAGGCGGCGTGCCAGGTACTTGTCCCGATCCTCTCCCTCCTTCTGGCCCAGGCTGACCAGCCCCACGCGGGCGGTGTGGAGCACCGCGCCGACTGCGGCCTGCGCCGCGATCAGCCCCGCCATGTACCCGTAGGCGGCGGCGACATGGGAGTCCTCCCCAACCACGTACTTGGTCCGGGCCCACTGCTTTTCGAGGGCGGTGGCCGTGAAGGTACGGAACTGTCCCAGGAACAGACCTACGTCGCTGTGCATCCAGGCAGCGCGCTCCCCGGCGAAGCTGTCCTGAATGATCTGGGCTACACCTCGGTGCACCGCCGTAGCGATGTCCGCCTGGAGTTCGTACGTCCCCATCTTGCGAAGGTCGAAGCCCACGAGGTTGCCAGCCTTATCGTAAGTCACTGCGGACGGTACGTGCGCCTTGGCGGCGTCGATCATGTCCTGGGTGAACCCCATGTCCCGCAACCACCGGTCGGGTTTGGCCGTGCCGGCTGCGGCGTCCGTGAGGTACACCGCTGCCTTCTTGACGATCTGCTCTGCGACGAACCGGTGCTGTGCACCGTGGATTGCGCGGAACAGGGAGAGCTTGGCCTGAAGGTGGCTACCGCCACGTAACAAGCGCTCCAGCACACTAGAGTGGTTCGCGTAGTCTGCGAGGCGAGCGTCCGGAGGGTCTGTCGGAAAGTGCATGAAGTACCCCTCCGTACCGTACTCTCCCGAGACGTGTTCGAAGGAGGACAGCCAGGGGTTAGCTACCTTCTGCCCGTTGACGATCCGGCGCACCTCGCCGATCATGCGGGGTAGACCCGGGATGCCCTTGAGGGTGGCGTCCAGGCCCAGCATGTGCGCCGCGTTCATAGTCTCCGCGAGCTGGTTCCAGGCGAGACCGCCGAGGCGGGCCAGGCCCGTCAGCATTCGCAGAGTCGCCAGGGGGCGATTGCGGTAGCCCATCGTGGTCTCGCCTGCAATTTCCGCGATGACGCGGCGGGCTGCCTCTAACTCGGGCTGCGTCACGTTGGAGCTGGTCTCCAGAACGCGCATCAGCCGGTCCCGGCCAGGGCGGCCGAGGATGCCAACCTCTGTGAGAGCGATGTCTCCCGACACCTTGTCTACGTAGGTCTGCATCAGCCGCTGGGGGTCCGTGACGTAGAAGTCCAGCACTCTGGTACCATCCTTGTCCAAGACCTTGCGGAGGTCCACGTCCAGCCGACCCTTGGTGTGCGCCAACCCCTTGCCACTCTCGGTAGCCATCTTGCGTACAGCGGGGTCCGCCGACGCGTCATTGCCCAGCTCGGTGAGGGCGTCCCGGATGAAGCTCAGGCCCTCGGCATCGCCTTGCACGATGTCCGGGGTGCCTCCGCGGGTGCGTTCTACAGCGCGCTCCACGTACTTCCTGGCCAGGTCCTTGGTGAATCCCGGGGTCCAGTTGTACACGCGCTGCCAGTGGTCCGCCAGGTGGGACTGTAGCAGGCGAAGCTGGTCCGAGGAGGCAGCCAGCAGCTTCTGACCGTCCAGGCGCTGGGGCAGGTAGCCCACGGAGGTGCGATCCAGCGCGGCGCTTCCCAGCGTGTTCGCGGATACCTGGGCCTGGCGTGCCCGTTCGGCCATGTTTTGTACGGACGTGGCCGCCCGGTACACCGCGGGGTCGGTGGAAGCGGACTCCCACTTGTTGCCTTGCTCTACCGCCTCCCGGCGGCGCAGGACTTCCAGGGTAACGGCGCGGTCGAACTCGCGGCGTTTACTCCCTACGAACACGTCGTCGAACACTTGGCCAGCACCGGAGGGTTTCCATGCGCCGTAGGCCGTGTTGTAGTCGTAGAGGTCCCGGCCGGTAAGCTGGGTGCGGAGGAGTTCCTTACGGACCGCCGCCGTAGCTTGCCGCTGGGCCACGCCCCCGGTGGTGGTCTCGCCGACCACTGCGGACAGCATGCGCATCACCTTGTTGTTGCTGCGGGCCATAACGAGCCCATCGCTCACCAAGCTGGTGTACTTCCCGAAGGCCGTGGCCGTGCGCTCGACGCGCAGGGAGTTGAACGCGAAGAACTCGTCCGCCTGGGCCTCCAAGGCATCCCGCATCTTGTCCGTGGCTGCGGGGGTCTTGGTGGGGGCCACGGAACGAAGGGCCGCCACTGCCTGCTGGGTGGGGGCGGACTCGCCGACGCGGAGTGCGGTTTCCAGGAAGTCCGTGAAGGACGTGTCCTCCTGGATGTGCTTAGCAGCCTTGGCGGCGTCGAACACCGCCTGGGCCTCCGCCACGGGGGCCTTGAGTGCAACCGGTACTTCCAGCGGCTGGGTGCTTCCGGTAGCCAGGGCGTCGATGTGTGCCTCTACCGCGGCCCGGTAAGCCACGAGGTCCGCAGGATCGGCGGCGTGTAGCGCGGCACCCACGAACTCCTGAACCACGGCCTCTTTGGCTGCTGCTTCCGGCAGGTCCTTTCGCACGCCCACCAGCGTGGTCTTGCCAAACGTCAACGCGTCCGAGTTACCCGAGGCCCTCGGTGCTGACATCCTGTCCCCAAGGACCACCGCGCGGTCTGGCAAGTGGGTGGCCAACGTGCGGGCCATGTCCAGTAGTGCCCGGTTGCGCGGGAGGTTCTCGTTAAAGTCCGCGGCGCGGTGTACACCCGCAGGCGCCTCCGCCGCCGCCTTGGCGTTATCAAACAGGCCCGCGCTCATGTACTTGGCGTGTGCGTCGTCCAGCGGGGTAGGTGCGGCCTCACGGCGCTTGCCTGCTGCCCACTCGGTCTTGGCAGGGCTGGGCAAGGGGGCAGGGGCGGCCGGTAGTGCGGCGTCCACAAGACGCACCCGGTCGGCCGCCTGGGCGCGCACGAGGATGTCGATGGCCTTGGCGGCCTCCGTGAACCCATTACGTCCTGCGGCCTTCTCTCCCGAGAATCCGAAGTGCACCAGGAGGTCCCTCACGGACGTGAGGACGTGGTCCAGCGCGCTGGAGAAGTACTTGCCCAGCGCGCCCAGAGGCTTCATGGAAGCCAGTACAGTCTGTGTGGAGACGTCGCTCATGGCCTGGGCCACGAACTCGTGCACGTTTTTCGAGGCGTAGTGGTAACCCCCGGGGCGTTCTGGGTCCGTGGCGGCCAGGCGGTTCTTACCCATGGTGCCACCCTGGTAGCCCAGGAGTTCCTGCCGGTACGCCGAGATGGTGTCGAACGCGGCCAGGGTCTCGGGAGTGAACTTGGACCGAGGTACGCTCGGGTCGTCCAGGGCGGACAGGATGCGACTGGTCATAGAGTGCACAATCTCGTGCACCAGTGAGGCGCGGGCCCACGGGCCGATGTCTCGCACCACGGTGGCCAGGTCGGCTTGCGCTACCGGCGTGCGGTCGTCGCGCACCGCGGGGACGATGTTGTCCCCGTTCTTGAAGGACATCGCGCTTTCGCGCATCTGCCCGAAGTCCAGCAGGGTCTTGCCGTCGCGCAGGAGGGTCTGGTCACCTGCCCCCAGCAACCACTTAGCCCCAGAGGTCACGGCCTTGGCGTTGAAGCCGGGAAGCTCCGCAGCGGCCACGGCCTCCAGCACCTCCCGGTGGCTGTACGCCTGGACGTTGTGGGCATTGGCAGCCTCCAGCCCGGGATGTGCCTCGGGAGTGGCGTCTGAACCGGCCTGAGAGAAACGGACCTCACCGCCGTCCGGAAGGAGGGCGCGGACCTCACGGCCTCCGGTAACCACCTCTTGCACACCAGCGGCGCGGCGGGCCTGCGCCTCCGTGGCGGCGTGCTGGGCCTGCGCCAAGTACGCCTGGGACGCAGGAGAGAACTCTGAAACATCCAGGGCCGCCAGCTTTTCCAGTTGCACCTCTGGGCTGTCGGCGTGGGTTTCCATGACCCCGTCTACGGTGGCCGCCTCTTGCGCGTCCGCCACGAACTGGGCAGCCTCTGCGGCCTCTGGATCGGACGCGCGGACATCATCCGCCGTAACCGCTAGCTCTGCCTCAGGGACACGGTCTGTCAGCGTGGGGATATCCACCTTGTCCGTGGGGGCCGGAACCTCCGTGGCCCCCTCGTACTCCGCACGGATAGCGGCTTGGTCCGCCTCAGCGAACATCTGAGCACGGCGACCCGGGCGGGTCACCTCGGCCGCGTCAGCGGCCACGTCCGCCAGGGCCTTGGCGGCGTGCTCTGTCGGAGTGTCCCGCAAATCAATGGGGGACTCGGCCGTCTCGGCCATGCGGACCACGGACTCGTCTGCTGCCTCGGCAACTGCCTGGCGGGTCTTGCCACCAGATTGCTTGCGCAGGCTGACCGCTTCGGACACCCCGCGGATGCTCGTCCCGAGGACAAACGACGCCAGGGCGTTCATCTCCATGTCGTCCTTGGAGCGGTACTCTCCGATGACGTTCATGGCGCCGTCCGCTAACAGCGAGCCGGCGACCTGCTCGGCGCCCTCACCCAGAGCGCGGTACACGGCCCCCGCCACCCCCGGTTTAGCCAGGGTGGCTTGGGCAGCGGCTGCGGCACGTCCAATGGTGCGGGCACCGGAGGCGACGCGAATAGCGCCCCCCACTCCTGCACCCGCCAACAGGCCCGCAGGGTCCGTCATGGAACCCCCAAGTTGGCCCACGAGCCCCAGGACACCGTTCTGATGAGCCAACCGGTCTTGGAACTCGCGGCCCCGCTTGACGCGGTCCACGGCGAGGATAACGTCCGCGTAACCACGATCGGCGACTTTGCGCAGCATGGTGAGCTCATCGTCTGACAGGTCCGCTTCCCACTGCTTGCGCCGGGGGTCCGTCCAGTAGTCGAAGCCCTGGGCCTTGTGCTTGGCGTTCAATTCCCTGCGGGAACTATCAACCATCCGGCCCACGAAGTCCCAAGCAGTGGACCCCGAGTCCATCGCAGCGTCTTTAATAGTCTGCTGAAGGCCCCATATGCTATTCTCGTTCTCCTGCTTCCACTTTTCGATGTTCTGCCTGTCAAGCTTCGCAGCCCCATCCCGAGCAAGTGCATCGTTGTCGTAGTTGCCTAGGGTAACGCCTTCGCTGAACGTAACAGGGGCGCCTTGCCGCTGCGTGTCTGCCATGGTGTGCTTATTCCTTAACGTGTTTCCGAATGTCGAACTCGGGGATATTCCAGCTGTGCAGCTTGCCCTCCGAGTAGACGTGGAGGATGAGGTTGGCCCCCCGCTCCCCCTGGCCGTAGTAAGCCTCTTTAATGTCTTCCAGTTTGTAGTCCGCCCCCCCGCCCTTCTCCTTTAAGGCGGCCAGTAGGGCCTTGTCCCACACATCGCTGGAACGGTTCTTCAGCCCGGACAGCCCGAGCGTACTGACGGTGGGCGTTCCGGGCAACGGCAGGGCGACCATCTTGGTACCGAGGGGTAACACAGCGTCCTGTACGTGGGCCCAGGCGTCTTTAACCATCTGCGCCGGCTGGACACCGGGGATGGGCATGGCGTCCTTAACCCTATTCGCGACGAGTCGGTTCAGAGTCGCCTTAGCCACACCACTGAGGTTGCCGCCGTAGGTTTCCTTGATGAGGTCCCGGGTGGCTGCCTCGGCCTGGGTAGCCTTCTCCTTCCCGCCTTGGATAACGGACGCCAGGTCTCGACCGAGCCCGTCCCGGGCCTTGCGCTCCTGGGCCAGCAGGTTCATCGTCCCGGCGACTTTCTCGCGGGTCTGTATGTACTGCTTCTCGACCTCCGGGGGCGCGCCGGGGGGCAGGGGTTGGAGGGCGGCCTCCTGGCCTGACTGCACAACCCGCTGGTACGCCTCCTCCATGCCTCGTGCCTCCTCGGCAGTGGTCCAAATCTTGGCCACCAGGTTGGGGTTCGACCGCATCTTGGCGTAAGCCCCTACCGCGTCCAGCGTGTCCGCGTTGCCGGTGCGGATACCGCTGGCCAGCGCGTCCTTGAACTTCTGGGGTGCAGCGCCGCCTTGCAGGGCGGACATCACGTTCGCCACGGCGCCGGGGCCCTGGTCCAGAGCACGCACCAAGGCGCGATATTCTACGTGGTCCGCAACGCGTTCCTTGATCTTGAACTCTTTGATGAGGTCCCGCATGGACCCCGTGACCACCCGCGTGTTGCCTTGGTCGGTCCCCGGGGCGCTACCCGCAGCGGCGTTCAGGGCGGCTTCGTAACCGTCAAGCACTCCCTGTTCGGACTGCTCCTTCAGGGCAGCCGTGAGTTCCTTGAGGTCCGCCCGGGCATCGCGCCGGGCGTCACGGGCGGCCTGTCGGCGCTCCCGATCCGCCTCTCGCTGCGCGGCCTTGGCTTCCCGTACCGCCTCGTTCTCTTCCCGCACCCGGGTACGCTCCGCGGCTTGGAGGAACTGTGCCTCCTTGTCCCCGTCGATGAACTTCTCGTAGCGTACCCCTGCCCCCGCCTGGACCTTCGCGTTTATCTCGGAGACTACCTGCTCGGTGGCCTCGACATCCCCCAGCGTGCCTACGGCAAGGCGCGCCATGTTGACCGCCAGGCCGGGGTTTGTGACGTACGCAGAAGCGTCGAGCTTCTTGCGCTCCGCCTTACGCAAGGCCTCCATTAACTTGGGGCCAGTGCCGGGATTAGTGGCTTCGATGCGGTCGAGGAACCCGTTATCCAGCAGGGTGTACGTGGCCGCAAAGTTCCCTGCGGCCACGTCCGCCATGAGAGCCCCCGCGGAGCGCGCGAGGAACTGTCGTTCGTCCTGCCCCGGGCCCGGGGTCATCATGGTGTCTACGAGGTTCCGGTTGTTCCTCGCCAGCACCTGGCCGTCCGTGCTGTCCAATGCGGGGGTGTTTCTCAGCGCCTCTTCCGCGGCGTAGAACGCCTTTATTTGGCCTACCTTATTCCCCGTGTCTACACGAGCGGCCTCGTCCTGCAGCCATTTGGCCCGGCCTGTGGCGTGCATGCGCAAGATGTTCGGCAGAATCTGGGGCACGCTAGCGTTGATCGCCTGGTCCCGCACGGGGTCTCCCGTCTGCATCTTGCCGGCGATCTTGGCTGCTTCGCGCGCGACTTCCCCGCCGTCCCGCTTAATAAGGTCCGGCATTGCACTGTAGAGGGCGGACTCCAGGCGCGTGGCATCCGTGGCGCCTTCGTACGCGCGCGCGCCAGCAACCGCCTGGCTGTCTCCGAACGCGCGCGCCCAGGTCGGACGCTCGTGGTTGATGTCGTCGGCGGTCTCGCCGGCCACCGCGCGCGCCATGCCTTCCAAATACTTGGCCTGCTCCTGCTGCTTGATAACCGGCTCAAGTAGCCCCTTGCCGATGTCGAACAGGTACCCGAGGGGGTTGGGCCCCATCTGCGCAGCCTGCGCTTGGTTAGTAATCCGCCCGTCGCTGACGCGGCTGGCGATGCCCGTGCCTACGGACGCGTTGATCTGCTGCGCCTGCACAGGGGCGGCCGGGTCCGTTGGGCGGATAGTGAACTGGTCAGCCATTGGCGTCTCCGAGGCGATTCAGCCGGGCCGTCTCGGCCTCGGTCTGGTCCGGCCAGGCCGGGGGTGCATTGAATATCCCACTCAGGCGGGTGGATGCGTCCTCTGCGGCGTTCACCACGCGGCGCGCCCCAACCTTATCCACTGCGTACAGAAGGTCCGTGAACAGGTCCCCACTGGCGGTGCTGCGTACAGGTGAGTCAACGGTGCGATCGAACGCGGCGAACACGGTGCGCTGGTCCATGCCGGCAATGCTGCTGGCGCTCGTGGCGGCGGACTGGATGGCGAGCCCACTGTCCCGCATTTCCTGGGATCGTCTGTCCGCGTACTCCTGCCGCGCCTGGGCAAGTGCCAAGGTTCCCGCCACCAGTGCGGTGCTGCCTCCGGTGACACCCATGGCTGCTGCCTGGGCGGTTACCTGCCCCTGGCGGGTGGCGGCGGACAGCCGCCCCTCGAAGGTCCTGGCGGCGAGGTTGTCATTCTGCGCACCGATCTGGGCGCGGAGCGCCGCCGCGCTCTTCTCGGCGGATGCGCGCTGCGCCTGGTTATTCAGGGAGAGCATGAACCTCTGAAGGTCAGCGTGTCCGGAAGCGGCCATGTTTGACGCGTCTCGTACACGGCTGCGCGCAGCCGCCACGGAAGCAGCCGCCGCGTCGTTGGCCTGCGCCACTTGGCGCTTGTTGTAGGAGTCGTAGAAGCTGACGGCCAATTGCGCCAGCGCGGCATACGTGCCTGCGGATGATTCGGCCATCAGAGCCCCTTAAATCCTTCGAGAGTTGTTGAATATCCAGCCATCCCACTCAACAGCAGAGACGGTCATCGGTTTGTCGCAGACGGACTCTACGAGGAGTCGGTAGTTGTCTGCCCAGTCCCCGACAGGGACCTGCACCCGAAAGGTGCTCAGGAGAGCCCCCACGTAAGGAACACTCGGGGAGCCCCCCTCCGTGCTGCACTCACTCGGTACAGACAACTCCGCCACACGCACTGTCGGGGTCGGCAGAGGCTCCGCCACCGGGCAACCCTCGGGGAGTACTATGCGCGGGGTCCCCAAGGACCGGAAGTACTGTACCGGCCCCTCCCACGGCATGTCCTGGAAGCCGTCCCACGCCTCTACCCCAGACAGAGTAAATCCGGGCTGGGTGTGGTGGAGAGTTATCTCCCCCGTATAGAAATCCCTGAGGTACACTTCCAGGGACACTGTGGCCCCCGAACCAGAGCGGTCCACCACAAGACTAAACTTGTACTGCCCACCCTGCTCCATAATGGCGGGGGTTTGCAGGGCCCGGCCACCCGCCACGGCATCCAGTATGGGCGGGGATGCCACGTTCCCCGGGAAATCGGTCTCCAAAAGACCCTCAATGTACGCGTTGTCGTACACCGGGAACAGGCCGATGGCCGCAGTCCCGTACGCCTCCCCAGAAAGGCCTACAAACACCCGCAGGGCGTACTCTACGCCACCCATGCGAAGCCAGGCGCCGCGGTACGCGAAGGCCTGCATCCAGTTCGTCCGGTTTGCCGCCTCGTAATTCGGCATCAGGTCGAACTCTACGCGAGAGGTCCCCCCATCCGGGGGGGCACGGGTCCCCACCCAAGTGAAAGTTTCTGCGGTGTGCCAGTCCTCCACCCAAATGTAGCCACTTCCAAACGGGTCCTGTAGGGACGAGTTCCCTCCGGAAGCTAGCACGTCCATTTGCCCGCCTTCGCCCGACAGGGCTGGGGCAGTCAGGAACCCACCGACGTTCGCCACGGCGGCGCTGTGCGGGAACCCTCCTATACATGTAGCCATCACTGTACCTCGTAGTATGTTGACCGGGGAGGGCGGCCGGCTTTGTACACCGAGGTGACGCGAGCTGCGGCGGTGTCCGCAAAGAACACGTGGACAGAGTTGACCGTATGCCGCTGCTTGCTCGTGTCGAACCCGGCGCCGTAGCCCATGCCGGTGACGTTGCCAGCCTCCGGACTGAGACGGGCCGACACCAATTCCACGGTGCTGGTGAATCCGCCGACACTGTCGTCGGCCTGCTGGTCGAAGTGGCGTAACGGCTGTCCGGGTGCCGCGCGCTGGAAGCGAATCCGGTGGATGTTCATCACACCGGTATAGTGCCGGGACAGGATGTGAAGCTCCCCCCGATGCTCCGCCACCATCAGCACTGGGGCTCCGAGGTTCACCTCCCACCGGTGCACGGCATAGGCTTGCTGACCCTCGGTGTGTCGGTAGTTGGCGACGTACAGGCGGTTGCTCGCTGTGCGCACGAACACGGCGTCCGGCGTCTTGCAAGCTACAATTTCGAGGGGCTCGTCCTCCACGTACGTGTTGACATGCTCCGTAATCTCGGCCACGTAGGGGTCCTCTGCCACCCGGCCTGGGCGGAGGCAATGCATGCTCCCGCAGCCATTGTGGAACCGAGTGAAGAACAGGTCCCCCTCGACCACAGCCGGGCGGGTCCCTTGCATGCCCGGCACTTTGGCGAACACCGCTGCCGCGCTCTGCCCTGCCACCATGGGCTGTCGCCCGTTGATGAGGTACTGCCGCTCGTCCCCGACCATCAGAAGGTTCCGGTCGTAGGCAAGGCAGTGCCGCACGGTGTCCCCTTCCCCCCCAATGATCGAGAACGTCACGGGGTCCGTGTCCAGCACTGTGATGGCGCTGTCTCGGTAGAAGTTGAAATAATCGCCAGGCTGGCTGGCTGCCACCGCACCACCGGGGAGGAACGCCAGAAGGCGATCCTGGAACACCGTCAGCGCGCTGATGGCCTTGCCGTGGAACGGGGCGGGCGGATTGCTAATCTCGTCGCCGCTGATGTTGGTCGCCCAACCCGCGAACGTCCGGCCCGTCTGGGCGGACAGCCACTCCAGGTCCGAGGACGCGTACGACAGGCCGTTATGCAGCACCATGTACACCATGCCCGGGTCTGTGGTGAACACCTCCCCGGCGCACTCTTCCCAAGTAACCGGGGTGTACTTGCCAGTGCTCTTGTCCTTCGCCACGGCCTGGAGGTAGAAGACCTCCCCGCGCTCTGACTGCCCTGGCCGAACCTTGACGATCTTGCCGGGGTACCCGTTCACGGTCAGGAGTTCGGGGGCGCCCACAGTGCTGCCGACCGCGCGTAGGAGGTTGCCGTCCCCGCCGTCGTCGCCCTCAATCTCCTCCATCTGGGGGTCCGTGATGAGCAAGTACGGCCCGTCGGTTAAGACGGAGGCGCCCGGGCTCAGGAACCCGCTGTCCAGCAGGGTGGACGCTAGCTTGGCTACGATGTTCTCGGGGGTAATGTCCGCCAGGGCTTCGCTAATCCACGCGTTAACCTGGCTGTTGTAGACGTTCGTCCGGTCGTTGACCTTCTTGCTGTAGTCCGGGTCCGTGGGGAGGATGTCCGAGGTGTCCAGCACGTTGGGGTACGTAGCGGCCATCGTGGTGTAGCTGATGATTAGCCGCTTGTTGCCTCGAAGGAACTTCACCGTAAACGTCCGGCTGTACGCCCCGCCGCGGCACCAGACAACCAACTGACGCTGGTTGTTCGGGGTGGCCCAGGGGCGGTTTGTGGTGTACGTCGGGGTGAGCCCGTTAACCGTAGCGACCACGAGGTCCCCGACGTTCGTCACTGACCCGAATCCGTTTGTCATGGCGGACAGCCACACGGCGTCGCCCGGTTTGGATATTGGGGTGGTCGTACTCAGCGTGTCGTGATTCACGAAGAATACCCGCGCATCGGCCGAGTACGGGCCGGCCACGGGGTACACCACGCTGTAGCGCTCGTCGTCCTCTTCGACGGTGTGCCGTCGGTACACGTCCCCTGTGTCTTCTGCGGCGGCTATGGAGTCCGCACCTACCAGTTCGCACCCGGGGCGGCGGGTTAGCCCCATGACGGGGTCCCACCACATGTTTTCCATCGCCAGCAGTTGGTTCGCCCGCTGTGCGCGAAGCGGGCGCTGGGTAACCCCGCCGTCCAGGGTTGGGTACTGGGAATGCACTTTCGTCATGGCTACCTCACGCTATGCGGCTGCGCTGGCCGAAGCGCCCGCTGGCGCGGACGATGTTGTGCAGGACGGTGGGCGACAGCAGGCGGTTCGCCCGCTTGGCCTTAATGTCCTCCGTAGCCATGAGAATCCACGACTCCGCCGCTTGCTCCTTCCACCGCGCGGCAGTGGACTGGGTACTGTCGTACTCACCCTGGAACGACAGGATGGACTTCGCCATGGCGTAATCCTGGGCAATCGGGGGGAGGTCCTCGAAGGCAAGTTCGACCACGGCCTTGACATTCGAGACGTTCTGCGAGAGCATTTCCTTGTCGCGGAGGTTGTAGATGTCGTTCCCTCGAATGACCAGGCCTGCGATGTCCGGGCCCTGGATACGTAGAATGGCGCAAGGGAACGTGACGTTACCGGCCTCCGCGTCGAAGTACGTTGTGTTGAACCACCAGCCGCGTGTCTGGAACCTGCGGCTTTCCCGTGACACGATGGCCATGGCCTGGGCGTAGTACGGATTCGACTGCGCAGAGGCCAGGTCCGGATAGGGCATCATGCCCATGGTGGCAATCATTGCGTTGAACACCGTCAACTTGTCGATAACCATATGCTAAGCTCCAAACGCGAAAAAGCCCCGGCACCCAATGAAGGGCACCGGGGCGGTGAGGGATTAAGGAGCCAGCAGGGAGCCTGCGAACTCGGTACGGCGGGGCTTGGCGCTCATGGCGAACCACGAGTCCATGAACCACAGCTTGGCCTTCTTGTCGAAGAAGATGTCCGAGGCAACCGGCATGTTCTGCGCGGCCAGCACGGCGCGCGGCGAGAACAGCGTAGCCTTCACCTTGGTGAACACGCCGTCGAAGCCGTTACCGTTGTTGGCGGTGGACAGCAAGTGGCCCGAGAAAGTCTTGCCGCCTGCATAGTTGTTCGAGCTGACCACGGGAATGCCGTAGGCCTTCAGGACCGTGCCACCCACAACCTTGTTACCGGTGGCGGTGATGTAGTCCGCGTTGATGAGCTGTTCCGCCTGCATCAACGTCCAGAACTCGTCAACACCTACCGTCAGCACGAGGCCGTCCGCGCGGGGATCAACGTCCTTCTTCTCCATCGCTTTAATCAGGTCGATCAGCTTGGAGACGAACAGGGCCGGATCGGTGTGGTCAGAGGCACCAGCGAACGTCACGGTGCTGCCACCGGAGTGGCCGGGCAATTCCGTGCCGTTGTAGAACATGGAGTTCGCAGATTGCGAGGCCTTGATAGCCTGGATGAAGATGCCCTCGTCCAAGAATCGGCTGATCTTCTTGCCGTGCTCTTCGGCAATCTCGGCCATCTTATCGCGGTCGCTCTGCACCACGTCCAGCATTGGCAGGTCCTGGCGGGCCAGAACTTGCTTCTCGATGGTCAGGAGGTTCTTGCCCCACTGGGTAGCGCCGGAACCGTCCGGGGTAGCGCCCGGGGTGATGACCTGCAGGCTGGCACCGCCCACGCCGTCATCTCGCAAGGTGCTGGTGCCGGTCAGGGTCTTCATCGGAATCCAGCCCGCAGTGACCGAGCGGCGATTGATGGTGCCCTCGACCAGACCGGAGTACTGTTCGATCAGCAGGGCCAGGGGGTCCGCGCCGCCGTTGCGCGCGTTCGGGCGGGTAGTCAGGAAAACGTCGTCTAATGCCATGAGGTATCCTAGGATATTGAATTGGGTTGCAACCCAGAGCAACACGCGGCGGTTTGCGGCGTGTGCTTTGGTCGATTATGGGTCCGGGTCAGCCTCGGTATGCTTGGCGGCGGGCCAACAGGGCGTCATACTCCGCGGTCATCGTGGCACCTGATCCCTTCTCAGAGACCAGCTTGGACACTTCGGCCCTGAACTGTTCCGGGCTAAGTGCCTGGGACGCGGTGCCCCTGCCACCCGAGCTGTGTGTAGTCGCCACCGGGGGCTCCTGCACGCCCGCCATACCGCCGCCACCCTGGGCCTTGTCGTACACGCCCTTAAGGTACGCCGCCGTAGCCTTCGCGGCAAAGCCCCCACTGTTAAGGGCGGCGTTGATACCGGACAGCTCCTCTGGCGTGGCGTGCTCAGCGACATAAGCCTTAACCGCCAGCCACTGGGCCTCGCCGCCCATAGCTGCGTGGAGCATGGAGGTTCGGGCCTGCTCAGCGGCCTGCTCCGCGGCTGCTTTGCGGCCGTGAGCCTGTCGGGCGATGTCCACGTAGGCCGCCGCGCCCTCGGCGCCCTTCTCCAGAAGCACCGCGTTCAGCACGGAGAAGTCCCCGGCCTTGGCGGAAAGCATGGCCTGAGAATCCGGGCTGACTCCGTGCTTGGCGAAATACCCGTGCGCCATGTCCAGGGCGGCGTCTCCAGTGGAGGCGAAGGTTACCACCTGAGGAGCCGGGGTAGGGGCGGCCACGGGGGCGGAGGCGGCTTGGGGGGCGGGGGCCTGGGCGGTTGTGTCGGTGGTCATTTATTGCATTCCTTCTGTCTGCACGCCGCGCGCAGCGGCGGCCTGGCGTGCTCGGGTTTCTTGGCGGTCGGCTATCTCCTGCTCGGATCGCAGGTACTTGCTAGCGTCGATCCCGCGGGGGGTGGCCAGGTCGTTGTAAATCTCACGCAGGTTCAGCGGGTCTGTGACGCTCTCCGGTGCAGAGTTCAGGACGTTGATGTCCGCAAGCCAAGCCCGAAGATTCTCCAGGTCCCCGCTGCGGGACAGGGCGTCCAGGCCGGTCACCACGGTCAGGGCGATTTCGTCCTTCACGCCGTAGGACGCGAGGTCCACCTTCTCCAGCCGCATCAGGAACTCAGCCAGCGGAAGCTGGAGGTCCACGGCCAGCCGGGTATACCCGCCGCCAAGGCCCGTTTCCAGCTCGTTGGCCACTTGCCGAATCTCCTCGGCAGTGACGCGCTCGGCGTCCCGGGTTACCGCGCTGGTCATGACGAAAGCCCGACCCAGCCGGTTAACCACGTCCGCCAGCACGGCCTTCTGGGCTTCGATGGCGCTGGCCACCTGGGCCGCAGCGTTGATGACGGCCAGGTGCTCCGGTCGGCCGGGCATCACCCCCCCGTTCGGAGTGGACTCGAACTCGTCCACGTCCATGCCGCTGGCGGGGTCCAGCATCCAACGGAACTCGCTGGCGAGTACGGCGGCCTCGATGGTGGCACGGCTGCAGTCCTCGGCGGCGAGGAAGTCCCCCTCGTAGTCGCTCACCATGGACGTGCCGTAGTTTGCGTCGTCACCTACGTCCCACGCGAGCACCCGGTAGGGGCACCGGTCTTCTTGGTAGCGCTTGGTCAGGGCATCAACGCGGGTGTCGTTGATCCAGTGGGTTACCTCAAAGTCGTCCCCGCTGTTGCGCCGGTGCGCCAAGATGTAGTAGTCCACTTCGGTGTCGGCCGTGGTGCCACGAAGGGATGCAGGCAGCTCGTCCTGCCGAACGTGTTCCTTGATGACGGCGGACAAGACCTTGCCCGCCACGTCCCGCTTGACGCAGAAGTACCGCAGGCTCAGCGCGCGGATGAGCTTGTTCTTCTCGTCCATCACGGCCATGACGTTGCCAACGACCACCAGATGTTTCAACAACAGGTGCAGCTTGGGGCGCAGGGCGTACTTGTCCAAGGCCTTCGTGGTGCGGCGCTCAGCCAGGCCTAGCACCTGCTTGAGGTCCGAGGACGCTACTCCACCGGCCTCGGCCGCCTTGGCGAACTCCTCGCTCACATCCAGCCTGATGAAGGGGCGGCTGGGGGCGAACAGGGTCATCATCAACCGGGTAACCAGGTTGTTGACCAGCATGGCCCCGATGCTCTGCCACAGACGGCCAGCCGAATCCCGATCACTGTTGCGCCCGTTCGGCATGAACAGGCCCGGCAGGGTCATCTGGGCGGCCAGCTCAGACCTGTCTATCACCGCGGTCTTCTGGGGCTCCAGGTCGTTCCACAACTCTTTGGCGCTGTCGCAGCCGTGGTACGGCTTGTCGTATTCATCCATCAGGTATCCTCGAAGTATGCCCGGCGCCTCGCAGCGCGCTCCTGGCCTGTCAGGGCTTGACCGCTGAGGTCGATGTTCAGTTCCTGGCCAGCAAGTTGGGCTTGCCTGAGCATTTCCGCCTCGGCCCGGAGGGCCAGGTCCCGCTTGGCCAGCGCGTCGCGCTGCTGCTCCTGGGTGGCCTCGTACTCAGCAAACAAGTCCTGCTCCCGGAGGTCAGCCTCCTTGGCTGCGCGGCCAGACTCCAGAGCAGCCTGCTTCTTGGCGGCGTTCCTGGCACTCCTGCCCCCGAAGATGTCGGACACGACGCCTACCGCCGCGATGCCCAGGTTAACGTACGTCATTGTCTTCCTCCGCGATCAGCAGCTCCTGCAGCTTGACTTGAGCATCCGGGGCTGTGGTGTCTATCCCGGCCGTGTGGTGGATCGTCACAACCGTGGCCCCCTCTCGGGTGGCCATGGCGCGGCGCGTAAACGGTGGGTGCGTCACGATGTCACCATGAGCCAGGCTACGCCGCTCCCCGTGGGACGCGATGATGTCCAGACCCCCCGCCAGCACCACGAGGATCGTGCTGTGCCGGTGAGTCTTGCCCTCCAGCACCGTGCCGGCAGGGATGTCCAGCACTCGGGCATAGGTACCCGTGCCGTAGAAGTGCCGAAGTGTCGTAGCTGCGGGTACCGCGAGCCCGAGGCCCAGCGCCTCTTGGGCCAGGCGCCCGACCCGACGCACGTCTTCAAGAAGGGGCGTTTCCCGGAGGGTCGTCAGCTCATGTGTACCGCTGGACATCGTCGGCCCTCCAAAGCTGCTGGCGTGGGCGCTCGGCCGCTGCCGGTGGCGCGTCCGTCCCGTCTGTGGGGTAGAACACCGTGATGGGCGGGTACTGCCATACCGTCGGGCTGCCCGGAGTCTTCCAGTGAACCTTAAGGCTGCTGGTCTTCTGGTTATTCGAGAAGAACTCGACCCAGATGGTCTGCACCTCACCGGCTGTCACCGTAATCCACCCGCTGGACCGCAGGTCATCCCGGTTGTCCTTCCAGTAGGACATGATCGTCCGACCGTTGAGATACAGCCGGAACCCGTCGTCAGCCTCGATGCCAAACTGGTACTGCCCAGCGGTGGGGAACTTGATCCGACCGGTGAAGCGCGCCGAGTAGTCCTGCTGATCGTCGATGCTCGGCGGGGGCACGGCGTCCCCGCTCCCGGGCCCGTAAGCCGTGCGGCCGGGTTCCCGGTAAGGGGCACACAAGAGTTCGTCCACCGCCTCGCCGATCAGCTCCCGATTCTGCCAGAAGCGGCCGGTCAGGCCTGTGCCGGGATCATCCGTGTCGTCCGGGGGCTCCACAGTCTCCTCCTCGACAGACCAAACCGAGCCGAACGTCCGGAAGGCCACCAGCCGGGCAGGGCCCACAAAGTTCCCGGCCGTATCCGCCAAGTCCGCGGTGATGACCCGCTCTCCCGTCTTCTGGTACTGTACCTGGACCAGCCCGAAAGTGACCGACATATCCGGGTGTGCCCCGGATTCCAGCACGTCCCCGTCTTCCGTCTTCACGCTGTAGCTGTTGACAGTGATTCCGGATACCGTAACTGCCCCGCCCTTCTTCTCGTCTACCGTAGCGGCTACCGTACTGTCTGCGTCGATCTTGAGGCTTATAACAGCTCTCTTGCCTTCCTGGTACCCTGGTGCTGTGGGCAGTAGGAAGGTAGCTCCCTTAAGTTCAATCTCCACTTACAGTCACACCTTTCCGTAGTCTGTCTAAGACGAACTGGATACCCAGTAGATAGCCAGCATGTAGTTCTGATGTACTGTCAGATACAGTAGGAGAAGGAAGAGACTTAATGAACTTATCTAATACATCTTCAGATAGTGTATAGACTGTACTGAATACTCTAGTGTTATTACTAGTACTAGTAGTTCCTACTGTACTTCTTTTACTTCTTCTTCCTTCTTGTAGTCTGTCTGTTAGCTTGGTCAATTATGGGTCCACTTGGTCAAGAGAAGGCGAAGTCGGATGTCAGAACAGACGACAGGTCCAGGGACCCTTTACTCGGAGGGTCAGACAATCCGGGGTGTTGGTTGTGCAGAGCAGCCAGGGGGTCGTTTTCTGTGTACAGCCGAAAGAATTGCTCTCGGAGGATGTGGAAGAACCTGTCCGCGTTTGCGGCATGCGTACCGTAGTCATCGTGGATCATGGCCATGTCCGTGATGCCTTCCGCCTCAGCGGCCAGGGCAATCATCCGCATGTGCGTAGCGTCCATGCTGTGGACAAAGTTCGGGGCCATGGCCGTCCGGTGTTTGTTCTTGTTGGGGTCTTCGGTTTCTTTGGCCACCCGAATGCGGACCTCACCATGCAGTCGGGTGCGGACACGGACAATCTCGAAGTCGAAGTACGTCTGGGTTGCGGGGAACCCATCCGGGGTCGTCCAGGTTATGAACCCGTCCGGACCGGCCTCCTGGATGATCTTACCAGCCGACTTGTACAGCCAGTCCATGGCCTCGCGGCTTTTTACAACCACGTCCCCGATGGCCGCCCACACCGCGTGCATCACGAACTTGGCTGCGCCCCGGAGCCATTTGCTGTCCTTGCCGGGGGCCTTGTCTGCGAGGTAATCCGCGACGATATACTTCTCGGCCGTGGACTTGGTAACCCCGTAAGGAGTGCACATAACCGTCCGCTTGACCAAACCGCGCTCTAAGCCGTTTTGTAGCCACCAGGTACGGTACCCTTCCGCGTCCTCTGTTAGCGCCTCCAAGCGCGTTTTAGAGGCCTTGGCGACCATGCCGTAAATGTCCTGCATGGTCTCGTTGTCCGTGAGGTTCGTGGCGTGCCCGCCAGTTTCGTCACGAAGCATTGCGCTGAAGTGCTGGAGGCCGTTGCAGCTTCCATCCATACTGACCGGTAGGTGGGACAGGTTGTTCCGCCCGTGGTAGTGGTCTGCGTACTCAAAGCACCACGCCAGGAACTGCAGTGGGCTGTCTGCCGTCAGCCACCACCGCTCTGTCACGGGGTCTGCGGCACTGGCCAGGATGGCGGCGCGGTGCTCTGTCGTCCAGGCGACCCGCTCGGCTAGGGTTGCCTTGTCAAATCCGAACTTGTTGGCGCCGTGGATCAAGTGCCAGCGAGTAGCTGCTGGTGTGGCCACAGGCAACCCCCGATGAAACTGGAGCAAGGCCTTCTGGATGTCCGTTCCCTGGGGGCTGAGGCCGTTGGTGCGGGGGTACGCACGCCCCCGGCTGTCGAGAAAGTAGACGAACCACAGAGGGCGCCCCAGGAATTCCCGGGCTTGTCTGGTGCATGCGTAGAATCGACCGTAGTCGGAGACACGTAACTTTCTCCCTTCATACCACCTCCGCATAGCCTGTTTCCAGGCGGTGAATTGCTCCAGTTGAGTATGGGTCCGGTCTTCTGGTTTAACGTGCTCCAGAAAGTCCGGCCTGTCCGGCTTCGGGGGGTCAAGCGGGAGTGTAACTCCGGCAATCTCGTGACCCAGTGCGGCGAGGTCGTCCAGCACGCGGAGGATGCGCCCGTTAACGGCCCATTCCGTGCGCTGGAGCGCGTTAACAGCACGCACCCAGGGGGTGGTAGCTTGGGCAGCTTCGGACACTGTGGCGCGCGCTATGGGGGCTGCCTTGACAAGATGCCTGCCGAGGCCCCGAATCTTGGCGGTGTGGAATCCTCCACCTGTCATGCCCTGCCAGTCCCGCGGGGGCTCGACGCAGGGGCCGAAGATCGGCGATGTCTCGCTGATGTACCCCTTGACGGCCTCGATGTCTCCCAGCACTCCCGGGGTTAGGAACACGTCCCGGTACTCCGTGCGGACCTTACCCTGCTTCGTGATTGTGATGGGCTCGGGGACTTCCACGAAGCCGATGGCGGACATGCGGCCCAGGAGGTACATCCCAACCTGGTCCCGACTCCCGATGGTCCACTCAGTCCACACGACGCCGGCCTCCTTGGCCTGCATCTGGAACACCGTCATGCGGTGTCGCTCGTCGCGGCTGTGACGCCGGTGGAAGTCCCGGTCCAGGGTGTGGAACAGGTCCGGCTGGGCCTCTTCGATCTGGGACAACACCAGTTCCCGGTGGATCGTCTTCCCTAGGGCGTAGGCTATCTGGCGATGGTTCAGCTCCCGGCCACCCAGCAGGAGGTTCAGGGTGGTGCGCACGGCCAGGAACGCGACGGCTCGGAGGTCCAGGTCCGTCAGGAGGTGCGCGTGTCCCCCCTTGGCCCGTGCCTTGCCGGCGTTGGTCACCAGCTCGTCTTCCAGGACCTCTGCGAGGGGGAGAACGTAGTGACGAAACAGGCGCTGGGCGTAGGGAGACTCGGCGGCGCGCCCCTTGTCTTCTGCGTTGTTGAACAGTAGGATGGCCCGATCGACGCCATCCGCGTACATCCTCGTTTCCAGCTCTACCTGTGTTGTCACGCTACAGCAAACTCCTGGGCGTTCTCAGTAAGGGCCTTCTGCACCACCGGCAGGAGGTCGAAGTAGCTGCGCGTCAGGGCCGGGGTGACGCGCTCAGCGAGGCGGGCGTACAGGTCGGCCTTGCGCTCGTCCGGCATGGCCACGAGTGCGTTCAGAACTTCATACGCGGGGTGCTCAAAGTGCAACCGATCGTAGCGGCGCTGCGCCGCCTCGCTCATCAGGAGGAGCGTCAGGGAGGAGGCACCGATGGTGGGCTGCATCTGGATCATTCAGGTTTGCCTTTGTTCAGGAGGTGCAGTTGGAGTTCGGCCAGCGCGTTCCAGGCGGCGTGGGCGAGGTGGAGTTCATTGCTCTCGGGGTCGGTAGCCTCGCCGCGGAGCTTCTGGATTTGGTGCCGGATGCCTGCGTTGAAGTACCGGACCTGCCCGTTGGGGACCTCCAAGAATCCTCCCTTGGAGTACTTCTTGGAACCGAATTTTCCTACCTTGTCAACAGCGGCCAGGGCCTCCGGGAAGCTGTACAACACCATGTCGTACTCGTCCTTTCCCGCGTCTAGCTTGGCGCCTGGGGTGTGCTGGTCATCGGGGCCCTGGGGCGCGCCGTCCGGGATGAACCTGCTCGCGGCCCAGTACCCCATCCCCGGCATTTCAAACAGTTGCACGCAGCCGTCCGAAGATACCTGAGATACGGTGTACCGCGCTCCGCGGTGAAGGCCAGTTGGGGTGTCCCATTCACAAGGGCCAGTTGGTAAGTGCCATTCACCAACATGGTCTACACAAACTACCTTATCGCCCACCTTAAACTTGGGCATAGAATCTCTAGTTTCTCCCATAACCGCCACCTCTTGTTGTACGCCGCGCGCGCCGTGGCGCAGGGCGGAAGTGCTGGGTAAGGCCACACCCGGCCGTACGGCATAAATTATCCTTGGCGGCGAACGGGCAGGCCAGGCAGCCCTTTTCGTCGTAGTTTTCGTCGCGGTTGTCTACCACCACCACGGGAATTCCGTGAATAGTCAGTACTTCACGCTGCCCCATACTGAACCTTTCGCACTGCTTGGGTGTTCTTGCTGTACCTGCCCTTGCTCCACCCGCCGCACGCGCCACAGTGCATGCGCTCGTATTTGCCGGCATTGGTGTAGCTGTGTCCGACCTGCTGGAAGTCTTCACTGCCACACCGGGGGCACGCCGGGGATTCGCTGTCCGCGTAGATCGCGACGTTGGGGTGTCGTTTCGTCCAGGGCCGAAGTCGGAGGTACATGTCTCGCATGGACCAAACGTCCTGGCGGTTGTACTTCTCCATCGCTACCCAGGCGCGGGGGTTGTTCTTCAGGCACTCCTTCCAGAGGTCGAACCCCGGGAATTCCTTATGTCCGTCCTTCTTGTTCCCGTCAGTAAGATGGGTTGTAAGCCACTCTTGCTTATTGCTCGTGAACGCTGCCACTTCCCGGGCCATGAGCATCGTATCTATAACCTGGTACGGCGCCGGGGGGGGGAACCCCTCGGCGATCAAGCGGGCCTGTATCTTGCGGCTGTCGAAACGCTTTCCGTTATGCGCTATGATGAAGTCCGCGGCATCTAGAATTTCCCACAGGGTGTGCAACAGTGCGGTGTCGTCCCGAGGATCGCCATCTCGGTTGTCCATGTAAACCATGTCTTTGCGCTTCCCCTCCAGCGGCATGGCGCAGAAACTCATAATCCGCCACTCTTGGATAATCTGGTTAAGGCCAATGGTTACGTCGAACAGACCCCAAGAGTGGGCGGTGAGGGCGCATGTCTCGATATCGAGTAGGATTGTGTTAGGTTTACGTGACATTGCGGTCAAGTGCTTTCCTTCTTGGCTTTGCGAGCGGCTGCCCGTCGTTTCTTGGCGGCCTCGGCCTTCTCTTCGTCTGTCCGGTGCGTCGGGTACAGGAGGCCGTGTTGTGGGGTGGCGTGCTTCTGGAGGTACCGGGCTGCACCGTGCAGGAACGCGGCGAGATTCTGCACCCCATACCGCTGGTAGTTGTTCTCTACCTTGCCCAGCACGGAATTACACCCGCCGCAAATCACGTCCCGCAGTTGGCCTGTGGCGTGGTCGTGGTCGGCGCACGGGCGCCGCGCCGGGAGGAGGCATAGACCGCACTTCCCGCCGTTGTCGGCCAGGCGCTGGGTGCGCCAGGCGGCCAGCTTCGTGGTTGACAGGCGGGTCATGGGTGATGCATATCCCGCTTGAACTTCCAATTGCCTAGGGCTTCATCGACGCCGTACCCGTAACCGGTCAAGCCACCGCCCACGCAAATCCAACACTTGTAGCATGTGTTCCAGCGAATTCTAGGTTTCAGCATGCAGCCTCGCGTTCATTCGTTTGATGTCGTCCTGCGTCACAAGCCCGTACAGCGGGCCGCCAGCCTTTACACAGTCAAAGGGGTCCTCCGGGTCGCGCCGCATCCACAGAAGCATGGCCTGCTCAAGAAGGTGGATACCTGCTTCCGCGCCGTAGTGTTGCGTGTAGGCCGCCCGGACTTTGAAACCTGGGCCGAGCACCGATCCATCGGAGTCCAGGATGCGCCTGGCCGTAACCTCGCCGACGGGTTTGCCGAGGTACTTCGGCAGGCCTGGGATGTTGTCCGCGGTGTCTCCTTGGAGCATCTGTTCCCAGAACCACCGCTCCCCGTACTGTTTGTCCCAGGCGAGGACGTCCTCCCCGTCCCGTGTGTCTACGAGCATATGGTCATCCCATGTGATGTGTACCCCAGGGACCATTCGCAAGTCCTTGTCTTGCGTAAGGATCGCCACGTTGCCCCCCTCCTCCTCGGACGCTTTGGAGAAGAGGTCATCCGCCTCGGCGGTGAGCGTCTTGGTCACCAGGAACGGGGGGCGCCCCGCCTCCAGCACGCCCCGGAGGAACTTCCAGTTTTCCGGCCGGCGGTTGCCGGCGCGGTGCGCTTGGTAGGGCTTTACCGTGGCGATGAAGTACCGCCCACCCTTGGACGACCCCGGCATGGTAAGCAAGACCTCGGCGTGTACCCCCACCCGGTGCTCAGCCGCCCGGACCATGTTGACGAGGTTAGCGCGGGCCTGCTCTGGGGGGCAAAGGGATGAGCCGCACGCCGCGTAGGCCAGCCCGTCGCCATCGATCAGAAGCCGCTTAGGCCGCCGGCTCGGCGGGAGCACATGTGGAGTTCGCCAGGCCGGGCCCGCAGGTAGTTCAGCCCGCATCAGAACGGGATATCGTCCATTACGGCACGCTCTTTCTTGCCCTTGGCGACACCGGAGAGGGCGGCCGTGTCGTCCTCGGGCTTCGCTGCCGCCGATGGGCTATCTTCGGAGGCCTCATCGTCCAGCGCAGTCATATCCAGGTCCAGTTCCTGGCCTTGGTTTGCCAAGAGGAGATTGACCGGGCTGCCGCCGTAATTCGTGGCCGCTCGAATGCGCAACTGGGTGACGTTCTTAGACTTGGCTGGATACTTGACCTCGCCGGTCTTGTCGTCGCGCTTCTCGGCCCACTCGCCTGGGACGTAGATGCTGGCCCACTGCTCCATGTCCGGGGCGTTCCACAGGAAGGCCTTGATGGGGGTCAGCGCGGTCGGCACGTTCAGCGGGGTGGTCTCACCCGTCTCCTCGTCTTCGCGGACTGCCGGCGCGAAGCTGAACGCCTTGGTGTCCGGGTTACGGAAGGTCACCTCCACACCCGTCCAGCTTGCCGCGTCTGCCGGGTCCGTCTTGCGCTTGTACTTCTTGTGGTAGATGCGGCCCTTGTAGGCATCGCCGAGCAGTTCCACCGCGTGGGAGGCCTTGCCGGCGTAGTTCAGGGCTTTGAAGACCAGCGGCCAGGCAGCCTTTTCGCTTTGGGACAGCGTCATGGTGAAGTTCACCAACACCGGGTATTTCTTGCCCTCGTGTTCCTTGACTGGGTACTTGGTGCCGTGGACTTCGAAGGTCAACTGCACTTCATCAACCTGTTTGGCCTTGCCTTGGTACGTCGTGGCGCGCTTGCCCATCTCCACGTACCCGACGAAGCGAAGCATACACGGCCCCTCGGCAGGGGCCTCGAAGGAACCGCCCCCGGCCGCGATCTTGGTTTGGTCCAGGCCAGCTTCTTTGGCTTTTGCTGCGAGTGCTGCTACATTCAACATATGGCGATTCCTTTAAGTCAAGTAGGTGGGCGTGTAGCCCTTCATGAATTCGTTACGGAGTTGGGCCCGGCGGGCGGCCACGTCAGCCGCGATGTCTTTGATGCCGGACTCCTCACCCATACTCGGCCCCCAACCAATTTCGGCGGGGACAGGGACGGCCACGTCCCAGGAGAACATCCATTCGATAAGGTCCGAGGCGGCCTCCATACAGGCGTGCATGGTCACCGCAACATCCCGGGCCACTTCCTTGGCGGCGTCGGCGTAGAGGGCGTCGTGCACGGTGTTCACGAGGAGACCCTTGCCGCCAAAGTTTCCGGAAGAGTAGAAGGCCCGGACGGCCAGCCACATCGCCGCTTTCATCCACTCCCCGCCCTCGCCCTGTACAGGGTAGTTCTTGATTTCCGTGGGAGAGAAAGAGGACAGGACGCCTTTGCGCGCCAGGAAGTCCGGAGAGAGGGACTCCGTGAAGCCGTACAGTTTGCCGCTGGGTGCGCGGTAGTAGCCACGCCCAAGCTGGGCCATTTGCTTGGCGACCGGGTGGGGCACGAACTGGCTACCGGGGCGGCGGCTGGCCTTGATACCTCCGCGGACTTCCTTCTCGAAGAACTCGTCAATCTCGGGGTAGCGCTGGCGCTCAATCTCCATGAGGCGCTCGACTTCTTCCAGACCCAGCCCCGTAGACTCCGAGATTTTGGCCGCACCTGCCCCGTAGGCGAGCTGAAAGCTGAAGGCCTTCACCCCGGTGCGCTTAACCTTCCACTCATCCTTGGTCGCAGGGTCCCTGACCAAGCGCAAGACCTCCTCGTACGGGATGCCCTCCTTCTTGGACAGGCGCATGCAGTGCATGTCGATCCCGCTGCGGAGGTCGGCGATGAGCTGCTTGCTGCCGGTGAGATTCGCCTGTACGTACACCTCCAGAGAGGAGAAGTCGTCCTGTACGATCACCCCGTCCGTCCCGAAGCGGCTGCGGAACATC
>JACCDR010005417.1_pt1 | contig 43193 bp, 29 predicted proteins | sample 7446431 | NCBI WGS metagenome assembly JACCDR01 (sample SAMN15323443, study PRJNA562643) | freshwater metagenome | isolation source: river surface water | place: USA:Blue River Watershed | collected 2017-08-17
AGTGGAGGGAATCAACAATGCGATCAAGACACTCAAAAGGAATGCCTACGGATTTAGAAACTTTCAGCATTTTAGAGCTAGAATTTTAGTTAACTTTCTTTGAGCGTTAAAATCACGGAAGAGCCTAAAAACTTATTTCTTTGGACGTAATGGTTGTACCTTGTTGTGGGTTGGGCCAATAGCTTCGTACCCAGTTTTGGGCATCATTACAGCGGTCTGCGTATGAAGGCAGACTAGCCATGAAGAAAAAACTGAGAATAAGTGCAGTGAGGTAAAAGTTCTGGTTTCTCATAGGGAAAATAAGGTTTAAAGTGAATAAAAACAAGCTGCCTTGTAGATAAATGTGAGTATATTTTGTATGCTACTGGCACCACAAAGGTAGGACACTACTCTGAAGGAGACAGCCCCAATACACAACTGTAGCCATTGAGGGAATAAGTGTCGGGTTTCGATAGATAACTGTATATTTATAAGTTACAAAAGGATGTCTTTTTCATATAAAAACGTACTTTTGCTGCTCTGTTTGAATCCGCATATAAATCATTGAGAATTTCGTTAGTTATGCGTTTTTGTATATACCTCATTATTATTCTGTGTAGTCCCCTCCTCTGTATGGGGCAGCAACCGGGGTATGTGCATTACAGTGTCCGTAGTGGGTTGGCAGGATCTACGGTATATCATATCTGTCAGGACAAAGAAGGTTTTATCTGGATGGGTACTAATGCTGGACTGAGTCGGTATGATGGCACTCGGTTTGTCAACTTCACTATGGCCGATGGCCTGCCTGATAATGAGGTTATTTTCCTGTTTGCTGACTCGCAAGGACGGGTATGGATTTCTTCCTTTAAGAAAGAGATCTGTTATTATTATCGCGGCAAAGTCTATACCCGAAAGCAAGATCCCCTATTAGAAAAGATTATTCCAAAAAATATTATTGCAAATATCTATGAAGACCAACACGGAGACGTTTGTCTGTCTGGTAACATGGACTTTATTCGTATTACCCCGTCCAGACAGGTAATTGTACAGACCCCTCCGAAAAAACCCATTTCGATACCTGCTCCTCGCAATGCTGCCTGGTACAGAGCTTTATGTAGTGATAAATACATTGCTTACTCAGATCATACAGATTCATTGTGGATATATTCATTGCCAGACACGAAATTGAGGAGGCTCAGACTGATGAGTCCCTTAATTAAGGTTTCAGTTGCCAATGATAGCGTATTGTATATCAATACGATCAGTGGTGCTTATGTGTATAATTTCTATCAGAATAGAATGATTGGAATGTATATGAAAGACCAGACAGTAGGCTGTTCTTTTCGGGATCATCATGGCGATATGTGGTTTGCAACCATAGAAAATGGCGTGTATCAGATGAATAACTTATGGGCTCGAAACTGCCTCCTCAAAGATAAACTTGGGTATGACAGAAGCATTTATTGTCTGGGAATGGTTGGCAGTGTCGTACATGCTGCCAGTGAAAAAATATGGCAGGTGCAAGAAGGTAAAGGTTGGGCAGAAATGCATCTGAAGCACTATCCTGTGACAGATAGTACTTCTTTGAATCAGGATAAGATACTACACTTTACGTACAGACCCGATGGCCACATGGTCTGTGCTAGCAATGTATCTTTGATAGATGCAGATGTACACACTAAAAAAGTGCACCATAGCTACTCTGGAGCTATAAAAGATGTGTGGGAATTAGATGACAGTCGTTGGTTGATAGCTGATGCTTCCAAGGCCTGTATTTTTAATCACCGGACCTGGCAATCAGAACGAACGGTCTGGCCTACCCGTACAACAGCTATAGCAGCTCGTCATGATTCTATTTTTATTGGTACTCTGGAAGGACTATATCTGGTCAAAGGTTCTGTTTCTACGTATCTGGGACGTTGTGGAGCTGTTTTGCAGAAGCGAATTTCCAAAATAGGCTTTTCTGCGGATGGCTCAGTATGGATCGCTACCTATGGATATGGAGTGGTTCAATGGCGAAATGGACGTATTGTGCGGCATCTGACCACTACTCAGGGCTTAAGCAGCGACATTTGCAGCACCCTCACGGTGTATAAAAATACTGTTTGGGTAGCTACTGACAGGGGTGTCAATCGGATACAATACAACGCTTTAGATTTTGTCATCGATGTGTTTAATAGTTATTCCGGACTAGGTTCCGACTATGTCAATGCCGTTCTTGTGCACAACGATCAGGTATACATTGGTACATCTGTTGGCATTACCTCTTTCCCTTATCTGACTCCTTCTACTCAGTACAAACCCCGCCTAGTGTTTATAGGGGCTCAGGTTGAGAATGAAGAGGTTATGTTGGCCTCCAAATACGTGTTTTCGTACCCGAAGAACCGAAACCTCCGGTTTAATTTTACTGGCATCTCCTATAATCAAGGCGCCGCTATCAAATACCTGTATCAGTTGGAGGGCTTAGACCAGAAATGGCATACCACCACCCAACCTTTTCTGGAATACACTTCGTTGCCAGCGGGTGCTTATGTATTGCGGGTGGTCGCTTCCAGTGGTTTTAAAAGACAGAGTAATCGCATCTGTATCTATTTTGAAGTAGTGCCACCATTCTGGCAGCAATGGTGGTTTCCGTGGCTAGTAGGATTGGCATTGGTAATGGCCGCTACTGGACTGATTTACCTGCGGTTTCAGTATTTGCAGAAAAAAACGCAGGAAGAAGGTCGAATGACTCGATATGTACTTGAGCTCAAGCACCGGGCGTTGAAAGCTCAGATGAATCCGCATTTTATCTTCAATTGTCTCAGTGCCATTCAGCAGTTTTTATTTAGTGGAGACAGAGAGCGGTCCAATAAATACCTGACTACCCTATCCAGAGTGATCCGTCAGACACTGGAACTCACTTCCCAGAACAGCATCCCCATACAGGCCGAAATAGATTACCTAACCAACTACCTGAAACTAGAACAGATGCGGTTTGATTATGGCTTTGATTACCAGATTCATCTGGATGCTTTGTGTACCTCTAGCGATGTTCACATTCCCAGTATGGTCATTCAGCCCTATGTAGAAAACAGCATCCGTCACGGCATCCGCTACCAGAAAGGTTTGCGTGGGCTAGTAGAAGTAAGGGTGATCCAGTCAGATACCGTGCTGACGATCACCATTACCGACAATGGAGTAGGCAGGGAAAAAGCCAAATCCTACAAAAGTAACCAGCACATCGAATACCAGTCTCAGGGAACAACACTGACCCATGAACGCATTGAAATACTAAATCAGAATTATGCTTGTGCCCAGAAATCTGGGGTAGTAATAACCGATGTCTACAATGATGCACAGCAATGCATCGGTACGCAAGTAACCATCACCTTTCCGTTAGAAATATTAAACAAGCTTACCTATGATACGAGCCTTGCTCATTGACGATGAGTCCCGAAGTATAGAGATACTCAGTACCTTATTGAATCTCTATTGCCCACAGGTAGAAGTAGTGGGAATGGTCAAAGATCCCGAACAAGGTCTCCAGCAGATCCAAGCGTTGCAGCCAGATCTGGTATTTCTGGACATCGAAATGCCGTATATGAATGGTTTTAGTCTGCTAGAGGCTATTTTTCCAATTACCTTTGAGGTTATTTTTGTGACCGCTTTTGAAAACTATGCCCTCAAAGCGTTTCGTTACAATGCCCTCGACTATCTGGTCAAACCCATTGATATAGACGACCTGCAAGCTGCCGTAGCCAAAGCCATCCAACGCATCGAAGACCAGCCCATGCCACCCGATGCACCTACACCGAATGCCAGCTCTTCTCAGAGCCAGAGCCAGGTTCGCATTGGAAAGATATGTCTGCCCATTCAGGAAGGATTGTGGTTTACGGATGTGGAAGACATCATACGCTGCGAAGCTGACGGCAAGTACACCTGGTTTTATTTTCAGAACGGCGAAAAGCGACTGGTTTGCAAAAACCTCAAGGAATACGAAGAAATCCTGCCACAGGATACTTTTTTCAGGGTTCACCATGCGCACCTGATCCATTTGAAATACGTACAGAAATACATTCGGGGCAAAAATAGCTTCATCGAACTGAAAGATGGCACGCAGGTAGAGTTGTCGGTACGGAGGAAAGATGTATTTCTGACTCGTTTTCAGGAATATATCGCATGAGGCTTCAAAGAAACACCCCTGCCAGACCAAAAGAGTACTGGACAGGGGTGTTTATCCTCAATAGATACGTAACTATTTATTGTATAATCACTTTTTCAACAGCACCATCAAGCTGAAGCAGATACATGCCTTTGGGCAGTTGACGAATCGGCAACTGATCCGCATTTTTACCTTCTGCTACAATGGATCCCAGCCCGTTTCGTAAGGTGTATTGAGCTACCTTGTGCCCAAAGTGCAAGATATTGCCTGTAGTGATGGGGTTGGGGTAGATGTGGAATGATGATTCTATCTCTGATGCAAAAGTACGACTAGAATTGCTACTGCTACTAACGCAAGATAGTGTGCCAGTAGAAGGATCTTGGTTATCAGGTGATATGTTATTGGTACCTAGTGAGCCATGATTTGCCAGAGAACTTCTATCTAATAGGACTTGCCTTCCTTCATTGTTCATTTGCCAGTAACCAATCAAACCAGAGATATTGCCAGAAAGAGTTGCAAATTTGTTGGTATTTATTTCTATAGCTGTACGCGCAATGTTCCACATCCTAACCTGACTAACTGTTCCTTTAATGGAATTATTGTCCACTAAATCATATCCAATATGAAGTGCTCCTGTAGAGTTAATGCTGCGTGTGCTACTGGTAGTTCCTACCGCTATTCCATCCAGATAAAATGTAAGCGTACTACCTGATCTTGTAACTGCTACATGGTGACATTTTCCATCATAGATGCTCGGGAATAAATTGCTTATATAGTTGGGTACTCCATTCATTTGCATGTACAACCGAGTGCCTGTAGTTAGGAACAAGAATCCAGTTGTAGCGGATGTTCTTTTAGAAACAATAGGTTTATTACCAGTTGTGCCTGTAGGAATATTGATTAAGGCTTCTACTGTATAGTTGCTACTACCTATATTGTAGGCTGTATGATGTGGGACTACCAGTCTATCGTCAATACCATCAAAATTGAGTGTATAAGAAATACACTGACTGTTTACGCTGCCTGGCGAAATCCAATTAGATGTAGAACCACTGAGAGCAAAATCAGATAAAATGCCATGCAATGCGTTAGCTGTTTTATCAGTTACAGTTGTTCTGCCTAGATTGTTTGCATTGGCTAGTCCAATATTGAAGTCATAATTTAATAGAAGACCACTGTCATTGCCATTTATTTCACAATTTCGACTGAGTAGAATTTCCCCACTTGTCAAGGCTTTGTTCCATATTCTTACCTCATCTATAGCTCCTTTGAAGAATCGACGGGTTGCATAATTTATATCGTTATTATGTTTGCCAATATACAAATGAGTAGAGCCATTGAGCGGTTGAGATAGATAGGAAAAGGTATCAATAAGATTCCCATTTACATAGGTCTGAATGGTAGTAGCAGTATATACAACAGCTATGTGTACCCATTGATTAGCTATTAGATTGGTTGCAATTTCCCTGAACCCATTTTCATATTGAACAACAATTTTAGAACCTCCTGCATACACATTGGCTCCGAATCCTAGACCATGCAAACTTGGGATATCATTGCTAATAACATTGTTTGGATAGAATACATTTCCTTCGCTTCGTAACTCTGGTTTTATCATTGCTTCCATTGTAATAGGGAATTGAGTTAGACCCTTGGTTGGTTTTACATCTACCCAATCATTTTGGCCGTCAAAATGCAATGCTTTAGCTAATGCTTCGCAGGTGCTGATGGAAATGAAATTGTTGGATAGGGTTCCTATCAAAGCTGGAGATGATGATACTACCCGGATACGATAGCCCGTACCTGATGCGAGTGTAACAGGCATCATAGCTGAAATGGTACCTGCACTGGTTCCAGCCAGTGTACCAATAGTGATAGGAGTTGCAAAACTACCATTCGCATCTGAAAGCTGTGCTGTAAATACATTGGAAGCACCAAAACTGCTACAAGAAGAAATGGAAAATGGGATAGAAACGGATGATCCTGGACACGTAGCTGGATTGAAAATATCCTTAGTAGTAATGCCACAAACAGTAATAATCTGTTGAGCAGTGTTGGTTACACCATTGATTGTTCTGAGGTGAGTAACAGTGTATGTACCTGGAACGGTATAGGTGTAGCTCGGACTAGAGAAGGTAGCAGACGGGCCGCCTAGCTGGCGATTGTTAAACTCTCCTACATACCAAGTATGAGTTCCAGAAGTTGGATTGGCTACAAATGTAACAGGAGTACCTTGATTAACTTGTGTGACAGAAGACAATGGAACCCCTGCTTGTATGGTAAAAGCTGCTGAAGAAAGTACACATTCACCATTAATAAATGATATTCGTCCAAAATCAGTTGGAGACGAAATCGGAGCCAAGCCAGCTCTGTGGAAGGTCGTAAGTCCTGAGGGTATTTGCATCTCACATACACCTGCTGGACGGTTTAATACCTTAAATCCAATGCGAATAATATCTGTAATAACAGGATCTCCATCGCTATTGGTTGAGAGTATATCTATTTTCTTACTATACAAAACAGAACCTGTAATCGTTCGTGTACCATCAGGGTTCAGTATAACAGGGTTTGAGAGCGTAGAAGAAAGTGTAGAACCCTCGGGAGTATTTGTGCCAAGTTGCAAATTGGCTGTAGTAATTTCCAGATGGGTAGGGTTATAGGTAAAGCTGAAATCTATCTTCTCTACATCAAAAAAACTGCTATGTCCGTTTAATACCATTACAGGAGTATTCATAGGGAAGACAGGTTGAGTAATGTCTATATTCACGGTAGATAATGCAAACGGACACCCTGCAAACACCCTAGTAGTAATCGAACTGGTGCTAGGGCAGTCACCTGTAACCATAAATGAGTTTGTAAATGTACCTGGACTAGCAAAAAAACCATTAAATGTGAACGTTTGGCTACTTCTAGCGGGAATAGTAAAGTCTATAAAAGTAGGTGTTCCTTCATTAGGGGTAAATCCTGCGAATGTAGGAGTAAGCCTGCCACTAAGTGCAGTAGTATTAGGATTAGTCACTGTCACGGTAAAGGCTGCATTCTGATTGGCATATGCGGCTGTTAATCCTGTAATGCTGCTCACAATAGTTATTCGTTTTTCTATGAGTGCATTTTGGCAATTTGGCTGCACCCTCAGCCAATAAGAACGACTAGCATTTACAAAAGGTGTGAGTGTGGTCACAGGGATTGTTCCTGCGGCATCTTCAAACCATTGATAGGTAAAGGCTGCATTGGGCGATTGTTCTAATGCTACTGTACCTGCACGGCAAAGGGTGGTATCCCGTACATTGTTTGGTGGCGTAAAAGTAAAAGCAATATCATCTACACCTAAATCATTGCCTAGAAGGTCCCCTCCTTGTATAACTACATTTAGTGTTAGTGTTCCTGTAGTAGTTGGGGTAAACAGGCCGTTAATGGTTTGCCAGTTAGCAGTAGCCGCCGTAAAATCGACAATAGTGGTAGTAACCCCGTTTTGGATGGCTGTGAGTGAAACCCTTGGAGTCGTATAAACTCCTCTGGTAAGATCCAAAATTAAGGCTGAGAAATTATAAGCTGTATTTGCATTGACTTGTACATTTTGGCTCCACACATTTTGATTTGTATCTGGGCCATCCACAATGAGAATGTTGGTACCTCCACCTGGTGTTGCATCTGTGCCGAACCATTCAGGGTTAAACCTACTGGCATTAGGTGCGATAATGAAATTGCTAGCTCCTGCTATAGCAAAATCTCCATTTTGGACTAAATTGCAGACGTTCTGACCATAAACCTGGACGGTGCAAAGGAAAAAAAACAAGATAATTCTCATAAGAATCAAATTTGGGTGAAATAGTTTTTTCATAACAGATGAGTTAATGGATTTGTAAAAAAACAAATTGAATAATTAATGATTGCCGAAAGTACAGCAGACAGATTGGTTATGTAAGGGCGAATAGATAACTGCGGCGTTTAGAGGAATAGGTGCCGCCTTTGAATACATAACTGCTAAATTTATAGTGTTACTTTAGAGAATTTATATTGGATTTAATGGGTAAAAACGACTAGATTTGTAGACGTATTTTGGTAACTTATCTGTCATGTATCTCCGTTTTGTTCTTTTTGTGTGTGGCTGGGTCGCCACCATAGGCACATGTCTGGGGCAGTTGCCTGGGTATGTACACTATGACATTAACAATGGGCTGGCAGGGTCTACGGTATATAATATCATTCAGGATAAGGACGGATTCTTATGGATGGCTACCAATGCTGGACTATGCCGCTACGATGGTACCCGGTTTGTCAACTACACCTTAGCCGACGGGCTGTCTGAAACAGAAATCATTCAGGTATATGCTGATACCAAAGGACGAGTCTGGTTTGCTCCTTTCAAAAATAGTATTGGATACTATTACCAGGGAAAAATACACACCTCTGAAAATGACTCCCTGCTGCGAAATATACACTTTAAAAATGTGGTGCTTGATATATCTGAAGATGCCCATGGAAACATATCTCTGGATGGATCTACTCCACTTGATGACCATGTTCAGATTACGCCACAAGGGAAGATACAGTATGGATACAGGGCTGTCAAACCGTTTTGTCTGCCTGTATTCAGGCACTATCACCCCACTAGTAATAGCAACTACCAAAGCCATAGTACTTACTATGCCTTGTATGGGATATATGTTGACCAAACCAGCCATATAGACTCGCTTTATTTATTTTCTTGCCACACACAGAAACAATACACCCTTCCCAAAAAATATCTTCCAGTGACGTTATATGTAGTCAATGATACAATTCTATATATCAACAGTACCAACGGTGTATACGAATACAACCTATCTTCTGGGAAGCTGCAAGGCGAATACCTGAAAGGGCTTACAGTTACATGTACTTTTCAGGATGATGAGAAAAATATATGGTTTGGAACATTGGAAAACGGCCTGTACAAAAAAATAAATCCGCAGATACATACCTTTTCTTTTCATACAAACACAGGGTATGACAAAGGTATATACTGTTTTCAGCAGTTGGGTGGGGAGGTATATGCTGCCAATGAAACCATCTGGCAGGTAAAAAAACAAGGCCGTTCAACCAGCCTATGGGTAACCCCTTGGTCTACTACCCAACAGAGTAACTTCTCACAAGCCAAACTGATTTACTTTGTTCCTAAAACCAATGGACATGTACTGTGTGTAGGCAGTACGTACATCGCAGACATAGACAGAAAGACCCATCAGGTGTGCCGAAGCTTGTCAGTTGCCCCAAAAAATGTCTGGGAATACAACAAAGACTGCTGGTTGATAGCAGGATCCGGAGATGTTTCTGTATTCAATCATACTACCTGGAAAACAGAACGTATTGTGTGGAAAAAACGAGCTACAGCTGTAGCTGCTCGAAACGATACCATATGGGTAGGTACACTCCGTGGCTTGTACATGGTTTGTCCATCAGATACAGTCTATCTGGGCGGTCTGCATAAGGTATTAGATAAACGCATTGCACGTATATGTCCAGCTGCCGATGGGTCGGTATGGGTAGCTACCTATGGGTATGGGCTAGTGCAGTGGAAAAACGGAGCTGTGCTATACCATTTTACACAAGCCAATGGACTCAGTGGAAACATTTGCACCAGTCTGGTGCTGCAAAAAGACACAGTATGGGTCGGCACTGACCACGGTGTAAGTCGGCTGACTTATCAAGGGTCACATTATCAGATAGATGTACTCAATACCCATTTCGGACTAGGTTCTGATTATATACATGCTGTTTTTATTCACCAGGGCACTTCCTATATTGGTACCTCTGTCGGGATGACGGTATTTCCTTGTCAGATAGCTGTACCTGCCTACAAGCCCCGTTTGGTATTTATGGGTGTTTTCTCAGACAATACCCCCCTGACCAAGCAGGCCCAATATGTGTTTACCTATCCGAAAATCCGAAATATCCGCTTTGAATTTTCGGGTATTTCTTATAGTCAGGCAGGGGCTATGCAGTATGCCTATAAGTTGGATGGGTTGGACAGCCAGTGGCATACCACCCGCCAGCCATTTGTAGAATACGCCTCATTGCCGGGTGGTAAGTATGTATTGCACGTGGTTGCGTACAGTGGGTTTGATAAAGCCAGCAACCGCCTGAAAATTCCGTTTCAGGTACTGCCTCCACTCTGGGAACGGGGTTGGTTTCAGCTACTGTTAGGGCTACTTGGGGTGGGCATGTGTAGTGGGGTAATTTATTTGTGGTTTCAGTATTTACGAAAAAAAAACTTGACTGAGAGTCAAATAGCTAGCCAGCTAGTGGAACTCAAACATCGGGCCCTAAAGGCACAGATGAATCCACATTTTGTATTTAACAGCCTCAATGCCATTCAGCAATTTATCTTTAGTCAAGACAAGGAACGTACCAACCGTTACTTGAGTACTCTCTCACGAGTCATCCGCCAGACATTAGAGTTGACTTCCCGAAACAGTAGTACAGTACAGGAAGAGATGAACTACCTGACCAATTACCTGATCTTGGAACAAATGCGTTTTGATGGAGAGTTTACCTATCAGATTGATTTTGATCAGAATAGTCCGTGTAGTCAGTGGCATATTCCCAGTATGATTATACAGCCCTATGTAGAGAATAGTATTCGGCATGGAATCCGTTACAAGAGAGAGGCTGGGGGGTGGGTATGTGTGCGGGTAGATGGTACCGATACAGATTTGTGTATTACTGTGACAGACAACGGGGTAGGCAGGCAACGGGCAGAAAGCTACAAAAGTAACCAACCCATTGAATACCAGTCAAGGGGTACTTCTCTGACCCAAGAACGCATGGAGATACTCAATCAAAAGTACGCACCCCAGCACAAAGCCCGTATAGAAATACAAGATCTATATGCCCATACCGAAACGTGTGTAGGCACACAAGTGACCATTACCTTACCACTCGAAATTATCCATCACCTGACACATGATTAGAGCCATACTCATTGACGATGAACCCAGAGGTTTGGAGTTTTTACAAACCCTTCTGGGATTGTACTGCCCACAGGTAGAGATACTTGGAACTGCCAGACGAGCCGAAGAAGGCATAGATCTGATCTTCCAGAAAAAGCCCGATCTAGTGTTTCTCGACATCGAAATGCCGTATATGAATGGTTTCAGTCTACTGGAGTCCATCTATCCGATTACCTTTGAAGTAATCTTTGTAACGGCTTTTGAAGACTATGCCCTCAAAGCCTTCCGCTACAATGCCCTGGACTACTTGGTTAAGCCTATTGATATTGAAGACTTGAAAAAAGCTGTGGCTAAAGCTTATCCATTCGTTGCTAATCGTCGGATTGAACAGGTGCCGCCTGTACAAGGAGATTCTCCCCTGATAGAACTAGGGAAGGTATGCTTGCCTATTCAGGAAGGATTGTGGTTTGTTAATGTAGAGGATATTGTTCGGTGTGAAGCCGATGGCAAGTATACGTGGTTTTATTTCCAGAATAAGGAGAAACGACTGGTTTGCAAAAACCTAAAAGAGTATGAAGAACTCTTGCCCCAGAGTATCTTTTTTCGGGTACACTACACACACTTGATTAACCTGAAATTCGTTCACAAATACATTCGGGGGAAAAACAGTATTATTGAGATGACTGATGGCACTCAGGTAGAATTATCTTCTCGCCGAAAGGATGTGTTTCTATCCCATTTTCAGGAATTTATGACCTGATACTACAGAAAAACCCCTGTCAGACCCGAAAGGGGCCTTGCACAGGGGCTTTCATCCTCAATAGATACGGTAAAGGTTATTCAATCACTACTTTGTGTATTTCGCTATCCAGATGCAACAGGTATAAACCTTTGGATAAACCTGTTACATTGATCTGCTGCGCATTGGTACCTTTCCGTACCTGAACACCCTGATAGTTCAGCAGTCGGTAGCTAGATGCTTTGCTACTAAAGTTAAGCATACCTGACTGAATAGGGTTGGGATAGATGGTTGCCTTTTGGTTCATATCAGTAATAGACGACTCTTGCATAGCTTCACTTGTACCCAATCTGTAACTTGTACAGCCCTGAGGTGTGACACTGCTTGGACAATTGCCGATTTCTATCACAACAGAGCCACTTGTATTGCCTGTAGGCGTAGAAAAGCCAGGCAGTAACTCTACATATTTTCCCGCTCGTATGCTTACTGTTGAATTGTTGGGAATAGTGACTGTGCCAGTATTTTTAATATATTGAGAGGCACTATAGCTACTTTGTGTCAAAGAAGATGGTAGTATTTGATACGGACTGCAGCTCTGAGCAGTGAAGAATTGCTCATAGTCTGCATTGTCTATTTGGTCTATCAAAGTGTATATGCTACCATAAGTGTGATCTCTTGGATCAAACCCAGTGTTTTTTGGGTTTGGGACAGTGTATATCTTGGAAATGCCTGTCATATAATTCTGAGAGTCAAATCCTTTGAGCTCTGTTCCATTAGAGCCATATATTCTACCATCAATAGCTAGTTCGAGCTGAGAATCTTTTAGATCTTGTGTAGTAGGTACATCAGGCAAAAATTTATTGTTTTGTATATCATATACGCCAATTCCATCTGGTGCTGTTGGTTGAAGAGAGGAACTGCCTATTTTGCTGAAAAATAGATAGTTAGAGTTGGCAGAAAATTCTATACCTTTTATTCGAGCGACACCTGGTGAAGAAATAGTACGAAGACTGGTACTAGGATTGGAGTCTAACAGATCAAGTAAAAATAGCTTGTCACTATACATGTCTCCCCATGCCAGATAACGTTCATTTCTAGATAGTTCTAGTTCACAAGGGTTATCTAGAAATGGAATAGAATATTGTCGTTGATTAGAGGATTCATTGATTCCCTTGCCAGAAATAGGATACTTAGTAATACGGTTTCTATTCAATATGTATAAATTCAGATAGGTATCATTATTTTTCTGATCCCATTTTAAGGCACTGGCCGCAACAGAGACAATTCCATCAAGATCAAGCCCGCCTAAATATTTTCCAATACTATTACTATTACTGTAATTGCTTGTTGGATTGGCTTTATTGATATTACTTAGTCTTAATACATTGTTACTGCTACCTACTACAATATCGGAGGCTAATCCATAGTATTGGTCACAGGTACTAGGGTTGGGTATAAGCAATGCTTCATAAACTTTGGCTCTAGCATAAATAGAGGTAGGATTTATACCACCTCCATAACACTTTTGTCTACTTGAATTATCGTGTAGTGTAAACTTGCTAGTTCCATTCTGAGAAAAGAAACCATTGCAGATATCTGTTGCAGATGTTTTGGTGTAGGTAGTTCCAGAGGGTAAGGGCAGTACCTGTCCAGTTTTAAAATTGACATAATTGGGCGGAAATACCCAATACGGATTTTGAGATATACTTGGCTGTATGATATACAGCCAAGTATATAAAATTATGAGTAGCTTTTTCATATGTTTTTTTAAGAGTGTGAACTATTTCTTTAGTGAAGCATTTTCTTTTTCTAGTGCCACAACTTTTTTGTTGAGCTCAATCATATACAGGGTCAGTTCTTCAATCTTTTGCAATAACATCGCATCAGTTTTAGCCACATCCAGCCCATTGTTCACCATTTCCTGAGCTGAAGGTACATCGGGTAGGTGCTTGTTGGCCTTGATATAGGACTCAACGGCAGCCAGTGGACGTAGTTTATAGGTATCAGCAAAGACATAATCTGACCATTCAGTGGTGGTTTGGAGGGCTACTTTTATTTTTTCAGTTATAATGCCTTTTTCCACATAGAGTTTATACTCATTAGCTAAGCTAGGTTTGGCTGGGTCTGAAACAGGTATATTTCCAATGGATATCTGACCTGAATTATGAATCGTCATTCGGCTGATTCCATTGGCGGTCTGAAAATCAATGCCATGGCCAGGCGTGCCTATGATTTTCTCACCACCACCATAAAATAAGATCCCCTTGTCGGCACTGGTTAGTTTGAGATTGCCAGCTATTTGAACCTCTGGACCGTTTATTAGCACACCTCCAGTGAAGTCAGAGTCGTAATTGATTATCAGGTCTTTGTTAAATCCATGTACCAGTGCTCTGCGGTAAGTAGTTCCATTTATGGCATCAGGGCGTCTCATTTGTAGATCTGTACCCATAAATATATAGTGATGGGCACGAATATGTCCGTTTACATCCAGACCGTATTCAGGTGTATTGGTTCCAATACCAATATTTCCTCCTTTTCCAAAAATATAGTTACCATTGAGACCAAATTGCAAGCCAGCAACATTCTTGTCAAAATTACCATGTAGACCAAGTATATTGCCTTGATCAATATCAGTAAAGTAAGTATCGTCTCCTATGGTGAGTAAGGGTGTATCTTTATCCGCAACATCTGCGATCTGAAGAGCTGAGGTTGGGGCTGTAGTTCCAATACCAACTTTTCCAGTGGTAGGAAAGGTATTAGTGGCAGGAATGGTATTTTGGGCTTGTACAGTGCTATAAGCTAAAGTAGCTAAGGTAAACGTAGTTAAAAGTGTCTTTTTCATGGATAAAAAAAAGTTTAGTGTAAAAAAAGAAAAATATTATGGGTTGTTGTGGAGGCAAAAGTAGGGGATGGAGAAATAATAAATCCTCTCCAATAGATGGATGCGGCCTTTTTTGGAATGGATGCTACATATGAGTAGATAGTTGCGTATTTTTTCTGGTTACTTTTTTGCTTTTTTGTTAGATAAGTCGAAAGAAAGAAAGTACTTTTACTGCCTTTTACAGAAGAACAGTAATTTGAGTACCTTTCAATGTCATGCGTAGGCTCCTGATTCTTTTGTGGTGTGGGTGTGCTGTCGTGTCTGTCTGTCTGGGGCAGGTATCTGGCTATGTACACTACGATGTCAATAGTGGGTTGGCAGGGGCTACAGCATATACCATTACCCAGGATAAGGAAGGGTTTTTGTGGATGGCTACCAGCGGAGGCTTGTGCCGCTATGATGGCACTAATTTTGTCACCTACACCGTTGCCGACGGCTTGCCTGCCAATGAAATCATCACCGTATTTGCTGACTCACAGAACCGTATCTGGTTTGCCCCTTTTAAACGTGAAGTAGGTTATTATTACCAGGGAAAAATATATACAAGAAAAAATAGCTCTTTGCTTCGGAGTATATCTCTTACAAATATCGTTGCCAGTATCCAGGAAGATACAGAAGGATCTATTTTTTTTATACAATCTGCTACCAAATGCAAAGTAACAAAATCCAATGCAATTGTATACCATGCAGACCATGCAGGTTGTTTTGCACCTCTGTTAGCAAGTAAACAGGTACGCCATGCGTATGTAAATTCGTATTACCATATTATTTCAGATTTGAAAGATTCTGTATGGGTGTATGCGTGTCAGCAAAAACTACTACACAGATTCAAACTACAAGGTTCTTTCCAAGCCATCTCCTTTGTTGCCAAGGATCGTATGTTTGTCAACACCAGCAATGGGGCATATGCCTATAATCTTCAGTCAGGCAAACAAATGGCTAGCTATTTAGAGGGGCAAGTTGTTACGTCTACCTTTGAAGACCACGAACATAATCTTTGGTTTTCCACCTTTGAAAATGGGGTATACAAGAAAAATAATTTTCAGCCTACCAATTTTCTCTTCCGAAATACCATTGGCTACGATAAAGGAATCTATAGTTTTCAGGAAATAGATGGCCAGTTGTATGCGGCCAACGAAACCCTGTGGCAGGTAGAATTGAATGCTGAGTCTCAAGTGTTGCAACTGCACAAAATTCTGATAACAGACAGCCTGAAGCAGTTTCTAGGAAGAACAACCTATTTCACTTCTATGCCTAATGGGCATATGGTTATGGCATCTAATCGAGGGATGTTTGATATAGACAGGCAAACCCATCGTGTTTGCTACAAGGTATCCCAAAGCGTCAAAGATATATGGATGCTGGACAAACAACGATGGTTAGTAGCTGGGCCTGGTTTTGCCTATGTCTTAGAGTATTCGAAATGGGAAAAACAGGAAGAGTATGATTGGGAAAAAGCTGCATTTGATATTGTCTGGCCTACACGTACCACTGCTGTTGCTGCCCGTAACGATACCCTGTTTATTGGTACACTAGAAGGCTTGTATCTGAAACATGGTACCAACTTAACCTATCTGGGTGCAGGGCATCCTGCCTTGAGTCAACGAATTTCATGTATACGTCCTGCCACAGATGGTTCAGTCTGGATTGCCACCTACGAGTCAGGGGTGGTGCAGTGGAAAAACGGACGAATAGTACACCATTTTACTCAATCCAATGGACTCAGTAGTAATAGTTGCACACAGTTGACACTCTATAAAAATACTATTTGGGTGGCTACAGACAAAGGGGTGACTCGGCTTACAAGCCAACCAGATGGATACCATGCAACTATTTTCAATATCCATACAGGACTAAGCTCTAACTTAGTCAATTGCATCTATATATATATGGACCAAGCATATATTGGTACCTCTACTGGAATCAGTGTATTTCCGTGGCAGTTAACCCCTGCTCGGTATACACCTCGCCTCACCTTTTTGGGGGCAGGTATAGAGAGTGATCCGCTTCACTTACAGTCCGCCTATGAGTTTGTCTATCCCCATAATCAGCAAATACGCTTTGTCTTTGCGGGTATTTCGTATACGTTGGACGGAGCTATGCGGTATGCCTATCGGCTAGTGGGATTAGACAATAAATGGCGGTTTACTACCCAGTCCATGATTGAATATGCCTCGCTGCCTGCGGGTCGCTATAGCTTGCAGGTAAAAGCATACAACGGCATGGGCAAGGAAAGCAGGCCTATACAGATACCATTTGAAGTCATTCCTGCTGTCTGGCAACGGGGTTGGTTTCAGGTGTTGGCTGTGTGTGTGTGTATGGCAGTAGGTATGGGTAGTGTATATCTTCGGTTTCGACACCTTCGCCAGCGTACCTTGGATCAAAACCGTCTGAACAGCCAACTGGTTGAGTTGAAACACCGGGCTCTAAAAGCCCAGATGAACCCACATTTTATTTTTAATTGCCTCAATTCGGTGCAAAGATTTCTATTTATCAAAGAAAAAGAACACATCAATCTGTATATCAGTACACTGGCAAAGGTGATTCGCCAGACCATGAACCTCACCTCCCACAATAGTATTCCACTACACGAGGAAATAACTTATCTGACCCACTACCTGGAATTAGAACAGATGCGGTTTGAAGGCGAGTTTGACTATCAGATTGATTTTAACCCAGAGAGCCCATGCAGCCAGTGGCATATTCCCAGTATGATTGTACAACCCTATGTCGAGAATAGCATCCGGCATGGCATTCGCTACAAAAAAGAGGACGATGGGTGGATTCGAGTAGCAGTCTGCCAAACTGATGAAACCCTGACTATTACTGTGACAGACAACGGGGTGGGTCGGCAAAATGCTGCCTTATACAAAAGTAAGCAACACATTGAATACCAGTCCAAAGGCACTTCTCTGACAGCAGAACGTCTAGAACTTTTGAATAAAAACTATCTGTCTGCCCAAAAAGCCTCTGTAGACATACAAGACTTTTGTGCACAGGCATCCGATGTAGGAACACAAGTAACCATCACCTTTCCCTTAGAAATGTTAAATCATCTTATTCATGATACGAGCCATACTTATTGACGATGAACCTGGAAACTTAGAATTATTACAAGCCTTGCTGACGTTGTACTGCCCAGAGGTAGAAGTGATTGGAACTACAAAAAAAGCGGACGAAGGCATTGCTTTGATCTGCCAGATGAACCCAGATGTAGTGTTTCTGGATGTGGAAATGCCTTACATGAATGGCTTCAGCCTGCTGGAGTCCATCTATCCGATTACCTTTGAAGTGATTTTTGTGACAGCATTTGAAGAATATGCCCTCAAAGCGTTTCGCTACAATGCCCTCGACTATCTGGTCAAACCTATTGAAATAGGAGACTTAAAAAGGGCTGTAGCCAAAGCGGTACAACTGATTGAGATCCGACGAAAAAACACGGCCCATCTGTCTACAGAGGTGCATAAGGTGTGTCTGCCCATTCAGGGAGGAATCTGGTTTGCTAATATAGAGGATATTATCCGGTGCGAAGCTGAGGGCAAGTATACCTGGTTTTATTTTGAAAATGGCGAAAAGCGACTGGTCTGCAAAAATCTAAAAGAGTATGAAGATGTTTTACCTGAACATATCTTCTTCAGGGCTCATAATGCCCATCTGATTAACCTGAAATTTGTACAGAGATATCTAAGAGGCCGAAACGGAGTGATTGAGATGGCTGATGGCACCCATGTAGAGTTGTCTTCTCGCCGAAAGGATGTTTTTTTGTCTCGTTTTCAGGAATACATGACCTAATGCCTTAAAAAAACACCCCCTGCCACACTGGACAGGGGTGTTTATATTTAACTCTATAAAATGCATGTTATTCAATAATAATTTTTTCAGTGGCATTATCCATCTTGAGCATGTAAATGCCTTTTTGTAAACCCTGAATGGATAGTTTACTTGCATTTTTCCCGCTAGCTACTACACTACCTAGAAGCGTATACAATGTGTAAACTGTTGCTTTACGATTGAAATAAAGTGTGCCTGACTGGATAGGATTTGGATACACCTGTGGCTGATCTATAGATTTAAGAATAGAAGTGGTTTCATTATCTGCCGCTATACGGGCAACAGGGGTTCCTGTCGCTGCTTCTACTTTTATTTCTGAAATAATATTTCCAGTAATACTGCTATACCCTTCGGAAATAAAATAGTAAGTACCTGCGGATAAATTTTCACTGATGGAAGAGGAGCGTGAGCTTGAACAGACCGGACCATAATCATCCAGAGACTTGATTAATTGTCTATTGCTGCCTAACAGATGCAAGTAGGTATCTAGCCCATTAGATTGACAATGGCTGATCGTGACTTTGGACGGTTGAGTAATCGTAAATTTGTAGAAAATATCATCACTGACCTGGCCGTAATCATCATCAAATCCGTTGCTCGTAGCATTGTTATCTGTCTGAGTAGGATATACAGCACCTTGGGTCAGAGTTCCCAGATCAATGGCTAATTCACATGCTGAACCATATTTTTTCTGAATGGATGTACAGCTAGTCACCCATGCTGGATCAGATGTTTCGGCAGTAGTCGTACTTCCCAATATGCCATGGTTTTGAGACGAAGCTGCTGTATTATAAGTCATCTGTCCAGATCCTTCATTGAGTCTCCAGTAGTTTACTAATCCAAACGCAGAGCCTGATACTGATTTAGTAGCATAGGTGTTAATCTCTTGGCTGCTTCTATCTACATTCCATAGCCGTACTTCACTGATTTCACCGTTAAAATAGGTTTCTGTTGGATTACCCAGATCATGTCCGATCCGAACGCCTCCTGTAGTAGTGATATCATTGCTTTCAACAATAGGTCTGGTTAGATACAAAACACCATCAACATAAAAATTTAATACATCTCCTGCTCTGGTAACAGCTACATGGTGACACTGGTTATCGGTTAAGCTGGGGCAGGTTGAACAGGGATAATTGACGTGGTTGATATTCACCCATGGTTTACCTTGTTCCCATCCATATGTACCTGGTGCTAGAAATAGTGTGGCTCCCTGACCATTCTCATCTCGGGTAGATACAATAGTAGGATAAGACACGTTTTGTGTAGTGCTTGCTTTGATGCGAGCTTCATAGGTAAAGTTGCCTGTACCTGTATTCATGCCAGTGCTTGGTGCCAGACTTACTGCGTCATTCCCATCAAATCTTAATGCTTTTCCTATATTATCTGGTACAAACTCATAGGCTCCAATATCTATTCTTCCATCTGTACGATTGGCATAGGTAAAATCTGTAGTGACCGCAGACAGATTCATGCCTTGATTGATAGCAGAGCTGGTAGGTTGCAGAGAAAAATTGGCTGTGGGGGTAAGATTTGGGCTTACATACAGAGGATCAACTACTCTAACGCCTGAAGCTGTTGTAGCCGGAAAGCCGATATTGTTGCTTACATTTACATTGGTGTTAGAACCTAAGGCAAGTACCGTTTTGTTTGGAGAGGCATACATGCTGTTGTTTCTAGCAGTTACATTTTTACATGCCACAATATATATTTCACCATTGCCTGGGTTGACGGTGATGTTTTTGTAAGTACTGTTGTTTAGTATATCAATATTCTGACTCAGGTAAATATGGGCACCACTGCCACCATTGTTATAGAGTAAATTGTTTGCAATTAGGGTTTTACCTATATATGGGTGTCCTAGGTAAGGGTTTATACCATCGTTGTTTTGTTCCAGTTTATAGTCATCTACAATAATCCCGTTGCCATCATAAAAAGCACTACATTGTTGAGGAATGGTTAATTTATTTCCATATACTCTGTTGTTATTTATAATGACCTGATAACCTGAGGAGTAGAGGCTGCTGTCGGCACTGTATTGAACCGCTTCATACATATTAATACCACTGGTACCGTCTTTGGTATACCAGCAGTTGTCATATACTTCATTCCCTTCAATAGTTACAAAGTCACACCGTTGAGCCGCAATCCCAGAGGATGTACAGTCAAATACTTTGCAGTTTTTAACCGTAATATGATGCGGTACGTATGCTCTGGCAGTAGCTAAATTCTTACTACTGGCTGGCAAGCCGTTGTACGGCTGGTCTGCACCATCCCATGCAAACGGGCCTGTGATCAGTAGACCACTTCCATTGGTATACGAGATTGCATTTGTACAGGTAGGATTGACCACACTGGTACGGTTTCCTTGTACCGTCAAGCCAATAATATCAATATAGGCTGGTGTATAAAGGGTTGAACCTACTTTTTGAGATATACACTTGATAACACTCCAGTTACCTGTCGCAGCAGTTTTTAAAATAGGGGTATGTCCAGGAAAGTTGGTGTAGACAATGTGTGCACTGGCAGTACCTGGGCGAGATATTTTAAGCACAGGAATGTAATCGGTCGTAGATGTATAGGTTCCATTCATAATATAGACCACATCTCCTGGATTGGTAAGGTTTGCGGCTCGTTGTATGGTGGCAAAGGGTGCAGCTTGTGTACCTGGGTTTGAATTGTTTCCCAGCAAGCTGCTGACATAGTAGTTGGTACAATATCCAGATAGGGATAGCATACAAGTGGCAAAAAAAAGAAGTGTTTTTTTCATACAGGTGTATTTTTGGGTTTAAAATTAATGAGACAAAGCTAGACTTTTGCATAGTGTAATGCTGCCAGAATACACAACTGTGTTGATTTTCAGAACCTGTATCGTATTTCAGTACATAAGTGTGTGAATTTTAATAGATACTTTACGGGGAAATAATGTGTACATAAAGGGCTTTTCTAGAGAAAGGTTCTATCTTTGTAGGGTCTGTTTGCTAGCCACACAATCATGGCTGCTCTTATTGTGTATATGCGACTTGTATCTGAATTTATCTGCTGTTTATATTTCTTTTTAGGCATACAAACAGCCTGGGGGCAGTTGGCTGGCTATGTGCACTACGATGAAACCAATGGCTTGGCTGGGTCTACTGTGTATGCGATGTGTCAGGATAAGGAAGGTTTTTTGTGGATTGGTACTAGTAATGGCCTGAGTCGCTATGATGGAGTCCATTTCATGAACTTCTCAACCCAACATGGTCTTTCAGATAATGAAGTGTTGCATGTCTTTTGTGATTCACAGAATCGTATCTGGATTGCCTCGTTTACAAATGCCCTTTGTTATTATGCAAAGGGAAAAATACATACGGCTTCCAATGACCCGCTATTGCGCAAAATTCGGTTTGAGAAAGGCGAAATTATATTGGGTTTCTGGGAAGACTCCACCGGAACCGTGCATATTGAATCCAAGTGTAATAACCTGCGTATGCGAATGCAACATGTATACAAAATTAAGCATCAGGCACAAACATCTTCTTACCCGGATTCTAATCGCAAGTATGTGTCTACGGATAAACGTCGGTTCTTGTATCAGATAAATAATAAGAGAGACTCTGTAGAAATTATCTCGCTTACACGTCCAGAAAAACATGTAATTCCTATTCCCTTTACCAACGTATCTATCCTCAACGATAGTATCCTATTTCTCAATACAGAGAATGGGGCATATCGGTATAACTTCTATCAAAACAGACTGGAAAATAGGTACTTGGCTAAAACAGCTGTACACGAGACCTTTCAGGACATTGAAGGAAATCTCTGGTTTTCTACCCTAGAAGACGGGCTGTATCAACTAGGCAATTCGGCAGTGCAAAATTTTACATTTCAGGGAATGTCTGATTATGCTCATGCGGTATATAGCATACAACCCATTAACAATACGCTGTATATAGCGACCAATACGATGTGGCGTGTGGATGCTCTCCAGAATGAACTCACTCTGGAGAGCATCCATGGCCAGCCGTATATGCCACGAGATAGGTGTTTCTATTTGGTAGCGTTGCCAAATGGGCATATAGGAGCTATTTGCCAGAAGTCTATTTATGAAATAGACCCCATACGACATCTGCTTATCCGAACGCATTTAATGAACGAGGCGGTCAAGGATGGATACATACAAAATGCACACCGCTGGCTGCTTGCTACTTCAAATGGTGTATGTGTATTTAATCCAGATACTTGGCAGTTAAAAGAATGCATTTGGTCTACACGGGCTACTAGCGTAGCTGCCCGAAACGACTCGATATTTATCGGAACCCTGAATGGCTTATATGTTCGCACCAGCAACCGAACTGTTTTTCTGGGAGAAACGGCTCCCATTCTGAGGGAACGGATTTCCAAAATATACCCCGCACCAGATGGTTCATTATGGATTGCTACCTATGGACATGGCGTAGCCCAATGGAAAAATGGCAGACTGGCGCAAGTTATTTCAGAATCTAACGGATTGAGCAACAACAGTAGTACGGTAATTTTGGCAGATGAAAACCGTCTCTGGGTAGGTACAAATAAAGGTTTGAACAAAGTGACTTTTCGACCAGATCATACCTATTCTATTGAGGTGTTTAATACCCATTCGGGATTGATTTCCAATGCTATACGGGCGTTGTATAAGCAAAATGATACATTATATATAGGTACTTCCCGAGGACTTTCAAGTATGTCCTGTATGCTTTCACTGGTGCATCACCGTCCACGGCTATTGTTTGCGGGGGCTACCGATGATGATAAACCATTGAAAACACGCCTGTCTTACAAGTTTATATACGCACGGGGTAGGCACATCCGATTTGAGTTCAGGGCTATTTCATTTCAGTCAGGAGGAAGTCTGAACTATCACTATCGTCTGCAAGGATTAGATAGCCAGTGGCGAATCACTGCACAGCCATTTCTAGATTTTACGTCGCTGCCTGCTGGATCATATACGCTGGAACTATTTGCCCGAAATGGATTTCATAAAAATAGCCAAATACTACGGATTCCATTTCAGATCGTATTGCCGTGGTGGTTGCAGCGGTGGGCGCAGTGGCTGATAGGTGTAGGCATGGTGTTGGGTTCTACCGGGCTGATTTACCTGCGGTTTCAGCGGCTACGGGCCAAAACCTTGGCGGAAGGTCATCGGAACTGGCAGATGATTGAGTTGAAGCACCGTGCACTGAAAGCACAGTTGAATCCACATTTTGTATTCAACTGCCTCAACTCCATTCAGCAGTTTTTGCTGCTGCGAGACACCGAACAGTCTAACAAATACCTCACTACGCTGGCTCGCCTGATGCGGCAGACAATGGAGATTACTTCCCGACAAAGCATTCCTGTTCACGAAGAGATAACCTATCTAACCCGTTATCTGGATTTGGAGCGGATGCGATTCGACTATGAATTTGATTATCAGATTGACTTTGATTCCACCAGTCCTTGTAGCCAATGGCATATTCCGAGTATGATTATTCAGCCCTATGTAGAAAATAGCATTCGACACGGTATTCGCTACAAGGAAGAAAACAATGGATGGATCCAGATCACAGTTACACAAACAGATGCGCAGTTGGCCATTTGTATCACGGATAATGGTATAGGTCGGCAGAAGTCTGAAACCTACAAAAGCAATCAGCACATTGAATACCAGTCGAAAGGTACTTCGCTCACCCAAGAACGCCTGGATATGCTAAACAAAAACTATGTGTCTGCCCAAAAAGCTCAGGTAGAAATACGTGATTTGTACACCCAGCCAGACACCTGTGCTGGCACACAAGTAATACTCACCTTTCCGATAGAATTGTTAAACCATCTTACCCATGATTCGAGCCATACTTATTGATGACGAAACCAAAAGTACACAGGTGCTCACGATGCTTGTGAGCCAGTATTGTCCACAAGTGGAAATTGTAGGAACAGCCAAAAAACCGCAGCAAGGTATTGAACTCATTCAGGCACTACAGCCCGATCTGGTGTTTCTCGATATTGAAATGCCATATATGAATGGTTTCAGCCTGCTGGAAGCTATTTTTCCAATTACCTTTGAGGTTATTTTTGTGACCGCTTTTGAAAACTATGCCCTGAAAGCTTTCCGCTACAATGCCCTCGACTACCTAGTCAAGCCTATTAGTATTGAGGAACTTAGAAATGCTGTAGACAAGGCTATACAACGGGTATTCATCAAAAAAAATAATTTGCTAAAAAATACATTGAAAATTGGGAAGATATGTCTGCCTATTCAGGAGGGAATCTGGTTTGCCAATGTCGAGGACATTGTCCGTTGCGAAGCCGATGGCAAGTATACATGGTTTTATTTTCAGCTACAGGACAGACGTCTGGTGTGCCGCAATCTCAAAGAATATGAAGAACTATTGCCGGAGGATACCTTTTTCAGAGTTCATCATGCCCACCTGGTCAACCTGAAATACGTACAGAAATATATTAAGGGGCGTAGTGGTCTCATTGAAATGCAGGATGGCTCACAAGTAGAATTATCAGCCCGGAAACGGGATCTTTTCCTGACGCGGTTTCAAGAATACATGACCTGACATACCACCATAGGATTTGCCACCCAACATGCGTAATCAAAACAGGTCTATTATATTCACTACAAAGGCGAATTTTGGATTACATCAGGGCGAACCTGAGTGTTCTCTCGCTCCCTCCGAGGGCAATGTCTTGTCAACTCTAACCACTTTTCAGGTTAGGTGCGTGGTTTGGAAAGAGGGCGAATACGTAGGTTCGCCCAGTTGAAACGCTTGTAATACGAGAGTTGTATCATTTCTCCTTCAACGCAGCTACCTCTGTTTGTAACTGGCTGATTTGTTGAGTTAGTAAAGCCATGTGTTGTTCCATCAGGGCTATAACTTTATCTTTGTCCGCCAGATAGATGCTTGTCTTTCTCTTCAATCCGCTTTTCTAGGCACTACAATGCTCTCATGAGTGTACAGGATAGAGGAAATAAAGCTTTTTCACTGAAAAAAAACAAAATAGTCTTACCTTGCTGGCATTATTAGTTACGTATCTTTGTGCAACCAGCTATGTCTATTTCTCAAACTTCAGCTTTGCTACACGAAAAATGCCCCCAGTGTAGACGTGGACGGGTGTTCAAATTCCCATTGTCCAATATTTCCCGTTTCTCAACCATGAACGAGTCCTGCGAGGTGTGTGGGCTGCGGTATGAAAAAGAACCGGGCACCTTTTATGGAGCCATGTATGTGAGCTATGGGTTTTCAGTAGCTATGGTTGTGATATTGTTTGTGGCTACCCTGGTGCTTGGCAATGATCCCCCTCTATGGGCTTACTTTACGATTATTATTCCGACATTGATTCTTTCTACGCCCATCTTTTTCCGATATTCACGGATGATCTGGCTGTATTTCTTCTCAGATGTTCACTATAATCCCAAATACGAAGAAAAGTAACTGAAAAATGGATGAGTGACTGATTGTTCAATAGAAATCGTCATATAACAATCAGTTATTTAGTATCAACTCAATACCCGTAAGTACTTACATGGCTCTACCTATCGATTCTCTGGCTCCTGATTTTTCCTTACCATCCACTTCAGGATCGGTCTTTACCTTGTCTGAACAACAGAAAGGTAAACCCTGTATCCTATATTTTTATCCCAAAGACTTTACACCCAAATGTACCAAAGAAGCCTGTGAGTTTCGGGATCAGTTTGCCGAGTTCCGTGGACTGGACATTGCTGTGTATGGCATCAGTCGGGATTCGGTAGCTACACATCTGAAGTTTAAAGACATGCACAAGCTTCCCTTTGAACTACTGGCCGACGAACAGGGACAGGTAGCCAAACTATATAAGGCCCTGATTCCAGTCATTGGTCTCACCAAGCGAATTACCTATCTGCTGGATGTCAACCACCGTATTGTTGCAGCCTATTCGGAGATGTTTGGTGCCGAAGAACATGTTCGGGCTATGATTGAAAAAATCACAAAAGCCACACCCTAAACCGAGCATACATCATACATCCGATCCTTCTGAAGCCAATCATAGGGGCATCAGCTGTGGATGAGTCGTTGTTTTCTGCACAAAAATCTTTAGGTCTCGTCTCTTTTTGTATTTTTGCTTCCGAAAACTCTTACTACCCACAAGGCATCTGTAACGAATGTATGCATTCTGACTCTCAATTTTTGTTCAATTAGCTCATTATTGTCATGGAATGGCTCACCCATCTTATTGATTTTATTTTACACATAGACAAGCATCTGGAAAGCATCATTTCCCAATACGGAACCCTGACATACCTGATTCTCTTCTTGATTATCTTTGTTGAAACCGGACTGATAGTCATGCCTTTCCTGCCAGGTGACTCGTTGTTGTTTGCGGCGGGTGCACTGGCTGCCAATCCCAATAATGGGTTGAATATTGTCTGGCTGATTCTACTGCTATTTGCTGCCGCTTTTCTAGGAGATACCGTTAACTATAGCATTGGCAAAACCTTTGGTCCTAAGGTGTTTACACGTGATTATCGATTTCTGAAACGGGCACATCTGCTCAAGACACAGGCGTTTTATGAGAAACATGGTGGAAAAACTATCATCTTTGCCCGCTTTATTCCTATTATTCGTACGTTTGCTCCATTTGTAGCGGGTATCGGAACGATGAAGTATAGTCGGTTTCTTTCCTATAACCTGGTTGGAGGGTTTTTGTGGGTAACGATGTTTTTGGTGTTGGGATATTTTTTTGGCGGTATTCCGGCAGTCAAGAAAAACTTTACACTGGTCATTCTTGGCATTATTTTCCTTTCCGTCCTGCCTCCAGTCATTGAGTATCTGCGTAGCCGTTATAGAAAGAAATCTGCCTGAGTTGAAAGTATAGATTATTCCTGTGTTATTTATTGCTTATTATGCGTGTATTTGGATTGATTGGGTATCCATTAGGACACTCGTTTTCACGAAAATATTTTTCAGAGAAATTTGTCCGTGAAGGAATTACAGATGCTATCTATGAACTGTTTCCACTAGATGCCATTCAGCAGTTTACCGAGCTAGTAGAACAGACAAATGGACTGGAAGGACTGAATGTAACCATTCCCTACAAAGAACAGATTATTCCTTTGCTGGATAGCCTTACACCTGAAGCCCAACGGATAGGTGCGGTGAATGTCGTTAAAATAAACGCAGATAAGACCACCACTGGTTATAACTCAGACTATTTTGGGTTTCGGACTACTTTGGAAGGTTGGCTGCAGAAAGCAGGTATACAAACTTCCACACTGCAAGCCTTGGTCTTAGGAACAGGTGGGGCTAGTAAGGCTGTGCGGATTGTGTTGGAAGACATGGGCATAGCATACCGACTTGTCTCTCGTCGAGGAAAGGATCAGGTACTAGGCTATGCAGACCTGACAGCCGAAATCATGGTCGCCCATTCGCTCATTATCAATACCACACCACTAGGCATGTATCCTAATGTAGACCAGGCTCCACCCATTCCATATACCCATTTGTTACCGTCTCACTTTCTGTATGACCTAGTCTATAATCCCGAAAAAACACTGTTTCTTCAACAAGGCGAAGCACAAGGAGCTCAGGTATTTGGAGGCTTGCCAATGTTATATGGACAAGCAGAAAAATCATGGGAAATCTGGAACAGCTAGGTACAATAAAGGTTTCAGGTTGAAGGGTATAAGTAGTTGATGATATGTTCCTGAAACCCCGTAGGCTACTATTTACTTTAAACCTATTTTTAATTAATTTCCTGTGTCTGTTCCTGTCTGTTACATCGTTTCTACAATCAACAAAGCCCTTGCCTTTGAATGGATAGCCGAAGAACTGGACAAACAAACCTGTACCTTGCACTTCATTCTGCTTAATCCGGGCGATTCTGCACTGGAAGATTTTCTTCACAGCAAACAGGTCTCTTGCCAACGGATTACGTATCGGGGTAAGAAAGACCTTCTCAAGGCTATTTTTCAGATTTTTCAATTTCTGAAACGCCACCGTATTGCTGTGGTGCATTGCCACCTATTTGATGCCAATGTAGCTGGGTTAATTGCCGCACGTCTGGCAGGTGTGCCCAAACGCATCTATACACGCCACCACTCTACACTGCACCACGAACATTTTCCCAGAGCCGTCTATTATGATCGGTTTGTCAATAGCCTAGCTACCGACATTGTAGCCATTAGTGCCATGGTTCGGCAGGTATTGATAGAGAAAGAAAGTGTGCCTGCCCACAAGATTCACTTGATTCATCATGGTTTCCGGCTTGAAGCATTTACGCAAGTTTTACCTGAACGAAAAGATGCTGTGCAAAAAAAATACAATCCTACGGGCAAAAATCCTGTCATAGGCGTAATTTCGAGGTATACCGAATGGAAAGGCATACAATACATTATTCCTGCTTTTGAGCAGCTACTGAAAACCTATCCAGATGCCTTGCTACTGCTAGCCAATGCACATGGAGACTATGAAAAACCCCTGCGAGCATTGTTGCAGCGTCTACCCGCTGAATCTTATGTGGAAATTCCATTTGAAGCCGATATTTTTGCCTTGTACACGTTGATAGATGTATTTGTACACGTACCCGTCAACGCCACACTGGAAGCTTTCGGCCAAACCTATGTGGAGGCCCTGGCCGCAGGTGTACCATCGGTATTTACGCCTTCTGGCGTAGCACCAGAGTGTATGATAGATAAAGAAAATGCCATTATGGTGCCGTTTCGGGATAGTAGTGCCATTGTCGAAGGCATACATAACCTGCTCACAGACGATGCCCTACGGAAGCATATACAGCAAAAAGGGCAGGAGTCGGTTCAAGCATTTGCACTGGCACGCATGATACATCAACTGGAAAATCTATATCTGCAAGAATAGCAGTGCATGCTTTAGCTTGCACAAAATGACAGGCCACGATGGCAGACTATCATATTAAGTTATCATTTTATCCATCTACTCTTCATTCCTAAACTTGACCACCTGCAACCTTCTACCTTCTTAACCTTTTTTTGCCTATGCTTTTCTCTATTGTCATTCCTACTTACAACCGTGCTGGATTTATTGGAAAGGCCATTCAATCTGTATTGGCTCAAACGTACCCACATTATGAGATTATAGTAGTAGATGATGGCAGTACTGACCATACCAACGAGGTAGTTCAGGGTTTAGCCGATGACCGGATACGGTATTACAAAAAAGAAAATGGCGAACGAGCGGCTGCACGTAATTATGGTACACTGCGGGCTACAGGCAACTATATTACCTTTCTAGATTCAGACGACATCCTGTATCCATCGTATCTTCAAAATGCCGTGGAAAGTATTGGTCGCTATCAGCAACCTCCATTTTTGCATCTAGCCTACGAAGTAACCAACGAACAGCTACAGCCAAAAGTAAAAATCAATACCTTGGCTTCGGACGATATTTCTATATTTATCAAGGGAAATCCACTGAGTTGTATGGGTGTATTTCTGAAACAGGAAATAGCCCGGACGTTTCTCTTTACCGAAGACCGCAATCTGGCTGGTTCTGAAGATTGGGAACTCTGGATCCGTGTGGCTGCTAATGTAGGCATCAAAACCGATAACCGCATCTCGGCGGCTCTTATAGACCACGACAGCCGGAGTGTGCAGCAATACAAAGAAGAAAAACTGGTACAACGCAAAGAACTAGCTTTATTGTATGCTTTTCAGGATACAGCCGTGCAGCGAAAGTTTGGGTCTGTATGGCGTAAAATTACTTCTTACTGGGACTCATATATTGCGTTACATTTGGTTCTTAGCCGAAAGTATGCGTCTGGGTTCCGCTTTTGGCTGCAATCAGTCCGCAATCATCCCTTTTCTACCTTCGAACGTCGCACACTTGCTATTTTTAAGCATATACTGCTAGGCATGTTTAGTAAATAAACTATTTTTCTCTTTGCTATAACAATCTGAATTTCAACGTGCTCAAAAAGAGGCTTTTTCTACTGAAAAAGCCTCTTTTTGTTTATCCAATTCATTTTAGGGGTGGAATTGTGAAAACGAGCATCATTATCTATAAACTGGCTTTTGTTTTATAGGTATTATTACTCGTGTGCAAAAAAATAAATATTACTTTTTTTGCACTATTTTTATATTTATGACTTTTTTTTGATATGATTGAATTTGATTTTTTGTTTAAGAAAAAGATGTTTTAGGAAATATTTTTAATAATTTTTTAGTTTTATTCAAATAAATTCACTTTTTTTGTCTTAAAGTTGTTACTTTAGTTCAAGTAAAAGAGGTAATTTGTTTTTTTGTGTTTTATTATATTTTTAACTTTATTAATATTTATAGACATGAAAACGTTATTGATTGCTATAGGTCTTTTTATGAGTATAGCTTATTCAGCTTTTGCTCAGCAAAACTACAAACATCCATATGGGTTGCAACGTGAGAAGAAGACTCAAGTTCATTCGCAAAAGACTATTTTGTCTGCCGATGAGAAATCGGCAGCGAATCGTAATTATAAGAACCCACAAAAGGATAGAGCAGATCGTGAGATTGTTCTTTTACCTGGCAATAGGGTAGAAACTGTAACGAATCCATTGACAGCAGCTAATAATTATAAACTTCAGAACCGTAGGAAAGTAAAAGAGGCTGCCAAAAGTAAGGAAGATGAAGGCATATTCGCTGAAGACAAATAATAGTTTGGCTAAAGAATTAGTTACAAAACAGGCTGTCTTTTATCTGGACAGCCTGTTTTGTTATATGAAAGTGTACCAAGTTTTTACACACTCATACGTTTGTCTTCAATCACTTTCCCTCCTTTGAGCCGGATCATGCGGTGTGTTTTGGCGGCTAGTTCTGGATTGTGTGTGACTACTACCAGTGTGGTTCCATTTTCCCGGTTCAGTTCAAATAACAGATTTTCCACATTTTTACTGGTTTCCTCGTCTAGATTTCCGGTGGGTTCATCCGCAAACAGGATTTTGGGTTTATTGGCAAATGCCCGTGCCAGTGAAACCCGCTGCTGCTCGCCTCCAGACAGTTGCAAGGGGTAATGATCTTCTCGTTGGCCTAGTCCGACGCGTTCCAGTAGTTCATGGGCATATTTCCGGGGATTCTTTGCTCCCCGCAATTCCATCGGAACCATGACATTCTCTAGGGCCGTAAGGGTAGGCAGAAGCTGAAAATTCTGAAAAATGAATCCTACATACTGGTTTCGAACCTCCGCCCGTTGGTCTTCAGAAAGGGTATCCAGACACACCCCATTCAAATACACACTGCCTGACGTTGCCCGATCCAATCCGGCACAGAGTCCTAGCAGCGTGGTTTTTCCACTGCCCGACGGGCCTACAATCGCAAAGGTATCACCGGGATGTAATTCAAAACTGACACTTTCTAGTACCGTAAGACTATGGCTCCCACTGGTATACGACTTGGTTAACTCTTTAATTTGCAGAATGGACATGAAGAAAAGATTCAGATAAAAAATAGAATAGATGGTCTCTACAAACCCGCTACAGTTCATTTTTGTTCAGAAAGACGAACCACACAAGGATAAATTGTTTAGACACACAAACTTTTTATTCACAGATGGGTACAAGCTACTGTATATCAGAAAACAGATGTACTTTTGCTAGGGTCTTCTTGATCCAGGTTTTTATAGGTCTTTATGTGTTATATTGAGTGTCTAATCAGATTTTTTTAATTATGAAACTTTTATCCTATTATACTTTTATATTGATTGTCAGTAGTTGTTACTTTCAGTCCTGTACACAAAAACCTTCTGATACAGGTACCAATAATGGTCAAGCTGCTAAGCAATCAGCAGCTAAGGTAACTACGGGGTCTCAAGATAAGCGTACCATTCTGTTTTTTGGGAATAGTCTCACGGCTGGATATGGCGTAGAACCCACTGAAGCTTTTCCTGCGTTAATTCAAGAAAAAATAGATTCGTTGGCATTGCCCTATAAGGTTGTCAATGCAGGGTTAAGCGGCGAAACATCTGCTGGCGGAAAAAGCCGTATTGGTTGGGTACTACGCCAGCCTGCTGATATTTTTGTGTTGGAACTCGGTGCCAACGATGGTCTGCGGGGTATTGACCTACAGGATACACGAAAAAATCTTCAGTCTATTCTGGATACGGTGAAGGCACATAATCCGCAGGTAAAAATCTTGATTACAGGTATGATGATTCCTCCCAACATGGGTAGTAAATATACGTCAACGTTTCAGCGGATATTTCCAGAACTGGCAGATGCCAATCAGGCTCTACTCATCCCTTTTCTGCTGGAAGGAGTAGCTGGAGAGGTCAAGCTCAATCAGGCAGATGGTATTCATCCCACATCGCAGGGGCATGTCATTCTGGCTGCTAACGTGTGGAAGGTTCTACATCCTCTCTTGTAAGAAAGGTAAAAGGTTGCGTCTTGAAAAGTAATAAGTTGTCGTTTAAAAAAAAATGGTATAAGCTTCTGCAAATGATGTTTCCAACCTGAAACTTATACCATTTTAACCTACAATGTTTTATCAGCTACTCATTGAGTAAAACATGTTCGTGTATGGGAATCGTGACCGTAGTAGGATCAGATGCAATAATGTCTATTTCCTGACAAAGTCGGATAAGTTTCTCGGGGTCTATCCATATATCAGCCTTGTTCCGTTCGATGTAGGATAGCTTTTTTTGTGCTTTTCTCTGTGTGTCAGAGATAGGCTCGCCTAACATATAGTGGTAGTTACACTGACTATAGTTGACAATCATGTAGTTAGAGTTATCAAAATAATCGTAGGGGAAAATTTCGATCACCTTTGTGCCTGGTTTGGCAAAGATCGTATTATGCAAGGCCGCACCGTGTACAGCTATGATTACATCTGCATGGCCAAAGATATTAGCCTCTTCCTGCATGGTTTTGCCATCCATGGAGACAAATAAAAAGCCATGAGGTTCAAGGGCTTTTTTTACATCCATCAGGTTTAGTTCCCGACGTATTTTGACATTGCCTCGGGTAATAAACAGTTTACGGGCATATTGCTTAGTTTTAGAAGGGTTGACCTGAAATAAGTTCTGTTGTAGAAACCGATGGCTGTGTATATCCATTTCAAAACCCGTACGCATGGTATTTTGCTTGTCAATTTCACGGTATTTGACGGCTATCAGCGAACGGTCAGCACGGCAGGGATAGTTGATGATCTGTTCCTTCCGAATGCCCAGCTTGGCCAGAGATTCTTCTACAAAATCTACGATAGGGCATTCTCCTATATAGTAATAATCAATGGTTTCTTTGCCAAAAATTTCCCAGTAGGCCATTAGTAAGGGTAACTGAGCTTGTATCCAGTGTCCGTAATGGTTGGGCACAGTATTAGACAGATACGCAACAGTACCTGCCACTTTGGTGCCTTCTACTAGGTATTCATGTTGGATGGGCAATTCTTCAAACCGTACTTTGGGTTCGTAGATGGCCCTATACTCATCATCTACCAGATGGCCATACTGAAAGGAAAAGGCAGGGTTTTTTGCTTCCAGCAAAACGGCATCATAGCCAATTGGATTTTTAGGAAAGGTGAAGCCTGCAGAAGGAATAGACTCATCTTCAGGCAAATGCCCTGGAGACTTCATCCGGAAGTCATTCCGTTTATAATAAGGAAATATCTTTATGTCGGGACGATTACTATAGGCAGCTTGTGCACCAGCCAGCGACAAAGCAACCATACCTGTAGCTTTGGGACGGTTCAAGAGCCAACCTTTAATCTTGAATAATTTTCTAAGGATCTTCTTTCCGAGTAGATTGTAGTGTGTGTCCATAGTACTAGTTGTTTTAGAAGATGAATAGTACAAACTAATTTTTTTGCAGCCAGTGATACAAGTATCTTATTACTTTTGTGGGATTTCAGAGGACTTCTGTTGCTATATACCGTCTCTGATGATCTTTGTGGTTGTTATGATGCTGAAAATCTGCCTTTATACTTGATCTAGTAACTGTTGCTTGTACAAATGATCAAAAGAACTGCCAGATTATTTTTTAGCTGTATTTTAAGGATTGATGTCCTACCTTACTGAAAGGTAAATACTTTTGCACTAGTAAAAAATACTTGCTTATGCCTTTTTAAGGGATAGAGGATGTAATAAAAATGCCTAAAGTACGACAAAGAAAAGCCCTTTTTTTTACTTAAATCCTTTGTAAAACGTATTTTTTATTAATTAAGTGCAATTTCTTGATTGGTGAGGATATGTATATTTTATGTAGATATTATAAAAAAAAACATGGATGTAGATTATATAATTGTAGGACAAGGATTGGCTGGTTCGGTGTTGGCACTTACCCTACTGGCAAATAACCAGCAGGTTTGTGTGCTTGCCCACCCTGAAAGGGCGTGTGCCTCAGAAGTAGCTGCCGGGTTATTTAACCCAATTACTGGCAAACGAATGAGCAAAACCTGGAAGGCAGAGTCTCTTTTTCCTTTTCTCCAGACTTATTATCGGCAAGCAGAAAAGACATTAGGTGTGCCATTTTTGTATGAGATGCCTATCTATCGTCCTTTTGTATCACTAGAAGAACAGAACACCTGGATAGTCGAAACCAGTAACCCAGACATAGCTCCTTTTGCAGACCTGAATCAGGAAGATGCTTACCTGCGTGAACGAGTAGATAATCCCTATGGCGGCATGTGTATCCGGCAAACAGGTTATCTGGATACCAGTGTTTTTCTGAGGGCTGCTCGCAAGTATTTCTGTCAGCTTGGTGTGTACCGTGAAGTAGTAGTAGACTATGCACAGGTAATGCCTGGGGTTGATACCGTAACCTATCAGGATATACGGGCCAAAAAAATACTATTCTGTGACGGTACCTATACTGTAGATAATCCTTTTTTCAACTGGCTACCTTTTCGCCTGGTCAAAGGAGAAATACTGGATGTAGAAATTGAAGATTTTCTGACAGAATATATTATCAATCAGCATCTGTTCGTTATTCCTTTGCCTGATCATACCTACCGGATTGGAGCTACCTACAACTGGCGGAATCTGGACTGGGAGGGAAGTGAGGCAGGTAAAAACGAATTGCTGGAAAAAGCCAGCCGCTTGATTAAAAGACCAATCCATGTACTGAATCATCGGGCAGGCGTACGTCCGGCCACGGCCGACAGGCGACCTTTATTGGGCATGCATCCAGATATAGAAACGATAGGTTTCTTTGGCGGAATGGGTAGCAAAGGTGTGTCGCTGACACCATTTCTGGCACAGCATTTTTTGGAATTTTTGTTGTATCAGAAAGAAATCATGGCAGATGTTACCATTCATCGGTACCAGGCGTTGTATAAGAAAAATGCACGGTGAAAGAAAAACAATAGCATCCATGCTTTTCTGAAAATTTAACTGTTATTTCAAGGCAGTAGTAGAAATAATTTAAAAATATTGCGTATCTATCATCCTATTAATATATTTAGTGTTTCACCATCCATAAACCTATGAAGGCTGGAGTACAAATTATTCTTTTTTCTTGGATTTTGCTGATTTTTTCTAGCCATGCGTATGCTCAATCGGCTCTGGAAGTCTTTGGCAAAAACCGTATACAGTATAAAAACTTCGAATGGAAATATATATCAACCATCAATTTTGAAGTATATTATTACCAGGAAGGAAATGAAATGGCCTATTTTGCGGCTCGTCATGCTGAAGCCGATTTTGACCGAATTGCAGATCTTTTGGGTTATACGCCCTATTCCAAAACAAAAATCTTTATTTACAACTCTACTACAGACCTCCAGCAGAGCAATGTAGGACTGAACAATGACGCACCATTGGTTGGAGGGCAGACCAACTTCGTTAAATCTCGCATTGAAATTGCGTATCCAGGTAGTGCAGTAGCTTTCAGAAAAGAGCTAAGCTTGGGTATTGCTCAGATGTATATTACCGAAATGATGTTTGGTGGAAGCCTGAAAGATATGGTGCAAAGCTCGTACCTGTTGTCGTTGCCTGAGTGGTTTGTTCCAGGAGCAGCTGCCTATGTCGCCGAAGGCTGGGGAGCCGAGATGGATGACTACATGCGGGATATAATTGTGCACAAACGTAACCTCAGACCTACCGTTTTAACTGGCGACGAAGCCCGGCTGACTGGTCAATCTATCTGGAACTATATTGCAGAGCGGTATGGCAAATCCAATATCTCCAATATTCTGAATCTGACACGCATCATCCGGAATGAAGAAAGCAGTATTGTCAGTACCTTGGGAGTATATCCGTACAGTAATTTTTTACGTGACTGGCAAAATTTTTACACTTCTATCAATGCGCCTGTAATCAACAATGCTACCATGCCCGTAGAGTCTGTGCGTATGCGTAAAAATGCGACTAATCGATTTATTTATAATGAAGTCAAGCTGAGTCCGGATGGTAAACAAGTAGCCTATTCGGAGACATACCGGGGTAAATTTAGGGTATATATCCGAAACACCAGTACGGGTAAACGAAAGGGAGTCATGTCGGGTGGATATCGGGTCATTGATCAGAAATTTGATCAGACTATTCCGCTGCTAGGCTGGCGCAATAATACACAACTGGTTGTGATACACACCAAAGAAGGTGAGTATGCTGTAAGTGTCTATGATGTAACTAAAAACTTTTTGAGTCGTATGGTTAATCGGAAACGGCTCAATAGTGTGGTACAAGTCAATAACTTCGATGTATCTGAAGATGGAAAACAATTGGTTATGAGTGCCGTTAAAAATGGACGCAACGACATTTTTCTTTATGAGATTGGCAGAGGGGCTATTTCTCAGATTACAGATGATGTCTATGACGACTTGTATCCCCAATTTATGTCTTCACCCAAAGATATAATTTTCAGTTCCAACCGCCTCACAGACTCTTTGAAAACAGGCAAACAAATGGAGCAGAACCTGGAACAGACGTTTCGCCTCTATACCTATCAACCAGGGCAATCCACACAAAGAGTGACACCATTGACCGAGACTCCTGGCAATTCTACCTACCCGATTGTAGACAATGACAAGATCTATTTTCTCAATGATATGACGGGTGTCACCCAGCTTTATCGCTACGATGCCACTTCCCGTCAGGTGCAGCAGATCTCTACGTTTCGTCAGAATCTGCGTGCCTATGACCTGAAAGATAATAGTCTGGCGTACGTTATTTTAGATAAACGCAAGGCATTTGCGGGATACAGTCGGAATTTTACGTTTAGTACTCCTACCACTTTTATTCAAACCAAGCGGAGCGAGCTGGTACTGGATAAAATAAATCCAGCTAAAACGCTGGGCTTGGGTACACAGGAAGCCCAGCCTGCCCAGGGGCAAGAACCAGCGGTGGTTCAGAATAAAAAACAACTGGTACTTGAGCCTGGTGAAGTAGATACAGATAATTATGAATTTGACAATGATAGTAAAAAGCAGTCTGGCACTGAAAACACTTCTACCCAGAGCATCATTGCTACAGTCAATGAAGGGAAGGGTAAAAAACAGAATGTGCAGATCAAAGGTCCGTTTGGCTACCAAAGCCTGTTTTCTATAGACAATGCCATTACATCGCTGGTCGTAGATCCTATCCGAGGGTTGGGGCTTACCTTTGATGTAACAATGAACGAGATGCTAGAAGACCATGTCATCAAAGGCGGAGCTGTTGGTTTTTTTGATCTGGCCAGTAGTAATTTTTATGGCGAATACCGATACCTTAAAAAACGACTGGATGTAGGCGTTCGCTACGACAAAAAAACGTATTTCTGTGACATGCCGGAATTGGAATTTACTCAACGGTATACTTCACATCGGATTCAACTGCCTATTTCTTATCCTTTGACTGTCTCAAGCCGGATAACAGTTGCGCCAACATTAATGTACACCCGTTATGTGCAGGCTCAGATTATTACAGGCACTGTTCCTCCTATAGCGGCTACAGGTTATGGAGGTTTCCGTGCAGAATATGTGTTTGACAATACCACTATCAATGGACTCAATATGATCAGAGGCACACGGATACGCTTCAGGTACGATGTCTACAACGGGATTATGGATAAAGATAGCATTGTGAATACGTCTGCCAAAAACTTTACCAATCTCAATATAGACTTTCGCCACTACCAGAAAGTACACCGGGATATTATTCTGGCTGTGCGTCTAGCCTATGGCAAGTTTGCTGGTCGTGCCCCCAAACAATATATGTTGGGAGGAATGGATAACTGGGCTTTTAATAATAGAGAAACCCGTACACAAAACGACCCGCTGGAGATTAAATCTGGAAAAGATAACCGCGATATTCTTTTTAATGAATTTGTGACAAATATGCGTGGTTTTGCCTTTAATAAACTTTCTGGAAATTCCTTTTTGTTGCTTAATACGGAACTTCGGTTGCCATTAATCAAATATTTCTATCGAGGGCCTATTACATCTAACTTCTTTAAAAACCTTCAGTTTGTAGGCTTTACAGATATAGGTACTGCCTGGAGTGGCGCATCTCCATTTAGCCGCAAGAATAGCCTCAATACCTTAGTCATACGCAATGGTCCGTTTCTAGTATCAGTGACTAATTTCAAGAATCCATTCCTGGTTGGCTATGGAGCTGGGGCACGTACCCTATTGTTTGGCTATTACCTTAAGTTTGATGTTGCCTGGGGAATGGAAGATTTTGTGGTCAGCGAAAAACCCCAGTACTACTTCACATTGGGATATGATTTCTGAGGACAGATGATATTCATGAAACTAATTTTGGAATGACTTCTATACCAGAAGTCATTTTTTTTAGTCAGGTAAAGCCGTAGCGTTTCCACAACACAGGTACAGGAGCTTCCAGTTGTAGCGTTTCCTTACGGACTGGGTGAATAAATACTGCTTTTCGGGAATGTAGAAATATGCTGCCGTCTGGGCTACTGCGCGGATAGCCGTACTTCAGATCACCAACAATGGGGCATCCCATACTGGCCAGTTGTACCCGAATCTGATGATGACGACCCGTTAGAAGTTTAATTTCCAGAAGTTTGTATTTCTCTGATCGTTCAATCACACGGTAACTGAGCTCAGCCCGAAGACTATTTTTAACTTCAGACACATGAGCTTTGGAGATGTTGTTTTTTTCGTGCCGTGTGAGCCAGTGTACCAATGTGCCTGCAGCTTGAGGGGGCTCGTTGGCTACTACAGCCCAGTAAATCTTTTCAATTTCACGGTTTTTGAAGATTTCATTCATCCGCACCAAGGCTTTGGAAGTACGAGCAAAAATCACGAGTCCGCTTACTGGCCGATCCAGCCGGTGAGCTACACCCAGAAATGCTTCACCAGGCTTTTCATATTTTGTCTGTATGTATTTTTTTAACAGCTGCTCCAGAGAAGTATCTCCGTTCTTATCGGTTTGTACCAGTACACCACTAACCTTATTTATTACAATGAGGTGATTATCTTCGTAGATGACGGTGAAAAGAGGATACATATATTTTTGCAAAACACGAAGGTAATAGGAAGTGAGCAGCTATGCAACGTAGGCAGGGTATGAAAAAGAAACAATCCTAAAAAATAGTCAGATGTTTACAGAAACATCTGACTATAGGTATTCATTTCTGGTCTGGAGATTATTTCAGCAACTCAGGTATAAGGAAGGCTACATTGTTGCTGGGGGAATACTTTCAGTGTACCCAGAAAAATCTCCCTTGGAATCTTCTGTTAGACGGATAGTAGACGTACTTCTATTTAGCAATCAAATTTTTATTTGCATATATGAAAATATGTTCATATATTTGTGCCATATAAGACAATATTCTATGGAAACAACCTATAAAATTAATAAACAAAAACTTGAGAAAGCAGCCTATATTCTCAAGACAGTAGCTCACCCAACTCGTCTGGCGGTGATAGAGTTACTGAATTTACATATCGAACTGAATGTAAACGATATGTGTGAAATGCTTCAATGTGAACAGTCCCTGCTGTCCCACCACCTGATTAATATGAAACTGAAAGGTATTCTGCAATCACGCAAAGACGGGCAGAGCGTGTATTATTCTCTGAAAGAAAAAGAGGTAACTAAACTCATTGCTTGTATTGAAAATTGTGACTGCTATATGGGATAGCTTTTTTTATCTACATATATTAATATATGAACATATGTTTTTTAATTTGATTACGTACCACTAAATGTCACTCTTTCTACTAGTACACTATTCTCTCACAACCATGGAAACATTTGGCTACATAGGGGCTTTGATTATGGGACTTTCTTTGGGTATCATGGGAGGAGGAGGTTCTATTCTCACTGTACCTATTCTAGTTTATTTATTTTCACTGGATGCTGTTGCTGCCACTGCCTATTCCTTGTTTGTGGTAGGTTTTACGAGTCTAATTGGTTCGGTGAACCATATCCGGCTAGGAAATGTACATCTACAAACTGCCCTGACATTTGGTATTCCGTCTGTGGTGAGTGTATATATAACCCGCATGTATTTGGTACCACTTATTCCTGAGGAACTTTTTAGTGTGGGTCATTTTGTATTAAGTAAACCTGTGTTTTTACTGGTTCTGTTTGCCTGTATTATGTTGCTGGCCTCATATTCGATGATTCGCAGACCTAAACTTCCAGCGGAGGAATACACGGGTAATGTCTCATATAATTATCCTTTGTTATTGTTTCAAGGGTTGGGATTGGGCGTGGTTACAGGTTTGGTAGGGGCTGGAGGAGGATTTCTGATTATTCCGGCTCTGGTATTATTTGCCCATTTGCCTATGAGACAGGCCGTTGGTACTTCATTGATTATTATTGCCATGAATTCACTGATGGGCTTTGTAGGTGGACTGAACAAACACACTATTATTGACTGGCGGTTTCTTGTGGTATTTTCCTGCATTGCTATGGTGGGTATTCTCATGGGTAGCTTCTTGTCTGGGAAGGTGAGCAATGAAAAACTGCGAACTTCTTTTGGATGGTTTGTTCTCATGATGGGCGTATACATTATTGTCAGGGAAGTGATGTGGTAGAAATTAGATGTAGCAATGGTTTTTATGGGTTGCCTGTTTTTGAGTATCCATTCTATAAGTCTGGTCTTCTGACCAGAAGAGTACATATGTTTTTTTGCCCAGATGTCAATTGTCTGGTTCATATCTATCCTAATTTTATTTTCTATGATTCTCGAACAAATCTATACAGGATGTTTGGCTCAGGGAGCCTATTACATCGAAAGCAATGGCGAAGCAGCCATTATTGATCCCTTGCGTGAAGTACAATCGTATATAGACCAGGCCCAACGCAATGGGGCAGTGATCAAATATATTTTTGAGACTCATTTTCATGCAGATTTTGTTTCCGGTCACTTGGATCTAGCCAAGAAAACCCACGCTAACATTGTTTTTGGTCCTACTGCCTCCCCATCATTTGATGCAATTATTGCGACAGATGGACAGGCGTTTCAGGTGGGGGAGCTAACCATCCAGTTGTTGCATACACCTGGCCATACCATGGAGTCTAGTTGTTACTTGTTACTCGACAAAAACAGTGTGCCCTTGGCCATTTTTACTGGAGATACGTTGTTTATTGGGGATGTGGGTCGGCCGGATCTGGCTCAGAAAGCAGCCCTTACCCAAGAGCAACTGGCAGGTTTGCTTTATGATTCGTTGCATACAAAAATCATGACACTGCCAGATGAGATTGTGGTGTATCCCGCACATGGAGCAGGCTCGGCTTGTGGTAAGAATATGAGCAAGGAAACATCTGACACACTGGGACATCAGAAGCAGGTCAATTATGCCCTGAAAGCAGCCTCGAAAGAGCAGTTTATCAAAGAGGTAACGACAGGACTATTGCCACCGCCGTATTACTTTCCCAAAAACGTGATGCTAAACAAGCAAGGCTACGAAAGTGTAGATGCAGTCATGTCTCGTGGGTTGGCACCTTTAGATCCAGATGCTTTTGAAAGAGTCGTAAACGAACACCATGCCTTGGTGCTGGATACGCGAAATGCACAGGATTTTCATAAAAGCTTCATTCCCAATTCTATTAATATTGGTATGAATGGAGATTTTGCACCCTGGGTGGGAACATTAATTACTGATATCCAACAGCCTATTGTACTAGTGGTAGAGGCTGGCAAAGAACATGAAGTCGTCACTCGGCTGTCACGGGTTGGGTATGACCATACCTTGGGGTATCTGCAAGGAGGGATTCCGGCATGGAAAGAGGCTGGTAAAGAAACAGACCAGATTGAATCTATTTCTGCCGAAGAATTTGCCCATCGTGCGAAGAATACACCACTGACGATCAGGGATGTGCGGAAGCAAAGTGAGTTTGATGCTGAACACGTAGAAAGTGCCAAAAATGTGCCTTTAGCCTATATCAGTGAACACATGGCCGATTTTCCTAAAAACGAACCCGTGTACATCCATTGTGCAGGAGGCTATCGGTCTATGATTGCCGCATCTATTCTGAAAGCCCGTGGTTATGACAATATCATAGATGTTGCTGGTGGCTTTAAGGCTATTTCCCAAACGGATGTGCCCAGAACCGAGTATGTGTGTCCTTCGACACTGATTTAAAAAATAAAAAATCTGGTTCTTCCGTATCTTTAGCGCAAAAAAAGATATAATACTGAGATGGACAATCAAACAATAGAAGCTTTATTAGGCTTTTCCGAGCTACAAGTATGTGAAGTGGAGTTACAAAAAGAGCAGATAGTGATTCATTGTAGGAGTAAATTTGAAGAAAATATTTGCCCTTCCTGCTTAAAAAAGTGCAAAAAAATAAAATCACTTACTCTTCGTCA
>JACCDR010830840.1_pt1 | contig 43189 bp, 71 predicted proteins | sample 7446431 | NCBI WGS metagenome assembly JACCDR01 (sample SAMN15323443, study PRJNA562643) | freshwater metagenome | isolation source: river surface water | place: USA:Blue River Watershed | collected 2017-08-17
ACTATCTTTGCGCCGAGTTGAGCCTCGACCCATTGCTTGGCCTCTAGTTCTGTTGTAAATGAATACCCTTTTCTGAATGGGTCAGTGTGGTAGTGAGCTATGACAAGACTTTCAGACCAATGTTGAATAATGGCTAGTGTTGTAAAGCCGCTTCTAAGCCAAGATGTTGCGCCATCTCTTACCCAAACCGCCTCTATCGTAACCTTGCGATTGCTACTCATTGTCGGCCTTTCTAATACTGTAAAAAGTATAATCACTCATCCAGTAGCAGTCGTGCATAGAGTATCGCCCTTTAAGTTCGGCATATCTCCTCTTTGCCTCAACAGAAATCATAGAGTGCATCGCACTAGCAAAAAATGACAATCCAAGAAAAACCAACAAAAGTGGCGTAAACCCAAAGAGTCTATCTTCTATCTTAATCATTGTCGGCCTTTCTATTGGCGAAAGTAAACTGCTTGTGATAAGCCTCTAGAAGCGTATTACTTGTTGAATAATTTGAGCTTTGGTAGTGTGAGTTATTTTGAATAAAAGCCTCCAGCTCTGCTATGCGAGCATTGGCGGCGTAGAGTGGCGACGAGCATTCCTCGCGAATTGCGTCCTCAAGGTGAAGCATATCCATTGGGGTTACTAGGTACATTCCGCTTCCTTTAAATAACTCTGCTAACGCCTGTGGGTTGTTGCGGAGACGATATAAAGGCTCTTGGCAACGCTCAATATCGTCGTCGCTAGAAAACAGCATACTAGCTATCTTCTCATAGTCGGGAGTGTCGTTAGACACGACAACTGGCTCTTGCGCAGTGTTGTTGTTTGTCTTTTCGTTGTTATTCATAGTTGTTTATTTGGTTTGGTTATGTTAACTATCTAAAGAGCGCCACTTTTCTGATGGCGCAAACGGCTCTATAACTATCATCTTCAGGTCAATGCCTATTTCGTTTAGAAAATCTTTTGTTAGTGTAAGCCTTTTTTGAAGCTCCTCAAGATATTCTCTCTTAAAAGATATACCATTGCCGCTTGCATTGTATATATCAACGTGGCTTGTGGGTTGTTTATTGTTCATGTTTATTTGGTTTGGTTGTTAAAAAATACTCTACCACAAAACTATCTCTTTCTTTTTTTACAACTCTAAGATTGCCTTCTGTTATTATAAGGTCAATAGCCATAAGTGCCTTTGCTTTTGTGGTCTTTTTTCCGTTTATTTCCGCAAAGCAGCTCTTCTTTTTATCAATGTATCCATCAAAAACCAATAGCCCATACCCTCTTTTTAAGAGGCAAGCGATTTCTGAATGCCTTGTTATTATATCTTTCAAAGTTGCACCCTCGTATCTAGTGTTGATTGCCATACTAGTCTCTGACCACGCTCTGTATCTTGCAATATCTCTACTATCAGGTCGCCTATTCTGACGCTACTTCCGCAGAAGTTCATCCGCCCCTCTGGATAGCCCACCAGCTTTAAGAGAACCTTGTTGCGCTGGCCTAGATATTCAGCAGAATGCGGCAGGTAAAGTTGTTTGTCGGAGTTCATATTTGTTTCTACCCGAGCAGGGCGTTAGATGTTATCCTAAGAATATTTGCTATAATGTGAAGAGTAAAATAAGAAATAATCCACTGCAATATACAGAAGAATATTAAAAACGGTATATTCCACATCTTAGGCATATCATCGTCAAAGATACTATTGCGGTTATGGGCAAGGAATATCGCCATAGAGATATATGAGATGATTAGTAGGTTGAGGTTAATTAGCATAGGTATTTTTTATAGCACCTGTGGAGTATGTCGTTTGCGTAGGCTTGGTCAAAGCTGGCGAATGTGTTTTTATCTATCATAACCTCTGCATTTCTAAGGTCGTGTATCGCCATATTTGCATCCGTCTTTAGCTTCTCAACATCATACTTCTGCGGCTCTGTTTTTATCCTCATTAGCTTTTCAAAATACGGCTCGTTTGTGCAGTCTAGTATGTATCTATTTTCACAGCACACGCCCCTAGCAAGATGATAAAGGCGGAATAGTTGCACAAAGTTCTTTGGGCTATATCCGTATTTCTCAAGCGCAACACGCCTCTTTGCGCCAAGCACTCCTGTGCGCTCGCCTACCGCCAGTCTAAGCTCTCCAATCATATACCCAAGTATAGACTTGATTAGTCGCTTGCTGTCAAAAAGCCTATGCCTATTCTTTATACACTCAAGCATTATGTTGTCAGGCTCAATAGTCCACTTCTCAACAAAAAGCGCATCAACACTCTCGGTGTTGCTTTTTCTTAGCAACTCCATCCATCGTCTTATTTCAAATAAAACAATATCGCTATCGGCATCTTGTTTGCGCTGATGCTCTTGTACATCTAGCCCAAGTATCTGCGCTGGCTCTGTGTTGCAAAACACGCCACGCTCGTCTGTGTCTGACGATGGTGTGTTGAGGCCGTATAAATGAGAGCCGCCTAAATACTTGCACATTATATCTATCTTACTCATACAGCCACCCCCATTGCTTCATATTTTGTGGTTTGTTTGGGTAGCGTTTAAGGCTGCATAGTGCCATAGTCTGCGGCTCAAATACATACTGGCCATCTCTGGCGGTAAACAGGATTAGCTCATGTCCTCGACCTGTGGCGGGTACACCACCCCAAGCGTACTGTTGGATAACCTCAAAGCGGTGAGCAAACCTAGCGATTGGAGTCTTGCCGCCTTTTTCTATATGAAAATCAAGGTATCCTATGTTTATTGAGTGTATTGCAAAGCTGGTGTAAAGCTCGCAGGGGTTGTGTGATTTCATTGGGCTGCGCTCTACCTCCCAGTGCGGCTTTTCGAACGCCCAAGACGCTATTCCATACTTCTTAATATCTGCTAGGCGTGGCATTGTAGGGTCTATCTTGACACCGAATAGTTTGCTTTTGATTAGCTCGATTAGGTTCATACATTCTCCTTATCCTCTATTATTCTTAGTTTGTCAAGCCTGTCTTTTAATTCTTGTGGTATTTCTGTTGCTAAGGCTCGATAGATATATCCACTTGATACACCTAGGTACATAAGCGCATCTTCTTTAGGTGTGTTAAACATCTCAACAAGCGCTCTAATAGCGTTCTTGCGTGCTGATAAGGCTCGCCAAGACCTTCCGCTTTCAGATAGGGCTCCTTGCTCTAAGCCGTAGAAGTCGCAGCAGGTTTGTATGACTAGGTTAAGTGTGTTATTCATTTAGCTTGGACTCCCTTTCCATATCCGCAGCATCCTCTGCGCTCGCCTCCTTAGCCAACATCTCAAGGTAATCATCGTCTTGCTTTTTTAGTGGCTCATAGGTAGATATTTCCGTATGCAGTGGTGGAGGGCTAATGTAAACAAAGCCTACTGTGCGGTCATACTCTATTAGGTGGCTACCGTCCAGCACCTCCCAGTTGCCTATTTCTGGTCTGCAAAGTACGGTTCTGAGATGGCTGTCTTTGCCGTAGTATCTCACCCAGTAGTACCCCTCGCTGGGTATTGACCCTGGTTGCCATCTCGCCCACTTGGTAGACGGCTCCCACCATTGTGTGCAACGCGCCTCCTCGCCCTCTGGATAGCCTCCGTAGTAGCTGCGACCAAAGAAATCTTGCGGGAGAAGTCTTTGCTCGGCTCGTGATGGTGTCTCGGTGTGCTGTGATATGGTTGGTTTACTCATAGTTGTTATTTTTTTGCGTAGCTGTTAAGTGGGTGCGCTATTCCTTTCAAAACATTTTCCCTGTCTTTTAGTATTGCCGCCTTTAGCAACCATTTAAAAGTTGGCCAAATTGCTGACCACCATCCGTTCATTTGTTCTTTAGCTAATATCCTTTGCCTGTCGTTGTTTAGCTTCCAGAGGTATGCCTCCTCTGATTTTGATACTCTCACTTTTTTATAGCGTCCTTTACTCATAGTGGTTATTCCTTTCCTTCCATTCTCTCATACCCTCGTTGGCATTGCGAGTATTATTGAACAGCTCTAGCTCGCCGTCAAGTTTACTTTGATGCTCATCTCTAACTACTTGGCTATGGGCAAGCTCTTTGAGGCACTTCTCTTTATAGAATACTACCTCAACTATCTTCATCCCCTTGCTCATTTGTGCATTCTTTATATACATCTTTATTTCAGGTTAAGACCTCCTGCGCTGTTCATTTTTAGTAGGTCTATTACGCTATCCATCTTCTTATCTATTCCCTGTATCGAGCTTTCCATAGCCGCCAATCGCTTGTCTTGCTCTTCATCCTTGGAGGAATAGGCAGGAGTTGGTGGTTGGTCTTGCTTGCCGTCCCTGCCCATCTTATCACCTAGCCAAGCCCCAGCAAACCCACCTATCGGTCCGGCTACCACAAATCCACCCAGCGCACCCCAGGCGGGAGTAGGTACATTGACCTCGAACGCCTGTGCATTGTTTACGGCTAGACCCATAATGGCAGCTAGTGCCACGATTTTTATACCATTAGTATTATTCATATATTTATTGTTTATTTATCAACGGAAGTTTTTCTATGTGAAATCCATACCCTCCGCAGTGCTTACACTCAACAAGCGGTGCATTAATTGCCTCGATTAGCTCAGAGCAATAATCATCAATCTGCTTGTTAAGGTCTCTTTCGCTTTCCGCCGATATACCGCCTATTGGAGTATATCCTTTATAATTATCTTTATCATTTGTCATCTCAAATACAGTGTACAGCTTTTCTTTGACATCAATCATAGCGTATCTTGGCCTACGCTTTGTTCCACTGTTAAACGATGATTGAAATGTGTATGGTTTGTTTAGCGGCACAACCTTTTGAACAGTAAAACAGAAGTCATAATCAGATGTAATTCTTGCGTACTTTCCGTTTATGTTTTCTTTTATATACTTTCTAACAATTCCATACACTTGAACGCTGCTAAGGCTGCAAGGAACCTCGCTACGCAAGACCTTTGGCAAAACAACGCCCTCTACTGCTCCTATTCGTGGCTGAACGATTGAAGCATAATAATAGCTATGTACGCTAGTTGCAGAAGCTATTTTCTCTTCTTTTGTCCATCCGTAACTGTCGGTGGGAAGAAGCGCAGCTATTGGTTTTAAAACAACAGGCACACCATCGCTTGATGCAATCACTTGCCTTTCAATAATCAGCTCAAAAAACTCGCCTGGTATGGCTTCCTCCTCTATATCGTAAAGCCCCCTAATCCCGTTTAAAGGAGCCTTGAAATCAAGATTTCCGTCCTCGTCTTCAGCGTGCTGGTCTAGGGGAACCCTTAGCGGTATCTTTTCGCTGGCGACCTGTTTGTTTGTTAGTATGTAACCGACTTGTTTTTTTTGCTCCCGTGTTTCTACCGTAATAACATCGCCTTCCTTTGCTATAAAATAGTCTTTGTCGCCCTCGCAAAGCTGCGGCAAAGAGCCGTTTACAAAAACTGCCTTGAATACGCTTGGATATCGGAAGTTCTCGGCAATACTATTGGTGCTGTATAGAAAAATACTGCCACCAACATTTATTGACTTAGCTGTAACATTTATTTTTTTCATATATTTATTGTTTATTGTTTATTTATTCTTAGCCCTGAAAAACGAGTGATTACCTATCGTCATTGTCTTTTCACCGTGCCACTTACGAACCCCCAAGCTATTCACCTGATAGAAGTATGCGCCCCTAGTTGTGTCCTTAATGCGCCCAGTCTGTATGCCACTAGCCAAGGTCATAGCATACTCCCATTGCTTTGGCCAGCCGTCCTTAGCCATACTTATAGCCTTACTCCGACTAATACCATTAAGGCAAGAGAATTGATATGGCTTTGTAACTACTTGCGTGGGCGACTTGCCGTCCACCTTGCAACGATTAGCAATAACAGAGGCCACTGCGTGCATACCTTTATATCCCTCACCCCCTGCCTCCAGTATTATAACCGCTGCCACTAATTCCTGTTCGCTGTTTGCAAATATAGAATGAGTGATTATAATGGATAGAATTGTCAGTGTTATTAGTATCTTCATAGGTTACTTAGCCTCCCTTATTCTTTTAAGTGCTTTCATTGCATTTGAATAGCCTTTATAGAACCTCTCACGATATACGCTAAAGGTGTGGCAAGCACCCTTATCAAACGGCGTACTGCGAGCCGTCCATATACACCACATATCCTTGCCCTTGTGCTTTGTCTCTAGGCTCCTGCCTACCTGATACAGATAGCCGTCCTTTATTACAGTCTCTTTCTCGGCCTTGTAAATCAAAGCCATCAAGTCTTTAATAACCTTCGGCGTTTCGTCTCCTAACTTAAACGGCAATGGCATAGGTTATTGTCCGTCCCCCTTCCCGAATATATTTATTAGAGCAAGAATAACCGTTACAACAAATAGCCCCCATACTGCTGCCATTATAATATCTATAAAGGGATAGCAAAACCAAGCAATAACGGCGGATAATAGTGAATATAGTAGTATTTGCATAGTTTATTGCCACTCCTCTCTTTCTAGTACATCCTCGGCAAGTCGTCCACTAGTTACTGCTGATAGCTTCTCTAGCTCCTCCTGCTCACGCTGAAATGTACACTGAATTCTGTAATACCTATCGACTGAGCGGTAGCAAGTTTTTACTATGGGCAGAACCTTCTTAACTGCCACGCCGTCCATTGCCTCGGCTGTATCATTTGCAAAGAGGACTTTATTCCTCTTTACGGCGTTCTTAATAAAGGGCAAGCGTTTTTGTAGTAGTGTGTTATTCATAGTTGTTATTCTTAGAAGTTCTTACCAATCTTTAGCCCGACATAATTGCTCGGCTCGCCGTCCATAGTCAATCCCCCATACTTACTTGCCCCTATATATCGGCGTTCTGCTACAAAACTTAAAGATAATCCAAGTTTTGATTTTTCTTTTACAAGTGCCTCAACTCCAATAGAGGCAATAGGAGTGCCTCCAAGTATGTCTTGATATCCTAGCCCTAGTGTGGGCTTAATCTCTATTCCAAAAGGCTTTTCAAGCGTATAACTAGCCTTTGCGAGTACGGCATATCCTTGTATAGAGTCTCCCCAATTCTTAGGTTGGCCTCCCACTGTTACGCTTTGCAGGTCTATGTCTATATAGTCCGCCTCTAGCGCAACGCCTAGCCGTCCATATCGAGCAAGTTCTGTTGATATACCCAAGGCTCGGCCACCTCCAGCCGTTATAATGCCGTCAAGATTGCCGTACTTTGGATGCGGATATACAAATGTAACCTTTCCAGCGTCCACCGCATAGGGTGTAACACTTAGATTAGGCGTATAGGCATTGACTGCCGTTGTAGCTATTAGACTTGCTAATAGTAGTGTATTATTTAGTTTGTTTTTCATATGCTCTCGCCTTTCGCTTTGGCTATTATTGATGAACCCCCCAGGCAATTAACAATAAACTCTCGCTCTTCCTTCCGCTTCTCGGCTTCGGCTATTATTTCTTTTGCCTTTACAACTGCTGGCCTTAGCGCCTCTTCATATTCTGCCTCCGTTAGGCTTGAGAATCGGTTGAAAGAATATCTTATATGCTCGGCCATATTAAAGCAAGCCCCCTTTCTGTGCGCTGGCCTCATTAAGCACCATAGTAGCGATAAGACCTGCTAAGCGATAGCTTAGAGCCTTGTCAGCGTTAATAATTGGCATAATGGCCTCTTTACCGTTGCTATGCTTTACTTGTGATTTTGTAATAGTGATTTTCATGGATAGATGGATTTTGTTATTTAAAACCTTAAGTCTGTTAATACAATTACGGGCTTGTGGCCAGAATGGTAAGAGTCTCCCCAAATTGTGTCCCCCATAAACCCACCCCGCTTTATAAAGGAAGGGCTTAACGTTTGTATTTTCCCATTGTGGAGGATTGTGTCGCCAGCACGAACCTCACTAATGTGCTTTTTTATTTCCGTGTACTTCATAGATAGATAGATTTTTAGAGTGTTAGTTATTGGTGATATATTCTTTTATTTCTTCTAAAATATCAATAGCGTTATGGCTTAATTGTGCGTTTGGGTTGCCCGTATCTCTAGCGTATCGGTTTATCTTAAATAGAAGATTGTTTACTATTTCACACTTTGCCACAATGTCCTCTTTGTCCTTGTTTATTTTCAGCTTCGACTTGTTCAACATAGCCAGTAGCTGCTGCGCGTCCTCTTCTCCTTCACAATAAAGCAAGAGCGATACATCTTCGCCATCAAAATCAACGATTTTAATTCTGCCACCGCAAATATATTCTGGTAAATTGTGTTTCATAAGTTTATTTGTTAATTTTCAAGTCTGTTTGAGTATCTGTAAAGTCTATCTCCATTAGGTCGCTAAAGTTGCCAGTAATAAACAGGTGAACATCAAACGGCAAATCCATCTTGTTTATCACCTCGTTAATATCAACCCTTTCGCCTTGGCCGTCATTGCCGTACCTTTCGGCAAATCCTTGCAAAGATTGCAATTTCTTCACAACCTCAAAGATAGTTTGAGCCTTTGAGCTTCTCTTAATCTTGGCGATTAGCTCAAACACCCTAGCGTTTTTGGTCTGTCTTGTAGTGTTATTCATAGATTTGATAGATTTTAGATTTTGTTTTTTGTATCGTGCATCTTGCCCCGATGTTTATACTATCGGACATTTTCCCCTAAACTTCAACACTTATTTTTACTTGTTTACATAAATCGTTGATAATAAAGATAATAGACTATAAAATAGTTTGTGTAACTAGCATACTATAAACAAATATCCTTGCATATAGCATAATCGCCAATGCTATATACAAAACCGCATAAGCAAGTTCGATGCCAACTCTTAAACCCAATACCCATAATCAATTATTACACTTTCTTTATATTATAACCCACAATTTCCCCCAAGGCGCAGTATAAATACTGCCATACTAAGGTAGCCACAACAAAATCAAAAGCCCGTATAGGCCGTTTAAATTACGGCAATTATTGCACTCATTCCCATATTATGTCCAATCATAGCACTTTGAGAGAGCTTAAAGACTATTACCAAAGGATTTAGCATACATTATAAAGTACAGGTATTAAGGGTATTTAGTAAGTATTAAAGGTATTTACTAGGTGTTTAGATTGTTTAGTAGGTATTAAGAGTATTTAGTATAGGGTCATACAAATTCCCCATACGCCCCCCTCTCTTCAAAAACAATAGAAACAGTACATATAATCCCCTTGTCCCCCCAATTCTATACAACGATAAACAGGCGTGAACTCATATAAAGCCCTATAAAAGGCGATTATTTTGGCCTATCCCTAGTATCAAGGCGATAAAGAAAACCCCGTATAAGCGATTTTAAGCGTTTTCGCTCTGTCGCACAATATATATTATGTCCAATAACAATGGAATAGCATTGATTTGACTATCTTTAATAAGCATATTTAATACTATTAATAATTATCTATTAATGTATTATGTAATACAATAGGTCAATTATCGACGGTGGGGGAGGGGGAACATGAAAGACTTGCGGCACGGGGGGTAGGGTCATCCGTTGGAATATACTCTAATACTCTCTATACTCTCTTAATATCTAGTAAAAAGTATATAATTGTATGATTTGTAATAACTTACTATGGGAAGAAAAAATCTTGATAAAGAGGTATAGGGGGTAGGGTTACGCATAGTTTTCCTGTGTTTAATTGAAATGGTGTATAAAATTGCCTATTTGAGAGTAAAAGTGGGACAAAATGACACAGTTGAGGATGTGTCGACTATTGATTAATTATAGGCCTTCGGGCTTGTTGCCCTCGGCTGAAGGTTGTCTAGGGCTTGAGGCTGTTGCCTCTGCGCCCGACAATAGGCATTCGCTTGCGCTACTGCCTAGAAGTATAAATGATAATAGATTTAAAGACAGATGTTAGTGTACTAGGAATGTAAAATGCACCTAGGATGGGTTGTGAAGAAACATAGTTATAGGAACCTATTTGAATTAAGATTATCCTATAATACTATGTTTCACTATGCACCCAGTGTTGGGAGAATGAAGTTTCCATAAGTATTGCTTGGTTGCCGTTCGAAGAGTACCAGTCCCGAGAACGCCGCTATTACTAGCACAAGCTAGGAGAGCATTGACTATGTTATCTACTTTGGGGCACTCGCCTTGATGTAGCATAGCCAATGGCTAATTAAGTGCAGTGGTTCCAATCTTCTGCACGCTGTCTATATTCCTGAAGCCCCCCATTTTTCAGGGTATTATATTTCGGGTATCGGTTGGGTTCCCTGTGTTGGTAGCTAGGCGGCAGGGTTCACGGCCTTGTCGTGGCTTATCAAGCCTTATTTTCGTCCTTAAATTGTTGCTCTAGTTCGTGAAGTTTCTTGAGTTTATCGAAAAGTTTCTGTTGTTGGCGAATTACATAATCCCTACGCTTCTGTTCTTTGATGATTTTAGTTGGGATATGGGGGATTTCTATGTGAGAGCGATATGTAATCGCACGCATAGTAGATAGACGCTTGTTGTTTATCTTGCGAGTAAGCTTGTGGTCTATGTTGGTTATGCTCTTTTTCATCTGGGAATAATACAATTATATACTACTCAGTAACCATCTTTTTTATTCTTCCGTATCTTGCTGGACATTAGTGGCGGAGACGGAGATATCTACTGGTTGAGAAGGTTCTGCTTTCTTTTCTGAGCGAGCAGGAACGCCAGTGATTACACCTGCGACTACTTGGAGTTGGCCTTCTAGCTTGAGTTTATCATTGAAGGCACCGAGCATACGCCCCATAAGTTCTGCTGCCTTTAGTTGTTCCATAGCTGTGGCCTCTGGGTTTTCCATAATAGAGGTGATTTTGCGCTGTACATCTGCTACTGAGGCTATGTTGCCACGACCGTATTGCTTGACTACTTGGTTGTATTTATCACGGAAGCGAGGGTCAGTGATGATTTCCTTAAAGCGTGTTTGGTGCATAGCAGGGAACCCTGCGCCTTTGATGTTTTTTATATTGGTTGAGTCTGTGGCTAGAGGGTTATATAGGCGAGCCACAAGCTCTATTTGCTCATCCGTTACGATATAGGATTTGCCCTCTGGGGCTTTGGGTCGGCCACGATAGGGCTGCTTTGGTTTCTTATTGCCCTGTTGTGGCTTGTCAAGGCTAGGATTGGTGGTCTGTTGATTATCTAGGTTATCTTCCATAAGAGTATTGTAGCATATTAGGTAATGTTTGCTTGTGGTGTATAATTATTTAAATGCGACCAGGACGCAAACACCCCAGTAAGGCAAATAAAGAGATTAACCAACTTATAGATGAACGCAAGTCTAAAGTTGAAGTATCTAAGGTAGTTAAGATTAACTATGAGCCGAGACCTTGGCAGCTAGAGGCGCACTTGGGGATGAGGCGTTTTAATGTATTGGTAATACATCGCCGAGCAGGGAAGAGCGTGCTAGCGGTAATGGAGTTGATAGATAAGGCTTTGAAGTGTGCGTACCAGAATGGAAGATATGCGTATATTGCACCATTAAAGACACAGGCTAAGGATGTTGCTTGGGGGTACTTGAAGATGTATGGGTTGCAGGTGCCTGGGGCTGTTGTTAATGAGAGTGAGAGCTATGTAGAGTTCACAAGGAACGTAAATGGCATAGAGATGAAGAGCAGGGTTAAGATATATGGTGCGGACGACCCTGATAGCTTGCGTGGTAGCTACTTGGATGGAGTTGTTTTGGATGAGGTGGCGCAGATGAAGGCTGCGGTATGGGGTGAAATTGTACGCCCGATGTTAATGGATAGAAAGGGCTGGGTGCTATTCCTTGGTACACCCAAAGGTATTAACCTGCTAAGCGAGCTATTCTTTAGGGAGCTGGATGCGGTTGATAAGGAGCAGTGGTATCGTAAGAGCTATACCTGCTATGAGACTAACGCTATATCGAAAGAGGAGATAGAAAACTCCAAGAGAGAGATGAGCGAGCAGCAGTTTAAGCAGGAAATGCTTTGCGACTTTGGTGCTGGCTCTGAGGACAACCTACTGACCATCGACATTGTGCGTGAGGCTATGAGTAAGAAAATGGACGCAAGGGAAGTTGAGTGGGAGCCGCTAGTTATGGGCGTGGACGTGGCCAGGCAGGGAAATGATAGCTCGGCTATTGCTTGTCGCCAAGGCAAGCTAGTATTCCCGATTGTATCATTTAGAACGCCAGACTTGATGTGCGTTGTTGAGAAGATTATTGAACAGGCTAACAAGATGGGTCCAGACGCAATATACATTGACGGTACTGGCGGTTATGGTGGCGGTGTTATAGATAGATTGCGCCAAATGGGGTATAAGGTTGTTGATGTTCAGTTTGGTAGTCGCAAGCAACTAATAGATGAGAAGTTCTTGAATAAGCGTGCCGAGATATGGTTTAGGATGGCCGAGTGGGTTAAGGCTGGTGGGTGTTTGCCAGATGATAAGATACTCTCAATGAACCTATGCGCCCCCAAGTATTGGCATAACGGTAGTGGATATTTGCAGCTAGAGGGGAAGGAGGCAATGAAGGAGAGAGGCTTGCCGTCGCCAGATAGAGGTGATGCGGTTGCCCTTACCTTTGCGTTTAACCCTGGCAGTAGCATAAGCAACAGAAGTATGTGGAGCCAGACGCTAGGATATGAGAAAGAGCCAGAGGAAAAGTGGAAATTGTTTAGTAGTAGGTAATAGTTACTGAGTATATTATAATTATTTATATATGAGTTTTGGTGGTGGTCAAAATGTTCCTGCCGCACAAGCGGCTACTCCCGAGCAGTTTTCTTTTAAGAAGGCTGCCGCTGGCTACTCTGGCCGCAACAAGGCTGCTGCTGCCGCTTCGCTAGACACGGCTGCTGGCGTAGAGAGCATACTTAACGAGGACACAGTTGGTGGCAATAACCCAACAAATAAACTGGGGGTAGTATAATGGCCTACGATAGAAGCAAGCCAGTAAAGTTGTTTGGCGGTCGTGTTGATGAGGTGAAGCTGCAAAAGGATGTGGCCTCACGATTTGAGTCATTGCAGACTGAGTTTGACGGCTGGCGTGATGGTACTTGGAAACAGATACAGGAGTGCGTGCTGCCATATAGCGGTCGCAATCTTGCTACGGCTCGCAGACAGGATGGAACGCTGGATGAGGATGATGGTAGTCGCCGTGATGATAAGCGCATTAACTCGACAGCATACAATGCGCTAATAACTACTCGTGCAGGCTTGATAGAGGGTCTTGCGCCGCAGAGCCGCCCATTCTTTGTGCCTCGTATGCGTAACGATGAGCTTAACAGCATACACAGCGTATATAAATGGCTGTGGGATGTTAAGAATATCGTACTGCTGGCTATGGAAAAGAGTGGAGCTTATGACTCAATAGCGCACTGCATGCTAGAGACTTTAGGGTTTGGAACCTCCATTGTTTACACTTGGGAGGATATGGAGACGATTGCTCGCTGCGAAACAGATACGATTGGCGAGTATCGCTTGGCCAAGGACGCCAGAGGAGAGATTAACAGCGTATATCGTGAGAAGTGGATGTCTGCTGCTAATATGCGTGAGGCTTTCGGAGAAGAGAACCTGCCGCAGTGCGTAAAGAACGCATTGATGGAGGGGAAGAACCCAAATGAGCGTTTCTGTTATATCCACGCCATTGAGCCTAACGGCTATTATAGCGAAGAGGCTAGGGGGTTGAGCGGTATGAAGTATCTCTCGATGTACTATTTAAAGGACAAGGCCACTGCCTCTGATAAGCCCTTCCTGCGTATTAAGGGATTTACAAGCAAGCCATTTGAGGTGTTGCGCTGGGATGTTGAGGGTAATGCTACCTATGGCGATAGCCCTGTTAAGCAGTGCCTAGGTGAGATTAAGCAGGTACACGAGCTAACGGTTGATTTACTGCGCTCGACAGAGAAGCAAGTATCGCCCACGATTGCCGCTCCCGATAGCTTAAAGAGCGTTGGTGCAAAGCTAGGTGCTGACCGTGTTATATACTACTCTCCGCCCGATAATCCTCAGTCGATTAAGCCAATACAGGAAAACTTCATTTCTATTGAGACACTCAATGAGGTTATTGCCACTATTGAGGACAGGATAAAGACTGCCCTGTTCAATAAGGCTCTACAAGCCATTACCGAGATAACGAAGGAAAGCACGGCCTACGAGATAAGCAAGGTGTACGAAGAGAAGATGATATTGGGTGGCTTTGTACAGCGTTTCAATAATAAGTTCTTGCGCCGATTGATTGAACGTCATTTTGAGATTTGCCAAAATCACGGACTGATACCACCTGCGCCCCAAGAGATACCTGATGGCGAGGAGTGGACGATTGAGTTTACTTCGCTGCTGGCACAGGCTCAACGCAGTATCGGTATTTCCTCGATAGAGCAGAGTATGGCTTTCAAGGCTCGCATAGTTGCGCTTGACCCGACCGTTGTGGATTACATTGATGCTCGTGAGCATATGGAGGTCTATGACCGCAACCTTGGCTTGCCGCCTAAGATGACCCGAAGCGAAGAAGAGGTGCAGCAAATTAGAGCCGAGCGTCAGCGTCAGCAACAGGCCATGGAGCAAATGAAGAACGCCGACAAGATGGCTAATGCCGTTAAGACCGCTAATGAGGTGCAGATAGACGACAACTCAATGCTGGCGAAACTAGCGGAGCAGGCGCAAGTATAATATGGATAGGTTTATCCCAGCAAGAGAAGTCCAAAAACAGGAAGAGGTTGCGGAGAAGAACGCACGCACAGAGTATCTATCTAAGCTAAACATAACATTTGGTGGCGATTATGGCGTTGATGTTATGGCAGAGCTGTTCAGGCGTTGCGGATGGAATAACTCCAATTCTGGGCAGACTCAGTTCTTTGATGGCCGTAAAAGCATAGCAGAAGAGCTTGCTAAAGACCTCATTGACGCAAACCCAGACCTATTCCTAAAGGTTGTCAAAAAGTTGCAACTAGGTGAATAGTAACTGAATACTTTATAATACTATAATTATAAGGAAGTTTTATGCCAGATAATAATACCCAGACAAACACAAACACTAGCACTGCTGCAACTAATAGTCAAGCGGCAACTGCTAATACTCAAACTCAAGAAACAGCAACAACCACAGCCACAACCAATGCTCAAGAAACTCAAAAGACTGATAACAAAGTTCAAGGTACTGAGCAAAAGACTGGTGGTAAGGCCGCTGACAACGTTGAGATGCTTCTATCGGAAGATGAAAAGGCTGCTGATGCCAAGGAAGGCGATAAAGCCAAAGAGGGCGAGCAGACGGAAGCAGAAGACTATCAAGATTTCAAACTACCCGAAGGGATGAGCCTAGACGCTGAGAAGCTCAAAGAGTCCAAGTCTTTAATGAAGAAGTGGGGTCTAAAGCAGGAACAGGCGCAAGAGGCGGTAGAGTATGTAGCCAAAATGGTAAAGGAGCAAGCCGATTTGGCTGCTGCTAAAGTAAACACTATGTGGGCTGATACAGCTAAGGAGTGGGCTACACAAACAAAGAACGACAAAGACGTTGGCGGTGCTAAATACAAAGAGAGCCGTGAATATGCTTTGCGTGGTATGAAAAAACTCAATCCCGAAATGAAAGCTCTAGTCCTAGAAGGCTGGGGCAATAACCCTGGGGTATTTAAGCATTTGGTTGAACTGGGCAAGAATAATAGCGAGGACAATCCTGCTCTAAGCAATACGGCTGCAAAGCAAGAGCCTGTATCTTTTGAGAAGGCTTTGTTCGGACATCTACCAGGCCGCCAAAACAATAACAAGTAATATAATAATATAAATATATGGCAGTAATAAATGCTACTACGTTCTCCATTGCTGACGCTACAAAGCGTTTTGCACCTGGCGAGCAGAAGCTACTATCAATCGCGGAGATTCTTGCCCAAGATACTTCGCTACTCAATGACTTCTCGGTAAAAGAGGGTAACTCGACCGATGGACACGTCATTGCTCAACGCACCGAAGAGCCCACCCCTGTTTCTCGTCAGATTAACGAGGGTACTGATGCGGCTAAGTCGATTGTAACCAATGTCCGTGAGACGACCTCCATCTTGGAGAGCCGTATGGAAATTGACGAGCTACTTTATAACCGTGCCCCCGATAAGCAGCAGTTTATGGCCGATGAAGGTCGTGCCCATATCTCGGCTCTTAAAAAGGCTGCTCTAACTCACGTACTATACGGTGATGGCCTAACTCAGACTCGTGGTTTCTTGACCCGCATGAACACCTTGGCCAACAGCCAGGTAGTAAATGGTTTGGGTTCCTCGACTGGTTGCACCTCGATGCTCATCTACTCGGTGAACCCGATGGATGCCTATACCTTCTTCCCTCTAAACGGTAAAGGTGGTCTTGACTTCGAAGACCGTGGCAAGGAGCGCATTATCTCTAGCTCGAACAGCAAAGCCCTATATGCTTATGTCAATAAGTATAGCTGGGTATTTGGTTTGGCCGTAGAGAACTGGCGCAACTTCGCTGCTATCCGTAACATTAAGGTTGCCAACTTGACCTCTGACGCTTCGAGCGGTGCCAAACTCTTCGAGCTAGTATGTCAGGCCAAGGCCAAGCTGCAGGATGTTGAGGGCGCACGTCTAGCCGTTTCCCCCACCGTATATGCCTATCTTGAGATGCAGGCTTTCGGTCGTTCTACTTCCTATGTAACCCCAGGCCAGTGGGCTGACGGTTCGCCTATGATACGTTTTGCGGGTCTACCTGTAAAGCGCATAGAGAAGATAAGCGAGAACGAGACTGCCATCAGCTAATAGTCATAACAATTAACAATAAGAAAGAATAATAAATATAATAATATGATTACTGATGCTCAAAATCAATTCTCGGCTGCTCAGGCAATAACTGCCGATGCGGTTTCTACGAACGACATCCTCCTAACGACCGTTACTACCAGCAATAGCTATGGCCCTGGCCAGCCATTGTATGCGTATATTCGTACTACTGAGGCGTTCAATAACCTGACCTCGCTCGCTATCAGCGTTCGGGTATCGAATGATGATTTCAGCACCTCCTCGGATGTTGCGACAATCACCATACCCCTTGCTTCTATCAACACTGTTGGTCAGGAGTTTGCCGTAAGCGTTCCGAATAAGATAGGCAAAAAGGTTCGCCTATTCTACGACGTAACTGGTACCGCTCCTACGACTGGTAAGGTTTCGGCTTGGCTCGTAAGCGAAGTTCCTGCTGTAAATCAGTTTACCTACACCGCCTAATATCTGGGTTAGTCGGTTGCAAGGGTGCCCTCATCGAGAAATCGGTGGGGGCATATTGTTTTTAGGCATTGTATAATATATATAAATGGCTGGAATTAGCGAGTTGAGTATTTGGCGTGGCGCACTATTGGAGGCTGGTTGTAATGACATAGCCTCGACTACTGACGGTAGCTTAGAGGCGAAGACCTGCCGAGTGCTTTGGGATATAACAAGGCAGGCGGTGCTGCGTGGCTTTGATTGGTCGTTTGCACGATATGAGGCTTCGCTGGCGGAGCTTGATGAGACACACGTTGGCTGGGATTATACTTACGCCATCCCCAATGACTGCTTGCGTGTGCTGTATGTTTACAATGGCCATAATGCAGGGGGTGCTACTGAACAGGGCGGACTACAAGAGCGTTGGGAAACACGACTAGGCGAGGCCAAGACCTCTCAAGTTCTGCTTTGCAATGTATCTCCTTGCACTATTGTTTATACTACTGATGTAACATCTGCCGTATTGTTTGATGTGCTTTTTGCGGATGCGGCTAAGTTCTATTTGGCCTCTAAGCTGGCTTGGAGCCTAAAGAGGAACAAGGACTTGGCTACCCAGCTATATCAGCTTTATAAGGGCGCAATAGGGGATGCTGAGAGTATGTCGGCCAATGAGGGTGTTGAGGAATATCGCAGAGTAAGCAAGTACGAGAAACTATAATATGGCACGCCTATCCATAACACAGAGTGCTTTTACTGGCGGCGAGTGGTCTGAGACGCTATGGCATCGCACAACCCACGAGCAGTATATGACCTCTATGCGAGAGGCGTATAATGTCTATGCCGAGATACAGGGTACGCTAAAGAAGCGCACTGGTAGTGTGTATGCTGGGGCAAGCCCTAAGGCGCAATGCACATTCTTTGAGTTTGAGTTGTCTGACGGCAATACCTGCCTTATTGAGTTTAGTAATTTAGCGGCTAGGTTTTGGGAGGTGGATGGCCGTGTAGAGGTTGCGACCGTTCCTGTTGAGGTTGTTACTCCATATACAACTGCCGATTTGCCATATCTGCGCTTTAAGCAGATAGAGGATAGGTTGATTATTACAAGCAATAGCTATCCAGTTAAGATAATGACTAGGGCGAGCAAGACTAGCTGGTCTATTACTGATGCGGTGTTTGGTGCGTCTATCTCAGCCCCAACTGGTCTATCATCCTCGGGCGGCTCTACCTATACACTAAAGGTTTCGGCTGTAACCATTGACGGCGAGGAGAGCGTGCCTTCGGCTAGTAGCGTTACTGCTAATGCCGCCTCTACGCTATCTTGGACTGCCGTTAGTGGCGCAGATAGGTACTATATTTATCAGTATAATAACGGACTGTGGCAGCAAAAGGCGATAGTAGGAACAAACTCTTACACTGTTACTACGGATACGCCCGACCCTGATAAGGGTCCATATACAGCCTATAACTATTTCGGGAGTTCTAATAACTACCCGCTGGCCTGTGCGTTCTATCAGCAGCGTTCGGTGTTTGCTAACACGAACAATAATCGCAAGAGAATAGCTCTGTCTAGTACAGGCCAGATACTTTCGTTCAACTCGTCTAGCCCAAAGCAGGATGATGACGCTATTGTGTTTAACCCTGCCGATGAAGGGTATAACCCTATTATGCACTTGGTGGGTGTCAAGAGCCTGATTGCAATGGGTACTAAGCGTGAGTATGTTGTGTCCTCGGCTAATGGTGATAGTTCGGCCATTACGCCCACAAGCATTAAGGCGGAGGTGCAATCGTCTATTGGGTGCGGACACGTTCGCCCGATTGTGGTTGCTAATAGCGTACTGTTCTTTGACTACTCGCAGAAGCACTTAAATCAGTTCTCTTATAGCCTAACGGATGATGGGTATATACCCTCGTCTCTTACTGTTTTGGCGGAGCATATCTTTAAGGACGATAGGGCGGTGTATGTGTCTTATTCTGCCAACCCTACTCCTCGCCTATTCGTTATTACAGAGGCTGGCAAGCTATGGGTTCTAGTGTATAGCCGTGAGCATAAGATTGTGGGCTGGTATCAGTGGGCAACTGATGGCGTATATGAGGCTGTTGGGGTTATGCAACGCCCTGGACTGGATGACAGGATATATGTTGCCACCCTCCGTGATGGCGTGCGCTATATTGAATACTTTGCGGATGAGGATTTCACGGACGAGACTAGTGGTTTTTACCTAGACTGCGGTGGTACTTATGATGGTACGGCCACTACTACAATAACTGGACTTGCTCGTTTTAACGGAGGTACTATCTCTGCGCTAATAGACGGTATGGTTGCAGAGGACATAGAGGTAAGCGGCGGCTCTGCTACATTGCCCTTTGCTGGCGAGAAGGTTCACTATGGTCTGCCGTATGAGGCTCGTATTCGCTCAGTTTCCCCAGCCGTTCCTTCTGCTGATAGCCAAGCCGACAAGAATGGCTCTATCATAAGCATTACTTTGCGATTGAAGGATAGCCGAGAGCTACTATATGGGAAGAGCTTGAGCGACCTGAACGAGTATATACTGCGTGGGGTGGATGATGGTGATGCTACTGATTTGTTTAGCGGTATGACGCAACCCCTATCTATTGGTGGCGATAACTCGCTAGACCCATCTGTTTATGTTGCATCGCAAAGGCCAGTTCCGATGAACATACAGAGCATAACCTACCATATAGAGAAAAACGATGCCTAATGACGTGCGCTCTGTTTGCGATTGGGGTGAGGTAAGGGTTGTTTCGGCTAGTATGGCCGATATATTGGATATTTATAGCAGGATTAGGGCTTACGACAAGGAAGAGGTGGCTGAACTAGGCCACGAATTGAGCATAGCCTCTATAAAGGCCGTTTATGGTGAGGCCGACATAAGACTGGCCTGTATGGTTAATGGCAAGCCAGAGGCTTTTATCGGGGTTAAAAACGACCACTCTATACTTGGTGCTGGCAGGATATACGCACTAATGACAGATGAGGCGGAAAAGCACAAAATGGCAATAGGTATAGTTAGTAAGCGTTGTATAATGTTATTAAAGCAGTTCTATTCAAAGTTATACAACATTAAGGCTTGCGACAGAGAGAGGGATATTAAGTGGCTAAAGTCGCTAGGGTTTAAGGCGTATGATGGCGGTAGAACAACAAACAACGGCAAAAAAATACTTTATTTGGAGTTAATAACAGAATGAGCTTACCAACAGCACTACTAATAGCTTCTGCGGTAACATCGGGAGTTTCATCCTATGGTGTGGCGCAGGCGCAGAACAAGGCTGCAAAGGCAAACGCTGCCGCATTAGAGCAACAGGCTCAGAATACATTGTCTGCTGCCCAAATTGAAGAGGCTAAGTATCGTGCCAAAGTTCGTGCGCTAGTAGGCCAGCAAAAGGCTACATACGCTGCTAGTGGTGTTGATATTAGCGGTGAAGGTACTGCGACTGATGTGTTTGCCGAGACTAATGCTATCGGTGCTGCGGACGCTATGACTATCCGCACTAACGCCCAAAAGAAAGCGGATGAGTTGCGTATGGGAGCTAGTGCTTATGAGGCTGGCCAAGTATCTTCCTTGCTCGCTGGTGGTTCCTCTCTTCTATCCACGGGTGTAAGCGCATACAGCTCTCTAAAATAATAATATATGCCAGTAGTAAGACAAATAGGTTTAGATAATACGCAGGAGTATGTGCAACAGGCTCCAAGGTTTACTGCTGAACAGTTTGGGGCTAGTACATATCGTGCAGTTGGCGAAGCTGGACAGGCTATTGGTCGCTTGGGATTAGTTCTGCAAGAAAACAAGCAGAAGCTAGATACAACCGCTGCCGAGGATGCACGCAATAAGGCTGCCGTTGAGTTGAACGATAAGACTAATGAAGTCCTGGCTAAGTTTCAAGGCGACAAGATAGAAGAGCGCAGACAGGCTCTTGAGCAAGCCCAAGTTGAGATTGAGCAGAAGTATTCCAGCCAGCTAAAAGGTGGAGCGCAAAAACTATTTCAGCGTGCATTTTCTTCTACTAAGGCCAGCAATACCATACAGGTTGCCGACAAGTCTGCGGCTGATATAGCCAGGTATGAGGATGATGTATTTAATACTAGCATAGAGGCTTTCAAGAGCGACTATATTGCTAGTGGCGATAGTTCCATTATTGCAAAGGCCAAGGGTAGGTTTGAGGCTTATGCCGCCAAGAAGGGCTTGCCGGAGGACTTTGCTGCTCGAAAGATACTGGAAACCGAAAGCGACTTTAACGCCGCTCGTGCTATCGCAGTTGGGCAGACCTCCGCACTCAAAGCCAAGCAGTTTGTAGAGGCTAATAAGGCTGGGTTTACGCCAGAGCAATATGCCTCTGTATTGGACAAAGTTCAGCCAGCAGCCGAGGTAGAAGAGGCTACGCTTGCTGCCCGTGAGTTCTACGAGAAGAATAGCCGACTAACCAATGAGGAGCTAGTGGCTCAAGCCGATGTTCAGATAAAGAACCCTCTTGCAAAGCAGAAGCTAATTGATATAGTTGATAAGCAAAAAGAGATTGCGCTAAAGACCAATCAGGCGGCCAAGGCAAATGCTTTTAAGAACGCAATGGACACTGGCTCATACCCCGTTGGAGATGCCTCATTTACGCCAATAGAGCAAAGGCTGCTAAAAACTCTCGTGGTAGCTCGTGATAACAAAGAGGCGAATAGCAATTTTTTCGACAGAGAGATGGATGTTGTTGCCAGTGGCGCAGACCTTTCTGATATGCCCAATAGAATAGCTGACGGAGTAGAGAGGGGCGAGCTTTCAAAGGCGCAGGCGTACTCTCTCGCAATAACGTATCTTTCGGCTACCGCCAAGGCAGACATTTCGCAGGACTTAGCCAAGCATACACAGAAAAAGGAGATGGACGAGCTTATCAAGGCATTTACTGGTGCTTCCGATGATAAGAAGATTGACTTTATTCGAGCCGATACGCTAGTTCGTCAAGCCATAGCCAATGAAGAGTCAGCCAGAGGCAAGAAGCTCACTTACAAAGAGCAGCGTGAGGTTGCGGCTCGTGAACTTGTAACATTTAAGAAAACTGGTCGTGGTGCTTCTGACCTATCGGCTCAAGAGTTCAATGCAGTCGAGATAGATGATGGGGCTATTAGGAAGTATGCAGACAGGGTTGGAATACCGATAGGAGGCAAGATTGGTGGTGTGTTTGGTATAGGCTCTTCAACCGCCAAGCAAGACCTAATCAAGATTGCTAAGTCATTTGAGCCTTCCGCACAGCTTGAGGGCTTTGACGATGACAGCATTAAAGCATTTATAAAATACAAGATTAAGTATGGCAACGAACCCAGATAACCAAGAAACCCAGAATACGGCCATTGACCCTCTGAAAGTAAACACGGAGGGTTTGCCTGTTTTAACAAGCAAGACAAGCGAGGGATATATAGAGAACCCATTGGCTATGTCGGTTGCTAGGCTACAAAATGAGACTGGTGGCAATGCACAGCAAGCCATACTGAAAAAGGCTATGACATTCTTGGGTGCTGCCGAGAATACCAATACGCAGCAAGAGATAGAGAAGCAAAAGGTTGCTGATGAGAATGGCTTGGATAGGGATATTGTTGAAAAGCTATCTCAGGACGTTTATCTTGAGCTGTCTCGCAAGGGTTACAATGCCAACCATGTGATGAATATGCGCCCAGAGCTAATTGAGTTCTTGGCGGAGAACCCTTATCACGCTAGAGTTGTTAAGGATGATTTGGCTGGTGCTAATGCCCTAGTAATGCTGGGCGAGGGTGCAAGTGCTGCTGGTAAGGCCATAGAGCTAACTGGTCGCCGTAATGAGCTTGCAATGAAGTGGTCTGACGGCACTGCAACAGAGCAGGAGCTTGCAGAGCTTGATAGCGTTGCAGATGAGCTAACAAAGCTAGATGGCAGAGGCGGTATTCTATATGACTCGTCAAAGTTTATTCTTCAGTCGGCTGGACAGTTCGGCGTTGATTGGGGAAAGGCTGAGTTGTTAGCGGCTCCAATAACAATATCAGCCAGGGCGACAGCTACCGTAGCCCCAGCACCGCAGATAAAGGCGGCGATGGCTACCATAGAGGCTGGCGCAAGAATGCTTAGTATGTCGTCAGTGCAGTCTAAAAATGCTTATGCCGAGGCATACTATCGTTTCCGAAAGGACGGACTATCGCACGACAAGGCGCAAAATGCCGCACGCTACATCGGTGGCATAGCTGGCGTTGTTAGCTTCCTGCCTACTCACACAGTCATTGAGGCTGCCGCCGCACCAGTAGAAAAGCAGCTAATAGCTAAGGCTGCCGTTGATAAGCTAGTTGCAACAGAGACTTTTAAGAAAGCTCAAGCGACTGTTGTAGCCAACTACTTTAAAGCCGTTGCTGCTGAGGGTGCGGAAGAGGCTGTACAGCAGTTATCTAACGATATAGTAGAGATAGCTGCTAAGGCAGACGCAGAGATTGAGTGGGATGCGCCCGATTTTGTTCAGGTGCTAGGCCGTGCTGGTAATGCTGGCCTTATGGGTTCACTAGGCTCGCTACTGCCCATAGGCGTATTGACGACAGTTGCACAAGGAGGCACACTACGCAAACTATCAAAATACTCACAGCAACAGATTGCTGACGCTAAAGAGCAGGCCGCCATTGACCAAAACCCACACGTTAAAAATGGCATACCAGAAGCTGGTCGCCTATACCAAGGTAAGAACAATAAGACTTGGCATATCGACAGCGATGGTATTAAGAAGGCTTACGGCGATAGCGCACAGTCTATTGCTGAGGCTTTGGGCGTTGGCGAGGCTTTCCGTGCTGCTGGCGATAGCAATGTTCGCCTAGAGGTTACTGGCGAGAAGTATGTAAACAACTGGAACTCTATTATTAAGGGCAAGCTAGACGCTTACTCTACTCGCTCGCCCGATGGACTAACACAGGCGCAAGGCAAGGCTTCTGAGCTAATAGCAGCAGAGCTAGAGGCCAAGCAAGCTGAGGCTGATAAGGCCAAGGAGCGTACTGCTTCGCGCCGTATGATAGAGCAGAAGGTCAAGGAGGAGCTTGGCAAGGCTGGCGAGAGTAGCGGTCGTGCTAGTATGGCTGCCAAGATTGTCTCTCACGTTTGGGATGAGATAGCCGATACGGATGCAGACCTTTACAAAGAGTACACTAACAAGCCGCTATTTGGTAAGCGCAGAAAGGTGCTGCTAAACCCCGAGGGCGAGATACAGCGTGGTGCTATTGATATTACAGACAAGAACGCTACTGTTCTACTAACTGACGCAAGCGATGGTACAACCGCTATGCACGAGATAGGGCACTATCTAATGGATGTGCTAGAGGGTGCAGACCTATCAAAGAAGCCAGAGTTGGCTAAGGCACTGGAGGACGCTAAAGCCCTAATAGGAACTAATGGCAAGCTAGATACTAACTCGCAAGAGAAACTAGCCAATGCGTTTGAAAGCTGGCTAGCGAGTGGTATGTCGCCAAAGGATGCGCTAAACCCCATATTTAGCGTATATCGCAAGGTGTTCGCTAATGTCTATGGCGACCAGCAGACAATGCAATCCAGCCCATTGACATACCTGTTTGCTAAGATGATGGGAGGTACGGATATGATAGCCGAGGCCGAGAAGGAGCTTGGGCTACCCGATGTAGAGCAGGATATTGAAGGCGATAAGAAGAAGCCTACTGCTGAGAATGTCGGGATGAACAAGCGTCAGATGACCAAGGAGCAGGGCGAGCTTATCAAGCGTGTTTACAATAAGCTAATGCGTGGCAAGGTCAAAGACCTGCGCTCGCTAGAGAAGATGGCTCGTGAGGACGCTATAAAGTGGGCTAAGGAGGCTGATTTTACTCGTGCGCTAAAGTATCTCAAGACTGGTAAGCTGGCCATTAAGTCAGATGAAGGTTCGATTATAGATGTGGCGGCCGATGTTGATGGCGGACGCAAGGGGAAGCCCAAGATTGATATTGATGAGCTAAAGTCATTGCTCGCCTCTGGCCAGATTAGCCAAGCCGCCTTTAACCGCCTAAAGCCCTATGCCGCTGGCTGGGACGATGGTGCTATACCATTACAAGATTTCGCACGCCTGTTTGCTCGTGAGGGCAACCCAGTTCAATTCCTAAAGGAGATTGACCAGGCGCACGACATTGAGCGTGTGGTAGCTGCTAAGGCCGCTGAGTACGCTGCTGACGCTGGCCTAAATACCTTTATAGATGAGGAAGCACTGTTAAGCGAGGCTATGCAGGTTGTATTAAGCAACCCGACCTATCAGAAGATAGCTGGTGAGATAGCTGCTCTAAATAAACTAGCTGGTGTTACTGGTGGTACCGATATTGACATTATTCGGGCGCAGGCTAAGAACAAGGCATCCAGATACCCATACAAGAAAACCTCAGTCCGCAAGGTTGAGAATAGCGTACGCTCTCTTGCTAAAGAGGTTAATCGCTATCTAGCCAACAAGAACTGGTCTAAGGCTGCCGAGCGCAAGAAGGCATACCTAGAGCAGCTAATGCTCAAGGAAGAGCTAGAGGCCGAGTTTAAGCGTACAGCCAAAGAGGTTGAGTACATTAAGAAGTTTACTGCCGCCAAGTCTGGCAAGCTGGCCAACATTGCACTAGGTAACATTGACCTAGCAAATGCAGCTGAGTCTCTACTAGAGATGTTTAGCACAGAGCGCAAGAGTATGGCTGATGTTCGTGGCGCACGCATATCTATCCGTAGGTGGAAGCAGCTAGCAGGACAACTAGACGGCCAGGGTATGCCCATTGAAATACCCGAAGAGGTGTTGCAATCTGCTGGAACGCTATACATAGACGAGGCCAACCTATCCACTATCCACGCTGTACACGATGCGCTAAAGCTAATTGACGGTCTGGCCAAGAAGGAGCGCAACGAGAAGCAGCTACTAGCCGAGGCTAAACAGGCTGGGCTAAAGTCTCAAGCCATAGAGTCGCTTCGCACTAACTACGCCAAACGCTTTAAGGATTTCGAGGCTGGCAAGCTAAAGCTAGAGCAGAGCGGCGTAGCCACCGACGCACTGACCAAGCTGCGTGCTGCTGGTACAGACACACTCAATCACTTCAAGATAATTGAGTTTGTGTTCCGTGAAATGGACGACTTCAAGAATGATGGCTGGTGGACTAACAATGTGTTTAGGCCAATGGCAGAGGCGTTTGACAAGGCGCAGCTAGAGATACAGACCGCAAACGCCAAGATTGGTAAAGCTATACAGAAGCTAGGCATTAACGGCCTAAAGCGAAACATATACGTTAAGGAGCTTGGTGCTACACTCACTTCCGAGCAGCTAATGGCTATTGCCCTAAACTATGGCAACGCCGAGAACGCTAAGACGCTGTTTGACGCTAATCCTTATGGCAAGCGCAAGGACGGTACGCCTCTGCTAAACGATGAGACAATAATCCCGATACTCAACAATCTAACAGCCAAAGAAATTGCAGCTGTCAATACTATCTTTGAGGTAATGAACCAAGATAGCGACCGTGTGTTTAATTTCCACAAGGAGCGCACTGGTGAAAGCCTCGACATGGTTAAGCCTTGGGATAAGCCTGTTAAGCTAAACAACGGCAAGATAACTGGTGGGTATTATCGCATAAAGTACGAGACTGGCGGCTTCAAAGAGGACTTCGCAGTACTGGATGATGATGCGCTAGGCGTAATGACTGGCGATAGCCCCGCTAAAAGCCCAATGTCGGGGCTTGGAACAAACAAAGGCTTTACCTATGAGCGTTCGGGTGCGCCAGAGGGTGCTTCTCTGCGACTAGACTTGGGCGTTGTGAACTTTGCTATTAACGAGCGTTATGTTGCGCTCAATATGACAGACCCCTCACGCAGCGTTGCCCGCATATTGACAAGCCCAGAAGTTGCTAGGTCTATGGACATAGCCTTGGGTGATGGTACGAACAAGATGGCGGTTGAGTGGTTAAAGCGCACAATAGGCCGTGTTCGTGGTCTGTACAATGACCAGCTATCGCAGAATGTAAGGACGCTAGCTCGAAACGTAACCCTGTCAGCAATAGCATTTAAGCCTATCACGGCTCTAGTAAACGTATCGGGCTTGCTGCCAGCATTTAACGAGATTGGTGCGGTTCGTGGCGTAGAGGCCATAGGCCGTTTTATATCCTCGCCTATTACTGGCAAGCAAATGACACAAGAGGCAGTCGCCAAGTCTGCATTTATGGCTACTCGTGTGGATAACCTCGCTAGAGACCAAGCAGAGGCACTACACGCCACTCGCAACAACCCACTAGCCAGCGCATACGCAAATACTGGTATGTGGATGACAAGAGGAATACAGCTAGGCGTTGATGTATCCGTATTCCACGCTGCCTACAACAAGGCTATATATGAGGGCGAGTCTGAGGCTGACGCAGTTTACGCTGCTGAGGCGGCAGTACGCACAAGCCAATCTACGGCCTTGCGCTATGGCACTTCCGACTTCATAGGCACAAACAACCCATTTGTAAAGCTGATAAGCGTTCTAGCTGGGTGGTCAAATATGATGCTCAATCGTGGTCGCTACGAGGTTAAGAAGCTACAAAAGCGAGGGGTGGTGCAACTACCTGGCTTTATAGTAGGTATGTTTAACCTATATGTAATGACATCAATAGTTGAGAGTCTGTTGCGTGGTCGCCTATCGGATGACGAGGAGAAGAACAAAGAGGCTATCGGTGGTGCAATGCTTAATAACATCGCTGGCCAGATACCCTTCGGAGGGCTTCTGTCGGAGCGCGGGCCACTACCAGTGTCTATGCTTGGAAGCATAACCCGAGACGGAGCAAAGGTCTATGAGGCTATTGCCAATGATGAGGACTGGAATGGCTATGTAATGGCAAGATTAGCGGCTAATGTTGGTGGTGTTGCTGTTGGGCTTCCAGCCTCGCAAATAACAACTACACTAAAGGCTGTTGAGCGTGCCGATAATGGCGAGGAAGTAAACCCACTAGACTACTTGCGAGTTCCGCCCCGCCAATAGTTATTAGGCATAGTATAATGTATTTATGGCAGTAAACTTTGAAGATTACAGACTAACTTATAACGGTAATGGCTCTACCGACCTATTCCCTTATAAGTGGCCAGCGTCAAGCGACGCATCCTTTAGTATCACTAAGGTAAATACAGACGGCACTACGGTATCCGTTACATCCAATTACACAGCTAATGGCATAGGCGATGATGACGAGAATAACTGGACAATCCTATACCCAACAACTGGAACCAAGCTACAAACTGGCGAAAAGCTAATAATAACCCCAGATGAAAGCCTTTTACAAGAGGTTGATTTTAGCCAGCAAGGTAATAATAACCCCGTTGTGTTTGGCCAAGCCCTCGACAAGCTGACAATCATAGCACAACAGCTAACTGAAAAGGTCGAGAGGGCAATAACTGTTGAGCAGGGCGTTGATACGACCCCAGAGGCATTGCTTGAGAGCTTGCAGGAGGCAGAGGCCAATGCTGCTGCAAGTGCCACCGCTGCTGACGCTAGTGCGGATGCCGCTCAAGCTATTGCGGACACTCTAGCAACTGGCTTAACGACACCCGCAGTTCAGGCTTCTAGCTCGGCTGGGTTGGCCATTAAGAATAATGGTGGTACTACTGTGGCAACCTTTGGCTCTGGTGGTGGTACAGCTACCAGTATGACCAGCCTTGCCCTCACCACTCCACTTCCGCTATCTAGTGGTGGTTTTGGGTATGCGTCTCAACCTAGGTTTAAGGCCACCAGAGGCACTTCCAGCCAAACAATAACTACCGCTACTGCCACTAAGCTACAATATAACTCAGAGACTTGGGATATTGGAGGCATATATGACAACGCAACCAATTATCGCTTTACTGTACCTTCTGGGTTTGGTGGCTTGTGGGCTATATTTGGACAAGTAAACTTTGCTAGCCTTGGCGACTGCGATATGGAACTATACGCCCTTATCAATGGCACAACCAAAATATCCAGGGCTTTCTATTCTTATAAGCAGGTGTTCCTATCCCCCCCCGACAAGACAATAGAATTGCCATACAATGAGGTTTCCCTTGCTGCTGGCGACTATGTAGAGCTTTGGATATACCAGAATAGCGGAGCCTCGGCTACTGTGGCCGTAGATGCTTATCGTGGTTTCTTTGGCGCAAGGTTCCTTGGGGCTGTTTCTTAATACAACAATAGTAACCTAATATCCTATAATAAGTATATGTCCACAACCTCATCGACAATCACAACCAATAGCACCTTTGAGCTAACACGCTCTTCTGGCATACCTCAAGACATTTCAGTAACTGGAACTTGGGGTGGCGGTTCTCTTCTAATAGAAGCCTCCCTACAAAATGACCTAACATACGCTACTGCTACTCGCTGGAATACTGTTACAACCATTACTTCAACGACTGGCATTACTCGTGTTTGTTTGAATACTGGGGCTATACTCCGAGCCACGCTATCGGGTGCTACTAGCCCCTCGCTAATTGTAGATATACTATAATAACACAATGTCAGCACTGCCTTACGATTGGAGAAAGAGAACCCCAATAGTAGTATCTCCTGCTGGTGGTGCTGCTATGAGTGCTGCGCTTGCGCCTACTCAATCCTATTGGGGGTATGCTTTAAGCTCCATTGATGTAGATGCTGCTGCATATATTAACGCACTTGTAGCGGCTGGCGGGAGTATAAATGATGCTACCAGGAATGCTATTATTGCGTTTATAACTACTGGCAAGACCGATGGTTGGTGGAGCAAGATGTTGGCTGTATATCCATATATAGGGGGTACTGCTGCTACTCACGCTATTAACGCAAAGACTCCAGGAACTTATAATATCACGTGGGGCGGTACCGTCACGCACAACTCAGACGGTATTACGGGGGATGGCTCTACTGGATATGGTAACACTAATTTCAAGCCCAGCCTAGGGTTCGCCAGCGATTATAGCGCAGCTATGGGTGTGTACTCAAGGATTGCGGGCAGCACTGGCAATATAGACATGGGAAGCGGTGGCGGTGCTGGTGAGTCCTTTACCATACTTACGGTACACTCTTCTGGCCACTTCAACATGCCCGTAAACCACGCCTGTTGGCTACACAACAAAGGCAACAGCGCCCCACGCAATGGCGAAGTAGCCTACAACGACAGCAACAATCGCATAGGTATATACATAGGCACCACCACCAGCGCCAGCGCCCGCGCACTGTATAAAAACGGTACCCAAGTAGCCACCAGTACCGCTACCGATACCCAAGCACGCAGCGACCGCAACATAGGTATATGCTGCCGCCTAGACAGCACCAACACCGCCTCGGCGTTTACCAATAGAAACCACGGCTTTGGTTTTATCTCTAGTGGTCTTTCAGCGGGCGATGCTTCTAGCATAACCACAGCTATACAAACCCTACAAACCGCCCTAGGACGCTAATCTATGACTAAGTTCTACATAATTTCTAGCGACGATTACGACAAGGTTTCTCAAGAACATGGCCAAGACTGGCCTTGCAGCAAGTATCAAAACGTCTCACCCGTAAAGATATACTCGGGGGCTTATGCTGGCTCATACGCTGTCAATATAGCTTTCCTAGACGGCGAGTCTAGCAAAGAGAAGTATCGAGCTATACTGGAGGCTTGCGATGTTCGTGAGCTTAACCCACTAGATTTACAACCAACAGAGGAATAGGATATGAGCGACAAAGATACATTTAAACAATGGGTGTTTGATAATATATTTACGATAATGACAGCCGTGCTTGTGATAGGTGGAATGCTATTGAAAATGCAGAGCATAGACGAGAGGCTTTCTAATATAGAGAAGGCACTAGGCGTGGGTGAAATAAAGATAGTTGTAGATAACAAATAATTTTATGGCCAAAATACTAGATGTACTAAAGAAGGCTGGCAGCTTTGCTGTTGGGCTTATTAAAAGCGGAGTTATCACTCCTAAGCTAAAGGTAGGGGTAGAGATTGCCAAATACATACCCTCCATTGCTCGCCACCTTGCCTCTAAGTTGGCTGGTGTTCTTGTAACTGTTGGCGTTATACAGGCTGGTGCTGCCCAAACTGTCGCAGTAGGTGGAGCCGAGGTAATAGGCGGTGCTATCCTATGGGTAGGCACTCTCGTCTGGAGCTTCGTTGAAAAGAAGTTTATAGGCAAGAAAGAAGTGAAAGCAGAAGAGGCCAAGTAATACTACTTAACCTTCTTAGGACGACCCCTTGGCTTACCGCTAGGGGTTTTCTTTTTCCTTACTATCTTGCGCTTATTGAGTATCTCGTTTATGCCCCTAACCTCAGCCCTTGTAAACTTTAGGGTTTTCATATCATTGATATACTCAAAGTCTATTGGGCCAGTTGTTGTTCCCTCCACTCTTGGCGATGGCCCGAAGCCACCTACTGTGTTATAATGCTCCCTTAGCTTCTCGGCTATGCCCCTTGCGCCATTGGCAAAAGATATTGGTAGGCCGTTTCGGACTAATAGCGTCTCTAGCTCACCGAACTCTGGGCGGTACTTGCACTTACCAAATAGTAATTGCGTGGCGGTTTTAAGGGATGCGGCCTTATTCCCCTTGTTTTGGGAGGTTCCGAACGTTGCATAATCCTCCTGTGCTTGCTGTATTACTGAGATTAGCAGCTTTGCCCACCCATCATTATTCTCTAGCTGATACGGCCTTTCGCTATACTTCTTCCATAGGGGAGATGTGTTTGGCCTAAAATCCTTGTCTTTTGACATAAGTGTTATTTATATACTTTTGGCAGAGTTATTAGTATTTGTAGGGTCTGCCCATCATCTAAAAGTCGTTGGCTAAAGCGCATTTTGTGCTGGGTGCAGTAGGCTATAACATCTGTGCCTTGGGCAAACTCGAAGTTAATGTACTTTAGGCGTTCTCCCATGGTATGTTGTACTGCCATAGACACAGAGGGCTTAATGATACCCAATCGCCACGCCAAGAGGCTTATCAAGGCTTTAAACTGTGTTTTAATGTAGTTAATCATATGTCAGCTCTATAACAAGGCACTCATCCTTGCGCTTACCGACCTTTAAGGACTTTGCCTCTATGCAGGTTAGCTTTGTTGGGTCGTCATTTGTAATATAGCCAGAATAGCGGAGGCAGTCAATTATAGCCTTACAACCCGCCACCATATTGTCGAAGTCCTTTGGTCGGCACCCACGAGCTACTATGGATATATAGGTCATCCCAGACGAGGGAACCCAGCCCTTGTGTTCTGGGTGTTCTGCCTCCCATTGCTTTAGTGCCTTAGCGCAATCGGCCTTAACCTTCTTAAAAGCCCAAAACGAGCGACCGTTTATCTTGTTTGGTGAAACGCAAACAGATGGTGGTAGTATAAACTGGATGCTATTCATCTATTGTTTCCTTCCGATATACTACCATATAGTATGTTTTGCTAAAGTCTATATTCTCGCCAGTTACAGTCTTTAGATGCACGAATACCTCTTGGGGAATAATACCCACAAGAGAGCAATCATTGGCGTACTGGTATGCGTCATTGATAGTATCGCACATCTCTAGGTCGTAGCTATCATCCCTGCATTGAGACACATCAAGAAAAGAGCCGCTATCCTTGCCGTCATCTAGGTATATAATGGCGTTATAGCTCTTATCAAAGCAGATATGCTCGCCCTCCTGCGTCATAATATCTATCTGGGCACACCACTTCTCGTTGTGTATAGAGTTTACGCTCTCAATAAACTCATTGGCTACCTCATCCGAGCTAATAAGCCTCATCGCATACCTTGGCTGCGACATATTAGCTATTATGTTAATGAGGTCTTTGAGTGTCATTTTACTTCTTTTTCTTCTTTATGGGTGCTTGTTTTGGTGTATCTTCTACTATAACTTCCTCTTTCGGCTGCTGTTCTACAACAGGTGCAATATATTTACAATCATTAAATTGGTAATAATGCTCGACAGAGCCATTTTCTAGGTGTGGGATAAGGCTAACCATACCCTGCTCTATCATCTGCTGTATATAGTCCATAGACACAACAGAGCCTAGCCCTGTGGCGTTCATAAAGTCTATTAACTCCCAAGCATTATCGGGTAGTTTTGCGGTTAGGTTTTGTTTTACTACTTCTTGTTTGCTCATAAAATTATAGGGGCTTAGGCTCCATTACTACAAAGCTACCATCCTTTGCCTTTACCGCAAAACCAGGGTAGTATATATTCTTCTCGGTATCGGCTATTCCCATAGCCCAGCCAGTTATGTGCTTAAATGAAGAGGTTTGGCCAAGCTGATAGGACATCTTGTCGTTGTCGCAAAGGGATGGGCAGGACTGTGCAAACCGCCCATGGTGGTCGTAGGTGTCTAGCCAAACAATATCGCCAGAGTGGTTATGGCCATGTACGCAAGCCCCGAACTTTGCACCAGTTGTGCGAGTGGCCGACATAGCACCATTTGCGTAGCCGTGTAGCATTTTCTGGCCTGCTATCTCATATACCCCACGCTTAACGCCCCAGCCATATACGTTCGTTCCAATCTTCTTTGTAGATGCGTGTATTTCCTTCATCCTGTCCTCGCACCACTCACGCAATATAGGGTCTTTTGCCATTAGGTTCTTTGTTAGCCGCCAGTCGTGGTTTCCCTCAGTAAGCACATCTGGCTTAAACTCCTCTAAGAACTTGATACCCTCTGCAATATCATCACGCATACTGCACATACGCTCATCATTTGAAGCCCCGACCCTTAGCGCATCAAGGTTCATAAAGTCGCCAAGGTGAACCCTTAGGTTTGGGGAAAAAGACTCAATATACTCAAACAGCTTCTTCTTTGCATCAGGGCAAATCATATCGCCGTGATTATCAGAAACGATTATTATTCGCTTCCAGCGTAGGGTATTTATTATGCCCAGCATTGATGATGTCTTTTTCTTTTTATTGCTTGTTGTTTTCATAGTAGGAGTGTCTCAACCCCTACATTGTACTACTATCAGTTACGGTGAAAATTAAGTATATGTCAAGCAGTTACTTGCCAATATACTGATAAAGGCTTTCTATTATACTTTCAACTGAGCCGTGCAGCTCGCTTAGGCTTCTATTGTTTAGTATAGTATAGTCAAATGCTGCACTGTTAAGCGAACCCTCGCTAACGTGATTATACATAACTTGCTCAACATCATCCCTTTGAACCTTTATTGTGAGGCCGCCTAGAGCCTTAACCTTATCATATTCATTAGGGAAGCGCATATCATCTACTACTACTCGGTCTAGTCGGCTGACCTTAGCCTCCCACAGTTTTATCCATAGTTCGTTATTTATCATCATTCGCCCCCACTCTGTGCCTAGGGTTTGGTATATACGGCGAGGGGTAACGCCTATTTCTGGCAGCATGCGCTCCTTATTAGTGGTCTCAAACTCGCATATATCCTCTAGTGAGTACCCGAGAGAGAAGAATATGGGGCGAGCCATTTCCTTTAGTATAGAGGCAAACGGAACTCTTGTATAGCCGTAATGGAACTCTAGGTGCTTGGCTACGGTGGACTTACCGCTTTGTGGGGCTGGTGAGTATAGTGCTATTAGGCTTGGATAGTTCATATTATTGTTTCGGTATTGAGTTCAATATATTTACAGCCCAAACAAGCCATAGTGCTGAGATTATAATCCTATATGGATATGTTGAGCCTTCTACCCTGTGTTCATATCCCTCTGGCTTAGTAACGGCCAAGATAAGATAGGCTATAATTGCAAGGCCTTGCAGCCAGATGTTTACTTGTAGGTATAGTTCCATAAAGTTAATTCCTATTCATTATTATCTATAAATGTATCTGCTTTCTCCCAGCCCTCAAAGGTATATGAGGCATCTATTGTTAAGTCTAAGCCGAGGAAACTCTTTGCTGCTACTGTTATCCATAGTACGCAAGCTGTGTTTTGTATGCGGTATTGGCTGTGTCCTCTACCGCTTTTGTTTGCGTCTGCTATGCAATCTTGTAGGGTCATTATCTTTTAAAGTTACTCTGTTTTATCAGATTGCTCTGTGTTGTCAATACCTTTTTTTAACATTTCTGAAAAAATATCAACATTCTCGGTTTGTTGCCTTAATGCCACTATCGCAGCGTTCTTTGCGCTATTCGCGCTACCGAAGCTAATAGACGGATATTGCCTGTTTATATAGTCTAGCACCATTTCATCCTCAACATACAGGGTTTTCATCCAATCAGCAGGGATATTTGGGAACCTGCCAGAGGCCATTAGGAGCTTTCGGCTGGTCTGTTGGCTACCCTGTATCGGCTGTGGCTGTCCAGAGGCCGCCTTGGGGCTTATCATAGTGTTATTTCGGGGGTTGTGTGCGTCAAACACATAGCTTTCTATAAACTTCCGCAACTGGGGTTGATACTTAGGCTCCTTTGTCGCCTTGCACTTGGCAATAAAAGCGGCAGATAATGCATTCTTATCAACAGTAGCTGGTATGGCAAGCCAAGCCTCCCAGTCGTATTTGCACCCATCACGCTTGCTGGTTGAGTTAAACGCATCAATGAAGGCCGCATCCGCATACGCCAGTTGCATCCAGTCCGCTGCTGCTGGCTTCTTTTTCTTCTTGGGGGCAGGGGGTTTATCTTTAATCTTAATATCCTTATTATAATAGGTAGCAACTGTTGCTAGAGGGGTCACGCAACTATTGCTAGAGGGTGTAGCAACTATTGCTAGAGGGGGGGTGGATTGAAGATGCCTTTTGTTGTCCTTGTCGTAGGTGCAAAATACAAGCTTGTTTTCAATCAATTCGCCAACGGCAGAGGACGCACTACGCTCAGACATACCGCACCAGTTGCCTATTGTCTCGTTGGTCGCCCAGCAGTCTTTACCGTTTCTAGTCCAGCCATCAATATAGCCATAGACCAGTTTGGCGGCAGGGTTGATGTCCTTTCGGCTCATAATTACCTGCGGTATGCTTGACCACAGGTTCTCTAGCTGCTGTTCGCTCACGTTAATACAACCTTTCCATCAACAAGCTCCGCCCTTGTAAGGCCGTTCTGTAAAAGCATCTTTTTTATTATTCCACCGACCTTCTCATTAGTGTCGCACCATGCGCCCGAATTATATATAGGACGAAGCTCCCTTATAAAGAAATCTTCGACGCGGCTTGGGTTACCTAGTATTGGGATAAATGTAAAATAATCAAAGACCTTATCGCCCATGTGTCGCTTAACCCTTGGATATATTGAACGGCTCATGCCGACATAAACTATTTCCTCACCCCTGAACAAGAAATACACGCCCGAGATTCTAACACCCATCCCGCCTGGCTTTATTTTCCAGCATTCAAGATTCCACGGGTGTATTTGGAGCGCCTCCTCTGGCGTAAAATATTTTATGTTCCGTCTCTTAGCCCAGCTCGACTTTAGGTGCATTGGCATCCCATTTGACACTATTGAGAAGTTATCCCTAGCCTTGTTGTGTATTATTGGCATATCTTTATCTCCTGTTTCTTTTCCCCAGCCTTACCAGTAGCCTTGTGTTTGCTGTATTCGGCCATATACTCATCGTGCTGAACCTGAGATATAGAGACCCCGATACTCTCTAGTATGCTTGGGTCAATTCCGTTGGTGTGGTGTAGCTTGCAAAGCTCTGCGCCAGATAGCCTTGATAAGTCCTGCTCTTTCGATAGCTTCTCTGCCCTCGATAGCAATGCTTCAAACCTCTTTTCTTCTGCCAATATAACATCGTGTATATCTACATCAAACTCGGTGTTTGCTGGCCTTTTTATGCACTCTGGAGGATTATCCTCATACCCAACCTCTGCACCCCACCTGACCTCGTGCCTTGTTCTTCCGCACCACTTGCAGGTAGCATCTGGCAAACTGCTATTAAAGCAGTGCGCCTTCAGGTGTTCCCTTGGGTGCAGGTGGTAAGCAAATGTAGCTCTTATTATATTGTCTCTTGTCTCGTGGTTTATTATTGGCATATTTTTATGTATATTTTGAATACTCTACGAGCTTCTTCCCTAGCGCTTCTAGTTGGCTATTGTCCACAATAACACGGAGGCCATTATCACAAACAATCTCGGCATAGGTGTTGCAGCTATCCTCGTCGTTCATATAGTGAACCTCGATTATGTTTGCCCACCCAGCCAGCCTTGGCTCCTGCGGGTGTTTATCACGACTATGCCAGTCAAACTTATCAAATAGTATTTCTTTTTTCATACAATTTTATCCTCGTCTGTTAAGATTTTAGCGTACCTAGTCCATTGAAGCAAGTCCTTTGCCCTATTGAGCTTATCAAGGTCGGCTTTCCGTGCAAAAGACCAGCCCTGCTCTGCATAGGTTGTCATATCCTCTAGGGATTGAGTAAGCTCGCTATTTCTTGTGTGCAGTTCTTCGTTTTGATAATGAACGCATCTGTCAATGTACGCATCAATTTCACTTGCGACGTATCTGCAAGATGCCTCTCCGTTTTGGCATCGGCGTAGTAGCTTTAGTAGGTCGAATGGTTCGCTCATACAATTTTATTCCCCTATTCCGTGTTTATATATAAGGTCTGTTTTTTTAGACTCGTATTTATCAATAAACTCTTCTGTTTTTGAGAGGTCCTTTCTGTTTTTACGCTTAATAAACCAATATAACCTAAAATCAATGCTGTTATATATTGTTGGGTTTTTGTAGAGAAATTCAAGCATCCTACGATTTGCCTGTTGAATTGTTGCGAAGGGTGTGAACTTATATTTGTCAAAAGCCATCTCGCTTTTCTTGTTTTTAATTGCTGCGAATATGTCTCGTGTTGTTCCTGCATATACATTATACTTACCCTCTTTCAATATGTAAAACCCAACCTTATTTCCCATCTTTTGAGACATTGCAAAGCACTGCGACTTGGTTCCAGAGAATGCAATAACTCTCGGCTTGCTCTCATGTACCAGGTGGTACTGCTTGTATTTGCTTCCACCCTGATAGTACACGAGGAAGCCGTTGTTGTCGGAAACCAACCTCATACTATCGGTTAGTTTTGTCGTGCGTGTGTTTGTTTTTTTTATTTCCGTTATGTTTTGTTTCATACAATTTTATCCTTATCTATAATCTCGCCATTGTCAAGAGCGGCTATCATTTTCTTTGCCCCTTCTTCACTTAGGTTAAGTTTAACATAGCTCTTAAAGTCTTTAGTATTGGTTGTCCTGCCCTTCCAATAGTCGTTTTGCTCAGGGAAGGTGTATGTCTCCACCCTTACGACATGAAATAAAGAGATGTCATTTTGCGACACCTCTGTTGTGTATTTAATAGTAGTTGTGTTTGTCATTTGGTTGTTCTTACGCTAAATGCCTCTCGCATGAGCTTATAGTATAGGAAATTCTCCATTCTGTTAAGGAATTTTATTTGCCCAACCGTAAGCTCTGTTGCAGGCGTTTCCCTTAAAACCCTTTCAAGTTCATTCAATAACTCTATCGTTGTCATCCTTTATACCTTTCCATTGCTCTCTTATACCAATAGTCTCCTTGCTCTGGAGAGTTGGGGCCATAGTAGTACACCTTATCTGCCTTTGTTGTTCTACCTGGTACTACAACCTCATACCCATAGGTATTCTGCTTCTTAACACCTACGACCTTGTATAGCTTCCTGCCGTTATCCTTATTGGTTTTAAGCAGGACACTCTCCTTTTTAGGTATGCTCATTTCTTTGTTAGTATTATGCTGTTACCTATTAGAATAAAGCCCCCAGAATAGCAAGAGGGAAATACACTTACTACTTCTTTTAGTTGTGCGTTGGTAAGGTTTATGAGAATACCAACACCCTTCTTTTTAGCTTTTGTGGTCTTTTTCATAGTATTAAAACGGCAAATCATCCTCGGGTTGGCTTCTCTGGCCTATCTTCTCAGTTATTATCTTCTTCTTGATAGTCTCACCAGTAAAGGCGCAAGTTTCTTCTTCAAAGGTTTCTTGTGCTGCTTGTGGTATAGCCAGCTTATCTCCTATCTTAGTTGTGTTAGCCTCGGTTGGGAAGTCAAACGGCACATCATCACCTATAACATCCTCAAGCGCAGGGTATGCACCATAAGGCAGTATAGAACACTTACGCATTGCGCTGCTGTAATTCCCCCTGGAGAAGGCTAGGTTGTATATATGTATGAAGCATAGTCTGCCACGCAGTGGTATCTTGCGTAGTTGTAGGGCATTGCCAGAGGTCATGTCGGCCAACTCTCGGCTTCCTAGAGCCTTTCCAGCGTCATTAACCTCCTTTACGGCGTACTCGTTGAAGCTGCCATCCTTCTTTTTAAAGGAGAACCATACATCTAGCTCTATTGGTATATACCCAGCCTCTGCCGAATAGTCTGGGAGTACGAGAGATAGAACGGATAGCGTCTTGCCGCTCTTCTCTGAGTTGAAGGTCTTGAAGCCCATTGCCTCAGCCTTGTAGCATCCAATTATTAGGTCGTCTATATGTTTGCTCATAATTTCCCCTCCTTAATACCCTACATACTATCAGCTGTCAATACATTTTCTTAAACTATTTTATAAACAAAAACCCCACCACCGTTTCCAGTGATGGGGCGGACTATCCTACCCCTCTGCTCTGGGGAATTATTCGCCGTAAGAGATTTGGACTCTTATTGTCAGGTCTAGCACCTAACGTCTTACATGGCTATTCATGTTATTAGACCAACGGCTTGCAATATATCGTGCCACGTCTGGCTATAATAGCAATCGCAAGATTGCTTTGTTACGGATGGACTATCTGGATAGAACCCAGCACCGATACCATCACTAGCAGGATGCTTTTTATCGCTTGAGGTTGTGGAATACGGTTTATCTTTCCGCTCCTACTCTAATCCCGCACTCTCCATTGTCAGGCCGCCTCTCTCTTGGGCTACGCAACGGATATATCACTAAAGTTTTGAATATGTTAAAGAACAAAAGAAAGTTAAGCCAGTTATACCCCCACACGAAACTGGCAGCGTGCTCAATGAAACCTTGGGGTTGGGAAAGTAATACGGCTACGCTAACGTGCCTTTACTGAAAGAGTAGTCGCCAGAGATTGTTTTGTCAATAGCTTTCTCAATCTTTTTTGCAAGTTTATTGCTTATTGCAATTTGATTTCCGCCATCTTCCAGCTCAATCAAGATTGAGTTATGCTTTTTACCATCCATATCGGTAAGCGTGAATAGTTTTATTATTGGTTCTTTTGCCATAAAATTGTACATCGGATTGGCCGAGCCGATGTGCCTCGCTGGCACTTGCGCAAAAACGGTGAATGCGCTTGGCCTAAGAGACATATATTGCTACACGTCAATTTTTTATAACTGTGCATCGGTTTAGGCAAGTCTTATATTTGGCTACAAACCATGATTAAAATCGCCAAAACTTCGCTCTATACCTAAACCAATGCTTAAACAGAACAAAAAGTCATTTGCTGGACTTTACCTGCCAGCAACATCAGGCTCTATCTATCTACTATCTACTATGAGGAGCGACAAGCTCCGCTTATCTATGAATAACTAACGGAAATTAGTATGCAATATCATCGCTCTCTGGCGCACTATCCTCTTTCTTTTTACCACCAGTAAACGAGAACTGCTCAACAACAAGTATAATTCGGCTGTTCTTCTTGCCATCCTTCTCCCAAGACTCTTGCTTTAGGCGACCCTCCACAAGTATAGCATCACCCTTCTTAAAGAACTTTGCTATTGCCTCTGCTGTTTTATCCCAAGCCTGGCAGCCGATAAACGAAACCTCTTGCTTCTCTCCCACCTTTCGGTTTACTGCAACAGAAAAGCTGCCAACAGACTTGCCACTATTTGTGGCCTTTAGCTCAACATCTTGAGCGAGGTTACCTAGTATGATTGATTTATTGTACATAGTTAAAAAGGTGTGGACTCAATTTTCTTTAAAGTAACAAGAGCCTTATCGTAGTTGTTTATGACATTTATTTCCTTACCCGTCAATCCCTTTTCTGAAATATATTTTTTCACCGTTGCCTCAGCAATTCCGTCCTTTGCAGCAAGCTCTATTAGCTTCTTTAGGTTATCCTGCGGTGATTGTGGCTCCTGTGCATCTACTGCATCATTCTCTATTATGTCGAGCAGTGAAGTCCACAGGTAGCGGCGTATATATGTCTGAACAGCCCCAAGAGCCTGTATTGCGTTTGCGCCCTTCATCTCAACAGAAACCATCGGGCTAGATATTACAATAACCCCATCACCATCAAACTCACGGACTGTTAGTGTGGCCTTGTCGTTCTCGAAACTTACAAAAGCAACAAGCCCATTTTTGTTTAAAGACTCCATTGCTGGCTTGATAAAGTCTCCAAGCTCAAAGTATTTATAGCCTGCAAACTTGTTGTGTCCGCTTTTCTTAATCTCTTTCGAGTGGAAGTCTAGTTTAGCCTCCGATAGTTTTTGGTAGATGTTCATATTGTTTGTTTGTCTGAGGCTACATAATAACCAAGACCTTTGTTTTGTCAAGCGGTTTTCTTAAATTATTTTATCTTTTTTTAATGTGTCGGTTATTGCCTCTATCTTTTTCTTTAGCCAACCATCGTATGACATATAATCCCCCACTGCCCTGCGTGTGTAAACAATAGTTTGGCGTGTAACCCCAAAAGCCCTAGATAGTGCGCTTACATTCTTTAGGATATGGTTATACAACAGAAACATAATAACTTGCCTGGCCAAGACGTATGGCACCCCCCTGTACTTACTTATTACAGTAGCCTCATCTGCCTGAAACTCTTTGCAGGTAGTCTCTACTATTGCTCTCCACTCTTTAGACTGTTTTATGTGCATATTATCCTTTAACTATACCAATATCTTTAACCTTGTCAAGCGTCTCATTTGTGCGAGCTATATAGGCTTGATAAAGCTCGTTAAGGTGGGCTTGTAGGCGGCTACCGTGCTCCTGCCTTAGTTGCTCAAGGGTCTCTTTACCTACTAGCAGTTTAAGCCATCCCTCTTGAGTTAAGTGGCCTGTGTGTTTGTAGTGGCGCATAAATCTACTCTATTACCTTTCCAGTTATCGAGAGGCGCTCAAGACAATACAAATATAAAGCCTTTTTGCAAACAAGGCCACTATCAGGATAATCTCTAGGCAATCTCCAAGACAGAGCAACGCCCTTGTACTCCCACGGCTTCCAGAATAGCCAAACAAGGCGTTTGATGAGGTTATACCACCACGAGCGTCTATAATTTTTCTTCTTCATAAATGCGAGAGACATTGCAAGTGCGTCTGCTACATCGGTTTTTGGTGTGCGGCGTATGTTCATTTGATAAGCTTTCCTTCGTGGTTAAATACAAATCCCAGACAGAATATGCGTCTCCCTCCCATGTCTGGGTTTGATGCAAGTGCATTTTCTAGCTTTCTCCCCGCTCCAATCTCCTTTAGAACCCACTCTAATTTCTCTAGGTCTGTGGCGTTTGATAGGTCGGGGAGTTCGACCGACCTTGATATAGGAAAAGCAAGGCCTCCGTCATCATCGTTTACCACAGGCCGTCCAGCGACAGGATAGCCGTCGTTATCAATCTCTATATATTTCTTTTTAGTTATTGGCATAGACTACTTCCCCTCCTTTCCATTTTGCGACACACCCCAAAGATATATTTCATCCTCGCTGGTGAAATTAAGAGATAGCGAAGTATTGCAAATAACCTCAAAAAGCTGGGGCTCTATCTTAAACCTGTCTCTGTTTATAAATAGGCTCTTGGCAAAGTTACCGTTGTCGTGTCTTTCGGTTGCGGCTTTCCAGTCGCATAGCATTTCCACCAAGTCCAAAAAGCACATACCGTTTATGCCGTTTGGGTAGAACTCGGGATGGTGAGAGTTGTTGGCGTAGTGATTTTTCAAAGCAAAACCTAGCTGGCGTAGGCTTTCTTTATACTCGTCGCTGCCATAGGTTAATGACTTTAGCAAAGGAGTAAGCCTATCAAACTCCTCTTTTTCAGGTGATTGAAGTTTGCTTTTATCGTGAACCCTCCCTCTTTCTATGAGCCTATCGGCTGCTGACTTTAATAGCTCTGCTACCCGAGCTATGTGCGTTTTAGTATCTTGTGTGCTGTCGTATGACATAAAATTACTCCTCCACTATCTTTGCGCCGAGTTGAGCCTCGACCCATTGCTTGGCCTCTAGTTCTGTTGTAAATGAATACCCTTTTCTGAATGGGTCAGTGTGGTAGTGAGCTATGACAAGACTTTCAGACCAATGTTGAA
>JACCDR012122516.1_pt1 | contig 43186 bp, 61 predicted proteins | sample 7446431 | NCBI WGS metagenome assembly JACCDR01 (sample SAMN15323443, study PRJNA562643) | freshwater metagenome | isolation source: river surface water | place: USA:Blue River Watershed | collected 2017-08-17
GAGAAGAGGCGGGGCACCCGCGCGGGGCACCCCGAGAGGTGGGCGGCACTCACTCGGCGCGCCCGGGGCGGGGAGGTGCATTGTGCGCGGCACCCCGAGGGGAGGAGGGCTACTCAGGCAGCCGGGGACCGTGGGCCTCACCCGCCCCTAGGCGGTAGGGGGCCACCAGGGAAGGGGCAACCGCCCCAAGAAGACGGGCACGCAGCTCGTGGGGCCCCTTGCCCTCGGCCAGACGCAAGAGACGCTCGCGGAGCACGTCGGGGACCGCGAGGCGCCGCTTGCCCGCGTCCGTCTTGCTCTTGGCGATCCAGAGGACCGCGCCCCCACGGTCAAGGTCGCGCACCTCCACCGCCTGCGTCTCTGAGACGCGCGTGCCGAGGAGGAGCAGCACCGCCGGGATCGCCGCCCACGTGCGCCCGGCGTCCCAGATCTCCAGCGCCTTTTGCAAGAAGAGCGCGGCCTCGTCCTCGCGGAGCTGGGGTTTGCCCACGTTCGGGCGCCCGACCGGCTCCACGTGCGCGAAAGGGTTGACCGTCAGCCAGCGCTTGCGCACGAGCCACGCGCCCCACTCTTTGGCGCGCTGGAGAGCGAGGCGCTGCGTGACCACCGCAAAGAGGCTCACCGCCCGCGCGTAGAGGTCCTCGGCCTTGCCGCGGAGCGCGGTCAAGGGGAGCCCGAGCACGGGCCCCAGGAAGCGCGGGAGCGAGCTGCGGAGCGCCGCGACGGAGACCGGCTTGATGGTGGCCGCCTTCCAGGTGATCCACTCCTCTAGCGCGTCCTGGGCCGTCCTGACCTCGGTGGAGAGGTCGCGCCGGTAGCGGGCTTCGAGGCGGCGCGCCTCGCTCTCGCCCGCAGCTCGCTCAGTGACGCGCCGCCCGTCGAGGACGAGGACGACGGACCAGGGTCCATCGGGGCGTCGCTTGTCGTCGGGGTAGGCTCCAACAACGCGGTCGGGGAGTCGGGGGCGGGGCATAGAAGGACCTCCATCCCTGCGCCACAGCAGGGGCAGGCAAGCACAACGGCGGGGCTAGGCAAGGGGCGTGCCGCGCGCCTCATGGAGCACCCCCCGCGGCGCGCGCGGCCTTGCGGAGGTGCTCCCCTTCGAGCGACTCCAGCAGCGAGGAGAAGACGCGCCGCAGCGCCTCCACCTGCGTCTCTGCGGAGATTCCAGCGCGCGTGACTTGGCACCAAAACGAGCGCACGACGCTCTCTTTTAGCTCGACGCGGAGGCAAGCGATGGCGTCCACGAGCGCCGGGCCAGGGACGGCCTCAAGGGCGTATTTTTCGAGCGAGTAGCGCAGCCTACGCGCAGCGCCGCCGAGCTGCTCGACCATGCGATACGCGTCAAGAGCGGGGGCGTGCGGCGCGTCTCTCGCCACCGCGAAGTGCTCTTTTACGAGCGACTGCCAGCGCGCAAGAAGGTCCGCATGCAGCGGCGTATCGAGCACCCAAGCAGTCTTGTCAAAGACGCGCCCTATCTCGTCGCGCAGGTACGAGATCACGAGGTCACGCACGGCGAGCTGGCCCGTGGCGCACAGCTCCGCGGCGTCGCTGGTGAGGCGCGTGATGCCCCCTCGTGGCGGGCGCTTGCAGAGGTCGGGGCGCTCGTAGGAAAACAGCTCGTGCAGCGGCGCGTACTGGTCCGCCAGCGCGGGCGCCACGCCACGCAGCAGGTAGAGCGCCTGTGCGGTCGGGAGCCCCGACGGGTCGCGAAACTCGGGCGCAAGGCCCCACAACGGCTTCATACGGCCCCCCGGGCGAAATAGCTGCGCCAGTCGAGGCGCACGCCGACCTGCTTCATCCATCGGTTAAAAAGGCTCAAGCGCTGGCTCCACACCACGAATGGGCCGCAGGACCAGGGCGCCGCGGAAAGCTCCTTGCTGTACGCGCGAGTGTCCTCGCGGAGGTCGGAGAGCGCTTCGTGCGCCGCGGCCCACTGCTCGCCGTCGACGAGCCGCTCAACCTCCGCGAGGCGCCTATCGAGCGCGTCTAGCCGCTGGTGAGCGTCTTTCGGGTCCACGGGCGTCTCGATTCGGTCTAGGTCTACGTAGGGCAGGTCGTAGCTCATGCAGCCCTCCACACGCGCGAGGCAAGCGCCTCCGCGTCCTGGCGCGACAGCCCGCCCACGTACTCGTGGATGGCGGCGCGCTCTTGGTGTTCGGTTTCAAGGTCGGCGCGGCACTCGCCGCAGAGGAGAGACGGGGGCGCGGGGAATAAGCCCCGCTCGCACCAGTCGCAGACCGGGCGCCCCTCAAAAAGCACCGCCAGCGTCCGCAGCGCGCCCACCACAAGGCCGTGCTCGGCGGGCGTCCAGCGGTAGGCGCGGCGCTTGCGAAGGTCGAGCCCCGCCGCGGCGTCGCGCTCGTCCTCGCGGTCTGGCAGCTCGGTCAGGACCTCGTACCAGCGAAGAGACAGCGCGCTCATGTGGCGTCTCCCGGGTACCAGACGCGCGCGGGAATCCGCAGCGTGGCCGCCTGGCGTAGGAGGTCGGCGGTGCCGGGCGTTGGGGGGCGCCGCGAGGAGAAGGCGAGCACCACGCGCGGGCTGTGGGCGGTCAGGAGGTGCGCGTTGCGCCGGGGCCCCGCGGCCTTGCCGTAGCGCTCCCAGTCGGCGGGGTAGGCCGCCTCTCGCCAGCCGAGCGAGCGCGCGACCTCCGCAGCCAGGAGGTCAGCCCCGCGGCACGCCCCGTGCCCCACAAAGAGCTGTGCGCCGTAGTGCTGCGCCACGAAGGTGAGGGCGGCGTGGATAGGTGCGCGCTCGCTCCAGTCGCGAGACCCGCAGACCACCACCGGGACGGCGTCCGCGGGCGCCACGGGCAACGGCTGCGCCTCTAGGCGCGCCACCGCGCGGATCGCCTCTTTCGCGGCGCTGAGGTAGTCGGTGGTGGCCCTCTTGTCGCGCTCTTGGCCGGGGCGGTAGTGCGTGAGCACCGCGGCTTGTAGCGCGGCGGGGACCAGAGACCAGTGCCGCGCGCACATCAGGAGGCGCGGCGGAACGGTGCGCTTGCAGCCAAGCGCGTGGCAGGTATGGACGTTCACGTGGCCTCCTCGAACAGCCCGCGCTGTGCGCTCTGCTGGCGCAGGGGGCGGTTGCTCCAAAGGACTTCGGTGCGGGGGGCCGCGGTCTCCGAGCGGGCCGCAAAGGTCACGCGATCCCACCCCTTGAGCGCGTCCTCGTAGAGCGGCGCGGAGTAGCCCGAGAGGTAGACCGGGCCCGGGTGCGCGAGCAGCGCCTCAAGGAGCGCGGCGTGCTCTTTTTCGCCCGCTAAATCGTGGGGGTAGTAGGCGTCGTGGCCCGTGCGCGTCTCGCCCAGGTAGGGCGGGTCCGCGTACACCAAGACCTCTTCGTGGTGCCAACGCGACAGCACGTCGAGCGCCGGGCGACACTCGATCTGGACCTCGCGGAGCCGCTCGACGACGGCCTCTACGCGCGAGGGGAGACCGCGCCACGCGCTCGTGACCGAGCCTCCCCGCTGCGTCTTTCGCGGGCCGTCGTGGCGCCAGCCAGAGGCGCCTACCACGCGGTGCCCGTGGGTTTGCCAGCTCCGCACCAGGAAGCGGCGCGCACGCTCGACGGGCTCCTCTGTGGGCTCGCGCGCGGCCTCCCACTCGGCGCGGGCGTAGGGCGTGAGCGCGAGGGCGTTGGCCTTGGCCAACGCCCTCGACGGGCACCGCAGCACGCCAAAGAGGTTGACCACCTCCCCGTCAAGGTCGTTGAGGACCTCAGTGCGCGCGGGCGTCTTGGCGAGCGTCACCGCGGCGCTCCCCGCGAACAGCTCCACAGAGCAGCGGTGCGGGACAAACAGCCCCGCGATCACCGGGGCGAGCTGGGTCTTGGCGCCAAACCAGCGCAAGGGCGAACGGCTCATCGTGACGGCCTCTTCTGGCGCGCCTCGTGGGCGGCCTTGAGCTGGTAGCGCTTGTCCGCGGGGCTCCCCTCGGAGAGCTGCCAGCGGAGGTAATCCAGGCGGTGCTGCTCCACGACGCGCGCTTGCACCTCGCGCGACAGTGGCCCGCCCGCGGCCTCTCGGGCGCGCGAGAGGTACTCGGGCAAGGAGGGCGGCTTCTCGGGCACGGGCGGGGCAACGGGCGCGCTCACAGAGGGCACAGGCGCGGGAGCTTCGGGCGCGGGCACCGGGACGGGTTTCAGCGCGTCAAGCGGTAGGCGCTCGGGCGCGGTCTCGCGCAGCAGCTCTTCTTGCTGCTCGACAAACAGGCGGGCGCGCTCGACCTGGGCGTCGAGGTCGCAGGCCTGCGAGGCGCGCAAGAGGGGGTTTCGCAGCCCCATCGCCTTGATCTTGGCGTAGAGGGCGCGCAGCTCGGCCTCTTTGGGGTCGTGCGCGAACACGGGCGGCGACGCAGCGCTCTTCGTGGGCGCGGGGGCGGGCGTCGCGGAGATCGCGGCCACACGCGCGGCGAAGCGCTCTAGCCAGCTACCGGAGGGCGCGGGCTTCGTAGGCGGCGGGGGCGGCGCGGGAGAAGGGGGCGGCTCCTCGCGCGGGGGCGGCGCGGGGGCGGTCTCCACCACCGGCGCCGGAGCCTCTTGCGGGGCGGGGCGCGGTCGCACGTGGACCTCTAGCGCGGGGCCCGCCGAGAGGCCCAGCTCGACGAGGACGGCCAGCACCGCCCCCAGGGACGCGCCCGAGACCTCCGCGCGGAGCCGCACCGCCTCTGCCACGCGGCGCGGGAGTAGGACGCCGCACAGGCGCGTCCAGCCCGAGCGGTCTACGCGGGGGCGCCCCGCCTTGCCGCCGCTCATGGGGCCTCCTGGCGCACCGAGCGCGCGAGGCGCACCAACAGCGCTGCGAAGTCGGGCGGGGTCAAAGAGGCTTGGCGCTTGCCGATTCTTGGCCGCGTGTCGAGCGGGTTGGTGTTGCGGCACCACGAAACGAGCGATGGGGCGCTATCGGCAATAGCGCCCCATCGCAGCGCGGGAAGCTCGGTGCCGTAGGCGTAGAGCCAGGTGGCTTTTTTGGCCGCGTGGCCGTAGCGGCCTTGCTCGACGTGCGCCGCCCACCCGCCGCAAAAGCCCCGCACCCACCCGCCTTGCCGGGGCGGCCTTGGGAGCCCAAACGCGGGCCACGCCGCAGAGTAGGCGGGGTGCTCAAGCACCCCGCCGAAGCGCCGCACACTGGCGAGCGCCGCGGCGAAGCAGCCCCCGTCCTCTCCCCGCTTGTGGCCGTGCCGCGCCTCCACAAGCCCCGCCAGGCGGCACCACCGCGTACAGGGAGGGTGCGCCACCACCGGGAGCGGCCCGTCGTAGGTGCGGGCGTCGCGCGCCTCGTCCCACAGTTCGACGCCCGCCATCGAGGCGTAGGCGCCCGTGCGGTACACAAACAGGGCGGCGATGGGGCGGAAAGCCTCCTTCATGGGGCCACCTCTTGCGGGTACGGGAGGCTGGCGGGGAGCGCGCGCTGTGCGGCGCCGCGCCCGAGCGCCCAGGCGTAGCGATGGTTGCCCGGGTGGCGCAGGGGCCGCGTGAGCTTGGGCAGCCACGCGCGGAGCCAGGCTGCCCCCTCACCGTCGCGCGGGTCGGAGAGGTGCGGGGCGCCCGCGTCTTCGAGCTGCGCCGCGGCGTATTCCCACCCGCGCTCCCCGGCGCGGATCTTTTGCAGGCTGCGCGGCGAGAGCACCCGACCGCTCGGCAAGAGGCGCAGCGTGCGCGCGGTCCCGCGCCCGAGGTAGCGCGCGGAGAGCGCTTGGTACACTTGGCCGATGTGGCCCGGCATCACCGTGCGCCCGTCCGCGGTGAGGCGCGGGACGGGGTCCGAGAACGAGACCACGCCCCGAAAGCGCTCGGCCCGGAGAAGGCCAAAGCAGCGCGCCACAAACCAGCTTTCGCCGGGGGCAGGCACCTCATCGAGAAGCACCAAGCGGCCAAGCTCAAGGCAGGACGCGGGGGGCCAGGGGAAGCAGGCGAAGACGCCCGCCGAGACGGGCACCGAGAACACGGCCACACCCACAAGCAGCCCAAGGCAGAAGAGGCCAAAGCGGCGGCGGGCGGCGGGGTAGGTGCCGCTGTAGTGGTGCGTCACCACGAAGGTTTTGGCGGCGCGCTCGTCGATGGGCGCGACCTCAAAGGCCCCGCTGCGGAACAGCTCCCCGCCCTCGCGCCACACCTCTACGCGCTCTCTCCAGCGCTGCGCCGCGCTCATGGCATCCACCCAAAGCGCCACCAGTCGCGGGCGAACGCAAAAGGGCGCGGCACCGAGGTGGGAAAGCGATACGGCGCCGGGGCGTGCTCCCCGAAGGCGAGGCCCATCCCCGCCGCGTCAAAGGCAAGCCAACGGCGGGGCCCCGAGAGGCGCGTGTAGACCTCCGCGACCTCCCGCGGGAGAGGCCCACAAGCGAAGCTCCCGCGGGCTAGGCGGGTCTCCTCGATAGAGGCAAGAGCGCGCGCCATCCACGCGCCCATGCCACGCTTAGGGCAGATCACACGCTTCATACTTCACCCCCTTGGAGCGGGAGCTGTCCCTTGTGGCGGCGCTCGCGGCGGGTCTTGGCGGCGTTGGCGCCGTGCTGCGCGGCGTCGTAGGCGAGGTGGCAGAGCTGACACCACGACCGCAGGCGGGTGAGGTCGTCGCTCTTGTCGCGGTCCAGGTGGGCGGTGGTGAGGACGACCCGCACGGGCGCCTCGTAGCCCTGCGTCGCGGCGGACGCAAAGGCCAAGACCCACAGGCCGAGCGCGCGCTTGCGCCGCTGGACCAGAAGGCCGTTTGGGGCGTTGCAGCGCCCGTGCGGGTGGTAGTGGCCACACTCCCCGCCGCACTCGCACTTGTGACCGGCGAGCGCCAGGCGAGCGGCGCGGAGCTGGGCCCAGTTGCTTGGGTAGTGGCGCTTATCAAACGGCACGGGGCACCTCCCCACGTGCGCGGAGCACGCTCAGGAGCTTGGCGCCGGTCAGCTCCGCACGCGGCCCAAACCACAGGTAAGTGGCCTCCAGGCCGTTGATTTTGATCCTCTGCGACAGCGACACGTACCCGCGCACGGGGACGGCCTGTTCGTCACGGCGCAGGTCGAGCCGCCACGGCGCGGCGCCCGTCCACGTCCACGCGGTCTCCTGCTCGTCCTCTGCCTTCCATCCGAGCGCGCGGAGGGTCTCTTTGAGGGTGAGGTTCTTCACTTTTCACCCCCCTCGGCGCGGAGCTTGGCGGTCTCCTCCGCGAAGACGGCTTCGGCGTAGCCGTCGAGCAGCATTCCGAAAAGAAGCCGGAATACCTGGGCTTCCGGGCTCCACTTGGGAGCCCGGGCGCGCTTCTTCTTGGGGGTCGGCGGGCGTGCGGTCATCGGTGCCTCCATGCCAGCCGGAGGGCTGACAGGAGACAGGCCGCGTTTTGGGGCCAAAAAGAGACACCCCCGCCTCAACTTTTTTCGAGACGCTGGCGGGCGCGGTCTAGCGCCTTCTGGGCGGCCTTCTCCTCGATCCCGAGCGCCGCCCCGATCTCCGCAGCGCTGGCCCCCTGGGCGTCGAGCAGCAGTAGCTCTTGGTCCCGCTGGGAGAGGCGAGCGAGCGCCGCGCGCCGGTCGAGGAGGTCTTCGAGGTCCGTGGTGGTCTCGTCCTCGGGGAGAGAGTCGAGCAGCGTCTCACCCTGCGGGCCACGAGCTGCGATAGCGGCGCGGCGGGCCGCCCAGAGGAGCGCCTGGCCACGCCCCGCCGCCTCCAAGAGTCCGAGCAGGAGCGCCCCCGGATCGGCGCCCCTAGGCCCCTTGGCGAGCGTCGAGAGGCCCCCTTCCAGCAGGAGCGCCACCAGGGCAAGCGCGGCGTCGCCCGTCCTCCTGTCCCGGTACCCCTCCCTGGAGCGCCACACCAGCGAGAGGAGAGAGAGCAGCTCCCCCTCCCGCGCCCGAGGGACGCGCGAGAGGCCAGCGCGGAGCGCCACCACGCGCGCGGCGGGCGTCGTGGGCACCTCCTCCGCTGGCCGCACGAGCGCCAGGAGAGGAGAGACAGCGGCGAGGGCGAGCACGCCCTCATAGGTGGCGCGCGGGGCCGCTACAGCACCGCCAGGAGGCGCACAAAATAGGTCGCGCGCGACCCAGCCAGCTCGGCCAGGACGCGCTTCAGAGCGGTCAAATTGTCCATACACGTCTCCCGTCCCGCGCCAGACCGAGGCGCCGCAAAAGGCGCACCGGGGGCGGGCGAAGTGGGCGCCCGGTGGATTCCGGGGCGCCCTGCGCGAGCGAGGTCTCTGCGTGCGTGTGTATCGGGGCTAAGCCCCAGATCGTTGCTCACCCGTTTGGGGTAGGGTGAGCAGATTTTTACCTAGTTCTTGGTCTATTGGAGGGTGGGCACCTCCTCCCCGAGCGTCAGCCCGGCGAGCTGCCCGGCGCGCTCAGCTTGGGCGAGGAGCGCGTTGACTTGATGGTGGTGCGCCCGGGTGGCGCTCCACCCCTGGTACGGGCGGGGTTCACGCGCGAGAGGGCGGCGGGGAGCTTGGGGGGTGGTGCGGGGGGCGCGCTCGGGCGCCGCGATGCTGGCAAGCGCCTGGGCGCGGTCGATCTTGCGCTCGCGCACCATATGGGCGGCGACGGCGAAGAGGTGGAGGCAGCGCCCCCCGCGGCGGGTCTGGTCCTCGCACCCACAGCGCGCCGGGGCGCCGTCCTGGGTGGCGCACTCCACAAGGTAGGTCTTCTTGGGGTCGCTTCCGCTGCGGACCACGTAGAGGCCACCGGCCTCTAGCTCGACAACGGCGCCCGCTTCAAAAAGGGCAAGGCCGCGCGTGGCGCGGTCACGGGTGGGGGAGGTGGGCTTGGTGGCGGTCGGCATAGGTTCGATCTCCTATGCCTGATATAGTGCCACACTGTAGCAGTAATCGCAAGGGCTAGTGCTTCACTTGTAGCACTACTTCTTGATCCACGACTTTGGAGGGACTGCGCCACCCGTAAACTCCTCAATCAAAACGGCTACTTCAAGAGACGGAAGCCTGTCGCCTCTGAGGTGAGAGAAAAGGGTGCTTTTACCTATGCCGAGCTTCGCGGCCACCTCCTGCCGAGTCATCCCGCTCGCCTCGATCCACCTCTCAAAAGCTCCGCGGTCGTCCTCGTCTCGCACTGGTGGGCGGCCTTTGCGTGGCTTGGCTTCGGTGGTGATGGGCTGTGCTTGCATCGGCTTTGTCTCCGTTTTGGAGGACATATTAGCCTCTGCTTGTGCACTATCAATGGCGTGTTTTTGTTCAGCGTGGACCGAAACCCTCACGGTTAAAGGCCGCGCGCGCTCTTTTCGTTTTTCTTTTGCCACGGCTCGCTTCTCCTTTTGGGGTACACAACAGGAGATCTTCGCCCAGGTGAGATCCCCCGTGAAGGGGGGGGGGCAGGTCCAAGGGGGAGGAGCCGTCCTCGTCCCTTGGCGGGCTATTCCGCGGCCAAGCGCGCCACGACCTCGCTGGCGCCGCTTACCTCCACGACGCCAAACAAGGCGCTCCCGGTGAGGCTCTTGCCGGTGCTCCAAAACAGCCTAGAAAAAACCAAGTATCGCCCCTCTGGAACCCCAGAAAAGGCGAACTCCCCGCGCGAGTTACACACCGATTGCCGCACCACACCCGCGACCTCTGGCGCAGACTGCAAGTCGAAACCGCGCACAAACTGGCGCGCGACTTCGACGAAAAACGCGCTTTCAGGCACAAGCCACACCGTCTCTCCGGCCCCGATCTTGACGTCGCCGCCGCGTGTCCGCGCGAACACTTCTCCGATAACCCGCCCGGTCCCTGGTGCCATGAATCGCTCGTGATCCTCAGCGCGGTAGGTCTCCTTCGTGGTCTCGCAGATCGCGCGTTCCGCTTCGATCACTTTGCAAAGCCAAACGCCCCCTGGGCACTGTGCCGAGTACGAGGGCGTGCCGTAGGCGGAGACCTTCTTCACCTCAGCCGTCGCGCCGCACGGGACCGCCTTTTTGACGAGCGACTCAGGCTTGGGCTGATAGATGTCGTAGGCCGAGGGCGCGGGATAGTACGTAGGCGCGGGCGGGTCCGGCGGTAGAAGCGGCTGACAGCCCACAATAAGCGCTGACACCACGGCGATGAGTCTGCCTGTCATTCGATTTCCCCTCCGTCGTTCTCGCGGGGATCTTCACCTAGTGACGATCTCGGGGCAAGAGGGGAGGCGAGGAGGGGGCAGGTGTCTCAAATGAGACACCTGAAGAGGGCTACTCGGCGGTGTCGAGCCCCTCTACGGTGAGCGCCACCAGGCTCCCGGGCTGTGCGCGCCCGGCAAGCCCCGTCACCTCCACAAGCAGAACCGCCCCCGCGGGCGCGGCAAGAAGCAGCTCGGGACACCGTGCCCCGCTGTGGCTGGCGGCTGCCTCCAGTGGCGCCCCTTCGAGCGCCTTGCCGTAGTCGTCGGCGTAGGTGCCGAGGAGCACCAGCGCGGTGGCCTCGGGGCAGGTCAGAGCGTCCGAGCCGTCAAACAGGATGCCGGTGGACAGGCGCACGTAGCGCAGCTCGCTGGCCTCGTTGACCAGCTCCACCCGAAGCACGCCGCCCGGGTAGAGGTCGCCCGTGACGACGGCGTCACGGGTCAAGACGGGGTGCGAGGTCGGAGCCTCGCAGCCAGCAAGGACGAACAGGGCCAAGAGCAAAAACGCGATACAAGTCGAGCGCATGGGATCCCCCGGGGTTTGGTGAGGGCAAAGATATCAATCCCCCGCGGGACCGCAAGGGAAAGCGAAAATCGCCAAGCTGCGAGCGCTCGGGAAGCTCACGAAGGCGGGATCTTGCGCGGGGGTGTTGCGGGTGGGGTCTCGCTGTCGGTGGGTGGGCGCTCGTCGGGGCCGTCGTCGCGCACCGCCCAGGCGGGATAGACGTGCGTGGCCACCCGCACCCAGGGCCGCACGCCGCTAGCCGCCTCTCCCTGCGCCAGGAAAATCATTTTGCAGCGCGCACAGAACAGCTCGGGGAGGCAGGGACAGCACGCGCCCGTGGTGGTGTGGTCACGGTCACGCTCTTGGACGTGGCGGGCGATCCAGACATGCGCGCACTCGCTCACGGGGCACCCGAGACACCGAGGCGCCGCAGGAGGTCAGCCACCTCGCGGACGGCCTCTTTGGTCCAGCCCACGACCTCCCCGACTTCTTCGACCGCAAAGGCCAACGCCTCGCGGATCGCAAGCGCTTCGTTGTGGTCGATCTTGCCGTCCGAGCGTGCGCGGCGCACGGTCCGCACGACCTCTCGGATGGACTGTCCGGCCTCTCGAATCTCTTGGCGAATCGCCATGCTAGTACTCCACGCCGAGACGCGAGGAATCCCACGCCTCGGGAATCGGAAGCCCGCCGCCAATCGCGCGGCGCGGCGAAATAAGACCAAGCTCGCGCTGCGCCCAGAGACCCACCTCCTGCCAGAGGCGGCTCCCCGGGTCGCTTTGTCGCGAGCTGCTTGACTGTCTGTGTGCCCAGACCTCGGAGAGCTTGCCGCCGTGTGCGCGCACGTGCTCCGCGAGCCAGCGCAGCGCCAGGCGCCCACCCTCGATTAGCTCGGGCGTAGGCGTCTGCGGCTTGCGCGTGCTCCCCTCGGGCCGCCAGTAGGTGCGTGGCTTGCCCTCGATCCCCTCGTAGTGACCGTCAAGCTCGATCCCGATGGTCTGCGCGTTGAGGGCGTTGCCGTGCCACGTGACCCATTCTGGGCCGCTCAGGAGGTAGATTTTCCCGGTCCGCGAGACGCCCACGTGGACCGCGACGCGCGGCCACACCTCGGCCCGGTCCCCGATCTCGGTGGCGGTCTGGTGAAGGGTGATCCCGCGCACGTCTACCCAGGCGCGCCGCCGCCGTCGATTGGCCTGGCAGCGCGGGTCCGCGGTGAGGTCCACGAGACGCCCGCTGGCGCGTAGCTCCGCGTCGATGGGGCGCGGCTCCTGCGCGCGAGCGGCCAGCGCTTCTAGCGTCTCGGCCTCCTCGCGCGACACCTCTCCATCGGCTGCGATTCCCGGCCCGCGGTGGTCCACGAGGAGACGATCCACCGCCTCTAGCGTCTCGGTGCCGAGCGCTCCATCGGCACCCCAGCGCGGGAGAGCGTCCGCGTCGAGCGCCAGGATCGCGGTCTGGAGCGCGAGCACCGCGGACCCCTTTGCGCCGCGAACAAGGGCGCTCACGGCGTCACCCGAGCGGCGCTCAGCGCGTCGATCTTGGCCTCTACGCGCTCTAGGCTTGCCTCCACCGCCGCCACGCGGTCAGGCAGCCCCCAAAGCGCGCGGAGCTGGGCTCCGTAAAGGGTGGCCGCCACGATCCCGATTGCGATAATCCACCGAGCGAAGCCGGGCGGAATCGCGGCCAGGGACGCGCTCAGGAGCTTCGTGGCCTCGCTCTGCGCCGGGGTTGCGGGCAAGAGACGCGCCACCTCCGCGGCGAGGGCGGCCACGTCAATCGGCTCGGGCGCCGGGGAGGGCGCCACCGCGGGGAAGCTCCCGGTTTTCCGCCGCGGCGCTTGTGGTGCTTGCTGTAGCTGTTGTTCCGGCATGTGCCTCCTTACTTGGCCGCGATCTCGGTGGCCACCGTAAACGCGTCTTCGCCCAGCGACTCCACCCACGCTTGCGCCGCGCCCCCCTGTAGCAGCGCCACCGGGAGGCACGTTAGCGACGCCTGACGAAGAAGCTCACCGGGGAGCTGGGCGTCTGCGGCCTGCTTCGCCGCATCGGCCACCCGCGCCAGGAAAGCCTCAAAATCAGAGGTGGTTTTGGCGCTCGCCACCAGCTCCCGCTGCGCCTCGATTACCGTCTGTTGGTCCAGCTTGATCGTAAGATTCATCGTCGCTCCCTTGCCCCTCGTGGGGGTCGATTACCGTGACCTCTTGGGTCACACCACGCGCCGCCAAGCGAAGCCCCTGCGCCAAGACGCACAGGGACATAAACAGGCGTCGCCGCTCCGAAAACACGTCACTTGCTGTTGTTGCTGCGATCACGCGCGCCTCCTTTTCGTAGACGCTCCAACACCTCTTGCACCGCGTCTCGTAGGTCCGCGACAGAGGCGCCCTCCTGGCGCTTGTCCTGCTCCAGTCGCGCGACTCTCGCCGCGAGCGCCCGCACGACCTCTTCTAGTGGCTGCGGCGTCGGCGCCGGGGCAGGCAGGCCGCGCTTCGCCAGCGCTTGCGCCACCGCCCCGTCAAGCGCGCGCTGCTTCGCGCTCGGGGTCTCGCCGGGGTGCGTCGGGTATCGGGACAGGAGCCAGCGCACGAGCGCCGCTCCCTCTCGGGCGGCGACCACCAAGACGGCGAGCGCCGCGAGAGCCAGCGCGGCCCCCGTCTCTCCTCGCTCTGCCGCCGCCGCGGCCTGCTGTGCGATTGGCTCCAAAGTCCCTCCTTCCCCCTCGTTTTACGCCCGGGGTCCAGGCGTCCCGCGCTGCTAGACGGAGACCGCGATCACGTTGGTCCCGTCGCAGTAGACGAGCTTGGCCGTCGCGGTCGTGACCGTCACACCGCTCCCGCTCGCGGTTTTGACCGTCGCGGTGCGGATCGGGCTTGTGTCGTTTTTGATCAGGTAGAGCTTCGCCACCGCGGGGACGACCAAGTTAAACGCCGCCGCGGGCGCGCCCGTGAGCTTGAGACAAAAGGCCGCGAAAGCCTCTGCGTTGCTCAGCGTGATGGTTCCGCCCGCACCGCAAGCCTTCGACCCGACCGCGGAGAAATTGCGCTCAACGGACTCCACCAGGGCGTTGATCGCGGCCTCTTTTTGCTCTTGCGAGGTCGATACCTGGGCGAACGAAAACGGCGACGCCATGTGCCTCCTAGAGCGCCTGGGTCTTGGTCTCGGAGACGTATCCCCGGCCCACGACGGCGCTTAGCTGGTAGACGCGGAACGTGACACTCGTCACCACCGCGCCGAAGTCGGTGATCTGGTCTGCCTGCGTATAGACCGCGAGCGGGGAGCGCCGCGTGACCGTGCGCCCGCTCGCACTGGCCTCTGTGACGAGCGCAGAGGCCCCGCCGCTGAGCGTGATCTCGGTGGTCGAGAGTGAGGCCGCCACCACGAACAGGCCGCTGTTGGCGGGGTCCGTGAAGCCTTCTAGCTCGACTACGCAGCCCGGGTGGATACCGTCCGCGCCCCAGTCGCCAGAGGCCCGCGTGAGCTTCTGGGTGGTGCCGTCCACCGCGATATTGACCACGGGCGGCGCGGGCATCGTGGCCGTGAGCGTGCGCTTGACAGCGCCGAGACCGTCTAGGATCTCGACCTCGTACTCCTCGACCTCTTCCCCCGCGGGCACGTCTACGCTGTCCACGAGGCCGCCGCCGATGCGCGGGCGCCGCAGCCAGAGGAGGATCGCGTCTTTGGTCGCGCCCGCGAGCTGATAGGCCGAGAGCGTGACCGGGGCCCACGGTTTGAGGCTAAGGAGCTGGATCGTCAGCGGGTCGCCCGCGCCCGTCGGCACCTCGTTCACGGTCGCGGTGCGGTAAAGCACGGTCGTGTCGAGCGCGTCTTCGCTGAGCAAGACGCGCCGCAGCTTGGCCGGGTCGCACTCGATCACAAGCTCCCCGTCGCCGTGCGTCGCCTGCGCGTGCTCCGTCCCAAAGCGCCCGCGCAAGAGGCCGCCGAGCGTCGTGGTGCCGTCCCCGTTGTCGGTGACCGTCGTGTACTGGAGCAGCTCCCACGCGGTGTCAGGGCGCCCCACGGCCACGAGGTTTTTGGTGCGAGACGCCAGCACCTCCGCTTGGGTCGCAGCGGCGAACGAGCCCGAGAGGACGAGCAGCGTCATCGAGCCGTCAAAAAGAGGGCCGGTCGAAGAGGGCGCCGCGAGCGCGGCCACACAGCGCGCGAACGCGCTTGCGTCCCCCGTCACGAGGACCGGCGCATAGCTGGCCCCGCCGTCCACGCTTTGCCCGAGCTGCGCGCCCAGCCAGCGCCCCGGCCCAAGAGGCCCCGCGGCCCAATAGAGCCCCGCCTCTCCGTCCGCGTCGCGCAGCGCGGGGAGGTCGAGCACCAAGCCAATCGAGGGCGCGGGCGCCTGCACCTCCGCTTCGCTGGAGTCAGCGCCCGCGCCCGGCAAGATGCTGGCGTAGCTCTCCGCGTCCGCACGCACCGCGGCGACCCGTAGCGTGCGGTCCGCGCCCAGCTCGACACTCTCCACCCGCACCGTTTCCGTATCGGCGTCGAGCGGGAGCGTGAGCGCGTCCAGCGGGTCAAGCCGCAGCCACTTGGGGCCGAGCGCGAGCGCAAAGCGGTAGCTCTCGCGCTCCGCGGTCTGCGCCACCACCTGCGCGAGTCGGCGCGCGGTCTCGTCGGAGAGGACGAGCGGCGAGCGAAACGCCAACTCTGTCTGCCCCGGGTAGAGGTCGGCCCGCCGCTGCCAGCGCTGCACGGCCTCCGCGTAGTCGCGGTCGCGGCTCTTGTACTGGACCTCCACCGCGAGCGGGACCTCGTCTGCCTCCTCTACCTCTTCCCCGAACAAGACCTCTTCGGGCTCCGCGCCCGCCCCTAGGTCGTCCTCGGAGACGCTGAGCGGAGAAGAGGGCGCCAGCGAGCGGAAAACGAGCTTGCCGCCGCTTTCTGCGACGCCCACGCGGTAGGTCTCTAGGACGGCCTCCAGGGCCTCGGCGCCGGTCGAAAGATCATCGACGAGGACGCCCTCAATCGAGGTGCTTGTGAGCGCGGTCACGTCAAGCTCCGCGCCGTCTAGCCCCGAGAGCTGTGCGAGGTCGGAGACGACCGCCGCGAGCGTCTTGCTGTCCGCCTGGACTCGACCTAGGCGCATCGCCACCAAGACGCCCGCCGGGGCATCCTCGGCGCTGTAGAGCGTATCTCTCTCGCGGTCGTAGAGCGGCCCGGTGACGCGCAGCCCGTGATCCGAGCCGGAGACCGTCTCCACCACTTCGACGCCGCCCGCCTCGGTTGAGAGGTAAAACAGGCTGTCGCCGTCGGTCGAAAAAAAGCGCTGGTCGCGAAAGCGATACTGGCCGAGCCAGAGCGAGCGCTGCGCGTCCGCAGACAGCCCGGCCTCTGTGACCGTGGGGGTGGGGGTGCCCTCGATATTGACGCGCACGATCACGCCGCTATCCCCGCCCCCGCACAGGGCAAACTCCTGCGTCCCCTGGACCGAGATCGCGAGCTGCTTGGCGCTCCCAAGCCCCGCGATCTCGGTGTGCAGGACCTCCCCGCCCGCGGTGTACCGCGACAGCCAAAAGCGCGAGGTGGGGCCGGTCGAAGGGGCGCCCGAGTCGCGGTGGATGAGCCACAAACGCCCCGCGGCGTCGTGCGAGAAATTGCCCGGGATGGCCGCTGCGTCGGGCGCCGGGCGGCTCCATAGCTGCGTCAGCGTGGAACGGCGGAACGCCTTCACGACGCCGCTCACGTCGGCTACGTAGACGTTGGCGCCCAAGCCAAACGCTTCTAGCGGCTCCCACCCCGGTATCGCGTTGGCCGCGTTGCTCTTGGCGCTGAGGACGCTCCACAGCATCAAAAAGCCAGCGCCCCCGCTGGTTTGCGCGCCGAAGATAAAAGCATCTCCGGGGGCGGCGTCGTCCAGGCAAAGGCGACCCACCAGGGACGCGCCGGGCGAAAACGCATCGAGCTGGTCTACCACGTCCACCGCGTAGGTCTCGGTCAGGTCCACGCGCGAGACCGCGTGCAGCGTGGTGCCCCCGAGCGCGTACAGAAAGGGCGTGCGGCGCGAGGCCACAAGGGCGTCGCTATCGAGGCTGGAGAGCGTGACTTGTTCAAAGTTAAAAACGGGCGCCGCGCTCTCCAGCACCTCAAACTCAAAACGAGGCAAGGTGTTGTTAAACCTCGACAAGTCGAAGCCGTGAAAGACGGCGTAGCAGCTCCCACGGTAGGCAGGCGTCAGTCCTGGCTCCAGCTCCTCTAGGTGCGGGTCTACGCCTTGCGTCTCGGTGCCGAGGTACAGCGTGATCGAGTCCGAGTAGTCCACGTACCCGACCGAAAAACCCTCGCCGCGCTGGTAGATAAGCGTGTCGTCGGCCCACACGCGCGTCACCGCGTCCACCGGCCCAGCGCAGATCAAAACTGCTGCGGTCACGTAGACTTTTTGCCCCTCGCTCTGCGCGCTCGCGGGCGCCACGAGGTCAGGGCGGATATTGCCGTTTGCAGAGCGCGTGCTGCTGTAGTCGCTCGCGTAAATGACCGTCCCCGGAATCTTGCCAACGCGGCCCAGCGCGCGGGGAATCGGCGTTCCCTGGGCGGCGCTGGAGAAGCGCTTCATCGTCTCGGGGCGCGCCTTCCCTGGTGTCTTTTTTTGGAGCAGGTAGGACGCGCGGCGCACCGCCAGCGGGACGGCCCAGAGAGGCGACACCAGCGCGGGCCACAAGGGGAGGTGGCGCTTGCCGGTCTCGTCCTCCCAGCGCTCTAGGTCCGCGATAAACGCGCGGCGCCGGTCCGCAAGACGGCGGAAAAAGGCGGCTCTCCGGTGCATGCGGTCGTTGAAGCTCACGACTGCCCCCCCGTCCCCTGGTACGAGCCGCCCGGCGTCACCAGGGGCGGCGCCACGAGCTGCGCGGGCTCCGGGATATGAGGCTCCCCGCGGAAATTGACCACGTTGTCAAACACGTCCTGACAGAACGCTAGCTGCTTGGTACAGCCCTGGAAAAGGTTGAAGCCGTCCCCTGCCGAGGGGAGCACGGGAAGCGGAAAAACGAGAGTCATCGTCTTGGTCGCTTGCACCCATTTTGCGACCTGAAACGAGAGGCCCGAGAGTGCCCCGCTGGTGAACGTGATCTTGCCGTCGTCGAAGAAGGACGGCACCGCGCTCCCGGCGAAGCCAGAGGCCACGAGGACGCGCTTGGAGGTGACGCCTGACAGCGTGCCCGGGAACGAGGTCAGCGCCACGCCACAGCGCGCGTCGCCCAGGTCCGCGCGGCACTGTGGAGAGACGCTCTCCACGATGAGGCGCTTGAGCTTGTTTTTGAGGCCGAGCAGCTCGGCGCGGTAGGCCGCTCCCCTGGGCTCGATGCGCCCCATCGTCCCTTTGAGGAGGCGGGCAAAATCGGTGCTGGGCGCGCTGTAGTCCACCAGCCAGAGAGAGACCTCAGCCCCGTCAAAGCGGCGTTGGCGCACGGCGTCTTGCGAGAGGTCGCCCGCAAAGAGGCCGTACACCGAGACGCGCTCGGGCTCCAGCGTGCGCCCGTAGGAGATGGCCTCGCGGTAAAAACCCGGGTCCGCGGCGTAGGTGGCGGTGCCGTCGCCGTCGTCAAAGGCCACGTCCTCGCTGTGCGTGGTGAGGCGGATCGTCACGCCGTCCTGGCGCGCGATAGACAGGCACTCACACAGCGTCGTGGCGCTCTTGGCGATGGCCGTCTGGAGGCCGCTGGGAAAGGTCTTCACCGCGTGCCTCCTAGTCCTCAAAGACCTCGATCAGCGAGACCACGCCGACCGAATAGACCTCGTGCGCGTCGAGCGTGACGCTGAATACGTCGTCCTCGAAGCGCATGCGCGTATCAAACTCAAACTCGGCGGTAATCGCCTGGCCCAGTGCTGGCGCGGCCAGGAACGTGATCACCCCGGTGGTGTAGTCCACCGTGTAGTGCGTCGTCTCGGTCTGCGCGACGCCCGCTTTGTAGACCACCACGGTGCCTTGCACGGGCTTGTCGATGGTCCGCACGTGCGCGACCCCTGGCGAGGGGACCGAGTAGGTCTTTTTGAGCTGGAAGGTCGTAAGCGCTCCCGTGCCCGTCCCAAGCGGCTGCGGCGCGCTCCCGTGCGTGTAGTCGGGCCAGCACTTGACGCGAAATGCCTCATGCGCGCCGCCCGCCATCAGCGCAAAGGCCATCAGCTCGTCCAGGTCCGCTTGCACGCGGTTGGAGTAGTCAATTTCGAGGCGGCGCCGGGGCTTGGTGCTGGCCTTGTTGCGCTGCTCTCGCCCGCGCGTGGTGCGGGAAATCTCCGTATCGTGGACCACCTCAAAGACGCCGCCACGGGAGTGCGAGGGCGGAAACTGGACCTCGATCATCCACCCCTCCTCTGCGAGCGGTCTAGCTCGCGCGCAAACTGGCGCACCGTGTTGCTGCGGTCGCGCCGGAAGCTATCTACGTCAGGCGTCGAGATATTGACCGTCACGTAGCTCGTGCGCTGTGGCGCGCTCTGCTGGTGTTTTTTGCTCTCTTGCTCGGGGGTCGTGACGCGCTCCCCGGCGCGGAGAATTGCGGGCACCTCGCCGCCCTTGTGGAAGCGTGGCGCGCCGCTGAAGACGCTGGCGGGCACCGCGCGCAGAGAGCCGCCGCCCGCCATACCGCCCGAGTGCAGGACGCTGGCGAGCACCTGGCCGAAGCCGAGCGCCCCCTCGCTGGCGCCGCCCGAGACGCCCGCGAGCGCCACCCGCGCGCCGGTCTTGACCGCGAAGATAATCGCGGCCTTGAGCGCGGCCTTGGTGAGGTCCTTGAGGATCTGGGGCCCCAGCTCGCCCCACTCGGCCTGCCCCTCCAAAATCCCGTCCACGAGCGTGTCTACAAACTGGCTCGCGCCCTCGGTCAAAATCGCCACCGAGTCTTGCAGGAAGCCAAACTGGCGCGTCAGGGCCTCGGTCGCAGGAGAGAGCGCTTGCAGCAGCGCCTCTTGCTGCGCCGCCGATTTTTCCTCTGCGGCGGTGAGTGCCTCTTGCTCGCTCCGCAAGGCCGCGAGCGCGGCATAGCGCTGGCGAAGCTGGAGCGCCTCTTTTTCCGACAGAACGACGCCGCTCGCCTGGAGGTCGTAGATAGCGCGCCACGCCTCCATTTGGCCGTCTAGCGCGTCTCCTCGTGCGCCTCCGCGCATGAGCCGCAGACGCTCCGCTTCCTCGGCAATCGCCCCGCCCACCTGCTTGAGCGCCTCTTGGTGCGCGCGGTAGCTCGCAAGGGCGTCGTCGGCCACCTGCTTGCGGCGCAACATCGCGGCGGCTAGCTCGCGCTCGGCCTCAGTGGCGGCGGGGTGTGCGGCGGCAAACTCTTCCAGCGCGGCCACGCTCGCTAGCTCCGCGTCGGTGGCCCCCCCGAAGGCTTGCCCAAGCGCGTCCTCGGCCAGCGTCGCAGAGCGCGTCAGCGCCTCTAGCTCGCGATGGACTTCGAGGGCGGCCTCTGCCACGCGGCGCCGCTCCATCATCGCGGCGGCTAGGTCGCGCTGCGCCTGGGTGGCGGCGGGGTGCTCTTGGGTAAACTTTTGGAGCGCCGCGACGGCTTCTAGCTCGGTCGCGGTGGCGCCTCCAAACGCTTGCCCGAGCGCGTCTTCTGCGGCGTTGGCTTCGAGCGTCAGCGCGCGCAGGTCTTCCGCGAGCTTCTTTGCGTCGCGGTCGTTGCCCGCCCCCGAGAGGCCCTTCTTTTTTGGTTTGAATTTTTTGGCCGCCTTCATGGCGTCGCCCGCCACGTCCTTGGCGGCGGTGAGAGGCTTGGAGAGCCCCTCCCACGTAAACCATTCTGCGGCGCCAAGCGGGCGCCCATCCGCCATCGCTTTCGCGCGCTTGAGGGACTTGTCAGCCATCTCCTCAACCGCGGGCAAGAAGCCGTAGGCCGTCTTAAAATCATCCATCAGGCCACTGACGGCGTCTTTGATATCGCCCAGGTAGGCGAACAGCGTCACGAGGAGCCCGATGCCGCTCACCACCCAGCCGAGCGGGTTTGAGACAGCCAAAGCCGTCATCGCGACGTTGAGGCCGATCACGGCGGTGGTAGCGACGGCGAGCACGCGCGGGAGGCCGTCGAGAGCCCCGTGCAGCGTGACAATTGCCCCCGCCGCGGCGGCCACCCAGCCGAGCGGAGAGGAGGCCGCCATCGCGGTCAGCGCGGTGTGGAGCGCCCCGATCCCCTGGACGATGCGGGCCGCCACAAGCCCCTCTAGGACGGCGCGAAGAGCGTCTCCGTGGTCGATCACAAAGCGGAGCGCATCCCCAAAAAGGCGCACGCCAGAGGCCAGCGTCTCACCAAACTCGCGCGCCACCGAGGAGCCCCCCTCGGAGGTCTCCGACAAAAGCAGCACGACCTCTCGCAGCGCGGGCACGAGGCCGCCTTGCCCGATCTCGTCGGCAAGCGCGGTGACGTTGTCTTGGAGCGTGCTCCATGCCCCCGCAAGCGTCTGAGATTGGCGCTCCATCGCGCCGCCAAACTTCGCGGCGCTGAGCTTCTCAAGCGCTTCCTGCGCGGTTTTCCCGCGCGTGACCACGTCCCCAAGACGCAGCTCAATCTGTGCCCCGGCCTTCTTTGCTTTGATACCAAACGACTCCAAGAGCCGCGTGTACTGGCCCACCTCCGCGTCAGCAATCGCGTTGACGAGGTCAGTCACGGTCTTGGTGGTGTCGCCTGCGCCCGCTACCACGTCCCCCGCGGCGCGCAAAAAGTCCTGGCTCGCGTCTAGTCCCTGGGCGCTCGCGCGCACCCAGGCTTTCACCAAATCATCAACGCGAAAAGGAGTTTCCGCGGCCAAGCGCTTCAGCGCCTCGAAGCGATCCGCGGCCTTGGCGGCGCTCCCCTCGCTGGTGATCAGCGCGGTGCGGAGCTGCTCGTAGGAGGCCGCGGCGCGCACGGTCTCTGTCGCGATCACGCCGAGGCCGATACCGGCCAGCGCGGTGCCGAGACCGAGAGACGCGCTCCGCGCCTCCACCATGCTGCGCGTCGCGGTGGAGCTGGCGCGGGCGGTCGCGAGAAGGGCGGCGTCGGCCTTTTTGTACGAGACAAAACGCCCGCGCGCGTCGCGTAGGCGCTCGGTGGCGCGGCCCAGCTTGCCGAAGCTCTCCGCGAGCTTAGCGCTCCCGCGGATCGCTCCTGCGGCGTCAAGCGTCACGCTTAGCCCGACCTGTTCCACGCCCTGTGCCATCGCCTAGCCTCGCTTCTTTTGTTGCTTCGCGAAGTGCTCTAGGAGCACCCCGTCAAGCGCCTCTATCGCGCCCAAGACCTCTTCTCTTTTGTCCCTGTCCTTCCATCCCCTTAGCTTGCACAGCGCAAGCACCTCACTTACCGGCACCGCACCCGCGCCCATCCCCACCGGGCGCGAGTTTTGGAGGCGCAGCCACGCCTCCCAGAGCCATTCGGCTCCCTCGCAGGACGGCTCCCCGGACTCGGTGATATCCGAGTCAAGGAGCCCCGCGGCGGCTAGCTCTCGGAGCCACCCGGCGTGTTCCCCGCCGCCGTGGCCGTCGAGGTGCCAGCGGAGGCGGGCGACGAGTTTTTTAGGTGCTCCTGCTGCGCTTCCGCGCGGTAGAAACCCTCAGTCGTTGCAACGCCCTGGACAAACCTGGAGAACATCGTGTGCGCCAGGAGCAGGCTGGCCGCGGCCTTGCGCGAGTAGGGCAGTTCCTTGCCCTCGTCGTCGTCCACGCCGTTCCAGTCGAGCAACAGGTGCTCCGCGATCAGCTCGGCGTAGGCGCGCTCGGCCTGTGGCGTTCGGGCGGCGGGGCCGCTAAATCGCCGGGCGTGGTCCACAACGGCGTCCTGCCACGCGCGCCCGAAGGCGCTCGCGATAAGAAACTCCATGCCCTCAAAAGGCACCCACGTGCCCTTGGAGAGCTTCTCCTCGTTCATCTTGAAAGCCTTGTTAAACTTCATCTCTCACCCTCTGCCTTAGACAACAACGCGGTGGATTCGTAGGGTGCACTCGTCGTCCGAGAGCAAGCCCTGCCAGGTCCCATCGACGATTACGACTTGGTTTTTGCCCCCGACAGTGCGGGCGGCGCCGCTGAATTTGAGCCGCGGGACCGAGATATAAAGCTGGTCTCCTAGCGCGTCGGTGAGCGGCACCAAGAGCGAGATGGCGGTGTCGCTCTTGAACTTGTTGTAGAGGTCCAAATCCTTGAACAACACCACGAGCTTGCCCGTGAGCGAGAAGTCACCGTAGGTGATAGCGGCGGGGGCCGCCTCGCTGATAACGCTCTGCATTTCGAGGTTGTTGTTAACCTCGAAAGACACCTCGCGCACCAGCTCAGCGGTGGCCGCGCCGTCGATCTCGACCGCGCCCACCGAGAGTTGCCCGGTCAAGACCTTGGCCTTGGCGCTGCGCTTGGAGGTCGAGTCCAAGAAAGACGCGCTGTCGCTGTCCTCCTCCTCGGTGCCCATCCAGCCGAGCGAGACCTCAGCGACCGCGCCCGCCGACAAGCTCACGCCAAAGGTGTTGACGCGGCAGCCCTTGAAGACGTGGAACGTGCCCACGTCGGCGTGAGACTGCTCCAAAGACGCGCTCTTGTGCTCGGTGCCGTTGCGGAACTCGCAGCCGACAAGAGCCACCGCCGACGAGGCGCTATCGGTCGCCAGCGTGCTCGCCACCGCAAGCTCTAGCGCGCTCACCGAGGTGATCTTGTGGGTGGCGTTGTTGCCCGCCGTCGCGAAGCCGTGGGCGCGCACGTACTGGCCCGCGCGAAAGCCGTCGCTGACGAAGCTCCCGCTGGCCCGCGTGAATTTGTTGCCAGAAGAGGCCGCCGCCACCGAGACGCCCACGGTGTGCTGCCCCGGGCACCCCACCACGACGCGAGACCCGCTCGCGCTCGCCTCGTCGGCCAGCGTGCCGGTTCCGCCGCCTAGCGTGAGGTCGGTGCTGGTGACGCCCGTCACGAGGAAAAAACCGTTATTGCCGCTGTTCGAGAACCCCCTTGTGCGAACCACTTGGCCGACCTCAAAGAGGTCCTCCACCCAAGACCCAGCGGCGCGCACGATCTTGGTGCTCCCCGCCACGACCTGAAACGCAGTATCGCCCACGACCCGGAACGCGCCCGCGCCCACGTCGCAGGACAGCGCCAGCTCCATGACTTTGAGCCACCCGGCATCAAGCGAGAGCTGCCCCGGGGTGCTCCCCGAAACGCTGTGGCCGGTCTTGATAAGATCGTCCACGTCGCGCTGCTGGTGGATCTCGGTGGAGACGGCGGTGGTGGTCTCGTGCACCAAGTCAGAGGAGGACACGCGCAGCTCGATACCGCGCGCGGTGCCGGGGACAGCGCCAAAGGTGCTCTCCTCTACGAGGTAAATATCAAACTGAGAGGTCTCCGAAGCGGTCTGGTTGCTTGCCATTACGCGTCCTCGTCTCGGGTAAAGGGGGTCTGGATCGAATACTGGAGCGTGCCGCTCCCGGCTTTTTCGAGCAGCGGCGCGGGGCTAAGCTCAGTCGCACGGAAGCGCAGGAGGCCGCCCGAGCTGGTGAGGATCTCGCGCCGCGCGAAGACGCCCGCCACCAAGTCAGCGACGCGCGCCGCCACCCGGTCAGGGCGCTCGCTGCTCGACTGCGGCACGAAGAGCTGCACGAAGACGATGCCCGCGTAGCGGTGCAGCACGGCGACGCTGAGGCGCCCTAGCTCGACCTGCTCCGCGCCCCCGCGCACCACCGAGAGGCGCACCCAGGGGCCCGCCGACGGCGCCTTGAAGGGGGCATCTCCGTAGGCCGCGGGGAAGTCGGTGACCTGCGCCGCCCACCCGGCGGAGAAGCGCTCCTCAATAGCCTGCTGCTCGGCGGAAAAGCTCATGCAAGCCTCCCCGCCTGGAGGTCCGCGAGCGTCAGCGCAAACATGCCCACGGGCGCGGTTTTCGCCGTCCCCTCTTCGACATAGCGGACGTAGGGCACCTCGTTGTAGACGCGCCCCTTGGCCTTGAGGCCGCGCCCGCCCAGCTCGATACGCCACCCCTTGCGGAGCTTGCCCGTATCGACCGGCGTGCGCTGGATCACGCGCCGCTGGAAAAGGACCGTCATGCGCGCCACCCGCGCCTCCACCTGCGCGGGGACGCGGTCATCCACGAGCGAGCGCAGCGCCAAGAGGAGCCGCTCAAGGCCGCCAAAGCGGATCATGGGCGCCTCCGCAGGGCGAGCGTATACGTTGCGCCAGCCGGGTCTTGGACGACGCCGAGCACCGTATAGGCAACTCCCGCGGCCTCGACCTTATCGTGGACGGAAGGGGCAATCCCGGCGCTCACAAGGGGCAAGGACGCGACGAGCCACAGCTCGTCAGTGGGCTGGAGCTGGCCGCCCACCTCCCCGAGCAGCTCAAGCACCTTGGCCGTCCGCTGGGTGCGGACCGCCGAAAAAGAGGCGCTCGCGGTGGTGGTCTCGCCGCCCGCGCCGGTGGAGACGTTGGGGGCGTAGGCGACCGCGCGATAGGTGCCCGCGATCACGACGCCAGCCGTCGCTTTGTCGAGCGAGGCGAAAGCCTTGGCCACCAGGGCCGAGAGGTCTACGCGCGCCATCGCCTAGCCTCGCTCTAGGTAGCGCACAGAGCGCCCGCCACCGCGGGGCACGCCGAGCGCAGAGAGGAGGTCAACGACAATGCCCGGGAGCACGTCGGCGCGGTCGTAGCGGTCAAAGACTACTTTGACGGCGCCCGCCGTGATCTCCGCGAGCCCCTGTTGCTGGTCGTCGGCGCGGGCGGCGTCGTCAAAGAGAGCGCGCGCTAGCTCGCAGGTAGCCTCTACCAGCGCGGCGGGGAGCGCGGTGGAGGCCAACTCCTCGCCGTCCAGGTCGTAGAGACCCGCGCGTGGGAAGCGGAGCGCTTGCGTGGTGGTGGCGCGCTCTCCGTCCCACAGCCACAGCCGGTCAAGGAGGCGCGTGGCCCAGCGCAACAGGGCCTCGTGCGTCGCCGTAGAGGCCGCGGTGAGCGTCGCGTACTCGCTCGCGGCGCCGCGCTCGGTGCCAAAATACGCAAGAAGCCGCGCCACGCTGGCGTAGCTCTCCGCGTCGTCCAGGCCGGTGCCGTCCTCCACAACGAGCGCCATCTTACTCGGCCACTTTCACGGTGATCGTGCCGCTGGTGTACGCGCTCACAATGGCCCGTACGTAGGGCCACGGGTCGTCATTGGAGACGATGGCGTTGGCCGTCTTGCTGTCGATGTCGTGCCAGGTGAGGTTGTCCATGCTCCCCTGGATCTTGACGGTGGCCGTCGTGATTCCGCTGATCGCAAACACCTTTTTGCGGCAGGTGCTTTCGAGCGCTGCGCCGTCCGTCGTCGCGGTGACGGCGTTCAGCAGCGTCGTGACTTTCTTTTTTGGAGCGTCGGCCACCATGTCGATGGTGCTGGAGCTTGGTGTTACTGCCACTTGCATCTCCTCGCTTCTATGCCGCTCTCGCGGCGTTTATCGCGTCGTAGTGCGGCCCGGCGCTTACTCGCGCTCGGGCCAGTGCCACGTGCCGGGGTGCTCGCCGCTCTGGTCCTCTGGAACCGAGGACTGCGCGAAAAACACACTTGGCGCAAAGACGTAGAGGCCCACGGCCCGGCTTTCACCGTAGGTCTCGGTCACGATGGCGGCGCGGTGTGCCCCGCCCTCTTCGACGTAGTGGACGACGCGACCCACCGTTGGCTTTTGCTGGCTCACGCGCCCTCTTTTTCTGCCGCGGCGGCGGGGGCGGGGGCTTGGGCCTCAGTGGTTTCCACGGCCTTGGGGGTCTCCACAGCCTTTGGGGTCTCCACAGCCTTGCTGGCGGCCTTGGAGGCGGCCTGCTTGGCGGCTGGCGGCTCGGGGAGGCGCAGGTCTTGGACGCTCGCGCCCGCGCGGCGGTAGGCCGCCGCCAGCGCGGGAAAGCGCTTTTCTTCGACGTAAACAGCACCCGCGGGCTCCAGAGGCTCTCCCTCTTGGTAGGGCAGTGGATTGCGCACAAACGCGATTGCGTTGTTGTGGACCCGCAGCGCTTCTCGGCGCCCGTGGTCGCGGAGCTGCTGCGATTTGTTGTCCGCAAAAATCAAGATCTTCATCATGCTTGCTCCCGGCGTGGGTTATGGCGTTGGGTGGTGAATTAGGCGGCGGCGCCCACCACGAGGCGGAAGCCCGCACAGTCCTTCACAGAGGTGGCGATCTTGTCCCAGTTGGAGCTGGTCCCCAGGGTGCTGGCGTTGGGATTGGCCCCGCCATTCCCCATGTCCCACTTAAATCCTTTGACTCCAACGTTGTAGGCGTGCTCGGCCTGCACGCGACGAACGAGGTTTTCACCACCCGTGATGTCGTCGATCTTGAGTACGCGGCCTTGGCTTTCGACCACCTCAAGCGCGCTCTCTTGCAGACCCAGGATCACGTAGTCCGCCGACTCAACCAAAGAGGCGGAATCAGTCACCACGACGGGACGCCCAAAGGTGCCCGGCGAGCCGCCGTACACGACAGCGCCCGCGACCTCAAAGAGCTTGTCGGCAATCGCTTGGCCGACGAGGTCAAAGTACGTAACGCTGTGCATCACCAGCGCGCGGATGGCGCCCGCACGGTCGCCCATCTTGCTCATCGCCTTGTTGAGCGCGCTGTGCGAAATCGAGCCAGGGGACACGTCGTGCACGAGCCCAGAGACGCCCGAGAGAGCCGCCGAGAGCGCGAGTAAGCCGCTGTTGAGATAGTCCGCGAGAACGTCTTGGGCGGCCTTCTGGCCGAGGATAAACGAGAACTCGTCCATGCTGAGGTCGGCCATCGAGAACGCGGTGAAGGTCGTGTCTACCGGGCCCACCTTGCGGTGCAGCTTGACGGAGACCTTCTCATCCATCGTCAGCTTGAGCGGCGTTGCAGCGCTCGTGCTGGTGATATCGCGACGAGTCACCAGGTCAGCGAGATGCGCCATGTAGCTCTGCTGGCTGAAGTTTCCTTTGATGTTCTCGGAACGCAGCACAAGCGCGTTGTTGCTGGCGGCGCCAAAGGCGATCAACTGCTGGGCCTGGGTCTCGTTGTACCCAGACCAGAATTGATCTTCGTAAATTTTGAAGTCAGACGGGAGCGTAGTAGCCACGCGGAACTCCTCTTGTCATGCCGCTCGCGCGGCGTCCCTGGTGCCTCTGGTGTTCGTTCTAGAGCGGCAAGCGCGCGAAGGCTTCCGCCCCGTGCGCGCGCACGAAGGCCGCCTTCTCTGCGACGCTCATCTTGCTTCGCGCGATGCCGCCCGGCGCGTTTCCAGTGGGCGGCGTTCCCGCGCCCGAAGACGCGGCCAGCCAGTGTTTTTTCTCGGTGAGAAGACTGGCCAGCCAGGCTTCTGGGGTGAGGTCTTTGCGCTCGCCGTGCGGCGTCTTAGCGATCAGCTCACCGCCGCGAACCTCAAAGACCTCGCGCCCGGCGCGCTCTACGTCCTCAAGCGCAGCCGGAAGCACGCCCGCTTTGGCGGCGGCGGCGCGGATCTGCGAGTCGCGCAGCTCGCGTGCAAGGCGCTGCTCGGCCTCCATCGCGCGCTTCTCCGCGGCGCTGAGCTTCTCGCCCAGCTCCGCACGCACACCGTCAACGCGCTTGGTGAGCAGAGCGTCGATGTCGCCCTTCTCCATGAGCTTCTTTTCTTCGAGCTTGCGCTTCAGCTCGATGGCGGCGCGCGCCTCTTCGGCGGTGATCCCGGCAAACTGCGAGCGAATAGCGGCGGCCTCGTCCTCGGCCTTTTTGCGCGCCGCGGCGGTAGCATCCACCTCAGTGCGAGGGGCCACCGCGAGCACGTACTTGCCGTCCTTCTCCGCGTAGAGACCGCGGAGCTGCTCAGGCACTTTGTCCAGAGCGTCTTTGTCGTTGATCGTGAGGGGTAGCGCGTCCATGCGTGACTCCTGCGCGTTGCCGCGTTGAGGTCACTCTGCACACACGCGCCGCGCGCGCGATATCAAGGGGAAGCCGAAAGAAGCGCCCAGAAGCACAAGGAAGCGGCAGGAATCGAAGGAAGGGCTAGCAGGCGAGCAAGGGAAGGGTCTCGCGCTCGGCGCGGTCTAGAAGCGCCTTGACGCGCGCCAGAGCACGCTCACCGTCGGCGCGCACGTCAGGAGACGAGACTTGCGCGACGCGGGCCGCCGCCGCCGCCGCCGCCTCTCGCCCGTAGCGGCAGAGCGCTGGGCGCTTGTGCTCGTTTGGGACCGCGCGACCTCGCAGCCAGTAATAGGCCGCCTTGCGCTGCACGCCGACCACGCGCGCCAGGTCACACCCCTTCGCGCGGAGAAGCGCCAGGGCCTCGATCTCAGGAAGAAGCGGCTTGTCCATTGTTGCCCTCCTGTGCGTTGTTGGTGGCGTCGTTGCTGGCCTCTCGCGTGTTCGACCTTGCCGCGAGCTGGGCCGCCTCCTGCGCGTCCGCGCGGTTGCGGTCCATGTTGGCCTCGATCTCTTGCTGGAACTCTTCCGGCCTCTTGTCGGCGGGCAAGAACTCCGCGTCGTGGAGCTTTTTGGCGAAGACCTCCGGCGTGATCGATCCCTCGATCAGCATCTCGCTCAGCACGCGAATTTGATCGGGCGTCAGGCTGGTCTTGTCGAAGTCCTTGTTAAGCAAAAACGCGATGCTGGCAGGGTCTACGCCGCTCCACATCGCCAAGTACTCCAGCACCAAGGTCATGCGCGTGGAGACCGCATCCACCAGCGCGGCGAGCGGTGAAGAGGCGTCGCTGTTTTTCAGCTCAACCGCCTCCGCGGTCTCGGCCTCGCGCTTCGGGGGCGTCAGGTAGGAGGCGCCCAGGGCGGCGGCCTCGCTTTTGATCTCCTTGGCGTCGCGCTCAATGGCCTCGATACCCGCGCCCGTTGGCTCCAACATCCCGAGCTTGGCGCCCGGGTTGTCGATCTCCAAAAAGACGCCGCTCCCGTACTCAATGCCCTCGCCTTTTGCGCTGAGCTTGGCGCCGGTCACGTACGGTGTCGGCTGTGCCGCGGCGTGCAAAATGTTCCCTAAATCCGCCATCCTGACGTAGTGATGCACGTTGAGCCGCGCGATGGAAAGCAGCGGACCCTGCTGCACTTCGACGCCCGGGCGGTCGGTGGGACCAAAGAATACGAAAGGGATAAAGTCCAGCGTCTTGCCGCGCACGGTGGGCGTGGAGGTCTCGGCGGGCTGCCACTCTCCTGCGCGCCCCTTGCTTGTCTCGCGGCGCCACACGGTGACGGTGTACACGCCGTCCTGCAAGAGCAGCTCGCGGCGCTCGTCGCAGCTCTCCGTGCCGAGAAGGCTCACCGCAGGCGAGAGAGAGCGCCGCTCCAAAACCACCCGCGCCAGCTTGCGCACGCCGTCATCGACGAGATAGCTCCAGTCGATCACCTCCTCGGCGCGAAACAGCACCACGTAGGGCCGCCCACCGGCCTTTTTTTGGTGGTCCACGAGCGCCCCCGCCCTGCCAGTGGTCAAGACCTCTTCGACGACGGAGCGGGCAAACGCGGCCATTGTGGAGCCGCACAAGTCTGCGTCGCTGCGGACAGGCTCCATCGACGCGGGCACCTCGATTTGGGGCTGCTTGCGAAAGATGGCGCCGGTCCATCCTGCCAGCGTGCGCGCGGTGATCTGCAAAAACCGCCCGCGCGCCTTGTAGGCTTCGTACCGCGCCAGCGCGCGCGCGTCCTTGCGGACCGAGAGGCGCGGGAGGTAGGCGTCTCCTCGCTCGTGGATGTGGCGCTCCCCCAGAAGGCAATCGCGCACCGTCCGCCAGTCCTGCGCGTGGTAGATATACTCAAGATTCTGATGGTCAATCGCGGTCGTCACGTAGCCTCCTAGATCGAGTCCACCTCGACCTCACCGCCGCCGAGCGTCGCTGTCACGCGGTAGCGCGTCTCGTCTGCGGCGTGGTCTTCCTGGCCGTCCTCGATGTCCTCTGGGTCTTTTTCGCTGCGCTGGAGCGCCAAGACGGTCTCCAGCCACGCAACGCAGTCGGCGGTCACGTAGAGGCCAGCATCTTCGGGCTGCGGGTCAAGCGCAGCGCGAAGGCGCGAGCGCATCTCCTCCCAGCCACGCACGCGGCTCCGCGCCCCTTTGGCGCAGGGGGTGAAATAGACGCCCTTCGCGCTCATCTGCGACGCGATAGAGGCGCTCCCGTCCTCTGCCCAGATCTGCGAGTCGGCCACGCCGCCCACCGGCACGATCCCGCGGTCTCTCTCGCGCGCCAGGATGCCCTCTGCCACCTCTCCCGCGGTGAGCCGTAGACCTTCGTTTTTCTTGCCGTTTGAGCCGTACCACTCGCCAAAGCGCACGAGCGTGCCGCGGGGCATCCAGATCGAGCGGTGCCCCACGTACACCAGCTCGCCCGGGCTCTCGGCCCACCACCCGAGCGAAAACGGGCGGGCGCTCCCCCAGTCAAACGAGCGCGTGACCGGCCAGTGCGCGGGCGGGCGCCACCCAAAGGGCAAGCGGTGTGTTTCGTTGCGCCACAGGTCCACGAAGTACGCGCCGGCCACGATCTCCCAGCGGTCCGCACCCCCCTCCCAGGCGCGGCGTAGGTTCTCGTCGTCGATGGTCCCGACCGTATCCCGTAGGTAGTGCGGGTCAGCCCCAAGAAGCGCGCGATTCTCCTCTAGTGGCGCGTAGATACGGACGCGAGGAGGGGCGCCCTTTTTGCCAGGAATCGGCACACCCGCGGGGGCGGGGGCTACGTAGTATTTTTTGACGGCGCCGTGGCCCGGGCCCCACGGGTTCGTGGTGGCACGGCGCCGCTTGCGGGCGGCCACCGCGGGGTGCGGGGAGCGGCAGGTGGAGGCCATTTTTTCGTAGCAGGAAAGATCCGGCCACGTCGTCAGCTCTTCCCACCCCTGCCAGGGGTACTCGTGGCCGTGGTAGGACCAGTACTCCTCAGCCCGCTTCATGTGCCGAAAGAGCAGCCTTTCACCGCCCGGCCACTCCCAGAAATACTCGCTCGGGGACTCGTAAAAACGAGCCCCGCGGTAGACCTCGCCAAAGAGCGCGCGGCTCTTGGCCACCACGTCTTGTAACTCTTTGTACGTGCGGCGAAACAGGATGCCGGTCCACCCGGCACCAAAGCCCCGCCCCACGTCCTGCGCAAAATCCACCAAGAGAGCGGAGGTCTTTCCGCCGCCTCGGCCACCTTCCAAGAGCGCCTCCGGGAAGGGGCAAGACAGGAACGCTTGCTGCGCGCTGAGGCGCCTTCCGGGGCTGGGAGCGTTCGGGCGCCACACCACCCGTGAGGCGAGCGCGGCGGTCACGGCTGGGGCTCCTGCGCGCCAGCGGGAGCGGTCTCTTGCGCGGCTTGGGTCCACTCCTCGGGCGAGAGGCGCGCGGGCACCTCGATCACGCCCCCGACCTCTTCTGTCTCTTCCTGGCGCGGCGCGAGGATTCCTTGGGCGCGGGCGGCGAGCTGGAGCGCGTCGAGCGCCGAGTACAGCTCGATATCGATCTCGGTGACGCGGGCGGCGCGCTTCTTGGCGCCTGGCTCGCGGCGGGTCTTGATCTTGAGCCTCTTGACCAAGTGCCCGTAGCCCGATTTTTCGATACTGCGGAGGTCGATCACAAGCTCACCGCCGCGCTCCTCCGCAAGCTGCAAGATGCTCCCGCGCGCAATATCCGCGACGCGCGCCAAGATCTCCTCGCTGGAGAGGTGCAGCTTGGCAAAAGACTCGCGCACGAGCTTGATCACGCGCTCGTCCGAGAGAAGCAGGCAGGCCATCTGCGGGGCGCTGGTGGGCTTGTAGCCCGCCAAAATGGCGGCTTTCTTGCCGTTAAAGCGGGCCTCACCAACGTAGTAGCTGGCGAAGGCTTCCGCCCTGTCCGTCAATTCGCCTTTTGTTTTCATTACTTGCGGCCCGTGAGGCCCAAACGGGCCGGTCACGGTTGACCGTATACGCGATCTGTGCGGGGGCGCAAGCGGGAAGGGGGGCAGGAAGGGGAAGAGTTACGCGCGGTCGAGGGCGGCGCGCAGCACGGCCTCAGCCTGCTGCATCGCGATAAAAGGACGGCGCTCTTTGTAGTCCAGGGCCGAGGTCTTGCCGAGCGCGGTCCACTCCCAGCGCCCTTCTTCGTCGTCCCAGTAGAGCCAAGCGGGCGCTACGTCGCCCGGGTCGGCGTCTGGGGAGCGCAGCACCCACTCCCCCTCCCGCCACTCGATAAGCGTGACGGGCACCGCCTTAGACGGGTCGATCTCCTCGATCACGGTCTCAGGCACCCACTCCGAGAGCCAGGCGTGGATCTGCTCCGCGGTCGGGCTTGGGCCGAGCTTCGCAAAGGCCGCCTCGCCCTCCTTGCTGTAGGGGTGCTCGTACCCCTCGATCTCGTCGATACCGTGGGCGTAGACGAGGTCGAAGAGGCGCATCGCGGTGACGGTCCACCCAAGCTCGCGGCAGACGTCCAGCTCCTCTTGGACGTTTTCAAGGGAGACAAAATCGGAGACGGTCAGCGTGCGCTCCACCACCGGCGCCACCAGGGGCGCTTCGCTCGCGTCGCACTCCATCATGGCGTCGGCGGCGGCCTCTAAGAGACTGTCAAAGCGACACACCGACATGTGCTTGGTGATCCACCCGTACTTGCTCGCGGCCAGTGGGCCTCCTTTGAGGTTGTTATCCTTGGTGAACGCGGTGATCCATGCGTGCTTGACTTTGTTCACGGCTCCTCCACTTCGGTTTCGATCTCCACCATGCGCGTTCCTTGGGTGCCCTTAAGAGACATAAAGCCGAGTTCGCACGCCATCTTGGCGAGCTGGTTTCGCGCGGATTCTAGCTGTAGAGACGTTTGGATGAGGTCGAAGGCCGTCCTGGTGTTGTGTGTGCGGGTCGCGTGGTCGTCCGCTTCTGCGGCCCGCCTGCTGAAGCGCTCGCTGACTTTGTCGAGCGAGATGACCATTTGAAACATGCCGTTGAGGAGGTCTTGCACGACCTCCCCGAAGGCCTTCAAGGCTTCTTCTTTTTTGTCGCTCATTGGTCCTCCTCTTTGTCCACAAACGGGACGCGGGTCCGCTCGCGCGTGAGCCGCGTGAACTCTTGTTGGTGTGTGGCGCAGAACGTCTTGCCGAGCTGCGCCTCTTCGTCGCAGACCTCCACCGTGGGGCCGTCGTAGCCCTCGGCCCCTTCGGGGTAGGCCCACCCGCAGAGGACGATCTCAAGGAGCCGGTCGCGGGGCCCTTCCGCCTCCTCTTGGTGCTGACGCTCGGCGGCCTCGCCCACCTGCGAGAGCGCCGCGAGCCCACGAAGAGCCGAGATCTGGCTCGCCGAGCGGTCCCAAGCGGTGCTCGCCCGGTCAAGGCAATAGCGGGCGCGGTTGAGCGACCCCGCGGGGCCCCCTCCCACCTCCTTGGCCGGCGGGCCGAAGGGCTCCCCTTTGGAGGCGCTCCCAAGCGCTCGCTCGGCGCTCTCCATCGCAGCGCGCAGCGAGGGCGCGGGCGTCGGGTCCTGGCCGTAGAGCCACCAAGACCACTCGCGCCCGTCCTCGGAGATGCGGATCACCGCGGGGGCGTGCGGGTCCACGGCCTCGTGCCAGGTCCACGCGCCCCACAGGTATTGGATCTCGGTGACCTCCACCACGGTCTCCACCGCGAGACCAGGCTCAGATCGGCACACCGACACCAGGGGCGCCGCTTCGAGGTCTTGGCTCAGCCGTAGCGCCCGCTCGACCGCGAGCCACACGTCGGACTCGTAGCGGGGCGATACGCACATCGTGGCGTACCAACGGATCATCTCGCTCATGGGCCACCCGCCCGGCGAGCGCCCGCCACCGAGTAACCCGCCACCGAGTAACCCGCCGCCAGGAGCAGCTCCCGGCCAAGCTCGTCGCCCAGCGCGTAGAGCAGCGCCAGGCGATCAAACAGGCCGTCCCCCGGGGAGACCACCAGGAGGCGCGGAGTTGGCCCAGACTTGGCCGCGGGAGTCGGCACCACCACGGGCGCGGGCTCCTCGACAGCGGCCACGGGAGAGGCAACAGGAGCCACCCTGGTGACGCGCAGCGGGTCAGGCAGTCCCGCGGCGGCATATGGGCACTCAAGCTCCTCCCACCAGCCTTGCGCGAGAGCCCCGCGCACGGCGTCCCAGATCGAAAGCCAGGGGAGCGCCAGGGCCGCCCGAGGAGCCCCGCGCACGGCGAGCAAGGCGCAGCGGTGTGCCCCGGCCAGGAAACCAAAGCCGTCCCCCTTGGCGAGCGCCGTCAGCAGCTCGTTGGAGGCTTTCTCCAACTTTTCTTGCGCGTTGACGTGGGAGTACGGCCACTGCCAGAGGCTGGAGTGCGCGGTGTGGCGCAGCCCTTTCCAGTCCCTGAGCGTCTCTTTCTTGATCACGACCTTGAGCGTCATGCGGCACCCCCTTGCTCGCCCTCCACCACCTCGAACTCAGCCTCGATCACCTCCTGGCCGGGAAGAAGACCCGCGGGGCGCTCGTAGGGCGGGGCCACCGGGGCAGGCTGCGCGGTCGCGTCGAGCTGGCGCGAGACCGGCGACACCTCGGCAAAGGGGAGCGGGGCTTGGCGCGCGGCGATCTTGGCCGCCTCCTTCTCTTCGCGGGTCATGGGGCGGGAGGAGATTTCCTCGCCCGTGTCTTGGCGGATGAGGCGCATCGTTTCGGTGGTGTTGCTGGCTTCCCAGCGGCACTCCACGTCTCGCTCGACCGCGCCGCTATGGACGGCTTTGGCCAGCTCCTCCATCTGCGCCTGGAGCTTCTTTGCGCGGTCTCCAAACTCCTTGGCCGCGTCTTTTTTGGCCTGCTCGTTCTGCATCCATTCGATGGTGCGGGCCGAGAGCTGCTCGCCTTTCTCGCGGCGCTCTTTGAGCGTGAGTTGGCAGGTAAGGACGCGCTTGATAACCGTTTCCATAGGGTCTCCTTTAGGCCGCACGCGCGGCGTGTTTGCGCTGTAATTCCAAGTCGGTGAGCCGCCCCACGGCGTGCAGCGGCGCGAGAAGGGCGTGCGGGACGGCGCCCCACACAAAGAGGGCGCATGGCTCGCGGTAGCCGGGCTGTGGCACACCGCGCAGGCTAAAAGCCACGCGCTGCGCCAGCTCGACCTTGTACGTGGCGCTCGGCCACACGATCTCCTGGTACCACTTGGTGAACGTGCGCAGCGGCAAGAGCGCCACCACGAGCGCGCCTTCTTGGGCGGATTCTGCGCACTTCCGCACCCACGGCTCGATGTCGTTGAACGGTGGGTTGACGTAGATCAGCGCCCCCGGGCGAGAGGGCGCCCACGACTGCGAGAGGCCATCGCTCGCCTCGTCAAAGGTCCGTGCGGCGCCCACCACCGAGGTGGCGTTGCTGCACGGGTCAAGGTCGATCACGCCCCCGCCGAGGACGCGGACCAGCTCCACCACCCAGGGCGGCGTGTTGTAGGTCTGGTCCGGGGCGGCTCCCTCGGGCTTGGCCTCCTCCTTCTTGGTGATGGGCTTGGCCGAGGGAGCCGCCTTGCGCGCGTGGATCTCCGAGCACGAGGGACAGAGGCTCAGCCCGCCCACGTCCACGGTGACAGCGCGCTTGCGGCACCCTCCGCAGACCTCAAGCAACTCGACCTCTGGCGCGGCCTCCGGTAGCCCTTCGTTCGCCTCTTTGGCTTCTTCCGCGTCCTCGTCCCCTGTGGTCTCTTCTCGGGGCGGCAAGGTGGCCTGGCGCTCCTCCCGGGGCGCGGTGACGGGCGCTTCTTCCTCCTCGTCCTCGATGGCGGGCGCGGGCGGGGCCGGTTTGGGCTTGACCGCGTAGGTCTTGCCGTCCCTGCCCACGATGGGCGCGTGCGCCTGGACAGTGTCACGTGTCTCAAATGAGACACCTGAGAGGTCACGAGCCACGGTGTCTTTGGACACCCCCACCGCCTGCGCGATGGCCCTCGTGCTCATCCCCTGGCCGCGGAGCTTGCCCACCAGCTCGCGGCGCTGTTCGGCCGAGAGGTGGCGCCGCGCGAGGTTGAGGGTGAGCGCAAGCTCGCGCTCGGCGCCGGGGGAGAGGCGGGCCGCCGCGGTGGGCTTGCCGGCCACCGGGGCCGCGGTGGCGTAGCGGGTGGGGACGCGCGAGAGGCCAAGCTCAACGGCCACCGTCAAGCGGTGGTAGCCGTCAATGACGCGCAAGACGCCCCCCGGGCCAGGCTCAGGAGACAGGAGGATGGGCTGCTGTATCCCGTCCTTGCGGACGGACTCTAGCAGCTCGGCCCGCTCGCTCTCGGCCAGCGGGGGGAGGAGGTCCCAATAGGGGCAGACAAAGCGCTCCCCGCCGACGGTGTAGATGGTGTCACGCATCGGCCACCTCCCCCTGGAGGCGCGCGAGCTTGGCGGCGCGGATCTCTTCCCAGGTGGCCAGCTTCTTCACGGGCGCGGGGGGCGCCTTCGGGCGCTTGGGAGGGGGCGGGGGCTTGGGCGAGGAGACCGCGACGGGACCGGGGACCGGGCGCAGATCGCCCAGCTCCTTGACGGCGGCGCGGAGGTCGCGCAGCACCGCCCGCGCCAGGTTCTCCCAGGGGCGGGCAAAAGAGACCCCGGCGCGGCGGGCGATCACGACCGCACGGCGCACCGGGCGGGCAAGGCAGATCGCGCGCTTGTTGACGAGGCCGGTCAAGAAGGCGTCGCTCTCGCGCGCCACCAGCTCGCACAAGGTGTTGAGGCGCACCGGCCAAAACACCAAGGACTTGCGGGCCTTTTCGTGGAGCGCCTCCCAGCGTTGGAAATCCTCCTTTGAGACTCGGACGGACAACCTCACGACGCACCCCCTTTGATGAGGGCGAGCTTCGCGGTGGCCGAGCTAAGCGTGGTCAGGCGAGCGGCCACGGGGAGCCCGAGCATCCGGAGCAGCTCACGCGCCGCACAGCCCAGCAGGTGATCGCTGGCGAGGTAGTACAGCTCGGCCAGCGCCCCCTCCTCGCTGACCGCGTAGGCGTCCGCAAAGGCAGGCTGTAGCTGCGACACATGGAGCATCGCCGCGACGTGGAGGCGAGACCGAAGGTCAGCCCGTAGGGTGCGCTTCACGAGGCACCCCCCTTCTTCGCGGCGGCGCGCTCCTTGAGCGTCAGCGCGCGGGTCTCGACCTCAGCGACCTCCGCGCAGCCCGCCTCCCACTCGATCGCCGCCTCCGTCCCCGCGACGGCCACCTCCATGCCCGCGTACTCGATACGAGTACGGGCCAAGGCGGCCCAGGCGGCGGCCACGGCCCCGTCTTCTTGCTCGATGGCGAGCTGGGCGGCGGCCAGGTAGCTCGCGACCTTGAGCTTGCTGGCGAGCCAGCGGTCGTAGGCGGCGGCGCGCACGTCGAACGCGTGCGGCTCCGCGGGAGGAAACTCCTTCCCCGCCGCCCCCTTGGGATTTTCGATCACAACAATTGGGGAGGGGGCAGGGGCCGGGGCCGGGGCGGCCTCGGTGGTGGGCGCCTCCTCATCCTCGCGAGTCAGAGCGTCCTTGGCGTCCCCAAGGAGCTGCGCCGCGCTGGCGAGCAAGGAGCGCGCTTCGCGGGTCTGCGCGGTCGGGTTCGTGCGGGCCAGTGCGCCGCACGCCTGGTCCAGGCCAGCTACGGCGCGGGCAATACCTTCCCAGAGCGAAGAGAATGTCAGGTCCAAGAGTGCCTCCGCGTCGCCAAGAAGGGGGCGACACAGGGCAGGCCGCGTTTTGAGGTCAAAAAGAGACAGGGGGGGGTTAAAAAAAGTTTGGAGCGCGTCTTCGTGGTGGATGGGAGCACAGGGGGCGGGTCTTCTCCCCCTAGAAGCGACTCTCCTTCTTATAAGAAGGGGGCGCCCACGAAGAGACCGAAGGGCAGCTCCGCGGTGCTCCGCGGACACACCGCGCCCGCGGCGACCTCGGGTCGCTCTCTGGGATCTGGGTCTGGGACTCGGGAGAAGAGACGGGCTCAGAAGAGGCCGCGCGCGAGACCCAAGCGCTACCGCCCGCCGTGCCCCCGGTCAAGCCCCGTCGTGGATTTCCCTGGCCCCTTGGCCCCTTGGCTCTTTTTGTTTGGTGCCCCAAGGGAAAGCCACCGGGCCGATCTCCCTCGGCGCCGGGCAATTGTTGAGATCGAAAATCCCCCCCCTCCACACGCGCGAGGGGAATTGTTGTGATCGAGAATTGCCGAGCGGCGCGGGGGCGTGGGGGCATCTTCGTGGGGCGGGGCGTGGGGGCATACCGAGGGCGCCGAGCGGCAGGGCGGCGGGAGCACCCCCCACGGCGGGCACCACGAAGACGGGCCCAGCTCTTGCGCCGATTGCCACATAGCGGATATTGGCGTTTATTCACATTTATTCATAGCGCGTTGTGGGCCAAAGAGAAGGGGCGAAGGGCGTTTTATTCACGGCGCAAGGGTGCGAGACGCAAGGGATTCACGCCTATGCGCCAAATAACAGAGATAAAAATATTCAAAGGCCAATAAGGCAAAGGGGGCAGGGGGGGGAGAAGAGGCGGGGCACCCGCGCGGGGCACCCCGAGAGGTGGGCGGCACTCACGCGGAGCGCCCGGGGCGGGGAGGTGCCTTGTGGGAGGCACCCCGAGGGGAGGAGGGCTACTCAGGCAGGCGGGGACCGTGGGCCTCACCCGACCCTAGGCGGTAGGAGACCACCAGGGAAGGGGCAATCGCCCCAAGAAGACGGGCACGCAGCTCGGGGGCCAGGGTGGCCAGGAGAGCCAGGCGACGGCGACCCGCGGGGCCGTCCAGCTCGCCCCGCTCGTCGGCGCAGAGCGCCCACTCTGTCTCCTCGCCGCGGAGGTGCCAGCGGAGCACCTCTTTGGTACCTACAAAGAGAGAGACCTCAGAAGGGGTGACGGTCAAATGGGCGTCCTGCATGGTGATCTCCTCGTGGCGTCTCGCCAGCAAGGAGAAGATGTGTCCCCCTCCCTATTTAGTCAATAACGAAATGCGGTAGGGGGCGAAGGGCTTAGGCGGGGGTGAACGCGGCGAAAAACGCTTCGATCCGAAAAAAGCACGCCTCGCTCATTGGGCCTCCTTGGCCGCTTCCAGCGGCTCTCCGTAAAAGATCGCGCCGTCGTGGGGCACCCCGCCCCACTTGGTCTCCCGGGTGTACCGGGCCTCCTCGAATCGAGGCCGCTCGGTGTACCAAAGACGCGAGGGGCGCCCGAAGCAAGCGCCCTCAAGGCCAGCTTCGCGGAAGTTCGCGCCGGTGAGCTTCGTGGCGTGGGCGTCGCTCCCGCAAAAGCAGGCGCCGCCCAGTACCGCCCCGCGGAGGTCGGCGTTGCTGAGGTCGCACTCGCCAAAGCGGGCGCCCCTCGCGTAGACCTCGCGCAGGTCCGCGCAGTCGAGGGTGGCGCCACGAAGAAAGGCGCCCCCTAGCAGAGTACGCGGGCCGTCCACGTTGCCGAGCTTGGCGCCGCACATCCCCGCTTCTTGCAAGTAGGCGCCGGTGAGGTCCGCCCCGCGGAGATCTGCGCCAGTTAGGTTTGCACGACGAAGAACGGCTTCGCGCAGGTCAGCACCACGAAGGTCCGCGCCGCGCAGGTCCGCTCCCTCAAGGTCTGCGGAGACGAGGACGGCCCCCCGCAGGTCCGCGTTGCTGAGGTCCGCCCCGCCGAGCTTGGCGCGGACGAGGCACACGCCCTGCTGGTGAGCCTCCATGACCGCGGCGCGGTGAAATACCCGCGCCCAGGCACACTCTTGCTTCGCGGCGTCCCAGTGGGCTTGTGCGACTTCCTCGGGGACGCCTTTGAGCCAAATTATGCGGTGATATGCCTCACTGTAGCGCGTCATGGCGTCGATCATCTCTTGCTGGAGTGGCTTTGCGGTGTTCACGGTCATCTGTCCCCTCTTTCCGCCCCTCCCGGGGCCTCGTTCGATTCCCAGCGGATCGTGCTCCCCTCGGGGAGCGTGCCGAGGAGCTTGGCCTTGGCCTCCTCCTCGGTGGGCGCCTCTTCCCATCGCGGGCGCCCCCACCCGGCGAGGCGCGCCACCCAGGCCCCGGGCAGGTACTGACTGCCGGGGCGGTAATGAGTCTCGCCGTAGTAGGCGCCCCCCTCCCCGCGCAGGGGCTTGTGGTCGTAGGGCGCGGGCGCCCCGAGGCGCGCTTCAGCGGCGCCCCGAAGCCACTGGGAGGCGCTGAGGCCCGCCTCGCTGGCTGCCTCTTTCACCTGCGCGGCCAGCTCGGGCCCCGCCGCGACCTGGATAAGCGCGTCGCGGTGCGCGCCCGCCTTCTTGGGGCGCCCGACCTTGGCGCCCGGCTTTTTTTTCGTCACTGGTCCTCCTCTCCCTCCTGGTACAGCTCGCCCTTGGCCTGGAGCGCCTCTTTGGCAGCCCGCGGCAGAAATTGATCACGACCGCAGCAAACCGCGGTCCACAGATACCCTCCCCCGGGCTGCACCCAGATCGAGGAGGAGGCGATCCATTGGCGCTGCACCGGCTTGCACACGCCGCACGCGGCGCGCACCTCGACGATCCGCCGCTCGCCAAGCACCTTGATCCGCACGCTGTAAAGCGGGATCTGGCGAGCTTTCCCGGGCGGGACGATCACGACCTGCGGCTCTGCCCAGGGCAGAGCCGCCTCTTTTTCCTCGCCCGTCTCGCTGTTGGTGATCACACAAGAGTCCATCACTCCTCCTCTAGCAGCTCGATTTGACGCTCGATTGCGGCCTCGGTGGCTTCGTCGAGGTCCTCCATGTCAAAACCGCGCGCCAGCCACTCCACGCAAGAGACGCGCTCCAGCACGCGGAGGGGCCGCACGGCGACGCCCTCCCAATCGCCCGGGTCTTCCTCTTCCTCCCCCTCAAAGATCACCACCTCGACTTCCGCGCCGTAGTGGCGCCACTCCATCGGGAGCACCGCGTCATTGGCCCGCCCGGTTACGGGCCACGCGAAAACAAGGCCGTCGTCAAGGAGACCTTCGGACGCCTCCGAGGTCCACCCCAGAAGCTCGGCGCCGATAGGCTGGATGCGGAAATAAGTCATGGCCTTACCACCTCGAATCAAAGCGGCGCCGGGGTCGCGAGCCCCGGCGGGAGGTCGTTAGCCTCCTCGCCGCGCGCGGCCTAGAGATTTTCGACGCCAGAGAGGAAGGCCACCTCCTCGCCCTCTGCCTCGCCGCTCTCCCAGCCAGAGACCCGGCCCGAGAACCCAAGCGCGCCCAGCGCCCACTCCACAGAGGCGTGCGAGGCGCTGGGAGACTCGCTGCTCTTGATCGACAGACGGGACGGCTTCTCGCCGTCGAAGCAGACCGCAAGCCCCTGGCCGATCTCGTACCAGCCGTGCCGGACAGCGTCCGCGTGCTCCCACACCGCGTTTTGGAGGCGCGCCCAATCAAGCGCGGAGAACGCCTCCAGCTGGGTCTGGTACAGCGTGCGAGACACCCACTCGCGGTCAGCGGCGGTGAGTTGGTACGCCGCGAGAATCTCTTGCGCGTGGTCAAGGTTGGTCGCTTGGTCAGCAACTTGGGCGGCGATGGCGGCGGCGTGAGCGGCGATCTTGGTGGTGTCGAGCATTTTCTCTCTCCTCTGCTTGGATTGCGGCCCCTCGCCGCTCTCCATGTTTAAATACTGCGTCAGGCTCTCTATTTTGTCAACAACAAAAGTGGGGGCGCCCCTCTTTTTTTAGGCGGCGACGCGGGCGGCCTCGCGGAGCAGGTGGATCGCCTCAGACTGCGAGGCGATGGTGCGGACCACGGACCCGTCGCGGACCTCGAAGATCACAACGTGCTCGGTCAGGCTGCGCCAGGTGCTCTTGGCCTCGTACAGGCCATCGGCCAAGTGCTCGGTGCGGAAGTGGATGTCTCCCCACCCAGCGCGGGAGAGGTCGCGCTCGTCGCCGCGCACCCACTCCCTGACAAAGGCGCCGTACTGGTAGCCCTTGGGGGCAAGAGAGATGCGGGCCACGTAGGCCTTGACGTTGCGCATGCGCTCAATCGAGATGAAGCCGTCCTCGGTCATGTCCTCGCGGCGGCGCAGGTCGAGCCCCTTGCGGACGACGGGCACCTCGACCACCTCCACGCGGCGGGCGATCTTGTAGGCGCCGGGGCGAGCGGTCGAAAGAGCGCCCAGGCGGACGGCGGCGGCGCGGGTAGTGGTGGTCCCGAGGACGGCGCCGGTGACGTAGTTGGTGACGACGTAGGTGACGACGGTCTTGGTGGTGGCGCTCATCTCGGTGTCCCTCGCTTTCTGAAAACAACTATGCCGCCCCCTCCCTGTTTTGTCAACAACAAAAGTGGGGTGGGCATAAAAATATCCACCGCGAAAAAGTCTACGCATGTGCGGCGCGGGAATCGTTCGGCGGGCTCGTCCTTTGGTGGTGCGGTTTTGCGCCGTTTCCAGAACGAAAAAAGCGCTCTGGGCCTTTGGTGGTGCGGAATATCTGATTGTTCACAAACCGTAACCGCGCGGGAATCCCTTTCGCAGCGCGGCCCAGAAGGGGCGCCCGAACGATTCAAACCGTTTCGTTCTGGGAACGGGGGGGCGAGAAGAGGCTAGCGGACGAGGCGCAGTTCGACGGCGCGAGCGGCCACGCGCTCGGTGGTGCCCGGCGCGATATAGGCGGCCTTGGTGATCCCGGCCCCCGCGTGGCCGAGCTGGGCGGCCACTACCTGCGCCGTGGCGCCCGCCTCCGTCGCCAGCGTCGCGTGCAGACCGCGGAGCGAGTGCGCGCACACCGGGGGGACGCCCGCGAGCGCACAGAGACGCCGCACGCGGAGCGGGATCGCCTGTCGCTGGACCTTTGGGGAGAAGAGCAGCTCGTGGGGCCCCTTGCCCTCGGCCAGACGCAAGAGACGCTCGCGGAGCACGTCGGGGACCGCGAGGCGCCGCTTGCCCGCGTCCGTCTTGCTCTTGGCGATC
>JACCDR011689924.1_pt1 | contig 43079 bp, 57 predicted proteins | sample 7446431 | NCBI WGS metagenome assembly JACCDR01 (sample SAMN15323443, study PRJNA562643) | freshwater metagenome | isolation source: river surface water | place: USA:Blue River Watershed | collected 2017-08-17
CGACATGCGCGACTGCGGCGGCATCCCGCCGACCGAGCCCACGCCGGCCACCCCTGGAAGTACCTACCCCGCGCCTCAACGCCCGGCCCTCGCCTGCATCCGAGCCAGAGATTCCGCCGCCGCTCGACCGAACTCCTGCCCAAAGACCTTGCCGACGTCGAGCTTCGCCCGGCCAACCAGATCCAGCCGCTTGCTGTAGCGCGTCGAGCTCCTAAAGAGGAAGACCGCCTTGCGGCTTTCGTCCGGCATGCGTTCGTAGATGCCGGGGCTCACGCGCAGCTTCCTGGCCTCTGCAGGGCTCACTGCGATGTAGGTGCGGCCATGCCGGCGCTGCCTGGCCAGGCGCTTCTGCACGCTCTTGCTGATGACGCGCTGATAACCCGGTGAATAGTCCGACCCCAGCTGCGCGATCACTGCCACGATCTGCGCGCGGCTTACGTTGCCAAAGGCGTCCAGCTTTGCATGCCGGCCAGGCACCGTGACAAACCCTCGCGGCATCGCGCCGGAATTGATCAACGCCTGCTCGAACTTCTTGATCAACCGCGCCGACCCTGTCTCGTGATGCGCAAGGTAAGCCGCGGGCGCCATGCCCGGCATGCGCTGCTTCACGAGCACCGTGGCAGTCAGCTGGCTTGCGGATGCGCCCTTGAAAGACGTTGCGGCCTGGGTGCGCGCAGTCGGGCGGTCAATCTTGGCGTCTATCTGCTGCTGCCAGCCCTGCGACAAAGCCTTCGCTGTGCGCGTCAGGGCGGTCGCCACCGTCGCGTTGAAACGCCGATCGCTGAACTGCCGCAGATCACGCCGCAGCTCTTCCACCCCGGTGATCTTCACCTCAATCATCGCCTGCTCCCAATCTCTCGCGCTACGCCGTCGGGCCCCGTCTCCAGCGCCCAGAAGCCGCCACGGCCCTGCATGCCCTTGCGCACGATGGCATCGGCCCGCGGCTGACCCAGCTCGGCCCGCAGCCAGTCGACGATCTCGGCTGTGGCTGGCATCGACTCCCTCAATCCCACCTTCGATCCGTCCAACCTCCCCTCCTGTCCAACCTGTCCAACCTGGTCCCTCGTGTGCGCGCCGGCGCGCTCGCGGGCCGGCGGGCGTCCGCACGCCCCCGCGCCTACGCCTGCACACGCCTGCGAAGGTTGGACGGTTGGACGGCTACCTATGTCGTCCAACCTCTCGTCCAACCTCTCGTCCAACCTTTTGGAGGTTGGACGGCCGGGGTAGGTTGGACGGACTTGCGGCCTGGTCACGGCAGCGGACGGACGGGGCGCGCTCATGCGCTGCCCTCCCCGGTGGGACCACCCACCGAGCCATCGGCGGCCGCCGGCCGGGAACACCCGGGCCGCCAGTAGCGCCACAAACGGGGCGGGGCCGTGTCCCGCCGCTTCTCCCACCCGAGCTTGTGCATCGCAATGCCCACCCGAGTGCTCATCTGCCGGGCGCCGTCAATCCGGTCCACCGGCACGCCCAGCGCCTTCGTCAGCAGATCGTGCGACGTGAACGACTCCACCTCGCACACCTCGTAGACCGAATCGCCGTACTTCGCGTGGCTGTTCAGCCAGGCCGCCAGCCGCTCGAACCACGGGTCGACGATCTCGCGCTGTTCCTGCTCGGGCACCAGGAACTGCTCCGTCTCCTCGCGCGTCGGGTAGTAGCGGCTCACGTCCGCGTCATCACTGGCAAGCCTGGCCATCGCCTCGGCGAACAGCTGATCCCGCCACTCGCCCAGCTTCGCCACGTCGATGTCGCCGCAGGCCACCGGCCAGAAACGCCGCGCGCCCGTCGGGTCCTTGAAATACTCGTGCTGGTTCGTGCTGCCCGCGAACACCCCGCTGCGCGGGCGGTCGGTGCTGCGCCTGGCGAACGGCTCACGCACGCGGTCCACGCGGCTGGAGACGTACTGCTTCACCGCCGTGACCTCCGCACGGTTGAACGAATCCAGCTCGCCCACCTCGTACAGCCACTTGCCGGCCAGCGAGAGCATCGCGTCCTTGTCGCCGATGCGAATCGGCGTGTCGGCGAACCACTCATCGTTGCCCACCAGCGTTCGCAGAGCCGTGCTCTTGCGCTTGCCCTGCGCGCCCTCGAGCACCACCATGTAGTCCATCTGGCAGCCAGGCCGGCGCACACGCTGCACCATGCCCATCACGAACCAGGTGCCCACCAACCGGGTGTAGGTCGTGTCAGCAGCGCCCAGGCAATCAGCAAGCCAGTGCGGCAGGCGCTCAATGCCGTCCCAAGCCGGCAGCCCGTCCAGGTACGCCAGCACAGGGTGGTAGCGCTTCGCAAAGGCCGCCATGGCCACGCCGGCGATGAGCGTCGCCTCGGCCCGAACCGTCAGCCGCACGTTCTCCGTGATCCACAAGCCGAGCAGGTAATCGTCGTTCGTCGTCCACTCGCCGGCCTGAGAGTCCCACGGCGGCTGCCGCTGCTTCACCACGCGGTGGGCAAACTCGTCATAGGCCACCAGCCCCTGCAGCTCGGGGTGTTCCGTCAGCAGAATGAAGACGTTCTCGCGGCAGTCCTTCCAGCCGTTCTCGCTGCGGATCATCCGCTTGCGCCAGTTCGGCAACGGCAAGTCCACCACCGGCCCGTCGTTCGCCGCCGCGCCCCCCTCCTTCCGCGCGGAGCCGGGCGGTGGGGTAGATTGCCCTTCGGCCGCTTCGGTCTGCGCCGGCGCCACCGCCTTCAACCGCGGTTGGCGCGGTGCCTTCCAGCCGGCAGCCTTGGCCAAGCCAAAGACCGTCGCCTCCGTCACCCCCGCGCCGCGGAAACTCTCCCACTTGCGCCGCAGCGCATCCGTGCCAGGGTACTTCGCGCCCTTGCTGCTCCAGTAGTCCCACAGGCGGAACCCAGCGTCGCCCAGGGCGGCTTTCAGCGCCATGCCGATGTGCACCCATTCGTCGTGCGCCATGTCAGGCGCCAGGGCCTGCAGCGCGCTCTCCAGTCGCGGCACCAGTTCGGCCGGTGAGCGATCTACCCCCGGCACTGGCTGCGCGCGCGAAGGCGCAGCGGCTTGTGGTGAAGACGCCGCAACGGCAGCACCGCTGCGCACCGTGGCCCGCAGCCGCTTCAGCGTGCTCTCGGCCACCGGCGCCACCTCGGCCGGCGTGTTCGGCCAGCGCCTGCCCGTGCAGGTAAAAAACTGCCGCTCGCAGAACACCTCCACGCCGACGTCGTTGTTCTTGAACGTCTTCGTGTTGCCCTGCACGATGATGTGCACGCCGCGCCCGCTCGGGCTCAGCTCGGTGTAGCTTGAGCAAGCGGCGATGATGGCCTCGCAGCGCTGCGACACCTCGCCCGTGGCCAGATCAATCGCGCCGTCGATGTCGATGCCGATCAGCCCATCACCGGGCAGGAACGCGAACCCCAGACCTTCAAAACGCCGGGCTTCCACCAACGCCACGGCCTCTTCAAAGCTCACCAGCTGCGCGCGGTCTTCCTCGCCGCCCTGCTGACCGCGGCGCTTGCGCCCGCTGGCCCAGTACGGCACCTTGCGCGGCTTCTTGTCGCCTTTGAACTGCTCGAAGCGCCAGCACAGCCACTGCCGCAGCTCACGCATGGCCGCGGGCAGGTTGCGCAGCAGGTCTGCGGGGTTGGGTTCGGTCACCGGTGCCGTCATCGTCAGGCTGGCCGTGCTGTTGCCTACCGGCGCGCCTTCGCGCCTTGCTGCAGCCCCGCAGCGGCCAGCATCTGCGGCAACTCCTGCAGCAACTGGGCCACCTGTCCCAGCGCCTGGTCGCGGGCGGAAGACTCATCGCCAAGATACTTCGCCGCCAGGTAGTAGATGGGCGACTTGTCACCCGTGGCCTGCACGTACCGTTCCAGCTCGTCGACGCTGAACTTGCGGTGCGGGTCGTCACTCAGCGCCACGCTCAAGTTGCCCGGGCTGAGGTCGAGTTCCATTGCCACCGTCTTCAGCCCGCGGCGGTACACCCCGGCGGCGATCAAGTCGCGCACGCACCGGTGGGCGCCAAGGATGTTGCCGTCGAAGTCCAGCGTGAGCTGGCGGCGAGAGTCAGTGACAACGGCTGATGGCATTTCTTGTCTCTGTTTTGCGGTGGTTATCACTGAACGGCGGCACGATGCAGACATGCACCAGCCACCACAGACATGCGGATCAGCTGCCGAGCAGCCGCGCCATGCGCTCCATTGGCGAGCGCCCTCCCCGGTGTGCGCTGGCAGTACTACCCACCAGCCCGAGGAGGGCACTCATGAACTTCGACCAGTTGGCCGGCACCCCACTGCACATGCAGGGCCAGCTCATCGTGCTGATGGAAGCGCTGGCCTGCGTGCTGCGCGCGCCACCCGAACGCCCGGCCGCTTGGATCGGGGCGTCGGAGGACATCGCGCAGCTGCTGGACCAGCTCGAGCACGAAAGCCAACTGCCGGCCGAAACCGTCACCGGCATGCGCGACATGTCGGCCTGGCTCAGCATGCGCTGCTCCCCGAAGCCCGCCTCTTCAACAGCCTGAACATCGCTTCACGCCAGGCGTCGAGCGATGCCTGCCGCAGTTGCTCGCCTTCTCGCAGCAGCCGCCGCAGCTTGTGCGGTGGCACGGGCTTCTCACGCCTCTGCACGCTGAGCCTCCTCACGCGGCGCTGCCACGTCAATGCACGGACGCCCGCCAGCGTGGGGCCACTCTGGGTCTGGCACGCGGGTCCAGATCACGTCGGGGCGGAGTTGCTCGCAGGTGACCTGGCCGGCTGTGGCGCGCTCAATGGCCGGGATGGCGGTGACTGGCCAAGAGCGATCGCCGGCAGCGCACTGCCACACGTAGGGCCGACTGAGGCCCGCGGCCCGGGCGATCTCCCCCGCAAGGCCGCGTTGGAGCTTCAGCAGATCGATGAGCATGCGCGCATGGTAGCAAACGCTACCGATTACGCAAGTGCCAACGCTACCGTTGCTGCCGCTACTGTTTGATCATGGACAAGACCGACCGCCAGCAGAGGCTTCAGGTGGCAGTAGATCGACTTGGCTCAAAGGCGGCGCTGGGCCGCCGGCTGGGCTATCGCGACGGCGCGTTCGTCGGGCAGATGCTGCGCGGCGAAAGACCCATCACCGAAAAGACGATTGACGCCCTGGCTCGCATTCCGCAGCTCACCGACTTGTTTCGCGACTCGACACCATTCCGCGCAGCGGAGCCAGTCCGGGTCTACGCGGTCTCGCCCGGCCTGTCGCAAGCCCTTGAACTTGTTGGGCTTCATCTTGCGAAGGTACCACCTGAGATGCGTGCAGCCGTAGCCACCAACATGGCTGGCTGGGCACAAGACGGCGGGCGGGACCATTGGCGCACGGTCCTGCTGACCCTGCTGAACGGCGAAGCAACCAAACTGATCCGCGCCGGCACGTGATGGCCCGTGTGTATCGTCTACCCAGCACCCGCCGCAAGTCACCCCCCCATAGGTAGGCCCGCGCCCTCTGGGGCATTGCGGAAGGCACAAGCGTGCCGAGGGAGGCTTGCTGGCCCTGAACACGAAAGCAACAGGCCCGGCATGAACGACAAGTAGCAATCGCTACTTGACGCACCGCGTAGCGTTTGCTACCGTTCGCCTCACTCCCCAAGAAAACGCCACCGGCGGGGGAGCAGAGGACGCAGATGCCGCTGCCCCGTGCACAGATCGAAGAGGCCGAAGCCGCCATGCGCTGGCTGGCCTCGGATGCCGAGAGCGTCGACCGGCTGGCCAACCGGGTGATGCTGGCGCTGGCCGCGGCCACGCTGGGCGCCATGGCGCTGGGGTGGCTGTGATGCCCGCCATCGTCCTGCCCACACGCCTGCCGCTGTTGGCCCGCGCCATGCGCGCCGCGCGCGCTGGCTACGTCCGCTTCCTCATCCGCGCAGCGGAACAGGACGTGCAGCACCTGCGCGCCGAGCAGGTCTACGCCGAAAGCCTGCCCGACCGCATCGCCGTGTTCGAACAGCACATCGCCGCGCTGCGCGTGCGGCTTATCGACGTGGAGGCCGGGCGATGAACACGCTTTCAGGCCAAGGCCTTGGCCAACCTTTCCACAAGCCCCAGCCGTGGCCACCGCGGTGGGTGGCCGTGGGCGGCGTCTACCATCTCCTGCGCCGGCCGGGCCAGGGCGGCCAGCCCGTTGGGGGCGCTGTAGCGCAGCTGCTCCAGGCGCTGGTCTACCTCCGCCAGCGGCATGCTCCAAGCCTGGGCCGCCAGTTCGTGGAACTGGCGCCTGGCTTCACGAAACTCGAAGCTCCGGCGCCCGGGCTGCAGCGTCAACTGCACCGCGCTCACGCAGGCCAGCACCACGCCGGCCACAGCGGCCAAGATGCCGGAAGCGGCCAGGGCGCCCGTCAGGGCCAGCGCGCCGAACAAGATCTGCACCAGGTTCAGCGTCGTGTCGGCACGTTGCCAGAAGCGCTCATTCAGGCTGCCGTAGACGATGCCGTAGCGCACGTCGGCCACAGCGTGCGCCAGCGTGCGGGTGTTGGGTTGGGTGAGGTGATCCATGCCGAGCACTCCTTCAGTCTTCAGCCCGCGCGCGGGCCGGGTGGTGGTGCAGAAGGCGGTGATGGTGGCGGCGGTGCCGGAGCCGGCGCTGGCCGCGGTGGCGCCACTGGGATCCACGCTTTCCGCTCATTTTCGGGCGGGCTCATTGGCGACGGCGGAGGTTGCGGAACCACCAATGTAGCCCATGAAGCCCGCCCACCCAAGCAGCACCACACCCCCACCTGGGGCGCCGTGCAGCACGCCGGCCGCTGGCTGGTGGGCTACTGGCGCGGCGGCGAGTTCGTGGCCATGTTGGACTGCCCCACCCAGCGCGTGGCCGAGCAGGAACTGGCCGCGAAGGAGGGCCGGCCGTGAACCGCGACCTTTCCACCAAAGACCCCGCCATCATCGGGCTGTGTGGCGCTGCAGGCAGTGGCAAGAGCGCCGCAGCCGACGTGCTGTGCCGCGAGTACGGGTTCGCCGCGTTCGCGTTTGCCGACTCGTTGCGCGACATGCTGTTCGCCTTCCTCGGCGCCCAAGGCATCGACCACATCTGGATCACTGAGCCGCGCTACAAGGAGCGCATCATCCCCCAGCTGGGCGTCAGCGGCCGGCACCTGATGCAGAGCCTGGGCGACTGGGGCCGCGCGATCGACCCCGACTTCTGGGTGAAGGCCCTGGCGCGCAGCGCTGGCCTGGCATGCACATCGCCGCCCAGCCGCTTCCCGGTGCATGACCGCATCGTCGTCACCGACGTGCGCTTTCCGAACGAAGCCGAGTGGATCCGCAAGCAAGGCGGCGTGCTCGTGCACCTGAGCCGCGACACCGCGGCCACCACCGTGCGCCCGCACGTCAGCGAGCAGCACCACGCCACGCTGGGCGCCGACCTGGGCCTACGCAACGACGGCCCCACGCTGGAAGGCCTGGCCGGCCTGGTGCGCGGCCTGTGCGCCGACCTGAACCTTCACCCCGTTGAATACATGGACCTTCGATGAACCGCGACCCCATCCACCTTGACCAGTGCGAGCACGAGGCGCTTCGCCTGCTGGACGCGCTGCAGACCACCGCCGTGCGCGTGCAACAGGCCCTGAAGGCCGCCTGGCCCGACCTGAGCCACGCGCAGACCATGGCCATGTTGGCGCGCATGGAGACGCTGCAGCTCGTGACGCGCAACGACAAGAACCAGTGGCGCACCACCAGCTTCGGCCACGCCGTAGCCGCCGACCTCGGCCCCAGCGGCGCTGTGGTGGTGGCCGGCCAGGGTGAAGGCCCGAGCGCGCATGAACTGTTGGCCAGGGCCACGCCGAGCCGGCCGCGAAGCGGCATGGGAACAGGTGACCTGCGTGCACCGCCGATGAGACCCGGGGCTGACGAGGCGATGAAGCTGCCAAGCCTGATCAACGGCCATCGCCGCTGGCCAGATGGAAGGCGCGAGGCAGCGTGATGCACGGCCGCGTCTACGTCAACCAATGGGAGCGCACGCTCACCGGCGTGCGCAAGCTGCTGCCCGCCGACGTGCAGCGGCAGAGCCGCATCATGGACGCCTGCATCGACGCGCTGCTGCAGGCCGGCAATGCGGCGGCCGGCGCGGTGGTGGTGGAGGGGGTGCTGTGACCAGCGCGCGCCGCCATAGCTGGCAGCCGGCCGAGGAAGAGCTGCTGCGCGAGCTCTACCCGCAGCACGACGCCGCCGAGATCGCTGCGCGCCTGGGCGTCAGCGCCAAGCAGGTGCTGAGCAAGGCGCACAACATGGGCCTGCGCAAGCCCCGCGAGTGGATTGCCGAGCGCGCCCGCATGCGCGCGCTGGACCCACAGCACCCGATGCGCGCGCACCAGTTCCAGCCTGGTCACAGCACCTGGAACACCGGCAAGCCGGGCAGCACCGGCCTGCACCAGCACACGCAACAGCACTGGTTCCGGCCAGGCCACAAGCCGCACACCTGGCGGCCCATCGGCACCCACAGGATGGTCAGCGGCGGCGTGCTGCAGGTGAAGGTCAGCGACACCGGCTACCCGCCGCGCGACTGGGTGAGCGTGGCCCGCCTGGTGTGGGAGCAGGCCAACGGCCCAGTGCCGGCCGGGCATGTGGTGCGCTTTCGGGACGGCATGGCGACGCAGCAGCCTGAGCTGGTGACGCTGGACCGCCTGGAGTGCGTCAGCCGAGCCGAGAACATGCGCCGCAACAGCGTGCACCGCCACGGCGGCGAGCTGGCCAGCGTGGCGCAGCTGCGCGGAGCCATCACCCGACAGATCAACAAGCGGCTGCGCGAGCAGCAAGGACAGACACCATGAGCCAACCTACCAACAACGACATCGTTGAGCTGCGCGGCCACCTCTTCGACACCCTGCGCGCGGTGAAGGCCGGGACGATGGACACCGACCGCGCTCGCGCCATCAACCAAGTTGCCGCGGTCATCGTGGACACGGCCCGCGTCGAGATCGAGCACACCAAGGCCATCGGCAACAAGGTTGCATCGCCGTTCCTGCTGCCGCAGGACACGACCGAGAAGAGCACGCCGACGGGCGTGCTGCGCGTGACGCAGCACAGGATGGCGGGATGAGCTCGGAGCATTACACCAGCGACCAATTTCGTGGCGCCACGCAAATGGTGGCCGCGCAGGACGCCAAGGCGCATGTGCAAGCTCTACCGGCCGACGTGGCGCGATGCCGTGGCCGCGGCTGGCCAGAAGACACCTTCCTGGCGCCCGAGTGCCAGACCTGCAGGCGCTGGGTGGCGCACTGGCGCCATGAGCGTGGTGATGGCCCGGTGGCGCACCAGGAGCCGCCGCAGGAGCGGGTGTGCGCGCTGCGGCTGCCAGTGGACGGACAGGAGGGCCACCATGACCATGGAAGTTGACTCCCTACTCTCGGGGAAGCCGATGCGCAGCGGCCTTGACCCGTGCACGAACTGCGCCGAGTGGCAGGTGATGCGCTGCCAGGTAGACAGCCTTCGCGATGCGCTGGCAAAGGTGCTGGACACGCGCGAGAAGGAGGCTGCGGCCACCCTGAGCTATCAGGTCGCGCTGGACAACTACGGCCCTGAAGGACGCGCACGCGAGGCATCCAACCAGATGCGCGCCATGCAGGCGGCGAGCACCGCCGAGCGCGAGGCGCGCCTACTGCTGGCAACACTGAAGACACCCAACACCTCAAGCGAAGGAAAGACCTCATGCCAGTGACCAAGACCGTGCGGGAGTGCTACGAAGTGCGCACCGGCCAGCCTTACGGCGAGTGGGCGAACATCACGCTTCACTGCTGGGACCGCCGCGCCAACGTTGGCACAGCGCACGAGGGCACCTACTACTGCGGCGAGATCACCATCCATTCGAGCTTCGGCACCTGGGGCCACATCTGGACGGCCTGCGCAGTGCCGTTCAAGAGGTTCCTGCAGCAGGTCGAGTTCGACTACGCGTTCACCAAGTTCATGGGCACGAAGTTGCAGCGCTTCGACGGCGAGGCTTCGGCTCGCGAGGTGCTCAAGTCAATCGTCAACGAGCGCCGCAGCAACGGCATGTCGAAGGACGATGCGCGCGAGGCGTGGAATGCCTTTACCTACGTGCGCCACGAGGCCGAGTGCGGCGAGCACGACTTCGGCACGGCCATGCTCCATGTGGCCGACAGCCTGGGTCGTAGCCACCCGATGTACGACAGCTTCGCCGACGCCAGCAGCTGGCCGAGGGTGACGTCACACGACGTGCAGGCGCAAGGGTTCTGGGAGCAGCTGTGGCCGCTGTTCGTCGGCGAGCTCCGGCGCGAGACGGAACCTGCCGCGTGCGCCGCGTGAAGCACAACGAGGGGTTGGGACTCACCCAGCCGAAGCGAAAGGAAGAAGGCATGAAGAAGATTCTGTTGTGGCTGGCGATGAACGGCGGCTTTGCTGCGGCCCTGTGGTTCGGCTTCATTGAGGGTGTTGATGGCGCGCAGCACTTGGCAAAGTTCTGGGTTTGGGCCGTGGCGGTGCCAGTGGCCTTCTTGGCGCTGACCGACGCCATGCAGAAGAAGTTGGCCGCAGAGCCACCAGCCCCGGTGCGCACATTGCTGGGGCACTTTATCGCATGGTTCGCGCTGGGCGTTTTTGTCTGGCACGGCCACATTGCAACGGCCGTTGCCTGGGTATTTTGGATGCTGGCAGCGGCTGCGTGCCGCGAAGGCGTGAAGAAGCATCGCGCGGGGCCATCTGCCGCGCCAGCCGCGTGAGGCCCAACGCCAGGTTAACCGCGCCCGACACGGCGCAAAGGACAGACGATGAATGAGACAAAGCAGCCCGCCGTGGCGGGTCCGGTTGAACCGACAGTTAGGCAGCACTCGCCGGGGCCGTGGCGCTTTACCTGCCACGCGCACGACAGCAACTACATGCGGATTACGTGCAGCAACGACCCAGGCCACGGGGACAACCTGCGCGGCTACTGCGGCGAAGCCAACGCGCGCTTGGCTGCGGCGGCGCCTGAGCTGCTGGATGCTCTGGAACGCCTGCTGGACAGCGGCGATGTGCGCGATGCCGCAGACGCTGGCGCGCTGAAGCAGGCCCGCGCGGCGATTGCCAAGGCGGTCGGGCAATGATGACGATGCGCTTTCAAAATCCGCGCCTGTACTTGCGCAAAGACCCGGATGCCGGCTGGACGCTGGCGCTGTGGAAGTGGCGCATCTTCTTCAACATGCGCAAAAGTTGATGATGCTGCCTAACGTTGGAGCTAAGCGGACCCCTGCGGCGCCGCGAAGCTGACGGAGCGAGAAGGTGCGGACCGCCGCAGGTGGTCCGCTTGAGCGACTAGTTCGGCCTTTGGCGCCGAAGCGAAAGGACAGTGATGAGCCACTTGGACACGATAGCTAGGCGCAAGGTTTCCGGCCCCGAGGGCTGGGAGGTCTGCGGCTGGGAGCACATTGGCGGCGGCAATGACTTGGTGGTTGAGGGCGGAGTTCCTCGGCTGCTGAAGTCCGGGCCGAAGAAGGGGAAGAAGACCTGGCGCGATGTGCCGGTTCAGAAGGCGGTGGTGACTGGCGACGAGCTCAAGGCCGAGCACGCACGGTACGAGGCCGAGACGGGCAACTGCGGCGACTGCTACGGCAAGGGCGAGGTCTTCGCAAGCTGGCACCACGTCGAGGGCACGAAGTACCGCAAGTGCGAGCGCTGCGGCGGCACCGGGAAGAGGCCGAACGCCCGAGCTAACCTGACCGACACAGCGCGATGACCGACCAAGCAACCCTTGACGAGCCAACCGACGCCAGCCACAGCACCGCTGTGGCGGGTCAGGTTGAGCGAGCAGTTATGCGACCGGTGGAGTGCCGGACGGTGGCGGCCCTGTATGTAGAGCCGAAGGGCTGCTATGTGGGCGTGCCGGGCGTTGACCCGTGGGACGAAGCCCGCGATGCGCGCACCTACGCAGGACCGCACCCCGTTGTGGCGCACCCTCCATGCCAGCGCTGGGGCAGGTTCTGGCACGGCAGCACGCGCAAGCCGCACCAGTACAAGCTGGGCGACGACGGCGGGTGCTTTGAGAAGGCGCTGCATGCTGTGCTGCGCTGGGGTGGCGTGCTTGAACACCCGGCGCACAGCAAAGCATGGGACGCCTTCGGGCTACGCAAGCCAGAGGCCGGCAAGGGCTGGCAGCGCGGCGACATGGGCCACCCGAGCAGCGGCTACTCCGTGTGCTACGTGGAGCAAGGCCACTACGGACACGCCAGCCGAAAGCCAACATGGCTGCTCGCGTGGGTGCGACCTGGAAGCCTGCCCGAACTGAACTGGACGAAGGGCGAACAGCGCTTGCCCGCCTGGATGATCGAGCGTTACGGCTACGAGAAGGCCCGGCGCATCGGCGTGGTGGCGATGGTTGGCGGGAAGAACAAGACCGCAATCCGCAACGCCACGCCAGAACCTTTCCGCGACCTGCTGCTTTCGATAGCGCGGCAGGCGCATAACGCGAATTCGACCGCAGGAACCGCGGCGTAACACCACCAACCCATGCCCATCACCCTGGCACCACAGACCTGCGCACCCGTTACGCGCCGCGCCGCTGAGGCGTTGCACCGCGGGGCTCAGGCTGACGCGCCGCAGCCTGGCCAACCCGGCCACCTGCAGCATGCGCTGGTGTCGGCCATCCGCACGCGCCACTACAGCCGGCGAACGGAGCAGGCCTACTGGCACTGGACGCGCCAGTTCGTGCTGTGGAGCGGCAAGCGGCACCCGCTCGATATGGGCGCGCCCGAGGTCGGGCAGTTCCTGAGCCACCTGGCCACGGAGCGCAATGTCTCGGCCAGCACGCAGCGCCAAGCCCTGGCCGCCCTGCTGTTCCTCTACCGCGAGGCCCTGCAGGTCGAGCTGCCCTGGGTCGATGACATCGTGCGCGCAAAGCAGCCACAGCGCCTGCCGGTCGTGCTCACCCGGGCAGAGGTGGCCAGGCTGTGGGCGCAGATCCCGCAGGCATCGCGACGCGGCCTGGTGCTTCGTCTGCTGTACGGCACCGGCATGCGCCTGCTGGAGGGCTTGCGCCTGCGCGTGCAGGACATCGACTTCGGCGCCGGCCGCATCACCGTGCGCGGCGGCAAGGGCGACAAGGACCGCACCGTCATGCTGCCGCAGTCGCTGCGCGCCGAGCTGCAGGCCGTGCTCGAGGAGCGCCGACGCTGGCACGACACCGACCTGGCCACCGGCCACGCCGACGTTGAACTGCCACACGCGCTGCACCTGAAGTACCCGCGCGCAGCAGCCGAGTGGCGCTGGCAGTTTGTCTTTGCCACCGAAGCCTACGTCACCGACCCGCGCAGCGGCGCCATCCGCCGCCACCACCTGCACGAAGACGGCATCCAGCGCCTTATGGCCCGCGCCGTGAAGGCCGCGCGCATCGCCAAGCGGGCCACCCCGCACACGCTGCGCCACAGCTTTGCCACGCACCTGCTGGAAGCCGGCACCGACATCCGCACCATCCAGGAACTGCTGGGCCACTCGGACGTGGCCACGACGATGATCTACACGCACGTCGTGGGTGGCGCGGGCGTGCGCAGTCCGTTGGATACGCTGACGACCTGAGCATGCCGCGCACCCTCACCATCGCCGAGGCCGCCGAGGTGCTGAAGACGCACCCCGAGACGGTTTCGGACTGCATCCACAATCGCGGCCTTCCAGCAGCCAGGCTGGGGCGCGCTTACGTGCTGGTCGAGGAAGACGTCATCGCCTGGCTGCGCACCCAGTACGGCAAGTGGAAGGAAGACCCATGCGGCTCTATCAGCGCGGCAAACGAGGCACATGGTGGGTTGACCTTGGCGACGTCGCCGGCCAGCGCGCTCGACGCAGCACTGGCACCACGGACCACGCCGCGGCGAAGGAGTACGCCGCCACGCTTGCGCGGGATCTCTGGCGCGTCCGCCGCCTCGGAGAGACGCCACGAGTAACCTGGGACCACGCCGTCGTCGAGTGGCTGCAGGAACACCAGCACCGACGGTCCATTGAGGAGATCAAGCGCGTGCTTCGCTGGCTCAGCCAGCACCTGCGCGGCCGCGAGCTCGGCGCGATCACCGACGAAGTGATCCGGCAGGTGAAGTCGGCCCGCGGTGCCGAGGCCGTCAACCGACGCGAGATTGAGCGCGCCACCGAGGCCGGAAAGAAGCCGCCCGCGCCGAAGCCCAGCAGCGGCGCCACCGTCAACCGGCACCTGGCGCAGCTCAGCGCGATCCTGCACTACGCGCACCGCCGCGGCTGGCTGGCCGCCGTGCCGCCCATTGCAAAGGCGCCCGAGCCGGCCAAGCGCGTGGCGTGGCTCACACGCGACCAGGCCGACACGCTGCTGGCCGAGCTGCCGCCGCACCTGGCCGCGATGGCGCGCTTTGCTTTGGCTACCGGCCTGCGCGAGTCCAACATCCGCCTGCTGACGTGGCAGCAGGTCGACATGGCCCGCGCGGTGGCCTGGTACGAGGCTGACGAGATGAAGGCCGGCCGCACGCACAGCGTGCCGCTGAACGACGACGCGCTGATCGTGCTGGCCACGCAGCGCGGGATGCACAAGCGCTGGGTGTTCCCGGTGCCCCGCTGGGAGAAGAAGGAGAGCCCCACCGACAAGCCGCGCCAGGTCTGGGACAGCCCCACAGGCAAGATCAGCAACCACGCGTGGCGCAAGGCCTGTGAGCGCGCTGGCGTGCCGTGGCTGCGATTCCACGACCTGCGGCACACCTGGGCATCCTGGCACGTCCAGCAGGGCACGCCGCTGCCGGTGTTGCAGGAGCTGGGCGGCTGGGCCAGCCTGGCCATGGTGCAGCGCTACGCCCACCTCGGCAGCAGCCACGTCGCCGCCTGGGCCGGGAACGTGTCAGGCGGCGGCACAACTCCGGCACAACCTGCTGCGCGAACCACCAACGAAAAGGCCCCCGAAGGGGCCGATTCTCATAGGGTGGGGTGGCTGATGGGACTCGAACCCACGACGACCAGAATCACAAGACGTTCCCGCACAGATTCGCCTCGTGTCGTGCCTTTGACGAAGCGCCGTTCAGCGTAGGCAAACCGGCCGCGACCCGGCACAACTACGGCACAACTCGCGACGCCGGGGCACAGTTCCGGCTCGCTGCCTTGACCTGCTCCATGCTCGGCATCGGATCGACAGCAGCCAGGCGCACCTTGATCCCGTGCCGCGCCGCAGCCACCGCATCGGCGCCAGGCAGGTCTGGAAGGTAGGTGCGGTGCACCTCCCAGCCATCCCACCACAGCACCAGGTAGGCCGCGACCTGGCCGGCATCAGCCGCGGCTGCGCCTGGGGTCTGCGCCATAGGTGCGCTCCCACAAGATGCGGCCACTGACGCCGTGCATCACCAGCTGGGCCAGGCCACCTCGCGCATGGGCCAGCAAGCACAGCAGCCGGCCGGTTGCCACGGCGGCTTCGCGGCGGTCGTGCCAGTGCAATGCCGGCGGCACGGCTGGGCCGCCGACGCACCAGCGCCCGGCGATGTGCTGGATGCGGTACACAGCCCGTGCCGCTCTGCTGCTCGCGGGCTTCACGGCTGGCTCGGCTTGTTGCGGGTGGTGGTGGCGCCCCAGTAGTAGCCTGCGGCCCCGCCGATGATCAGGCTGATCACCGCGGTGCTGATGGCCGCGCGCACGTCCGGCGACCACTCGGCGCTGCCCCACAGCCCCACCACGCTGCCCACCACCATGTAGGCCAGTGGCAGCAGGGCCACCAGCGCCCACATGCTGGGCGACCGCCAGGGCTGCCCGGTCGGCGTCGCCGCAGAGTCGGCCTGGCGGGCGCCGGCAATGCCTCCGCCGCCCGCTTCGGAGGTCAGCACATACCACTGCTGCTCCACCGCCTGCGCGGCTGCAGCACGCGCCTCCGGGTCGCGCGCCAGGCGCTCGGCAGCGTCCTGCGCGTTCACGGCGCCCACGGCCTGGCTGACGATTCCAACCACCGCCTCGGCTGCCTTGACGTTGCGCTCTGCCACCTGGCTGCCGCTGCCGAACAGTTGACCCAGCCGGGGGATGGCCTGGACGATGGAAGGCAGCACTGCCGCGATGATGGGTGCCATGGGTACGGTCTCCGGTGGGGTGGCGTGTGCCGGCTCTGGGCCAAGCCAGACGCCGGTGTCGTGGTTCGCCGCCTGCTCGTCGGCGGCGGGCGGAATGTCTGCAAACCCGCGCATGGCTGCCGGCGCCTGGTCAGCGGCCAGCGCGTGCAGGGCAATGCGGTGCCGGCGCTGCCTGTCGGCGTTGCCGTTGGCCACGCGCCCGCGGCGGCCGGTGTTGATCAAGCTGCTGATGTTTTCGAAGTCGCCCTCGTCTGCCAGCGCATTGAGCCGCGCGCCGTCCCAGTAGTCGGCAGCCGACCAGCAGGCCCAGCGCGGCTCTTCCAGCGCGTCTGGGAAAGCCTCGAAGTCGGGCACCTCATCGCCCAGAACCGCGCGCAGGCGCTCAAAGGCTCGGCGGTAGTTGGCGCGGCCCGTCACCTGGATGAGGCCGCGGCCACGGTAGCGCGGCCCATCGCCCGGCTGGGTGTTGCCCAGGCTTGCGCGGCCCTCGTAGGCCTGGCCGCTGGCGATCTCGCGCACGTAGCGCAGGCTGCCGCTCTCGTGGCCCAGCTGCGCCAGGAAGGCGGCCAGGCGCTGCGGAGTGGCGTTGATCTGGTACCGCGCGCAGGCGTCGTCCAGGTGCTCTGCGTAAAGCTCGGCGTGGTCTGCCCTGCAGCCGGTGGCCGCGCGCAGCAGGGCGGGCGTCAGCGGGGTCATTTCTTGGCGCCTTGGAGCAACGTGTCCAGCTTCATGTCGATGCGCTCCAGCCGCTTGTCGATCGCTTGCGCCGCACGAAGGGCCGCGGCGTCCTGCTGTGCATCGACGTCGCGCCGGTACTTGACCTCCTGCTCAAGCAGCAGCAGGCGCTGATCCAGGCGGATGACATACATCGCCACGGCGGCTGCCATGGCCATGGTGGTGATCAGGTGCCCTAGCTGGATTTCGCGCTTCAGGTGCCAGCCGGCGGCGGCAGGAATCGCGGGAGGGATTGGTTCTTGCATGGCGTCTGGCTTTCTGGTGATGCGTCAGTTCGTGAGCAGAGGCAGCACGGCGGCAGCGATGGCCTGCGCGCACCGGTCCGAATAGGCCTGCGCCGGGTGCACTGCGTCGGCGATGTCAGCGGCGCCGTCGAAGCGCAGCGCCCTGATGTCCACCCACGCGGCGCCGGTAGCCTGAGCCACTCGGCGCACCGAAGCGTCGATGGCCGCAGCGCGCGCGGCGCGGTCGGCAAACACGTCAGCCGTCATGCCGATGACGTCCTGCCACTCCGCCTTGCGCGCCATCTGGATCAGGCCAGGCAGCACCACCCGCTTGCCGGCGGCCAGCGCCTGCCGCGTGATCTGCAGCAAACGCTGCTCAAAGGCATCGGGCTCCGTGCCGCCGATGGCGTCGGCACCGCCCCAGCGCAGCACCAGCACGCTGGCGGGCTCCACGCGCAGCGACGATGCCCAGCCGGGCACCAGCTCGCCCACGCCCTGCGCGGGCACGCCGTGGTCGATGCACAGCGCGGCGCCGGCCAGCAGCTGCTGCAGGCGCTCCACCGGCCGCACGTCCAGATAGGCACCACCACCGACCGTGGGCGACGGGGCAATCGAGCCACTGGTGAGACTGTCCCCGCGGCACGAAACCAGCGCCGGCACACGCGGGCAGCTTGGCGCGGGCGCTTGCGACACCGCCCCGCCCCCGCATGCGCCAAGCAGGCCGGCAGCGGCGCCGGCCAGGAAGCTGCGGCGCGGACTCAGTTGCATTGCCACACCGGCCAGGTGTAGAGCACGCCGTTGATCGTCGCCTTCACCCAGGTGTTGGTGTTGCTTGCGCTGCCGGGCTTCGTGGCGTTGTTGAAGGTGGCCGTGGCACCGCCCGCACCGTCAATCACGTCAAGCGTCCACGCCTGCGCGCCGACCCGCGCGAAGTCGGCCGCGTGCAGACCGTCCACCATGTCGGCGTTGAGGTTGGGAACGCGCGTCGTACTGGCGATGGTGAACGGGGCCGTGCCGGTGGCGATGGTGGAGATCAACACGCTCGTGCTGTCAAGCTCGATGTCCCCGCGCGCCCAGATCGCGCGCGCCTTGGTCAGGCCCAGGTTCAGGCCGCCGACGGCTTCAATGGCGTAGTTCCCTGAGCCCACCGCGCTCGCGAACAGCCCGCGGCTGCCGGAGCTGGCGGCGGCGTCTGTCTTGGCCACGGCGCGCACCGCGGTTCCGTCGTCGCGCGAGGACTGCGCGAACACCGCTGTCGGCCCAAATGCGCTGACGGCCCGCGCAGCCCCGTTGGCCGCACTCTGGAAGGCGGAGACGCCAGCCCCGGCCGCGTCGCTGCTTTGCGCGTACAGCCCCCAGGCCGCGCTGTTCGACAGGTTGGCCCCCATGGCGATGTTGCGCGTGCTGGCGCCCGCCTCGGTGGTGATCGTGTAGCCCTGGCTGCCACGCGCCACGATGAAGCCCGTGGTGTCGATGTTGCCGGCGGTCAAGCTGCCCAGGTCGCTGCTCACCGCCGACAGGTTCAGCACGCGCAGCGCCTCCGCTGCGACCGAGCCACGCACAAGCAGGTTGCCGTCGATGACCTGGCCAACGCGCGCCCAGGCCGTGCCGTTCCAGAACCGTTGCTCGGTGAAGCCGCCGCCGTCGCGCTCGGTCGCGAAGCTGCCCTGGCTCGTGTGGGCGAAACGGGCAATCCAGGTGGTGCTGTTGCCTGCAGCGTTCAGGCCCGTCACGGTGGCGTTTTCGAGGTAGCTTGTGCTGCCCGCCCATGCGCTGCCGCCAGTCACGGCGGCGTAGACGGCCCAGAAGCTGGCATTGGGGGGCGCGTTGCCCGTGGTGGCCGCAATGCACCGATAGGCCACGCCAGCGCTGATGACCAGCTCGCCCACGCGGTAGGCCGTGGCGCCGCTGTACGTCCCACGCGTCTCGATCCAGGGGGATCCGTTGCCCAGCGTCACCACATCGCCCTGCACCAGGTGCGTGGTGCTGGCCAGCGCCGAGCTGCCTGTCGTGCCGTTGATGAGGTTGTCAATGACTCGGTTGGCCAGCTGGTCGGCCGTGCTGTCCCATGTGCCCACGCGCATGCCGTAAACCTGGCCAATGCCAGTCAGCGCCGGCCGCGCCAGCACCACGATGGGAGTCGACCAGGTCAGCGCGCTGTCGGTGCCGCTGGTGCCGGTGATGCGCGCCACCGCCGTGCTCTGCCACACCGGTGCACTGCCCGCGGGTGGCGTGTTGGCCCAGCCCGATGGCGGCGTGCCAGTGCGGGTGCTGAAGTTGTAGCTGCCGCCGCTCGGCGTGCCCGGGCTCGTGGTGCCGCGCGCGAAAACCGAGTAGGCGTAGGTGCTGAACCCGTCGGCGCCGGCGCTGCCGTTGCTGCCGTTCTGCGCCACGATCACCGGCGTCGACCACGTCCCCGCGGTCACCGGCGTGCCTGGCGTGCTGGTGCTGAAGGTGAAGGCCGAGCGATAGGTCGGCGTGGTGCTTGAAGCCGGCTGCGCGCGCGTCCAGCCGGCCGTCAGGTTGCCCGGGGTGAAGGTGTCGGTGCTGAAGTTGTAGGTGGCGGTCGTGGACGTCGGCGTTGCCGACAGGCCGGAGGAGAAGATCTCCAGCGTCAGCGTGCTGACACCGTTCGCGCCCGCCACCGCGTCGATGGTCGGGGCCGTCCATGTGCCGCCCGAAACCGTCGATCCAGCCGCGCCGCGGAAGGTGAACTCTGCCGCCCAGGTTGGCGTGGTCGTGGTCGTGGGCTGCGTGGCGCTCCAGGTCTCCGTGCCGCCCGCACCGGTGGGCGTGGTCAGCGCGCCAGTGGTGAAGTTGAAGCTGCCTCCGGTCGGCGTGGCTGGGGCGCTGGCCGCCTGGCGGTACACGGTGGCCGTGTACACCGATTCGCCCGAAGCGCCCGTACCGCCCGCCGTGCCCGCCCGGCTCTTGGAAAGCGACTGCCGAACCGTGCGCGTAAAGGCCACGTTGCTCAGGTTGCGCCCGCTCACCGTGTAGTCGATGGTGGCGGTGTCAGCACTCATCGACGGGTGGTCGCCCACGGTGGCCAGCAGGCCAGAGTCGATGATGCTGCCCACCGTCACGCCGCTGGCAGAGGCGCTCACCGTCCACTTGCCGGCAGTGGTGCCAGAGCCGTCGTAGTCCAGCTCGGTCAGGCCCTGGAACACGCGGATGGTGGTGCCGCTGCCTGTCATGTTCGGGCTGGAGCCGTCGCTGGCCGCGGAGACGGTGTGCGCCTCGTTGCTGAGCGCCACGATGATGGCGTCGGTGCCACCATCGCCACGGAACACCGTGATGGTGTCGCTCAGCCCGGCCAGCGCTGCCGTCACGCGCACGTAGCGGGTGGTGGTGGCGCCCAGGCTGTTGAAGTTGGTGCTGGTGAGCGTGCGGCCGGTGTTGCCGCTGCCCCCCAGCGTCAGCGTGCCCAGCGAGGTGTTGGCCGCGTTGAAGGCCGTCACGGTCCACGTCACCGTGCCGGTGATGCCCTGCAGCACGGCGTCGAACTGAATCGGGCTGTTCGGGCTGGTGGTGGCCGCCGGGTCGGCAAAGATGAAGGCCTGCGCCGTGGCCGTGAGGCGCAACACGCTGCCGCCGGTGGGGCCTGGCACCGTCAGGCCCACGTCCGGGATGCTGGGCGTGGTGGCCACGGTGTTGTTGTAGATCGCAGGGTCGTGCTCCACCAGCGGCAGCCGCCAGCGGCCAGGCCCCAGCATCTCTGGCGCGGCGCTGATGCGGAACGGCTTGGCGCTGATGCCCACCGGGTGCGTGATGGCCACCACGTCGCCCACCTCGTGGCGGATGCCGATGTCGAACACCTCCACCACCGTGCTCATGTCGCCCAGCGTCAGCTTGTTCAGGCGCTCGGTGGCTTCGCGCAACGCCTGGCTGTAGCGCTGCACGCCCGGCAGCCGAAGCTGCTGCAGCCGCCAAGGCCGCGTGCTGCCGGCGCCCGGCAGCGAAGCCGTGGCGCTGGCGTCGCGCCAGGGCAGCTTTGTGGTGTCGGTGTAGATCACCTCCACGGCCGTGGGCACGCCCGACAGGCCGCGCAGCGCCAGCGGCTCCATGGCCGCGATCTCGCCGCTGGCGTGGCTGTAGGTGGCCACCGGCGATGCATCCTGGTCGGGCAGCAGCGTCACGCCGGCCGACGAAGGCAGCAGGAAGCACCCGGCGTACACGCGCAGCGCGTCGGCCGCCTGCGCCAGTTCAGTCGCGGTGGTGAAGCTCACGCCCACCACGCGGCGTTTCTCGGCGGGGGAGCCAATGAGCGCGTCGCAGTGGTTCGCCGCCGCCTGCACGCTCACCCAGTTCACGGCCACGCCGGCGCCGTACACCGTGTTGCTGATCAGGTCGGCCAGCGCCAGCGCGGGGTTGTCGGAAAACGCCCAGGTGCTGGGCGTGGCCAGCCGGTGCGAGCCGCTGCCGCCCGGTTGCGTGCTGTCCAGGCGCGGGTCGTACAGCCGGCGCCCGCGCGCCGTGGCGGTGAAGTTCAGCTCGCCGGTGAAGCTGGCCGCCGGCATGGCGATGACGGTGTAGGCGTAGCCGGCCAGCGTGGCGGTGTAGGTGATGCCCTGCGCCGCCATGGCGGTGACCATGGCTGCGTCTGCCGTGGTCTGCGTGCCGTCGTAGAAGGTCACGGTGCTGCCAGCCGGCAGCGCCTGGTCGTTCAGCAGCAGGTTTTCGCCGCCGTCGCACGCAAAGCACCACAGCACCTGCACCAGCAGCGTGGTGCTGCCGGCGCTGGCGGGCAGCACGTTCAGCACCAGCCCGCCCAGCCGGTCGCGCCCATAGACCAGCGGCACTACGCTGCGGCTGCCCGCGGCGGCCAACTGGCGTTCAGCGGCGCTGCGGCCTGCGGCGTTGACGTTGCGCGCGGCCGGGATTGTCAGCGCGTCGAACACCAGCGCCATCAGACTTCCTCCAGCCGCACCCGCGCCACCCAGTAGCCGGGCTGCTTCTCGTACTGCGGTGCACCAGCGAAGCGGCAGGTGTAGTTGGCTCCGTCTTCAGGCCACGTCAGCGTGACGTTGCTGGTGCGGTTGGCGGTGTACGCGCTTTCCAGCGTGGTCTTCTGCGCGTCGCTCAGCCAGTGCACCAGGTTGAAGGTCATCTTCTCGGCGCTGTACAGGCGCCGCACCTTCAGCACGCCGTTGCTGGCGCGCACGGGGGAGAAGCCACCCTCGCGCGAGGTGGTGCTCTCGCGCATGATCGGCAGCGTGGTGGGGTAAGACATGGCGTTGCTCAGCCCCGGCGGTCAAGCCGGAAGTCAATGGCGCCGATGCGCAGCACCGTGCCCTCGGGCAGCAGCGGGCCAAAGTTCACGGGGTTGATGAAGGTGCGCGGCGTCAGCAGGCGTTCGGCGGCGTGGCGCAGCTCCACGCGCACGGTGTCGGTGTCGATCTGCGCGTCGCCGCCAATGCAGTCAGCCAGCCACACCACATCTGGCGCGGCCACTGCGGCGGCGTCGTAGCCCCACAGGCGGATGCTCTTGTCGGCAATGCCCTGCGCCAGCACCAGCGAGCCGATGCCGTCGTCGCCGTTGGCCACCACCAGCGTGCCCGTCAGGCGCAGCGCTTCGACCTGCAGCGATTCCAGGCTCACCGCCTCCCGCGTCCAGGTCTGCGAGTTCCAGGTGAGCGTGGCAAAGCTCGACCAGCGCACTACCGAGGAAAAGCCGATCTCCACCAGCAGCGCCGGCTGCTGCACCGGCGCGCCAAGGGCGGTGCTCAGCGCGGATGAAAGCGACCTCACGGCGCCACCACCACTTCGTCCTGCCAGGCCGGCAGCGTGCCGCCACCGGTGCGGGCAGCGGCGCCGGCCGAGGCGCCCTGCTGCACGATGGTCTGGTGCAGGCCGTTGACGGCGTCGCGCACCTCGTTGATGGCCGTCACCTGCGCTGCGCCGCTGGCCAGCAGCGGGCTGATGGTGGCCATGTCGGGCGCCCGGGCGGCCACGTCGTTCAGCGTGCTGCCGGTTTCCGTCAGGTAGTCGGCCACGCCGGCGAAGCTGCCGCTGATGCCCAGCAGCGTGGCCAGCTGGCGGCGGCCGGCTTCGGTGCCCACGTCCAGGCTGTCGACGATGGCGCGGAACTGCTCGCGCGTGTTCACGTCGGTGCTGATGCCGGCGTTCGACAGCACCGTCTGGATCTCGCGCGCCTTCAGCGCCGCAATCTCGTCGCGGCCGTAGTATTCCTGCAGGTAGGTGATGGTCTGCTGGCCCAGCGCATCGGCGCCGCCGGCAAACTCGGCCAGCTGGTGCAGCGCGTCGCCGCTCAGGCCCGCAAGGTCGGCAAACACCGTGCCCATCTGCGCGAACCCGGCCCGCAGGCCGCGCAGCGCATCCTGCAGCGTGCTGATGGACTGCGCCACGGCCTGGATCTGGTCAATGGTGGCGTCGCTGCCAAGCTCGGCCAGCTGGTCGCGCGCCCACTGCGGCAGGTCGATCTGGTTCAGCGCCTGGCGCAGCGTCGATGCCACGTCCGCGGCGTAGGCTTCGAAGGCCTGCTCGCGGTCGCGCGCGTAGGCCTTGGCGCCGTCGGGCTGGCCGCCCATGATGTCTGCCACCGTGGCGCCGCCGCGAGACAGCACAAAGTCGCCGAAGCTCGCGTCCACGCCGTCGGCGGTGAACTTGGCCTGCGCGCTGTAGCCGCCACCGCCCAGCATGTTGAGGATGCCCACCGCGCCCGAGCCCAGCGACTTGAGGGCGGTGTCGGTGGCCTTGTTGAAGTTGCGCAGGATGTTGCTGGGGTCGGAGCCGCCGGTGGTGGCGCGGCCCATCGCGTCCACGCTGACAACGCTGCCGGTGTGCGGCGTGCCGCTCTTGTCCAGGCTCTTGGCAATGCTGTAGATGGCCATGGCGGCCATGGCGTAGGGGCCAAGCGCGCCGGCACCCTGCGCCAGGCCCTGCAACACCGAGCCATTGGCCAGCATCGCGCCCGCGCCTTCCAGCGCCAGGCTGGTGCCGGCGAAGCCGCTCATCGTCATGCCGAGGCCGGCGCCAAACGTGCCGCCCAGGCCGCCGAGCATGCCGCCGAAACCACTCAAGCCCCCAAGGGCTGAAGCGCCCGCCTGCGCCGCGCCGGCCGGCCCAGCCATGCCCAGGGCGCTGAGCGCCACGCCAGAGATCGGCCGCACGATGGCCTGCACCACCGGCCGCAGCACCATCGTCTGAAACGCGCTCTTGATCGTGCTGACCAGGCTGTCCACGAACCCCCGGCCGCTTTCGAAGCCGCGCATCAGCGCGTCGGTGAGGCTCTGCTCGATCTGGTCGCTGGCGCGCTTCCACTGATCCAAGGCCTTCTGCGCCGCCTGCTCGGCCTGCCGGCCTGCCTCGATGGCTGCATCGCGCTGTTCGGCCTTCTTCAGGACATCGATGAGCTTTTCCTGCGCCTCAATCTGCTGGTACAGAGAACCGCGGCGCGCATCAGTGGCCTCCAGCGCGGCGTAGGTTTCCTTTAACCGCAGCAGCGTGACTTCGGCAATCTGGCTCTTCAGCTTGCCGTAGTTGTCGAACTCCTCCTGCGCTGCGGCGGCGGCACGAATGGCGGCCTTTGCCTCGCTGTCCGCAGCGTCCAGCTGGCGCTGGAGGTAGGCATCGACTTCGGCGTCTGCCTCCATCATTTCCCTGTTGCGGGCCGCCAGCGCTTCGGCCATCTGCTTCTGCGCATCCTTCTGGGCACGCTCGCTTTCGCGCTGCGCCGCGGTGCCCGCCTTGGTCTGCTGCCAAGCCAGGCCCGCCAACCGCACGTACTCGCGGTACGTGATGACGCCATCCCGCAGCGCCTGCGCAAGATCGGTCACCACCTTGGTGTAGCTCTGATCGACACCGGACAGCTTCTGCTGGATCTCGAGCACACGCGCCCGCATCCGCTCTTGCGCGTCGAACGCCTCCCGACTGCGCTGGAAGCGGGCGTCCTCGGCGCGGGTGTCCAGGCCCTCCGCTGACAGGCCGGCCAGTTCGGCGTTCAGCTGCTTGATCTGCTCCTTGCGCTGATTGATCAAGGCCTGGATGTTGTCTGCCCCCGCCTTTCGCCCGCCATCCAGCGCCCGCTGCAGCGCTGCCTGCGAGCGCTCATTGGCGGACTCCAGGGCCGCGATGGCGTCGCGCAGGCCATCCGCGGTCTTGGCCTGCGCGCCAGCGACTGCAGCCCCTGCGCCAACCACCGCCCCCAGGCCCAACAGGGCCGCAACGCCAGGGTTGGCCACCAATGCGGCGCCGATTGCGCCCACAGCGCCTGCGATCTTGGTCATTCCAGCTGCAACGGCACCTACACCGCTGACAACTGCCGCGCCGGCCAACGCGGCGCCAATGACGGCAAACGCCGTCTCGTTGTTGCGGATGGCCGCCCCGAGCCAGTTAACTGCATCGGCCGCCACACCCAGCGCCTTTGCGAGCGACTGCGTCGCACCGGTGGCCTTGTCGACGTCGCCGACGAAGCGCGTGGTCGCGTTGCCAAGTACGGTGAACGCCTGGCTGGCCGTGCTCTGGCTGCGCGCCATCTCGTCTGCCAGCTTCGGCGCGGTGTTCATGAGCGCCTCGGTGACACGCTCGGTCGTGAGCTGCCCCTGCTCGCCCAGCCGCCGCAGCGCACCAATGGGCACGCCCAGCCCGTCGGCCAGGGCCTGCGCCAGGCGCGGCGCCTGCTCCATCACCGAGTTGAGTTCTTCGCCGCGCAGCGCGCCGGCCGACATGCCCTGGCCCAGCTGCACAAGAGCCGCGCGCATACCTTCAGCACTGCCACCACCGATGGCCATCGCGTTGCCGATGGCCTGCACGACGGCGATGCTCTGCTGCCCAGACCGCGCAAGGGTGGCGTACACGCTGCCCAGCTCGGTGAAGCTGGTGCGGCTCTGCTGCGCCACCGTGAAGAGTCGGTCGAAGGCCACCGATGCCTGCGCCGCGCTGCCGGTGGCGAGCTCAAGGCGGTTGCGCATCGTCGTCACGGCGTCAGCAGCCGCCACGGCCTGCTGCGCCATGCCTTGCAGGGCGGGCAGACCGATCAGCAGGCCGGCGCCGTACTGGCCAACGCGCCCCAGGGAGCCCGTGAGGCGATCGACGCCACCGATCAACTGGTCAATGCCCGCGCGCGCGCCGGCCACGTCGGCGCCGATGCGGAACTGAAGGTCCAGGCCTGCCGTCATGCGCGCTGCCCCCCGCCAAGGCGTACAGTGCGGCGCATGCCTTTCACTGTTTCGCTGGTGCAGATCGCCGTCGGGCTTGCGCTCGTGGTGTTTGGCCTCGCAGCCGCCGGCCTGAGCGCGCTGGCGCTGCTGGCCGCCAAGGGCATGGTGCTGGCGCTGGCCGTGCTGCCGTTGGTGCTGCTGCTGGAAGTGCTGGGGCTGCTCAGCGGCCTGGCGGCCTGGCTGGGGCGGCGGCGGTAGCCGGCTGGCCGTCGGCCTGCCCGGCCCGCCAGGCCTGCAGCCACGCAGCGTCCAGCGCCCGCAGCGCCTGCGCTTCCCACGGCTTGAGTTCGCGCCGAGTCAGCGTGCACCAGGCGTGCAGCTCCTGCCAGCCCAAGGGCGGCGGCTCGGCAAGCCCGCCGGCACGCGCGCTCGCAAGCTCGGCGAACCATTGCATCAGGTAGGCCAGCGAAGCCGGCGCGGGCGGCGTGCGCAGTTCGGCGGGCACGCGGCCAGTTGAGGCCTGCGCCTGCCGTAGCTGCTGCCGGAGCGAACATCCGCCCTCGCGCGTCAGGTCAAGACGGAACTCTGCGCGAGCGTGCTCGACGAGCTCGCCGACGAGGGCCGAATGAAGTTTCCCAGGTTCTGCGCTTCCTTCACGACCTGGGCCCGCAGCCACGGGTGGGTGCGGTACAGCCGGCGAGCGGTTTCGGGCGTGCAATCAAGCGCCACGCCGCCATCGAGCACGCCGACCCACTTGATGGTGTACATCACCGCCAGCTCGATGAACTGCTCATCCAGATCCTTGGCGGTCTGTGGCTCCACGTCGCGGCCGGCGCGGCGGGCAGCCAGTTCGCGCGCGTGCATGTCGGCATAGCGCCGGTCTGCATAGGCCCTGGCCGCGCTGCTTTCCGGGCCGCAGACGGTGATGCTGGCGCCGGTGCCGGTGCCGTCGGGGAACCTGGGCTCGAATGTGAAGCCGGCCTCGCAGGCAGCCTGTGCGGTGGGGATCGTCGAGATGTCGAACATGTGGCTTTCTCGGTGTCTTGCAGTTGCTCTGTGCCCGTGCCGGGCGCAGCCGGGCAACTGCAAGGAAAGCCCGAACTGCGCCCGGTCGGTGCGCGGTGGCTGCCGGGTTACGGCAGGCTGCTGTCCTGCAGCAGCATGGTGGTGGCCAGGTTGCCGCCCGTGGTGGGCGACAGCAGGGCCGTGAAATCGAAGCTCTGCACGCGGCTCTGGTTGGCCGTGCTGTAGCTGCCGCCGGCCAGCTTGATGCGCGGCAGGCAGATCTGGATGAAGCCGCTGGCCGAGCTGGGGTCGTCGGTCACGCGCGCGATCAGGCCGACTTCCTGCTCCTGGTCGAACACGTCGTACAGCGTGCCGTTCTCCTCGTACACGGTGAAGCTGCCGCTCACGGCCATGGGGCCGTGGAAGACGTCCGGCGTGAGCGCCGAACCCACCACCGCGCCCACTTCCATGTTGTTGGTGACGTTGATGTTCAGCGCCGTCACCGTGCCCAGCGCCACGCCACCCACCACCAGCACGCCCTGGTGCCCCACCTGCATGGCGGCAGCCGCCGGCGTGCTGGCGCTGGTGAAGTAGCGCGAGGCGGAAACCGCCGTGTCGCGGCCCAGCATGCCGAAGGTGAGCGTGGCGCGCTCGTTGGGCGGCAGGTTCATGCCCATGGTGTTGACACGCAGGCCCAGGTGCCGGTGGCTGCGCGGCACGTCCGGCTTCCACTCTTCCACGCTGTAGCTGGTCTGCGTGTGGCCCGTGGTGGGCATGAAGGTCACGCGGCCCGGCACCGTGACGCCGATGGCCGTGTCGCCGGTGCGCGCGGCCACGGTTTCTGCCACCGTCATCTGCGTGGCCGTGAGCGCCGTGATGGTGAAGTTGCGTGAGTTGTTTGACACGCCGCCAGCGGTGAAGCCGGTGAAGCGCACGCACATGCCAACGGCCAGGCCGTCCGTGATCCACGAGCCCGTGCTGCGGGTGAAGTGCGGCGCGCTGGCCGACGCCGTGACAGTGAGGCCCGTCAGCGGCGTGACGGCGGTGAAGTCGCGGCGCAGGGCGCTGGCCATCAGCTCGTTGTAGGTGCCGGTCTGCAGCTGCAGCTGCAGCTCGCCGCCCACGGCGCGGTTGCCGTGGCGCATGGTGCCCTGCTGCATGTCGGGCCGGATCTCCTGGCTGGCGATGGCCGACTTGCTGAGCGCCAGGCTGTGGCTGACGTAGGGGATGACCTTGGCCGTGGAGTCGTTCGGCGCCAGCGTGCCGATGGAGCCGGTCTCGCGGCGGTACGCGAGCAGCAGGCCAGAGGCTGACTGGATGGGCATGACGGGTTCTCCTGCGGGTGGCAGCGGCTACAGCACCGCCGCGGGGTTGTTCATGGGGGTGACGTAGGTCACCTCGTACCTTTGCCGGCCGGCCAGCACCGGGCGGCCGCCTTGCGGTGTTTCGTCGGCCGAGTAGCCCGCCGGCACGATGTTCTTGACGCCGGGCAACGCGGCTTCGGCCATGGCGGCCTCGACCTCGGCCATCAGTTCGTCGCGGTCGCGCGCCCAGTTGTCGTTCTGCTGCAGCTCGGCGCTGATCTGCAGCAGGTAGGTTCGCTCCAGGGCGCGCGCGGCGCCCTGGCCGAACGTGGGCGCCACCTGGTTCTCACCCAGGTCTTCCACCACCAGCGCCGGGAACTCGGTGCGCTCGTTCCAGGGGTGGTCGTGCACGCGGTGGCGCGCCGTGGTGTTGGCTGCAACGAGCAGCCGCACCAGCGCCTCGCGGATCTGCGCGCGGCGGTGCATCACGGCCGCTGCTCCAGCACCAGCGTGGTGGCGCCGGTGGGGCCGGTGCCGTCGGGCTGCACGCTGCGCACGCGGTAGGTGCCTTGGCCAGCCACCTCGAGCCAGGCGCCCTGCCGCACGCTGGCGGCAGAGGCTGTGGGCAGCACGTAGCTGGGCTCGGTGGTGGCCATGCCGCCCAGGGCCTGCATGTAGGGGTTGTCGAAGACGCCGAGCACGGCCACGCCGTCAAGCGTGGCCGGGGTGGCAAACTCGTCCGCGTTGAAGAACGCGGCCATGTCTTCGACCATCGGCACGGGCTACTCCTGCGGGTCTTCGGCCGGAGCAGCGGCCGAAGCCGGCGCAGCAGAAGCCGCCGCCTTGCCGCGCGGCGCGATGACGCCGCACGCCAGCAGCGGCTCGGCCGCGTCCTTGGGCAGGTCGACGTCGGCGCCGTCTTCCAGCAGCAGCTGGTCGTGGCGCAGCGGGCCGGCGATGACGGTGTACTTCGCCATCACGCCACTGCGTTCTGGATGAAGTAGCCTGCCGTGTTGCCGGCGATGACCGGCGCCTCGGACGTGGTGACCGGGAAGTACCAGGTCTTGCTGTTGCGCTCGTAGTACGGCTCTTCGGCCACCGGGTAGCCGTCGAGCTGGTACGTGTAGCCGAAGCTCGGCGCGCCCAGGTCGGCAATGCCGCCCGTTTCGGTGTAGGCCAGCACGATGTGCTTGCCCCAGATGTCGGAGAGCACGCCAGCGTCGTTGGCCTGCACGCCGTCACCGATGAGCACGTTCGGGATGCCGAAGAACTCGGCCAGCAGCGCCGGCGTGGCTTGCTCGCGGCCGGTGAACTGGATGTAGTTGCGGATCTGCGCGTGCGTGCGCAGCACCGCCATCACCGAAGCGCCGATCACCATGGTGTTGGGGCGGCGGCCCGTGCGCTGGCGGATGGCTTCCTTGCCGGCTTCGACGATGGCGCCCGGCGTGGTGGGGCCGTTGGCCAGGCCCTGGTTGGTGGCGTCGCTGAACTGGCCGCTGCCAGACAGCGTGACGCGGTTGGAAGCCGGGTAGTTGCCCAGCGTGGTGGCCAGCGCGGCCTGGGCGATCTCCAGGCGGGTGCGCATGATCGCCATGGTCTTGGTGATGGTCACCGCGGCCATGTCGATGCTGAAGCCGTTGCTGCCGTCGCTGGCTTCCTGCAGGTGCTCGATGGGCAGCGAGCCTTCCAGCGAGTAGTCCACCAGCGCGTAGGGCGAGCCAGCGTAGCCCACCTGCACGCGGCGCGTGGCGCCACCCGGCGCGCGCTGCAGGCCGGTGTACTGCATGAATTCTTCGCGGCCGAAGGTGATGATGTTGCCGGCACGCATGCCGACGGGCACGGCCGGGAAAAGCGCGCTGCCGACAAAGCCGGCCTGCTTGACGCCCTGGGCCACAGTGCTGAGCACGGGGTTGACCACCCGCGCCTGGGAAAGAGTCATTTGGGGCATGGTGTGCTCCTGCTGGTGTTGGTTGCGCGGTGGGTCAGTTCGGGATCAGGAAGATCTCGATCTGGTCGCCGGCGGCGCCGGCAGCGGTGAGCGCACGGCCCACGATGACGCCGGCGCTGCGGGTGACGAAGCGGCCGACGGAATCGGTCTCGAGCAGCGCGCCGGCCGTGATGGCGGCGCCGGCTTCGCCGATGGCGGTGCCCAGTGCGACGACGGGGCAGGCCTCGCCGATGGCCGCGCCCTGCTGGGCCACGCCCAGAGAGGTGGCGGCGGCAGCAGGCACCGCGCCGGCGATGTTCACGGCGCGAAACTGGGTGAGCGCGGCCGTGGCAACGACCGAGAGGACAAGCGTGTTGGTGCTGGTGGCAGCCATGTGAGGTGCTCCTGGTTCGGTGTTGGGTCAGGCCACCGCGGCGGCGGCCTGCACGGCCTTGACGGCGGCCAGATACGTGACGCCGGGGTGTTCGGCCATGTAGGCCTGGGCCTGGCGGTCGAGCTCGGCGGCGTCGACGCCGGCGTGCATGCGGCCGGGCCGGCCCAGCTTGGCGGCGGCGTGGCGCGTGTCTTCGGGCGCCGGGTCCAGCTTCAGCGGCCGGGGCGCGTCAGCGGCACGGGCGGCAGCCTGGGCGGCGCGGGCGCTGCGCTCGGCAGCCAGCACGGCCATGGCGGCCTCGGGGCCGGTGGTCTTGCCGTCGGCGGCCAGCTGCTCGATGAGCGCCTCGTGGCCAGGCATGGACTGGGCGCGCACCGCGGCAATGCGCTCGCGCTCCTGGGCTGCACCCTCGGCGCGCAGCTTCGCGGCCATCTCGGCAGTGATCTGTTCGGACATGGAGTCATCTCCTGGGGTGGACTCGGCAGCAGCGCACGACACCGGTGCGACAGGCTGAGCTTCGGGGTGGGGTTGGCTCGCCGCAAGCGCCACACCGGGCGCCGCAGCGTTGGGAACTTGTTGCGAGGAAGCGCTGGCCGCACTGACTGCGGCGATGACGGCGCGCTGGCGCTGCGCGAAGCGCTGCGGCTCGGCGGCCATCTGCTCCACGATCTGCTCGGTGGTGGCAAAGCCTTCGATGAGGCCGGCAGCCAGCGCCTGGCGGCCGACGAACACGCGGCCATCGGCCATGTGGGCCAGCACCTCTTCGACGCTCACGCCGCGCGCATCAGCCACGGTCTGCACGAACACGGCGTAGATCTCGTCCACCTGCGCCTGCAGGTAGGCTTCGCCCTCGGCAGACAGCGGCCGGCTGTCGCTGGCGATGCGCTTGTAGCGGCCGGCCACGATCTCGGTGACCTGGCGCGTGGTGCTGCGCGGGTCGTAGGTGTGGGTGGCCACCACACCGATGCTGCCCAGCGCGTCGGTCTCGCCGCTGGCGTAGATGGCGTTGGCGCCGCTGCCGGCCCAGTAGGCTGCGCTGCACATGGTGCCGTCGCACACGCTGACGACGGGCTTGCGGTCGGCCAGCTGGCGCACGGCACGGGCCAGGGTGGGGATGCCCTGCACGCTGCCGCCGGGGCTGTCCCAGGCCAGCACGGCACCGCGCACGGCGGTGCTGTCGCCCATGGCTTCGATCTGCTGCACCAGCTGCTGCACCGAGGCGCCGCCGCTGACCTGCGTGAACAGGTTGGCCTTGGGCGCCAGCACGCCGCTGATGGCCAGCACGGCCACGCCGCCCGCGCGCATCTCGTACATCGGCGGCTCGTTGGCCAGCTTCTTGCCGAGGCGCGCCTCGATGGCTTCGATGTCGATCTTCTCGCCGCGGAAGTGCGTGGCGTAGACCGTTTGGATCTCGTCCAGTCGGTCGGGCATGATGGCCCAGGGGGCGCGCAGGAGGTCGATGAGGCTCATGGCTGCGCGCATGGTGCGCGGGCAGCCGCGCGCAGATAACGGGGAAAGGTGAGACGCGCTGCGCTCAGCGCTGCACGATGCGCAGGCGCACGGTGCGCTGGTCGGTGTCGCCCTGGGCAGTTGTCCAGGTGAAGGTGACGTCAACGAGCTGGCCCGCCGTGCCGCCGCTGATGCGCGCATAGACCACGGTGCCGCTGTAGCCCGCGCCGGCCACGGTGACGCCACCGCCAGACGCCGCGGCGGTGGGCGTGCCGGCCAGTGTGTCGCCTTCGGCCAGCACGTCGGCCACGTCGATGCCGTAGATGAGGCTGGCGTCGGGGTCTTTGTCGATCTGCGGCACGTTGCCGGGCATCAGGGTGTAGGTCATGAGGCGTCCCAGATGCGCCGCTCGCGCGGCAGGGTGTGGATGCGCTGCTCGGCCGGCACGCGGTAGATGAGCACTTCGGCCAGGCGCGGCGGCGCGGGTGAGTCGTCCAGCACGTACAGCGCGGCGCCGAAGCCCGCGCTGCGGGCTTGCAGCACTGCTGCGGCCATGGCCGCCGCCAGCGACCGCTGCAACGCCACCGCCGCCGCCAGCCCCAGCTGCGCGCTGCCGGTGGCCGCCACGGCCAGCTGCACCGAAGCGGTGGCGGCGCGGGCCTCTTGCACGGCGGCGTCAAGCTGGGCCAGCAGCGTGGTGCCGGCCTGCACCTGCAGGCTCAGGCCCACGGTCTGCGTGCGCGCGGCCTGCACGGCGGCGTCGATGGTGGCCGCGGCCTGGCGCGCCAGCTGCAGCGCTGCGCCCAGGGAAACGGCGGTGGCCGGCGTCGTCTGCACCGGCACATCCAGCCCGGCCGCGGCGGTGGCCTGGCGCAGCACGGCGGCGGCCAGGGACACGCTGATGGTGCTGCCGGCCTGCACCTGCATGTCCACGCCAACGGTGGCGGTGCGCTGGGCTTGCACGGTGAGTTCGAGCACCGAGGTGGCCGTGCGCAGCGCCTGCACCACGGCGCCCAGCGATGCGCTTTGCGTGCCCGTGGCCTGCACGGCCGCGGCCACCGCGGTGGTGGCGCTGCGGGTGTCGCGCACCGCCAGCGCCAGCGCGGCCTGCTGCTGCTGCGCGGCCTGCGCGGCCAGGGCCAGGGAGGTGGATGCGACGGGCGAGGTCTGCACCGCCAGGCCCGCGCTGGCCGTGGCCTGGGCTGCGGCCTGGATGGCGGCGGAGAGGCTGGTGGTGGAGGTGACGGGGGCGGACCCCGCCGATACCGGCACCCAGATGGGGCGAGGCGCAAACAACTCACCGGGGTTTTCGTATACCTCGCGGATTTCCGCCGCCGTCAGCGCCCGGTCATAAAAGCGGGCGTCGAATACCGCGGCGTTGATAAATCGGGTCGCAAAGTTCGGAGGGTTGTTGCCGACAGTGATTAGCGATGGAGCGGTCAGTGCCGCCAGATTGCCGAATGCGCCTGCCGTGCCGTCAACAACTGCATTGACGTACCCTGTCAGGCCGGCGTCACTGGAATAGGTAAGCGCTAGGTGATACAGCACCCAGGCAGTAAGTGTTGCGACCCCGGTCCCGTCGTAGAAAACTGAGGATGAGGCGTCAACATAACACGCCAACTTGCCATTGCTTTTGACGTGTAAGTCGCGATAACCATTTGGTGATCCCCCAGCCCCGGATGCCGATAGAACTGTGTTATAGGCACTAGCGAACGATGAAAAGCGGACAAAGCAGCACGCCGTCCATGCCGTAGCGTTGACGATCCGGCTTGTAGGCGTTGCCCGGATGTCGGAAGAGCCGTTGAACGCCCGGCCGTCAAACGGCTCTCCAGGCACAAGTGTGGCGCCAGAGTTTGTTGCGACAAGCCGAGAGTCAGTGAGGTCGGCAAGGCCAGGATCGTGCAGCGCCGGATACCAGACCAGCCCGTTCGCCTGCGGGCTGTTTGGGTTAATCGCTACGGGCGGCTCCGGCTGGCTACCCCAGGGCCTGCGATGGATGGGCATGCGCGCCCCTTAGCCGAAGGTGAAGTTGCGCCGCCGTGCCGTTGTGCCATCGCCGCTGACAAGCACCTCGCTGCCCACCCTTACGCCACGATCCTGCGTCGGCCACGTCGTGCCAGCGTCTGTGCTGCGCTCGATGGTGAGCGCAACCGAGCCCGTTCCGTTGGTGGCGCTGGCTGCTGTAAAGCTGGCGGTGATGTTCACGCCCAGCCACTTGTCGGTTGAGTTGTCCACCGTACTGCTGGCCGTGGTGCCGGTGGTGGCCGTCACGCTCGCCGCGTTGATCAAGGTCTGTTCGGCGCTGAAAGTGAGGCTGCCGTCGCTGGCAAACTTCCAATACCTGGCGGTGACGGTGACGGTGATGTTCTGGTTCTGCGTGTTCGAGGCGCGCAGGCGCCAAGTGTGGCCGAGCATGTTAGTTTGCTCCCGTCAGCGCGCCGCCGACTTGTGTATGGCTGATCGGCGCAGGCCGCACACCGATGGATTTCAGGCCGGTTACTTCGCCCGCGGTCAAAATGCCGAGCGCGCCGAAGGAGTCGAGCATTCCGCGTAGCGCCGCGCTGCCGAAGTCAAGACCATCGCCGGCCAGGAAGGCGAGTTGGCGCCGCAGTAGTGAGCCCATCACGCGGGTGTTTGCGTCGGCGCTGGCGAGCATGCTGTCGCGCGCTGCTTCAAGTTTCAGCAGCACCGCTTCGGCAACCAGCGGGCCGCCCGGCATCAGTTCTGCGATGCCTTGCGCCGTAGTCATGCGGCTATGCACCTCTGTGCGGTCCACGCTGAGGATGTCGGCAATCGCCTGCGTGGCGCCAGCGGCAACCAGGGGTGTGATCTGCTCGGCCTCGTCCTGCGTCAGTGCGCGGCCCACCAGGGCTTCGAGCGCAGCTTGCTGTGCTGGTGTCATGCCACCCCCGCGAAGTTGTCATAGACCGCATCCGGGCTCTTCGCCCAGGAGTCACCGCGCCAGCGCTTGAGCTTGCCGCCTTCCAGGATGCGCTCCAGGAGGCCGGAGCACATCAGCCCGCGGCTCTTGATGTTCATGCCGAAGGCGCGGCCCAGCGCCGTCTGGTAGCCATAGCCGGTGCCCACCAGGCGCCGGGCCTCAGCCATGGCGGCGGTGTAGTCGGGCACCAGGTACTGCACCGTCTCGATGCGACGGTACCGAGCCTTGAATGCGCCCACCGACGTGACCACCACCCCACGGAACCAGCGCGCCTCGATGACCTCGGGCAGCAGCGTGGTGCGGTGCGGCACCACCACGCCCACATGCGTCCAGTGGTCGGGCGCGTCGTCCGGCTCGAAGTGCCGGATGAGCACGCCCGGCAGGGTGCTCTTGCGCACGAAAAGCGCGGTGACGATGCCCGGGCTGCCCATCTCAGCCACCCCCGGCCAGCTGCAGGTCGCGCGTGGTCACCACCACGTCGCGGCCTTCGATGTACACGCGCACGCCGTGCAGCTCGGCCACCACGCACTCGCGGCGCGTCGGCTCGGCCGTGGGGATGCTGCCGGCCAGCGCCAGCAGCCTGGCCACGGCCTCGGTGGCGGGCATGTCGGGCTGCTTGAGGATGTCACCCGCGAACTCGTTCAGCTTGGGCAACAGCGCGTCGCCCATGCAGCGCATGGGCACGCCGACGATGGCGCGGCGGCGGAACAGCTTGCCCTCGGGCTCCAGCACGCACAGGCGCAGCGTGCCGTCGCTGGCCACGCGCATGCCCTGGGGGCCGTCGAAGAACTCCCAGGGCACGGGCTGGGTTGCTTGCGTCATCTGTAGCGCTTTCTCAAAATGACCTGACTGACAGCGTTCTGGCTGACCCCGTAGGCATCAGCGATGTCTTGCTGTGAGATGCCGCTGGCGTAGATGGCACGAATCTCTTCAGCCATCTCTTGGGTGAGCTTCGCGCGGCCGTTCTGCGCGCCGACGCCAACGCCCTTGCGGCGCTGCCGCTCGACCATGTCCCGCATGTTCTGCGCGTGATCGCCGAGGTACAGATGGGCCGGGTTGCAGCACAGCGTGTTGTCGCAGCGATGCAGCACCATTGCGCCGGCTGGCGGCTCGCCGTTGGCGAGCTCGAAGGCGACGCGGTGAGCCGAGGTGACCTTGCCTCGCCATCCAAGCGACCCATACGGAGAAGGGTTCTTGGGGCTGCGCTTCTGCAAACCAAGCCACAGCCAGCATTCAGTCGGGCCGCCGCGCTGCACCCGCGCCCAGAAGGCCGGCGCGCGATAGCTTGCCCACCGGGCACGACGCGATTCAAGCGCAGCGCATCCGCATGACGTGGTTGTTCCGCGGCGCAGAGACAGCTGCCAGACGACCGTCGTCTGGCCACAGTCGCACCGGCACACCCACCGCTTGTGGCTGTGGCTGCTTTCGGCTTGTTCGATGACTGTGAGGCGGCCATATCGAGCGTTGATCATGTTGGAATCTGAGGTTTGCTAAACCTTCAGATTACCATTGTTTGCGTCAAATTTCGTCCCAAGCCAGCGAGAGAGATTCGCTGGGCGTCAGGCCACCGCTGGCGGTGCTGGCCACCTCGGCCAGCATCACCAGGTGGTCGCCCTTCTCGCCCGTGCCGGTGAACGGGCCGGCGCCCAGGCTCAGCGGCGAGCCCGAGGTGAAGCTGAATGCGTTGGTGTAGCCCGCGCTGCTGGTGCCCAGGGCCGGCGTGGCATACGAGGCCACGGCGCGCGCCCACAGGCTGATGCCGGTGCCGAAGCCGTTTGCCCCGTCCATGTAGGCGCGAATGCTGGTGATCTGGCTGTAGCTGCCGCCGGTGACGTTCAGGCGCAACCACTTCTCGAAGCTCCAGTTGCTGCCGGCGCCAGGCTTGACGATGGGGTTTGCCAGGTCAACGGTGGCGTTGTCGGCGGTCTTGAAGCGCACGTTGCCGCTGGTCTTGTCGGTGGCGGTGCCACCGGCGCCGTTCTTCTCGACGATCTGTACGGTTGCGGGCATGGGTGTACTCCTTCAGGTGTCGGGGGTGTCTTCGTCGTCATCGCTGCCGTCATCGGGCGGCACGACGGGTGCCGCGCCCGGTGCGCGCGGGCCGGCGGCGGGCGCGGCCATGGCCGGTGTCTGCAACCCGTCGGCCACGCGGTCGGCCACTTCGCGCGCGCGCTGGCGGTGCTTGGTCTCCCAGTCGCCGCCGTCGAAGGCCACGATCTCGTCGGCCAGCGTGGTGAGGCCGATGTCCATGCGCTCGCGCGCGGCCTTGGCTTCTTTCAGCGGGTCGATGGAGCCGGGGCCGTCGCCGCTCCAGGTGGCGCTGCACCAGGCAGCGCGCACGGTGGGGTCGGCGAAGAAGCCGGGCGCGGCAATGCGGCCAGCGGCCACTTCATCGGCCAGCCACTCTTCGTAGATCGGCTGGCAGAACTTGGCGGCCAGCCACTGCCGGCGGATGCTGAAGGTGCGCCAGGCGTCCAGCAGCGCAGCGCGGCTGGCGCTGTAGCTGCTCTGGAAGCTTTTGGCCAGCACCTCGTGCGGCACACCCAGCCCGATGCCGACGAAGCGCATGAAAGCGCTCATGAACGGGTCGAAGTTGGGGTTGGGCCGGCCCAGATCTGGGCTTTCGATGCTTTCGCCTGGCAGCAGGTTCACGGCCGCGCCGCTGCGCAGGGTGCCGTCCCAGCGGGTGGCGTTGTCGACGATGCGGTTCTGGCTTTCGTCGTCGAACAGCTCGGTGAAGGCGTCCGGGTCCATCCGCACGAACACGGCCTGCGCGGCTGCGTTGACGGCGGCGTCGATCTCGGCATCCGAGTACCGGCTCATCTGCTTGAGCGTGCCGATGATGGGCGCCAGCGCGGGGATGCCGCGGCTCTGGCCCGGGCGCAGCTTGCGCTTGAGGTGCAGCAGGTTGCGCCGGCCGCTGCGGCCACGGAATGGCACACGCTGCCACTTGGCCGAGGCGCGCGCCTTGGTGTTGCCGGGGTGGGCGCTGCAGATGTGGGCCGCCACCGCGGCGCCGCCGCTGTCGCGCTCGATGCCGCCGGCCAGCGTGGCCGTGTCGGCGCCGAACTGCGGGTTGCACACGCGGTCGGCTTCGATGATCTGCACCGCCAGCGAGTAGGGCCACGCGGGCTGCTGCGGGCCTTGCACCAGCGCGGCGAAGGCGTCACCGCTTTCAAGCTGGGTGCGCAGGGCCAGGTCTTGCAGCTCGTAGAAGTTCTGCTCGCGCGCGGCGTCGCACAGTTCGCTTTGCGCCCACAGGCGCCAGCGGCGCTCTACGCCGGCTTGCCACTGCGCGGCGGCAGCGGGGCTGATGCCCAGGGCCTGGGTGTCGACGCGGCTTTGCATCACCAGGCCGCTGCCCACGATGTGGGCGACCTGGGTTTCCTGCGCGCCGGCGGCAATGGGGCTGTTGCGCACCAAGTCGCGGCTGCGGGCGCGCAGTTCGGCCAGGTCGCGGATGACGTCGGTGTCGGCGTCGCCGGTGCCGGGCTGCCAGTGGAACAGGCGCTCGGAGTAGCGGGCGCCGGTGTAGCCGCCGGTGCTGGCGCGCGGGCGCACCACCACGGCCTGGCCGCCCACTGCGGGCTGGGAAGGGGCGCTGGCGGCCGGCGCTGCTGCCACGGCGACCTGGGTTTGCAGGCTGGCCACCATGGCCGCCATGGGCGAAGGCTGAGCGGCGGCGCGGGTGGCGCGGCGGGCGCGGGTGGGAAGCTCGCTGGTGCTCATGCGCGGCTCAGAAGCTCGGGCGCGGCACGATGGCGCGGCGGGTGCGGGCTAGGCTCTTGACGCGCTGGTCCCACTGCTGGATGCCGTCGCGGATCTCGCGCAGGTCGGCGCGGCGCAGGCGCCGGCCGGCGATTTCGTACTCCTGCCCGCTCAGAACGGCCAGCTCGGCCGCCAAGTACTGGTCAAGGCGAGCCTGGGCAACGGTCAGCGTGATTCCTGCCATGCGCGCGATGGTGCGCAGGCATGGCAGGCGCGGTAACGGGGAAAGGTGAGACGCGGCGCGTCAGCGCCGCAGCGCCTTCAGCACGCCAGTCTCTGGCCGGCCGCCGTTTTTCTCGGCCAGGGCTGCGGCCCAGAGTTCGCCGGTGGCGGCCTTGGCGATGGCGTGGAAGTCGGCCATTGAGAGCCTGTTGCGCGCCTGTCGCAGCGCGGTGGCAACACGCTCGCCGGCGCTGGGCGGCTCGTTGCAGGCCTGCACGAACAGGCGCAGCGCCACGGCCTCGCGCAACGCGGCCAGGTGCTCTTCGGGCACCGGGCCGCTGCGCAGCATGTCGACGATCTCCGGCCAGCTGGTGACGAAGGAGCCCTCTGGCACCGGGTGGATGCTGTGGCCAGCGGCCGACGTGGCGATCAGCCACGCCCTGGGCAGCGGGATCTGCGGCACGGCTACCGGCGTGGCGCCGAAGTGGCGGGCCAGCACCTCGAAGCACTCGCGCTGGTACTGCACCAGGCGCTCGCGCTTGGCGGCGTCACGCACACGGGCGGCAGTGATGCCAAAGAGCCAGCCGTTGAGGAGGTCAAGCGGAAGGCAGACCATCTCGCGCGGCTTGCCGTCTTCGGCAACCGTAGCCATTACGGCTACCCCTTGCGACAGCACCGGGTGCCGCTGAATCCGGCGATGCTGCGCTTGAACGTCTACGGAGAGCGCCTCGCAGATCGAGCGGACCGAGACGTAGGGTTTGCCGTCGTGCATGACGGCGTGCAAGGCGGTCCCGTGGAACGGGACGGGGATCAGGGAATCAGCCATCGTGGCCTCCGAGGTTCCAGTCGTTGAACGACTGCCACCTCGACGCCAAGCGGGGCGGCAGCCCGACAGGGTTGGCGTACCGGGGAACCCGCGGAGCGGAAGCCGGCGGGCCTTGCGGCCCCCCTGCCGGGCCGCCAAAACTGGGGCTCGGAATGGACAAGGCCGCAACCCGTGCGGACGGTGCGGCCTTGGCCGCGGATTCCCTCGGGACGCCAATCCCGACGCCGGCATCACCGGCGCGGGCAGAGTGTGCCACAGCCATCATCGCCGCTTCAACCCACGGTACAGCGTGGCGCGGCTGACGCCGTGGCGGCTGGTGATCTCTGGCAGCGGCGTGCCGGCCAGGTAGTCGCGCACGGCTTCTTCAGGCAGGGGCTGGCGCGCCTGGCGCGTGCGGCCGGGGCGGTCGGCCTCGCAGAACTTGGCGACGTAGTCGATGCGCTGCCCACCCCATTCGGCGCGCGCCTCGCGCTCGATGGTGAGCGCCAGTTCCTGCGTGATGCTGTCGTCGTGCGCCAGAAAGCGGTCGATGACCCAGCGGATGATGTCGGGGCCGCGGCTCATCTGCCAGGACCAAAGCGCGCCGTGCTGGACAACGAGATTCGGCCTGGCGACAGCGAAATTCTCGGAGGGATGGCCGGCACCGGCAGCGGCGCGGCGGGGGCAGCAGCCGGCGCTTCGGGGCTCGACGTGGCGCCGTCGACCGACGCTTCGGCTTCGGCCGCCGCTTCGTCTTCGTCAAGCAACGAGGCCTGCACCAGGCGGGCCTCGATCATGTCCCACACATGCGGCTTGCGCAGGTGCAGCTGGAGGTGCCGAGACAGCCACAGGCATCCGACAGTGCAGTCAAGGGCCTCGTTGCGGCGGTCGGTGCGCTCGACCCACTGGCGGATGCGCGGGTTGCTCGGGCTGGGGATCTTCATCTCGCCGAGCAGCTGCTCGTAGAAGTCGGGGCGAACGCCCTCGTACCAGTGCATGCGCCCGGGGCCGGTGCCCGGCAGCCGAACCCGGCCTCCCTCTTGCGCCCAGCCGAGCAGGGTGTCCTTGGCCTTGGCGGTGCCGATGATGTTGACGTGCACTCCGTACCGCGAGGCCTTGGTGGCCTTGCGGTTGGGGTCCACGGGCTTGGGCTTGGTCCAGATCTCGACGCGGCCGACGCGGTCGCTGGCGCCCTTGCCGGCAAGCACCGGCCGGCCGCGATGGTGGTGCTTTCGGACAAAGGCGTACACGGCATCGCTGGTCTGGCCGTCTCCAGAGTCGATGCCGACGGCCTGGATGGGAACGTGCACGCCGCTGGCGTGCATGACGGTCCGCCCCATGAGCTCCTCGAGCTCGAGCCAGGCGCCGGCGTGTTCGACGATGGTTCGCCCGGGCAGCTCTCCCCAATAGGCGAGCCACATCTCCTCGCCGCGCCCGAACACCCACACGCACACGGCCAGGCGGTCGTGCTGCACGTCGACGTACATCACCGGCACCAGCGCGCCGGCCGGGACGGTCCACTCGGCGTACTTCTGCGCGCGCTCGCGCAGTTCGTCTTCCTCCGGCAGATCGCCGGTGTACGTCCACAGCCGGCCGCGGGTGGCGTTGGTGAACGTCACCATCTCGGTGGGGTCGCCCTGGTCGTAAAGATGCTGCGCGCGAAGGAACTTCTCGGCAAGCACAGGCACGCGGCTGCCGTCGAACACGCTTTGCAGCTCGTTGCAGAAGAAGCCGGGGTCGGCGGCCGATGCAGTGGGCACCCAGCCATAGAAGGGCGGCTCGCTCGCGCTGCGGCGGATGTTGGCCACGCGCTCGTCGTCGGTCCAGATGCCGCCACAGTGCGGGCACACGTAGTAGGCGTCTTCCCAGCGCGCACGGCCGTAGACGTCGCGACGAGGCCACTTGGCGTCAATCTCGGGGTCGGCGAGCTGCTCATCGTCGAGCTCGAAGCCCGGGATGACGACGTGCTCCCACTCGACTTCATGCCGCTCACCACAGTGATGGCACGCCACCATGAAGCGGCGCTGGTCGGTGGTGCGCATCTCCTTCTCAATCTCGGACGCACCCTTGGCGGTGGGGCTGCCGCCGATGAGCTCGAGGCCACCGCGCACGGCCTTGCCACGCTCGCGCAACAGTGCGATGGAGTTGCCCTGCCCGCGAACGTCCTTGTTGGTGTCGTCAGGCTCCTCGACGATGCGGATCTTGGCCGTGGTGCTCTTGACGTCGCTGGGGCTGTTCGAGGCCACGAACTTGATCAGCCCGCCAGGGTACTTCTTGCGCGTGGTGCTGTTGCCGTCGCTGCGGCTCTTGAGGTGGATGCGCTCGGCCAGCACGGGCGTGGCACGCACCATGGGGCTGAACTTCTCGGCGTCGAAGTCCTTTGCCGACTTTTCGCGCGGGAACATCACGACCTGGACGCACGGCTTCCAGTGCGCGTAGTAGCCCAGCACGTTGCACACGACGCCGGCGGTGTAGCCCAGCTGGGCCGACTTCTGCACGACGATGCGCTGCACGCCTTCTTCGCCCGCCGCGGCCAGGATGCCGCGCAGCGCCGGGGTGTTGTCCAGGCGGTAGTCGCCCGCGAAGTCGGGGTTTTCCTCGCTGCTGAGCTTGCGATGGCGCTCGGCCCACTCGATGATGGTCAACGGCTCGCGCGGGGCCAGCTCGGCCAGCACCCGCGCCAGCATGGCGTCAAGCGCCTGGTCCGCCCACTCGGCGTCTGGAGTCACGGCAGCCAGTGACGCGGGAGCATTCATGCGGCCTGGGATTCTTCTTCGTCGTCGCGGTCAGCTTGGCGCCATTTCGCTAGGCGATGCAGTGCCTCGGAGTGCGCGGCCTCGAGCGACTGCTCTATCTCGCGCGGGGTGCGCCCAGCAAGCTGCGGTGTGAGAGTTCGGCGCAAGTCCAGCAGCTGCTCACGGATCGCCACCATCACCGCGCGCAGCTTGGGCTCGAGCTGGTCGGCCGGGATGAGCAGGCCGCGGGTGACGGCGTTCTCCATCTCGATCTTCTCGGCCTGCACGCGCGCCAGGCGGTCGCGCGGCTGCTCGTTCTGCACCTTGCGCACCTCGCGCTCAACGTACCAGGCGATGCAGGCTGCGGTGTCGTACTCGCTCGGCACGCCGGGTCTGCCGCGCAGTGCGATCGGGAACCCCTGCTCCTGCCACTCGACGATGGTCTTCGGCGCCACCCCGAACACTTCCGCCACCCGCTCCTGGCCAACGATGCGCATGGCTTACTTACCCCAGAGCAACACACGGAACTGGCAAACGCTCGCGGCGGCACGAACC